>Ga0209786_1000072_pt1 | contig 41843 bp, 42 predicted proteins | sample WorMetilvaeELBA2_FD_187405 | JGI IMG/M metagenome (GOLD analysis project Ga0209786, IMG submission 187405) | Marine gutless worms symbiont microbial communities from Max Planck institute for Marine Microbiology, Germany - Olavius ilvae ELBA.2... ...
AAATTCATGCGAATTGTAGAACAAGTCGCTTCATCGGCTAAGATAACCTGTAGACAAATTAAAAGTGGAATCCAAGCTGATTTACTTCTACAAAATTAATTCACTTGGGCTTTCTTTATAACCAGAAAAGATAATACACTTAACCGGAGATCCAAACGCCGTATCGTATCCGCCAGAGGACTGCAGGAAGCCCCGTGATCAGGCAAAACATGACCGTCGTGCCGACGAGACGGCGTGCGGCTCGTTGGATGCGAACCGAACTTGCCCTTTCCAGCTCTGGATACGTTCCCCGGAGGGCGGCGGCGATCCATGCAAAGCCACCTTCCAACGCCACAAGGGCGACACAAAAATACAGGGGAATGCCGATAAAGCGGTGTTCGGCCAGAAACAGGCACCATGGGCAGCTGTGCTGTAGGACGCCATAGATATAGGCTGAAAAAATATGAATCAGGGCAAAAACCGCCACCGGAGCCCAAAGGATCGACAAGGCCCCCAGCAGGGCACCCATAACGGTGTTTCGGAGCCGGCTGCTGGCGGCAACGGACGTGCCGGAGCCTATCAACAGGGTGCTGAGCACAATAAACGCCCACACCGCGTAAGAGTCCGGTACCCCCGACAATCCCCCCACGACGACCCCGGTGTTCATCTGATCATATACCAGCGTGCAACAGTCGACGGGAGCCCGGACATTCAGGGAAAGACTCCCGCGCAAGGTATCCAGGATCGCCAGGACCTGAAGCGGAACGCCGATCAGCAGCACCCGGGCACCGAGCAGGGTCAGTGGTGCTCGGGGTCGGCTGCGGTTTAGTCGATCCAACCCGAGCCATGTAAACAGTACCGCCATAACGGCCAATCGAAACATGATCGCGCGCCCGAATAGTCCATCAGCGGCCTGACACACCCCTGTCCCACACATGGCCCCGGGGACGATGTCCGGCAACACATTGGAGATACCGACCAGCAGAATGGTGGAGGCGAGAACAAAACCGGCCAAACCGAATCGGCCGGAAATGGCGGAAGTTTCGACCCGGCGTTCGAGCCGGATCTGGTATTTGCCGGCAGATCCGGGATTCCACTTGAGTAGAATTTTAAACGCAGTGACGGCCGCGGACAGCACCGCCGCAAGGCTGATCATATCGAGAAGGGCAACGGCGATCAGTAATGGGTGGGCCATCATGTCATCAATGTTCCGTTCGCGATGCCGGAAACGCACTCGCGGGGAAACGCCTGTTTCAGACGGACGTCGTGGGTGGTGACGACAACGGTTGCCCGCTCCTCGGTGAGCTCCTCCAGAAGCCGAAGGAGGCATTCCAGGCCACGGGCATCCTGATGGGCCGTCGGTTCATCTGCCAGAAAGAATCGGGGAGAGACCGCCACGGCACGGGCAATCGAAATTATCTGCCGTTCCCCACCGGAAAGCGAGGAGACGGTGCGCCCGGCCAATCCGATCCCCCCCAACCGATCGAGGGCGCCAAGGGCCAAGGAGCGAACTTCACCGAGGGGCCGTCCACGGGGAACCAGGGGAAGCATGATGTTCTCCAGAGCGGTAATCCGGGTCATCAGATGGGGCTGCTGGAAGACGATCCCCACCTTCCGCCGCCACAGATCCCGATGGGCACTGATCCATCGGGACACGGGTTTCCCGTCGGCAATGACTTCGCCACTGCTGGGTCGCAACAAGCCCCCCAGCACATGGATTAACGAGCTCTTTCCGGCACCCGTCGGCCCGGCGATAACCCGCAGCGCTCCCGCCGGGAAGACCGCATCGATACCGTCCAGAACCATATGTTCCTGGTTTTCGGCGTTTCTGCGCGACAGGCTGACATCGCGGCACACGAGCCCCTTGGTTGTCATCACACCGCCCCTGTTTCGAGAAACTCCTGAACATCCGCCGAAGCGCTGCCCAAGGCCGGAAAGACAACGCCCGCCACAAAAGGAACGAGGACCAGGGCGGCCACCTCCAGGAGCAATACCGCCGCCCCGGATGCATCCAAGGCCAGGTGCACCGGCAGTTCCCGCCATCCGAGCAACCAGCGCCCGGCCCAGCCGGCCCCTGTCCAGAATACCAAACCGTAGGCAACGGCGCCTCCCAACACGGCAGCCGGCACGCCGATGAACAGGGATCGATACAGGCTCATCCGAAAAACGTCACCTGTTACCCAGCCAAGGGTCTTGAGCAACCCGATCTCATATCTTCGGGCATACCGGTCGCGGACCGTGGCCAGGACGACCAGCACCAGCGCCAGAATTGCCGGTAACATGACTAACGAACCGATGCTTCCCCGGCGAAACATACCTCCCTGAACAGCTTCCATGGATTCGCCTCGGGTAGTTATCTGAACCGGCCAGGGAAACGCCGTGGTCAAATCCGGCAGGATAGCGGATTCCTCTTCCGCATGGAATACGTCGATGGCCAGATCGCTGGCATATCCGCTGGGGATGTTGAGCAACTCCCGTGCGTCATCCGGGTAGAGCAGCACCACATCATGGGTAAACAGACTGGCGCTGGATTCGAACGTATCCACGACATCCACTATCTTTTCGCGATCCGACAGGCCCCGGAGCCGGAGTGTTGTCCCTTTCGGCGTCACGCCCACACCAACCACCGCCTGGCCGGGCCCGGGAAGGCGGTGCCGTGTTTCAGGAATCCGGCCGGCACCCAGGGACCGGGGTGACGCCACCACGGTCAGCACGCCCTCCGGCCCCCGAACCACACCCCATGTACGGGATTTGGCGTGAATAACGCCGGGTACCGATGTGGCCGCCGCAATGGATACCGCTTCCGGCATGGGCGCCCATCCTCCGGCAGTGATGCGTCGAACAACCAGGGACGGGGCTTCCGCCATCAACCGGGCGGTGGTCCGTGCCAGCGACTCGGTCAGCATCAGTGTCATCGACACCATTCCGACGATCAGTGCCAGGGCCGCTCCGGTAAGAACCGCATCCCATGGCCGGCGCAGCATGTCGCGGACCGACCAGATCAGGAGAGGGTTATTCAGTGGTGATGTCATGGCCAAAGCTTATTCCAACGTGGGGCAGTATGAAGAGCGCCGGATCCGCACCGGGCTGAATCATGGCCGGGGTGTATCGAAGGTCCACTCCGGCCCGGGCAAACTCGGGGTGTCGCAGCACCCTCCCGGAAGGGACCAGGGCCGGGTAATGGAGGCCCAGGGTGCGAAACAGCGCCAGGTCGGCGGCGTGGGGCACGTCGACACGGAGACGCCCATCGACGGCAATGGTCGTCAGACATGCAGCGGTCAACAGCAGAACGGCGATGAGAAGTCGTCTGGCCGAATGGAGCCGGTCAACACCGCGGATCCGATCGTTCCATGGCGATGCCGTCGGTTGGTGAGAAACCGTCACTTTTGGGTGCCGATCGTTTGCCCGTGATGGTCTGCCATTTCTCAGGATCCATTTCCGAAAGCCGAAAGAACGCCTTGCCGCCGTGGCGTTTTACGAACGTCTCCAGATCGCCCTGGCTGCGCAGCGGCACGAGAGCAGGTCCCATGGGGCCGACAATGTCCGACCCGGCCACCCAGAGTGCATCCCGGGCATCCATTTCCGTTCCGGTGAAGTAATCGCGGACAACGGGTGTTTCCAGCATATCCTTATGGGCACCCAGAAACATATCCGGGTGCATCCAGGAGCGGATCATACACCCGGTGCCGCAGAAATAGTGCGTGGTGCCGTTTTTCAGCTGAATGGCACTGGCAAATTTTGAGTGATCTCTTACGTTCATGGCGCAAACCGGACACCGATCCCCATTGCTGATGTGCATGCGTCCCTGGTCGTCGAGGGGTTTGAGCCCCGCGGCCGGGCCGGCCGCTTTGGCCGTGTGTTGGGCGAAACGAATGGCATCATCCGCACCATAAGCGGTGCCGTTTGCCAAAAACACAGTCCCCGTTAAAGCCAAAAGCGCTGCCACTGCCACAATTCCATGCGGATAAAAAATCCAGAGCCGGTTCTGATTCATCTGCCCTATCTCCTTTTGCGAGGCACCCATCTTAGGAAACATTAAAATTAATATCCCGAAAATTTTCAGAGTTTCGCGTCCCTGTCAAGACAGGAAACCGAATGACAATGCCTAAAATTTAAATTGCCTAAAATGCCTAAAATTGAGATGTTTTAAAACTTTATTTGATTTAGGCATTTTAGCGCATTCAAGGCAATTTAGGCATTCATGCGCTTTAGGCAGTTTAGCTCATTTTAGGCATTTTAGGCATTTCAGACATGTTATCCCTGAGTTCCATCGACCTCTACGCGATGTTCCTCCTGGGCTTTCTGGGCACCGGACATTGCATCGGCATGTGCGGGCCGCTGGTGTTCGTCATCCCCGGCAGCTCCGGCAAATTCTCTCCCCATCTGTACTACCATGCCGGACGCGTGCTGACCTACACGGCCCTCGGCGGACTGATGGGCGGGCTCGGAGCCGGCATGGCCCATATCGCCGCCGCCACCGGGTCGGAACCGATGGCATGGATCGTCCGTACCCAGGTAAGTATCTCGATGGCAGCGGCAGCATTCCTGGTCTATTTCGGGCTCTCCCGCATCGGGTTGTTTGCCGAACCCCGCTGGATGGGTGTTGCCGAGCCGAAGCGGATCCCCGGGTTCCGGACCGTTCTTCACAGATCGATGGCCAGCGGCGATCGCGGGGCCATGTTCCTGACCGGACTGACTCTCGGTTTCCTGCCGTGCGGGTTGTCCTATGCCGCATTTGCCCGGGCACTTCCGGCCGGAGGAATCCTTTCCGGTGCCGTTCTGGTACTGGTCTTCGGACTCGGCACGGTACCGGGTCTGCTGCTGGTTGGCGCCGGCTTTTCCGGTGTGGCGCGACGCTATCGCAAACAGTCCGATATCCTTTCGGGAATCCTGATGATCGGCATGGGGGTATTTCTGGCATTTAAAACGGTTCACAAACTTATATAAGTCAAAGGATTCAAGGGTTCGAGGGGCCAAGGGGTCAAGTGAAAGAAATGACTTGATATCTAATTCTCAGTTAAATCTTGTAAACTCTTTATTTTTCAATAATTTTTAACGTTCTCTCAAATAGTTGGAAAAGGATGGCGTCGATTTTTGCCTCAGTTTTGTGATTTTATTTTTTTGTCTTTCACTCGAACCCTTGAATCCTTGACCCCTTGGACCCTTGGGGAACGCACCGGCACAATGTGCAAGATATCCCGGACCGGTAAAAATTAACACCAAACGCTGAAGTGAAGGACCGTCTTTCTTGACGCAAAATGATGTTCAATGATAGGTCTTCTTTTCCGGTATTTTCACATGTGTCAGAATTTCGTTCCGACGGATATATCGTCCACCGGTAAAACAAACAGGTATCCTCGCCGGGCATATCCGCTTGGGGCTTGTTTTGAACTCGAAATAGTCTTACATGGCATGGAAGTGATAGGGTTTTGACGGAATCATCCTGCAATCCATACACCGGCTTTGCCCGGATCAAGCTTTTCTGGGCCCTCTCCCGGACCCCCCATGGTCTGCTGGACATGGCGACGCCGGCGGCAGCGGCCCTGCTCTGGCTGGGGTCGATGCCACCGCTTCAGATCGTGGTTCTGGGCTTAATTACAACCTTCGCCGGATACACAGCGGTATATGCGCTCAACGACGTGGTCGATCATCGCATCGACCGGGAGAAACTGGGTCTCGGAGTGGATCGGTGTGCCGAAAATTACCTGGATGCCGTCATGGTCCGCCACCCCATCGCCCAGGGGTTTTTGAGTTTTCGAGACGGTCTGCTGTGGGCCATTGCCTGGGGCGCCCTGGCACTCATCGGGGCCTACCTGCTCAATCCGGTGTGTGTCGTTATTTTCCTGGCCGGCTGCACGCTGGAGGCCGTGTATTGCCTGCTGTTGAAGGTCACCCATTTCCGTACGCTCGTCAGCGGCGCCGTCAAAACCACGGGGGCCATGGCTGCGGTTTATGCCGTGGATCCCAGTCCGTCCTATGGGTTTCTGGTCTGCGTCTTTGTGTGGCTCTTCTTCTGGGAAATCGGAGGCCAGAACGTACCCAATGATTGGGCGGACATCGAGGAAGACCGGCGGCTGCAAGCCCGCACCATACCGGTCATCTACGGCCCGGATCGGGCCACCGTCATCATCATGGGCACCCTGCTTGTCGCCGTCATGTTAAGCATTCCGGTTATGATTCTTTCCCGGGCGGATTTTCATCCGGTGTATCTGTTAACGGCCCTCGGCATCGGTCTGGTGTTGCTGCTGATTCCGGCCATGCAGTTGTATAATTCGAAAGACAGGGCAGATGCCGTCGCCCTTTTCAACAAATCCAGCTATTACCCCCTGTCCATGCTTCTGTTGGTGGTGGCACGAATCACCCTTCCGTTTTAGGCGCGATCAGGGGCCGAAGGTCGCGCATCCCAAGGGTCTGGTCACCGTCCATTGCAACGCAGACACCAACCAAGGAGAGGTCTCGATGCTACCGACGATTCGCCGAAACTTCCGTTTCATCCTGTCGCTTGTTCTCATTGTGGGGGTATTCGGTGTTACCGAATCCCTTTCCACGGCCGCCGATAAACAGGCACCGGTGGAGAAAAACGAAAATGTCCTGCGGGTCGGCATTTCTGCCAATGCGCCGCCGTTCGCCTATAAGCAGGGGGAAAAAATCGTCGGCCTGGAGCCGGAGCTGGCCGCGAATTTAGCTGCGCACCTGAATAAAACGCCCCGGTTTATCGAGCTGCCATGGGAAGAGCAGATCCCGGCGTTGCTGGAAGACCGCACCGACATCATCATGTCCGGGATGACGATCACGCAGATGCGCCGGATCCGGATTTCCTTTACCGATCCCTATCTCATCACCGGGCAGATGGCGTTGATCCGCAAAGAGGATCGCCGGAATTTCCCGACCGGATTCGCGGGCATCAAAGGGCTTTCGCCTGTCATGAGAATCGGTGCTGTCCGGGCCACCACAGGGGAGAAATTTGTCCGCGCCGGTTTCGGAAATGCCAAACAGATCAAAATCTACAATACTGCCGGCGATGCCATTCAAGACCTGGTGTCCGTGCGTTTAAACGTACTGATCCACGACGGGCCAATCATCCTGATTCTGGCCTCGGAGAACGATACCCGGGGGCTCATGGCGCTGCCGGATGTGATGACCGAAGAATATCTGGGCTGGGGAATCCGTAAAAATAACGAAGATCTGCTCAATGCGGCAAACGCCTACGTGGCCGAAATCAAGGCCGACGGCACGCTGAGACGTATTGTGAACCGCTGGATACCTCTGGAAGATTAACCCGGGCAATTCGCTTATGTAAGAGCTAAAAAATTACGGATCTGTAAACAAAACCAAGGATGCGGAAATTGACCATTCTTTCACCCCCCCGCACCTCCCCCATCAGTAACTCTGTCATAATTGGTTAGACCGAACAGACATGACTTATTCTATGTCACTCCTTCGGAGGCAGAAATCCAGAAGTCATTGATATCTCTGGATTCCAGATCTCGCCCCGCTCCGCGGAACTCGTCCGGAATGACGGTTTGTGTAATTGTGACACAGCCTCTCAAGGGGGAGGACATATATTTACCTCCCTCCCCTGGTGGCTTGTGGTGAGCAAAGTCGAACCATAGGGATTCAAAGGGAGGGAGGGGGTATAACGAGATCATTCCTTATTTTTGTTTATAGTTCCGTTTATTTTTGACTTACCCTTTCTCATCCCCTACGATAATGCTTATCCTGAACTTAAGCCCGCACGATGTGACGCACACTGATGCCGCAAATCATTCTGGTGGCCCGCGATTCCAGCACACTCCCTTCTGAAATCTGAACCGCGATAACAGGGCAGAAGTTTCTCCGATCCATTCCTGTCTGTGGAACCATCATGAAAGGAGGGGCCCATGATCGTCAAAGTGTTATTGAAACGTTACGTCCCAAAGGAAAAGGAATCCGAGCTCCTTGGACTGATCCGGGCGCTGCGGACGCTGACGACAAAACAGCCGGGCTATGTGTCCGGCGAGACGTTCAAACGCATCGACAATCCCGGAGAAAGCCTCGTGATCAGTATCTGGCAGTCTCTGGAAGACTGGGAAAGGTGGGTGAACAGCACGGAGCGCCAGGTGGGTGATACAGGATCAGGTGGACGGGCTCTTGGGGACAAAGACGGACTATGGGGTGTATCAATATGTCAAAAGCAGGTTTTAGGGCGATGGTGAGACGTTCGTTCCGATCGTTGGATAACGTATTCGGGTAATTCGGCGGCACCTTCGGAATCAGAATCGTATTCGGTATCGCTGTCGAAGAAAGATACCGGGACGTTCCGATTCCGATAGCGAGCCCGACGTTGAAAATGGCAGATTTTGGATTTCATCGATAGGTCGGCTCCAGGGTGTAAACACTGCCGGTTCGTCCGGAATACCGTTGCCGCACGATCACCCCCGAAGCATTCATGAAAACTTTTCTACGCTAACACCGGGTCTGAAACACACCCAGGATACCCAACCACCGGTGTTCCAGTCGTCCGACAGACGTGAAACCGGTTTTCCGTAGTGCCCGACTCAGGTCGGGGCTTCGAAACCGGTCATGGGTCGGGTGTTCGAACAAACGACCGGTAATCGCGTTTTGATACGATTCCGGATACAGCTCCTCCATGTAGTACGCACCCCCCGGTTTCAGTACCCGGCGCACTTCCACCAGGGCCTGCCGCCAGTCGGGCACGTGGTGCAGGAAACCAAATCCGAATACGCAATCCACGCTTGCCGATTTCACCGGTATCGCGGTGGCATCGGCAACACCCCAGGTCGGCCGCACCCCTTCATGCCGGGACGCTGCGCCCATGCGCACCATCCGGATGTCCAGATCGAAGGCGTACACCCGGCTGGGGCGGAAGTTGCGATGAATCAGCGCAGCCCCGGCGCCCCGGCCACATCCGATTTCGAGCACTCGCTGGCCCGGGCTGCCGGGTCGTGTCCGCTTGAACCACTGGATCTCCACCCGTTGGGCCATCACCCGCACCGGATTGTTAACAACCAGCCGTTCGAACCAGTTTAACTTCACAGCAATACCTTCTCAGGATTTTACCCCGGTGTGGATGACCGCAATCCCATTGGTTAAACTGTGGTAGGTTACCCGGGCAAAGCCGATCCGGCGTAGTCTGTCGGCAAGCTCGTCGGGTGTGGGAAACAGCCGAATACTTTCGGTGAGAAGCATGTACCCGGCACGGTTTTGAGCAATCAGTTGACCGAGCAGCGGCATTGCATAAAAAGAATACAGGTCGTACACCCATCGAAAGAGGGGAAACGTCGGTTTTGAGAATTCCAGGCACATGAGTTTGCCACCATGCTTGAGCACCCGATGCATCTCCCGGAAACCGGTTTCCATGTGGGTCACGTTACGGATGCCGAACCCAACCATGGCCGCATCGAAATAATTGTCCGGAAAGGACATGAACTCGGCATTTCCCTGGACAAATGAAATCCGGTTCTCGAGCCCTTCCCGGATCACCTTCGGCCGGCCGGCGTCCATCATGGTCCGGTTGATATCGAAGATCGTCACCCTGCCGATCGGCCCTACCCGGTGGGCTGCCATGATGGCCAGGTCACCGGTGCCGCCGCAGACATCGATCACCCGGTCGGCGGATTTCAGGCCCATCATCCTGACCGCCAGACGTTTCCAGGCGTAATGGATGCCAAAGCTGAGCAGGGTGTTCATCAGATCGTATTTTCGGGCTACCTGATCGAAATGCCGCGCCGTCTCGGCGGTTTTCTCATCTTCCGAAACCTTCTTAAAACCAAAATAAGCGCTTTTGCTGTTCCGGATATGCTCATCGAGCTGCTCTTGCCGTCCATGGGCGTCAGCCCAGGCAGATTCAGGTTTTATGATTTGGGGCATGGTTTTTCGTATCTAGTGTTTGGTGTTTTGTGTTTGGTGTTTGGTGTTTGGTGTTTTGTGTTTGGTGTTTTGGGTTTGGTGTTTTGGGTTTGGATATTCCGTTCGCCGGCTGGCCGGTTTAGCCGGTAGTTCGGGATACAAGATTCAAGATGCAATATTCAAGAAACGATGAACGGACATTGATGTTTCAAGCTATGTATGCTGCATCTTGTATGCTGGATCCTGACACCCGAAACCTGAAATCTGAAACCATTTTCCGAATACCCAGTACCCAATACCTAATACCCAATACCCATTTTTAATCCGACTTCATCCAAAATAGGCTTCAAATAGTTGAGACTTTCCCGTCCGGCGGCTTCGGGGGTATCGACATAGGGGTATAGTTCCAGGCTGATATCTCCCGTGTATCCAAGGGATGCGATGGCCTGAAACACATCGATAAAATCTATGGCGCCGTGGCCAAGGATGAGATGACGGTGCTCACGGCTCGACGCAATATCTTCCAGGTGCATGTGACCGACCCACTCGAAAAGCTCCTCCAGGGCGATTCTCGGATCTTCGCCGGCACAAAAGAAATGGCCGATGTCGAAATTGATGCCCACGGCGTCGGATCGGATCCCTTTGATAAACTCTTTGAATTCACGGGAGTTCTCGATCATCAGGCCGGGTTCCGGCTCCACCAGGATGCGCACGCCCAGCGCTTCGGCGGCAGGAACGACCGTTTCGATACCCTGGTGAAAAAGTGCCATCGCTTCTTTTCGTGTGGCGGTCCCCATCGGTCCGCCCGGGGGAACGGAAATATTCGGGCAATCCAGCGCCTTTGCCACCTTCAGGCTGTCCAGTGTATGTCGAATCCGGATCGCCCGTTTGTCCCGATCCGGTTCGATCCATGACGGCAGGTAGGTGTCCCCCACGGCAAACAGGGTAAAGCTGTTAATGTTGGTCACGCTCAGGCCGGATCCATCGATAGTTTGCTTCAGACCTGCCAGTGCCCCATCGGGATAGTCCGGCGGGTACAGATGGGGCCGATCACCCATGATTTCGATGCCGCGAAAACCCAGGTCTGCGATTCGCCGGACGGATTCGTCCAGGCTGAAGTTGACAAATGCGTTGGTGCTGTAGCCGAATACCATTGCCGCTTCCTGAAATTCGATGTTACACTGGTAACTGTCAAAATTTTCTAATGAACGCTTACCGCAGAGCCGCAAAGTTCGCAGAGACATTCAATTTTTTTTCAGAATCCCTGAGAGGGGGATTCTGAAAAAGAACGGCCTCAGGGAAAGATTGAGCATGAATGAGTCATTTCAAGCAAATAAGGTTGCTTTTCGCCCTCCTTGTCCTGAGGCTCTCGAATGGGCAGCGAATAGCAACAGAATATGATGTGCGTTGCGACCTTTGCGTCTCGTTGTTTTTTTGATCATTCGAGTTGGGCGAGGCATTCCGCTTCAAGCCCGGATAGCGCGGCCAACTGTTCCGGATAGGTGACCGGGGCGTTTTCCCCGATCGGTTTTTTGAAGTAAAAGCCGAGTTCCGGAATCGGTCCGCTCCGACCCAGCATCTGAAGAATGGCCATCCAACGGGCCAGGTCCAACACCATGGGGGCCGCCAAAATGGAATCCCGACCCTGAAGATTGACCCGGATGCTCATGGGCAGATCGAACAGTCCGAGCATATCGACGACATCCCAGGCCTCCTTGGCATCTCCACGCGGCGGATAATAATCGATATGAACGCGGTGGGTGTCGGTGCCGTAGCGCTCTCCAACGGAATACCCCAGGGCTTGGTCGAGCAGATTCGTCTTGTTGGCGAGTTTTCCCCGGGCCCGGTCCGGATCCATCAGGTTTCTGCCGTCCTCGTTGCCGAGGATGTTCATGCTGTACCACCCGTCCACATAAAGGTTCCGAGCCTTCAGGGCGGATGCCAGCACCAGCTTAAAGTAAGTCTGACCGGTTTTTCCATCTCTGCCGCACAGCGGCACCCGCCTCTCTGCCGCCTGGTTCAGCATGGGGGAAACCTCGATAACATTCGGCGTAAAATTGACGACCGGTACGCCGGAGTGTACGGCAGCAAGACCGTAGGCCAGGTCCGGAAACTGACCGAAGGACACATTTTCGAAAATTCGGTCCAGATCCCGGCACGTATCGGCATCCGCCCCGGCACAGGCCGGAAGCAGGTTCACGAAGACCGGCAGGGCGCCCGGATGCCGCCCCCGGAGCTTCTCGATGTCGCCCGCTATCCGTTCCACCGATGTTTTCATGGTTTCATCGACGGCCGGCGGCGTTATCATCGGAGTGGCATCCAGCTCATCGGCAAACGCCTCCCGAATGGAACCGGGAAGCACCCGATGAAATTCCGCACAATCCCGAAGGCTTTCCGTGCGAACGTCCCAGCCGCCCACATAGACCGTCTCCAGAGGAAGCACGTCGCTAAACAGCCGGTTCGTGTTCAAATAATCGGCCACACCGGTAACCCCGTTTCGCAGCGCGGCAGCCGCAGCAACCAGGGTGGTGCCGATAGCCCCTTTTACTCCTGCAACCAGGATGAGCAAGGGGCGTGGTTCAAAATGGTCTGATATGGTCATGTTATGTACCCTGATCGGAGATTCCGTTATTTCTTTAAATACTACGCCCCTTCACCACGGATGCGCTGAGTGGTCAGAGTGTAAAACTATTTTTGTGTTTCGCTGAGACGCCGAAACACAAAAAGGCCTCACATACGTTTCACATCCTATCACAGCAAAGCGCGTTAACCTTTAAACTCTCGAGTCTTTTCTGAGACCGTTCCAATTGCCGTCCTCACAGCAACAATTGAAATAATCCAACCTCTGCGGACTCAGCGTCTTGAGTGACATCCCGCCATGCGGGATGAACGGGCGGTGGATTCATCCGCTTTGACCGCGGATCAGCAGCAGCGTGTTGCCGATGACGCTGAGGCTGCTCAACAGCATCGCCGTTACGGCCACCAGGGGCGACAGGAATCCGCCCATGGCCACCGGGATACTGATCCCGTTGTATAGAAACGCACAGACCAGATTCTGCCGGATCTTTTTGTTGACCCGTTCCGCCAGTTCCAGAAAGTCGACCACCTGCTCCGGGTCACTCCGCATCAGGGTAATGTCTGCGGCGTCACTGCCGAGATGACCTCCTGAATGAACGGCGATGCCCAGATCCGACCGGGCGAGGGCCGGCGCATCGTTAATCCCGTCTCCGACCATGGCTACCCGCCATCCGGATGATTGGAGATCGGCAATCACGGCCACTTTGTCATCCGGCAGTTGTGCCCCCCGGGCATCCTCGATGCCGAGCGCGGCGGCAACCGCCATGGTGGTGGCTTCGCCGTCGCCGGAGATCAGGCCGGTTCTAAGATGCCGCTGTTTCAGGGCATTTACCGCTTGCGCAGCACCGTTTCGCAACTGATCGCCGAAAATGAGCATCGCGGCCGGCTGATCGTCGATGGTCATATAAACGATTGACCGGCTCGAATCAATGCCCGCCTGCAATTTTTCCCATGTCCGACGCGATAGAGGGGATCCGGAACCGATGAAATCCTTCGACCCGATCCGCACCGTGCGCCCTTCCCGGGTGCCGGAAACGCCGTTTTCCGCCACATGGATATCGTCCATGTCCAGTGCCGAGACACCGGCTTGGGCCGCATATTTCCGGATCTCCACAGCGATGTAGTGATCGGCCTGTCGCTCCAACCCGGCGGCAAACGCCGCCAGCCGATTTTCCGATATCACACCGGCGGGCCTTAACTCCAGGAGCTGCCACTGCCCCCGGGTCAGAGTGCCGGTTTTATCGAACACAACGGCATCGAGCTGTTCGGCCGAATTGAATGCGGAAAAATCGTGAACCAGAATGCCGTCCTTCCCGGCCAGGGAAATGCCGGCCACCCGGGCCAGAGGTATGGCGATTCCCAGCGCACAGGGACAGGAGATTACCATAACGGTAAGCATGCGGGTCAACGCGGCATCCGACCCCATGCCGAGCAGCATGCAGACAAGCCCGGTTCCCACCGAAAGGACAAGAATCGCAGGAACCAGAAATTTGAGAATCCGGTCTGTTTTTTCTTCGAGGGGGGTTTTCCCACCCAGAGCCTGCTCGGTGATCCGGATCATCTGGCCGAGGGTGGAGGCATCGCCCACCGCCTCGGCCCGGATCGTCAGGTGTCCCCGGGCCACCCGGGTGCCGCTGCGAAGCCGATCCCCCGGCTGCTTCCGGACAGGCAGCGCCTCCCCGGTAAGTGACGATTCATCTACGGTGCCGGCCCCGTCCAGGACAAGGCCGTCGGCTGGAATGATTTCGTCCTCTTCCACCCGGAACCGATCTCCGGTTGCCAAACCCGCTGCCGATATGTAGCGCCCGCGCGGGGTAGCCGTGTCAATCCGGCGCACCTTGGTCGGTTTCAGGGCAAAGAATCCGATAAGATCCTGTTGCACCCGATCCTTGGCCTTGCGTTCAAGGGTTTTCCCAAGGAGAACCAGCGTGATGAGCATGGCCGATGTATCAAAATACAGGTGAATACTGCCGCCCAGGAGGTTTACCATGCTATAACCGTAAGCACTGATGGCCCCGGCACCGATCAGCGTCTCCATGCCGTAGGTGCCGGAGGGGATGCCCATGACGGCTTTCCGGAAGATACCGCTTCCGCCGTATATGAGAACGGCGGTGGCAAGGAGAAAAATGGGCCAGGATAATTTTCGAATGCTATCTTGGGACAGCTCGCTGAAGAATCCCGAGTAGAGGGCAAACGAGAGCATCATGATGTTCATGGTCAGAAATGCGGAAATGGCAAACCGGATGAACTCCCGTCTATCCTCGATGGCACGGTGAGGTTCATCCAACGGCACCGCGGAATACCCAAGCCGTTGGATATCGTTTTGAATGTGCCCGGGGGAGGTGGCCACGGGATCGTAGTCGACCGTGAGGCGATCCGTTGAAAAATTGCAGGAGGCCGCCAGGATTCCCGATTTTTTCTTGAGGGTCTCTTCGATGACCCAACCACATGCCGGACACCACATACCGCCGACGGTCAGGTGCAGGCGTAAACCTTGCCCGTTTTCGGATAGTTCGACAGGGGCCGTACCGTCGGCCGCGGTGTTCAGAATGCGATCCAGATCGGCTTCATTGCCGGGGATGACCCCGGCTTTCTGACATTGCACGTACAGATCGCTGTGTTTGAACCCGGAAGGGTCCGCATTTTCGGTGGCTTCGGCCAGCATAACGAACACCTGGCGGCATCCCATACAGCAAAACCGGTATTCGGTGTCGTGGGTGATCCAGGAGATGGTTTCGTCACGGATGGAAAGTCCGCAAAGATCGCAGGAAAGTCGGGGTGGGATCATCTCATTTGCGGATGCCGAGAGACTTCACAAACGCCACACTGCGCCACCGCTCGTCGATAGTGATGGTTGTGGCCAGGGGGGGCTGCCGGCCGCTGGGAAGGCCGTAGCTGATGGTTTTAAAGAGCGTCCCCTCGGACGTGTTCTGGACTTTTTCGCTTTTCAGATCGGTGGGAAGGGGATGGAAGCTCTGGCCAACCGTGCCGTTGCCGTCGTAGTTGACGCCGTGACACTGGTGGCAATAGGTGAAGTACACTTTTTTTCCATCCGCGATCACCACCGGTTCGTCCATCTTTACCGGAGAAACCAGCTCATCGCCGGGCGTCACGCGATAATAGGTCTCCCCGGCACCTGTCGGCACCAATCCACTGTCCATGATCAGGATCGGATTCTCGTAGGGCTTGACTACCGGCGTTTCCCGCATGCGCCCATGGGGAAACCGGTTGTCATAGTACATCAGCACGTGGTAAGCCACTAGGACCAAGACAACGGGGATGATCAGGATCAGGAGCTTTTTCATCTATTTCCCCTCAGGGCCGAGAACATGCTGTGGAAATGGTAACGGATCGTAGATCGCATAAGCAGATTCCCCGGGAACATCCAAGACCGGCCGGTAATCCCAGGCGGGCTGCCCGAGATCTCCCACCACCTGAAATGCCAGAACCCCTTTGAAGAGGATCAGCCCCACCAGCAGAAATACCACTATAAACGTAACGGTAACCGAGCTTTTATCTTCGGTATGGTCATTCATCTCAAAACCTCATTTCCAGCAAACCGATCATAAGAATGTATCCGACTGCCCAGATCACCGTCCCCATGATGATCAGTGTGAGAACCAACGGAAAGGGGGCGTTGCGTTCTTCGATACCCAGCGGAAACCGGTGAATAATTCGTGTTAACCGGGTTTCCGAGTCCCGGCTGCGAAAATAGGCAAAATAAAGCCCCACAGCGAACATCAGGAACGTAATGGCCGCCGGAAATAGATACAAAATAAAATGCCGCAGATTTACCAGTTCGAAAAAACGCATGTTCTGTCACCTCATGCTGTCTGGCGATTACACCGGTATCGTGCCCGATTTTACCAGCACGAACAACACGAAAACCGCACTGGCCAGCAGCCCCGAACAGACAATACCCAACACCAGGTAGGGTTCAATTCTGTGAAATCTCGAAACGTCCGCCGGCAATGCCTCCGGTTCCCTTTCGAGCGGCAGAAACCTGGCCCGCTGCTGGTCCTTGAACTGGCCGTTTTTCAACGCCCAAGAAAAGACGATCACACTGATCACAAGACCGATGACCATGTATGCGATGAAGTAGGGAAAGTACAACGCCTTAAATTCCAAATTTTAAATTTCAATTCGTGTTTCGTGTTTCGTGTTTCGTGTTTGGTGCCTGCCCTCCGCAGCTCCTATAGGAGCGAAGGATGGGTTTCCTGTTTGAAATTTGTGATTTGTGATTTCTCCGTTTTTGTTTGTTATTTGTGATTCGTGATTTGTGATTTGTTTTCCATTCCAATGGTGTTCGGATCGATATTTTTGCCGGTGTGGTCGTTCATTTCGCCTTCGATGGTTCCATCGATGCGCCGCGCCGGTATGTTCGCGTAAGGGAGGCCTTGTTCAGGTTCCCAGGCGGCATCGATGCCGCGCGGTTCGGTATTGGCGTCGGACTGGTTGATGAAGTAGACGGCCACGTAGTTGCCGACGTCCCATATCTTTTCCGATTCCAGTTCTTTTTTAAAATGAGGCATGGCCGATCCGGTGATGCCGTTCATCAGCTGGTAATAGAGAATGCCGCCGGAAATTTCCCGTCCCTTGAGTATGGTGAAATTGAACGGCGGCGGGTATATCCAGGGTTGCGCCGGGCCCATGCCGTCGCCGATGGGGCTGTGACACCCGATACAATTGTCCTGATACACTTTGTGCCCCCGGGCCAGACCTGCCGCCGTCGTGGGATACGGGTTCGGGATGTTGCGCCATCCCTCGGGGACCTGTTCGGCCAGCCACCGGGTGTTGAATTCCGGGCCGGCCTCGTATGCCTCGATAACTTTCTCTTTCCAGTACCGCTGCCGGGCCATCCGCCGGTCCGCGTCCTTCATGCCAAGGCTTTGAATGTAGGCGGTCAGTTTCTCGATTTTTTCCATCCCCAGCCACCTGAACGGCGGCATGATCGAATTGGGGCGGGTGTACCTGGGATTGATGAAATGGGCAATGTGCCAGTCATCGCTCCGTTGCCCGCCTTCCTGGGACAGGTCCACGCCGGTGCGGGCGGATCCCAGGGCCACCGGTTCGTCGGCGATATAGTCGCCGGCCTGGGCAATCCGGTCGGCGCCGTGACCCCAGTCAATGGCCCGGATCGACTGGCTGTGACAATACACGCACCCGTTGGCCAGGTAGATCAGGCGGCCTTCCGCCTCTACCGCCGTCCGGGTCCGGAAAATATCGGAAGGGGTCGTTTCCCGTGTGGTGTAAGGCCAGAAAACCACGACAAAGGTCACCGCAGCCAGTATAAACATCGATCCGAAAATCACTGCGGTCGGCGTCATCTTCTGACTCATGCTTTTGCTCCAGGGTTGAAAAATATCGTTCGAACCACGTTATACAGACCCAAATACGCGCTGGCGGCAATCAGGAATCCAATCGACAGCCTCAGGATATAGTACATATGGATTTGGGGCAGTACCCGGTAAATCGTCTCGCCATTGAGCCAGGCATTGCCCTGGATCAGCCCCGCAATCGTCAGAACGATCGTAAAGCCCCCGACTCCGATAAGTACCATCCAGTACTGAAGATCCGCGAGAAAACGGCTGTAGAGCGGTTTGCCGCAAATCTTCGGCAGGACGTAGTAAATGCCGCCAAGTGCGATCATTCCGGCAAAGCCGAGCACACCGATATGGGCGTGGCCGACCACCCAGTTGTTGAAATGGGTGACCCGCTGAACCACCGGCAGCGCCATCATGGAGCCCTGGATACTCACAAAAAAATAGAAGATGGTGCCGGTGAAGATAAATTTAGCGGCCACATCGGCGTGGATTTCACCCAGTTTCCCTTTGGCCGTGTACCAGATGTTGATCAGGAACACCATGACAGGAATCACCATGGCACAGCTGTCCACGATGGAGATGACTTTCAACCAGGTGGGCACCGGCACCTGAAGCAGGTGATGGGTTCCGATGTGGGTATAGACCACGAGCAGGCCCCAGAATCCGACCAGCGACAGGGTGTGGCTGTAAAGCGGGTTCCCGGTAACCCTGGGGATCACGTAGTAGGCCACCCCGAGGGAAAGTGGCGTCAGTAGCAGCCCGAAAATATTGTGCCCGTAAAACCAGAGAAGGATGGCATCCGACATGCCGGCCAGCGCGCCGGTGTCCGGTTTCCAGATGACGTTGCCCAGGATGTAGGTAGATCCGGTAAGCACCACGGCCCCCAAGGCATACCAGATGGAGACATACAGGATCGGCTCCTTTCGGGTGCGCATGGTCATCGCGAAATTGATAAACAGCAGAACGAAATTGACCACGACCAGAATGTCCACCGGCCAGATCAATTCCGCGTACTCGCGTCCCTGGGTGTGTCCGGCGGAGAGGGCAAAGACGCCGATGGCCAGGGCAATGTTCCACAAAATCGCATTGATCACACCCAGCGAGGGGCTGAAGAGCCGTGTCCGGGCCAATTTCGGCACATAGTAGAAGGCAGCGGAAACCAGCCCCGGCGTGACGAATCCGAGAAGCACGACGTTGATGTGTATCGGCCGGATCCGGCCAAACTGGGTCCATCCGATATTGGCCAGGAAATCCGGTGCGATCAGGTACCCGGCCGCGAACATGCCGATGGACGTGCCGAACGCAAACCAAAACGCGGATGTCAGCGCAAAGGCGATGGCAGCGATGTTGATTTCCGGATCCGTGCCGATGTTTGACTCCATAAACGTCACTTTCCTATTAATCCTGCCTCCATCGGGTGTCACGACAACATAAACAGCGGCTTTTCAATGTTCTCCCGCTAACTGTGGCACGCCAGCCAACAATCCATGTTGACGTTTTTCTGCCGGTGGCAGGCGATACAGAACTCCATGTAAAAATACTTTCCCTTGACCCGATCGTAGGTCCTCATGGCCCCGTGGCATTCCGTGCAGGCGATCTCTTTTCGGATATGCCGCTGGTGATTGAACAACACGTGCTCTGCCAGATAGTTGGCCTTCCGCCAGGGGGTCGGTGTCCCGGTGTTATAGTACTCGTGCTCCTTGAGGATCCACGGATGTCGGGAAATAATGTAGTTATGGCAATGCAAACATTTTTCCACCGGCGGCATTCCGGGATGCCGGGAATAACCCACATAGGGGTGGCAGTACTGGCACTCGATGTTCTTGACGCCCGAATGCACCTGATGGCTGAAGGGAATCGGCTGTTCGACGCCGATATTGGTTCCCGGGGTGGCATAAAACAGAAAAAGAAACACGATCACCAGACCGATGATGCTTAAACTGATCACCAGGGGCGCGATATTTTTTGTGATGGCCTGCCAGCTGTTTCTGACCAGAAGGATGATGACGATCAGAACTGTCGATGCCGCCAGGAGCGTGAGCAGTATTTCCATCAGCGCACCTCCATGGCCGGCTCTCGAACCACTTCAGGAAAATTGGCCAGAAATGTCCGGACGGCCCATGCCATGAGCCCGAGAAAACCCAGCGTAATCGGCAGATCCAGGAAACCCACCGGCAGGGTGTCGGCCCCGTGACTCAGGGGGGGGCCAAGAATCAGCAGATGTTCGAACCAGATACCGAGGATGACAACGCTGCAAAGGATAATCATGGGCACCGGCAGGGTTTTGATCTTCTTGTTGATGAGAGTGAGAAACGGTAAAATAAAGCAGACAACCAGCACACTCCAGGCCAGAACGTTGTACGGGGGCAGGAACACGCGCTCAATGACGTAGGCCGATTCCTCGGGGATATTGCCGTACCATATCACCACAAGCTGCACGTAGAAAAAATCACCCCAGAGGAAGCAGAATGCGAAGAAAAGCTTTCCCACATCGTGAAAGTTGTCGGTGGTGAGCCCGGTCTTTCTTCCTTCCTGCAGGTAAAGGAGGCTGGACAGGATAATCAGTCCCCCGAGACCGATGTAGAACGCCTTGACAAATGAGTAGGCACCGAAAAGGGTGGATATCCAGTGAGCGTCCATACTCATGGCCAGATCGAAACTGATGAGCGTCAACACCATGGCAAAGGCGAAAATGTAGAAGCCCCCGATGAATTTCATCCGGCTGCGGATGGTGTCCGGATCCTGGCGCGGCTCGCCCCATCGCTGCAGCAGACGGCTTCGCAACCAACCGGAATGGGCATTTCCGTTGATCCGCAATTGAAGCGAGTAGTAGAGATACCAGAAGCCGAGGCCGTACAGTATCAGCAGCCCGACAAAATCACGGGTGAACAGGAACGGGATGTTGAGCCATGCCTCCTTGCCGTGGAGATCGTGGTGCAGCCACGGGAACACATAGCTTTGCCCGAGAAACAGAATCAGAAAAAGCACAAAGGAGATGGGGAAAAACGCCGCGAAAGATTCAGCAATGCCGGACATCCGGTGGGTCCAGCGGGCACCGGTCAAGTGGGTCACCGTCGAGAAGAGAACCGCCCCCTGGGCAATGGCGGACCATAGCAGGAAATTGATCAGGTAGGACAGCCAGGCCCGTTCCGGATGGGTTCCGGCAATGCCAAAGATGAAGCTGCCCGCCCCGACCACCACCAGCATCAGGAACACAATGCCGATCAGGGATGTTTTCTGGTTTTGCCCGCTATCGGTGTCTGATGTCATGATCCATCCATTCCCGTTTGCCCATACAACATTGGGCGCCAAAACATCATGCGGCCACCGGGCGGCCTTCCGAAAACAGCCGAGTTTCCCCCCCGCGTTCCCGGAAAAACGCTTTGAGCTGTTCGATCTGATCCGTCGCGCACGCTGCCAGAATCCCGAAGTGTTCACCCGACAGGCGGGGATCGTACATGTCCAGCCTGTCGTACCGCGGCAGCCGGGTCATGAATAAAAACCCGATCAGGTTGCCGAACACGGCAAACAACACGGTAAACTCAAATCCCACGATGATAAACGGGATCAGGGCGACAATCGGCTTTCCGCTGACAATGAGTTCCCAGCGTTGTGCGGTGAATATCGCCAGCATGAAGCCTGTGAAAAAACCGAGGATCCCGCCGGCCAGGGTAAACCAGCCCACAAGGCTTTTTTTCTGCTTCAAGGCGTGTTCGAGTTTGTGGCTGGGTATCGGTGAATGGACCCGGCGAAGCTCGAACGGCGACGCGCGCAGGGCTTCCACCGTCGACGCGGCCTCGTCTTCTGACGCGAAAATTCCCATCACGACCTGATCAGTGGCCATGCTCCCCTCCCTGGGCCACCGTTTCCTTCATTTCGGTCATGGAAACCGATGGCATGTGCTTGACGAACAGAAGAAACAACGTGAAAAACAGGCAGAAGGCGCCGATCATGATGCCGAACTCGATAACAGTCATGGAGAAAAGCCCCCAGGCGTGGGGGACGAAATCCCGGGCAACACTGGTGATAATGATCACGAACCGTTCAAACCACATCCCGATATTCACCAGAATCGAAATGGCGAACAGCATTGGAATGCTGGTGCGGATTTTCTTCAAAAAGAACAACAGCGGGACCATGGTGTTGAAGATGGCCATAATCCAGAACCCCACGCGGTAATCGCCCGTCGGCCGATACCGGAACACTTCGATCTCCACCTCGTTATGGCTGTACCAGGCGATGAAAAATTCGGTGGCGTAGGCGTAGCCGACAATCAGGCCGGTAAAGATAATAGTTTTGGCCACGGCCTCCAGTACCTTTATGGTGATGATCTTCTCGTAATGAAATATTTTCCGCAGCGGGATCATCAGCGTCAGGACCATGGCCAATCCCGAATGGATCGCCCCGGCCACAAAATACGGGGCAAAAATGGTGGTGTGCCAGCCGGGGACGATTCCCAGGGCAAAATCCCACGACACGACGCTGTGGACCGAGATGACCAGCGGGGTGGCCAGTGCGGCAAAGAACAGGTAGATGCGGGTGTAATGCCGCCACTGCTCGTGTTCCCCGGTCCATCCCAGGGAGAGAATGGAAAAAATCTTCTTCCGAACACCGGTGGCCCGGTCCCGGATGATGGCCAGGTCCGGCAGCATCCCTGTGAACCAGAACAGCGAACTGACCGTCAGGTAGGTGCTGATGGCCACCACATCGAACATGAGGGGCGACTGGAAATTGGGCCACAGTGTCCGCTGGGTCGGTATGGGCAGCATGTAATAGACCAGCCAGACCCGCCCCAGATGGATAAAGGGAAAAAGACCGGCTGTGCAGACCGCAAATACGGTCATGGTCTCTGCGGCCCGGGCAATCGGGTTCCGCCACCCGGCCCGAAACAGATGGAGAATGGCACTGATCAGGGTCCCCGAGTGTGCGATACCGACCCAGAAGACAAAGTTGATCAGGTAGGACCCCCAGGCCACCGGATTGTTCATGCCGGCCACGCCGATCCCGACCATGATCTGGTAAATCCAGCAACCCGCCCCGGCCAGCAGCCCCATAAAAATCAACGCCACCGTAAACCAGTAACTGCGTCCGGCGGGTTTGAGCGTGTCCAGAACCGTCTGGTCGACGTACGAATAGGTCAGTTGGGCCATGGGATTCGATCTCCGGGTATTCGGCCGATGTTAGACATGGTGACGAACTTTTTTCAGATAGATGACGGCCGGTTTGACATTGAGGTAGCCCATCACCTGATACGCCCGGGAGTCGTCGACCATGCGACGGACCCGGCTCGATCGATCCAGCAGATTGCCGAAAACAAACGCATCGGTGGGGCACGTCTGGACACAGGCCGGCGTAATCTCACCGTCGCGAATTTTTCGGTTTTCGTTTTTCGCCGTATCGTGACCGGATTTGATCCGCTGAATGCAAAAGGAGCATTTTTCCATAACGCCCTTGCTGCGCACGGTGACATCCGGATTCAGCTGCAGCTGCAGCGGTGCGGGCCACTGCCACGTGTACCAGTTGAAACGCCGAATTTTATACGGGCAGTTCTGGGAGCAGAAGCGGGTGCCGATACACCGGTTGTAGATCTGGTTGTTGAGGCCCTCCTTGGAATGATGGGGGGCATACACCGGACAGACCGCTTCGCAGGGCGCGTTGTCGCATTGCTGGCACATGAAGGGCAAAAACGTTATCTTTTTCATGTCGTCGGGGTCCTGATACCGTTCGACCCGCAGCCAGGACATTTCGCGACCGTTGATGATCTGTGTCTCACCGACGACGCCAACGTTGTTCTCCGCATAACAGGCCGCGGAACAGGCACCGCAACCGATACAGCGATCCAGATCCACCACCATGGCCCATCGATAGTCTTTGTATTGGATCGGTGGATAAAAATCCCGTTTCGGATCATATCCCTCGGGCAACGGCAGCGTCAGGGGAAAATCCCACATCGTGAGGCCGTCGGCCTTGTCCCGTTTTCCCCGGCGGGCATTGTCAAACGAGATCGACGGTGCAATTTTCCGTCCGTGTTGGATCCGGCTTCCATCGGTATGCGCCAGTTCCCGGCGTTGGCCGGTGCCGTGCAAGGAAACCGGGTGAATGGCGAAGGATGGACCGCCACAGAGGGGACAGACGTCGGAAGGAAACAGACGGGTCGGGTTGACGCCGTGATCCTCGGCATACCTGCCGTAACTGGAATGTCCCTGACCGATGCTCATCATCAGGACATCCGGCCGGACTCCCTCGCTTTCATACACCGTGGCTTGAAGGCTCCCCTGCTTGGACTGAATGGTCACGACATCACCCTGGTCGAGGCCGCGTGATGCCATCGTATCCGGATGCACCAGAACCGGCGTTTGCCATGCGACCTTGGTAATCGGGTCCGGGATCTCGACCAGCCAGGGCCGGTTGGCGCCGCGACCGTCAAAAAACCGTATTGACGGGGCTCCGACCAGCATGAGATTTTTCCCTGCCGGCTCCGTGACCGTATGGAAGGCGTCGCTGACGGTGTAGGGAACAAACCATTCCACCTCGGCTGAAGCAGGCGTTGTCTTAAAGCCACCTTTCCGGACGGCGGCGACCCAGTCCTGCGGGTTTTGTATATGCCCCGCCTCCGTTAAGTCGGCAAGCAGATAGGATTTGTAATTTCCGGCCGGTTTGGTTTGGGCAAACGCCGTGTCTAAAATCACGTCGCCCAGGTGGGGCGCATCCGTGAGCCGTCCCGAGGCAGGCTGCAGGATAGATACGAAACCTTTCTTTCCCGCGTAGGCATCCCACGACTCCAGCGGCATCCGGGTGGGAAAAATGAGATCGGCCATTTCCGAGGTTTCATCCATAAAGTTGGAAAAGCTGACCACGAACAGCGAATCCCGTTTCAAGGCTTCGGCGGCTCTGTTACCACCCGGTCGCTGAAACACCGGATTCACATTGTTCAGTATCAGAACATCGGCGGTGCCATCTTGGACCTGCGAGAAAAACTCGATGACGTCATAACGGGAGGCCGCCACCTCTATATGATGACGGGAAAGGCCGTCGAGATTTTTCAACTCGGGATCCAGGAAAAGGTTGAGCAGATTGACCGCCATGTTGGTGTGCAGGGCATTTCCGCCGGTATCTCCGGTACCGGTGCCGAGGATCAGTGGGCTTTTTGCAGTCAGGAGCCGCCCTTTCAACCCATCGAACTGCTCTCCGGAAATACCACCCAATTCCATCACCCGGTCACGCGTATACGGCTGGGCGGCTTTAAGGACGGATGAACGCACGAATTCGCGAATGGTTTTTCCGCGGCCATCGGCGAGAATTTCCCGAATCAATCCCATGGCGATGGCGGTTTCCCCACCCGGATTGCAGGACATCCAGAGATCTGCGTTGGCCGCCGTCAACGATTGATACGGGGATATGTGGAAAAAATATCCTTTTTGCCGGTTCCGGTAGGCATGCATCGCCTTGAACTTGATGGCATATTCCACAGGAGACAGCCAGGTTTCCAAAAAGTCGGCGCCGAAGGAGAGCAGCACGTCCGCATTTTCAATCCGGTAACTGACAAGTCCATCCATCTGAAACACTTGCTTGTTGGCGGTCTTGAGCGCCTCATAGGCAAATGGCTCACATACGATCGGCCCCCCGGACCGCCAGCTCTTCAGCGCTTCTGTGAAGAGACGAAGCTGGGTGGTGCCGACGCATTCGGTCACCAGGCGTACACGATCCCGGCCTCTTTGGACAGCCCCCTGGGTTCGTTCCCGGATCAAAGATTCTGCGGACGCAAATGATATCGGCCGGAATACACCCGCTTCTTTCATCAAGGGGGTTCGAATGCGATCCGGGTTAAACACCGCCTGGAGGGCCGCCTGCCCCCGCATGCAGATTCTCCCCCGGTTCATCGGGTGCAGGGGATTTCCCTCGATCTTGATGACACGCCCTTCCCTGTTCTTGGCCAGGATACCGCAGCCCGCCGGGCACTCCCGGCAGGTAGATGCATACCAGGTGCCTTTTCCGACGACCATGTCGTCGGGAGCGTTAACCAGAGAGTAGAGTGTTTTCTGTGGATCGGAACAGCCGGCAGCAAAGGAAAGGCTTCCCATACCGGCCAGCTTAAGGAACGTCCGCCGCTTCATAATTTACCGCTGCCTCTTTGATATCTTCGATGTGGAGCTCTCTAACAACTGGCGATTCCTCAAACAGGCTATGGGACGTGATCTGATGGTGAATCAGATATTCCCATGGGATCGGTCATTCATAAAAAAATGCCGTGCTTCTGTCAAGGGATGTTGTTGATGAGCAAATGCTCGAATTCCTTTAGAATTGGAGGCGACGGACAAATTTTTCCGATTCGATTGCAAAATTCCCGAAGAGCGGGTAAAATTCAGACCTTCGAGCATTTAAACTATGGCATTTCCGATAAAAAGAAAACATCTTGCCGTTCTATTTCCCCTGGCCCTGCTCCTGCTGTCCGCACTGGGCGTTTGGAAATGGTCACTCTTAACCGGCTGGCTTCAGCGAACTGCGGAGCTGCAGGCGCTGCTGACCCTGTTGCCGTATGTGCCTTACCTGGTGTTAATCACTGCCGCGGCCATCGCGTGGCGATTCAATAATACCGGGGTGCTGCTGTCGGCAGTGGTCTTGAGCGTTTCCTACTGGCTGTTTAGTTTACCATCGGCGGCGGTGCGGGTAGATATTTTTCGCCTGGGGATGGCCATCTTCTTACCCATCAACATCCTGCTGTTTTCCCTGCTGGCCCGGCGGAGAATCACGAGCCCCGCCGGGATTGTCTGCATGGTCGTGGTCGGGATCCAGACACTTCTGCTGGTCATCGTTGCCGTAAAATTCGGGGCGTCGTCGGTCGCCGGACGCCCACCGGCCGCGGGGTCGATAATCAACGCCATCAAACCCTTGCTGTCACGCCCGTCCCTCTTTGAAGCATCCTTTTTGTCTTACACGGCGCTGGGTTCCTTTGCCGTTACGGCAGTAATTCAGCTGATCCGTTGGATCCGGTTCGTTCAACCGGTTTACGCAGGGTTTTTCTGGGTGATCATCTCTTCCTTTTTTGCGCTGGCGGTTCGGCCGTCCGCCCCGGCACTGAACCTCTATACTTCTGCGGCCGGAATTCTGATGATCGGGGCCATTGTGGAGACCTCATTTACCATGGCCTATCATGATGACTTGACGGGACTGCCGGGTCGGCGGAGTTTAAATGAGGCCCTTTTGAACCTGGGCAGGAAATATACCATCGCCATGATCGACGTCGATCATTTCAAGAAATTCAATGACACCTACGGACATGATACCGGAGACCAGGTGCTGAAACTCATCGCTTCTAAACTCGGACAGATGGACGGCGGGGCCCGGGTGTATCGGTATGGCGGTGAAGAGTTCACCGCCCTGTTTCCGGGCAAATCGGTACCCGCTGCCAAACCCTTCCTCGAGAGCTATCGGGAGGACCTTGCCGCTACCCCATTCATTGTTCGCGGGAAAACGCGAAAGAAAGGCAACCCGAATCAACGCAAAAAGACCAAACCGCCCGGTAGTAAAAAGGTAAAGGTTACCGTGAGTATCGGCGCCGCCGAACCGGGTAAAAACCTTCAGGATCCGAAAAAGGTCATCAAGGCGGCCGACAAGGCGCTTTACCGGGCAAAGAAGAAAGGCCGAAACCGGGTGGCCATTTGAAAAAAAGAAAATGCCTAAAATGCCTGAAATTATAAATGCCTAAAATACATACATGGGAAAAATTCCGACTTTCATTTTAGGCATTTTAGGCAATTTAGGCATTTGCTGTTTTAGGCACTTTAGGCATTTTCCCCCTTAAAACCGCATCTTTACAATCCAGGCTGCACCTCTTATCTTCATCCAATCTTCGACCCCAATCGAATTCTCAGATAATTATCCGGCCGAACGAAACCACCCACAGGAAAGGAAGGAGTTGCCATGCGGTACGATTTTAATGCGGACGATGTTTTTGAGATGGCAGAGCAGATGGAACGGAACGGCGCGAAATTTTATAAAGAGGCCGCCGAATCCATTGACAATCAGGACGCCAGGGCCATGCTGCTCAAATTTGCCGATATGGAAATCGAGCACGAGAAGACCTTCAGCGACCTGCGGAAAAACCTGACCACCGATGAAAAGACGCCCACCGTCTTCGACCCCAACGGCGAGTCCGTCCTGTATCTCAGAGCGCTGGCAGATACGCGGGTGTTCTTTGAAAAGACGATCGACTTTTCAACCCTGGAGAGCATTTTGAAGGCGGCCATCGAGGCCGAAAAGGATTCCATCGTGTTTTACCTCGGTATGAAAGAAGCCGTTCCGGATAAGATGGGGAAAGCGCGGCTCGATGACATCATCAAAGAAGAAATGGGGCATATCCGGCTGCTCAGCAGAGAACTGGTGGCCCTGAGATAATTTCCATCGCCCATTCTTCTCAAAATTCTGAACGCGATTGCGGCGCCCCAGAGTTTCGAGGCGCCTTGGGAGAGGCCGGGAATGATAGAATTCGAAGCACGAATCTCGACGTCCGAATAATAAATCCAAGAAGTGATCTGAAAACGGTAGATCGCGCCGAAGCTTGTCTGCCTCAGGCATGGGTCAAGTCCGCCTGAGGCGGATAAAGCGCGGACCGGCGAAAAAGCGGAGCGTACACGATAGTACGTGAGCATTTTCCGGAGGTCCGCAACTCCGGATCTCGGCATTATCGTGGTTGTCCTAAATATGTTCCGTTTGCAGACATATGGAACCGATGACCGCAGAGTCGCCAGGCCACTTCTAAAGTTTGCCCGTATCCGCCAGTACCTTCAGTCCCTCCACGTCCATCAGCCGAATCTCTCGCCCCTGAACACGGATGAGACCGTCGCCGGTCATTTTGGCAAAGATCCGGGAGAGGGTTTCGGGGATCGTCCCAAGGAGGCTGGCCAGCTGCCCCTTGGAGATGTTGAGGCTAACGGCATCCGGATTTCCCTGTTCATCGGCGAGATAAATCAGATAGGAGGCCAGGCGTCCCGGCACTTCTTTGAGAGACAGGTTTTCGATCTGGATCGTAAACTGCCGAAGTCGCAAGGATAAGTCCGCCAGCATGTTTAGACACAGCTGGGGATTTGAGGTGATGAGACGTATAAAGGACGCCTTGGGCAAATAGAGGAGACGGCTTTTTCGCGTTGACTGGGCATTCGCCGGAAATTTCCCCCCCGAAAACATCGGCACTTCGCCAAATGGATGCCCCGGTCCGAAAATGTGCAGAATGTGCTCCTTTCCTTCAAGGGAAAGCTTGAATATTTTGACCTGCCCCCCGGCAACGATATAAAAGCCATCGGCATTGTCACCTTCCATAAAGATGGCCGCCCCTTTGGGGTATCGCCGATCCTCGACGATCTTTTCAAGGGCCTCTAGACCGGAGGCCGTCAGCCTTCTGAAAAGCGGCACCGACGCGATGATGTCCCGATTCTTTTTCATGATGGACCTCTCCCCTGCGCCGTTCGGCCCATGTCACCGCCGGAAGTCGGCAGGGTGGATGCCAGAATGTCGTCCGTCGGCGTATGCCGGTTCGGTTATTGTCCCGCTGTACCGGAAAGAAGGCATGTCCACAGCGCATCGGCGTCGCTATACCCACTGTCCGGATTCCGCACCGAGTGGCGGATTCATCGGAATCGGTATCGGGTTCGGAATCGCTATCGGTATCGACGTCGAAGATCGTATCCTGTTTCGATTCCGATTCCGAACCCGAAGATGTCGAGGTCTGGATCCCCTCGAGGCCATGTGATGGTGATGGAACTATGCCATCGACAAACGGAACATATCTATGACGGCCACTGTAAAAAACGTATCGGGAATCATTTTTTTCACAAAATTTGACCTACATCAAGGATGAATGCCGCCCGGTTGGATAGAAACAGATCGAAACTTGAGGGGAACCTTTTATTTACACGATAAATGAATATTTTCACCGAAAGGAGTTTTATCATGTTTTGTTATCAGTGTGAGCAAACGGCCAAGGGCGAAGGGTGTACCAAGATCGGAGTTTGCGGCAAGCAACCGGACGTGGCGGCATTGCAGGATCTGCTGATCTACTCGGTAAAAGGGGTGGCCCAGGTGGCCGTGGCGGCCGGAAAGGCCGGCGTACGGGATCCGGAGGTCGACCGGTTTGCCTGCGAGGCGATTTTTTCAACTCTGACCAACGTGGACTTCGACCCGGACCGGTTCGTGGACCTCATCGGCGAGGCCGTGCGCCTGCGGGACGCCCTCAAGGACAAGGTCCAGGCCGCCGGCGGCTCAATAGAGGCTTCTGCCGGCCCGGTATCCTTTGTCCCGGCCGATACCAAAGACGCCCTGCTCGCCCAGGGAGAGGCGGTCGGCGTCAACGCCGATCCGGCCATGAACGAGGACCTGCGTTCCCTGCGGGAGCTGCTGACTTACGGCATCAAGGGACTCGCCGCCTACGCCGACCATGCCCGCATATTGGGGCAAACCGATGATGCGGTCTTTGATTTCATCCATGAAGGGATGGCCGCAACCCTCAACCCGGACCTCGGCGTGGACGAGTATGTCGGCCTGGTGTTGAAATGCGGCGAGGTCAACCTCAGGGCCATGGAGCTTCTCGATGCCGGTAACACCGGAACTTACGGCCATCCGGTCCCCACCCAGGTCCCCCTGGGAACCAAGGAGGGGAAGGCCATCCTGGTCTCAGGTCATGACTTGAAAGACCTGGAAGAAATCCTTAAGCAAACCGAAGGCAAAGGGATCAATGTTTATACCCATGGTGAAATGCTTCCCTGCCACGGGTACCCGGAATTGAAGAAATACCCCCAGTTTTACGGCCATTACGGAACGGCATGGCAAAACCAGGCCAAGGAGTTCGCGGCCTTTCCCGGGGCCATCCTGATGACCACCAATTGCATCCAGAAACCCAAGGAGACATACAAAGACAACATTTTTACCACCGGCCTGGTCGGCTGGCCGGGGGTCGCCCATGTTTCCGGCAAGGATTTCAGCCCCGTTATCGAAAAAGCCCTGGCGATGCCGGGATTCACCCAAAACACCAACGGAAAGTCGGTGATGGTGGGCTTTGGTCGCAATGCGGTCATGGGCGTGGCCGGACAGGTGATCGAGGCGGTCCAGAACAAAGCCATCCGCCACTTTTTCCTGGTAGCCGGCTGCGATGGGGCCAAGCCCGGCCGTAATTACTACACGGAATTCGTCGAGAAGGTTCCGGAGGATTGCGTGGTGCTCACCCTGGCCTGTGGCAAATTCCGCTTCTTCGACCAAGACCTTGGAGACATCGGTGGCATTCCCCGTCTGCTGGACGTGGGTCAGTGCAATGATGCCTATTCGGCCGTGAAGATCACCGTGGCCCTTGCCGAAGCATTCGATTGCGGGGTCAACGACCTGCCGCTGTCCATGGTTCTCTCCTGGTACGAGCAGAAAGCGTGCGTCATCCTGCTGACGCTGCTCTACCTGGGGATCAAGGATATCCGACTGGGACCGAGTCTGCCGGCATTTATAACGCCGAACATCCTCAACTTTCTGGTTGAAAAGTTCAACATCATGCCCATCTCGACGCCGGAAGGAGACCTGCATGCCATTCTCGCATAAATTTGCTGCTGCAAATTTATCCGAGTTGAGGATGACAAGAAAGAAGATTGGCGGAGTGATGGAGTAACGGAGCAATGGAGTGATGGCGTCATGGAGGGGCGGAAAAAACCGTCCCTTCCATTACTCCAGCACTCCAGAACTCCTTGTTCTGGACCCGAATATTGACCAAATGAAGACTTTCATGGGCAAGGTTGTTCCTGAAAACGTGTAATTGTGAGGTGTGGCGATGAAATGTCCAGGTCAGGACACCCTATACTGGAAGCCCGGGGCGATATTTGAAGTCAACTGCCCCGAATGCAACGGGAGGGTGGAGTTTTTCAAGGACGACACAACCAGAAAATGTCCGGGTTGCGGACACCGGTTCGTGAATCCGAAAATGGATTTTGGTTGTGCCGCCTACTGCCAGTATGCGGAGCAGTGCCTGGGGGACCTGCCTCCCGAACTCCTCGCCCAGAAAGAGGATTTTCTAAAAGACCGGGTGGCCATTGAAATGAAACGGTATTTTAGAACCGACTTCAAGCAGATCAGCCACGCCACCCGTGTCGCGCGATATGCCGAGCGCATCGGCAAGGAGGCGCGCGGCAACCTGGCCGTGATCCTTTCCGCCGCGTACCTGCACGACATCGGATCGGTCGAGGCCGAGCGGAAACATGGCAGCCGCGCTGCCGAATACCGGGAGCAGGAAGGCCCTGGAGTGGCTCGGGAGATCCTTACCAAACTGAGTGCGCCGCCGGAGATCATCGAGGAGGTGTGCGACATTATCGGCCGCCATCATCATCCCGGGGCGGAAGAAACCGACACGTTCAAAATCGTCTATGACGCGGATCGGATCGCCAACCTGGAGCAGCGCCACAAAGAAACACCGATGACCGCGGCAGACTTACTGGGGCGCATCGACAACGACTTGCTCACCGAGACCGGACGCCGGGAAGCTCAAAGAGTACTTTTCCCGGACGCCCCATGACATAACATCGTTCTACGATGTTATAAAACGCGACGATGTCGCTCACAGGACAAAAAGCGAACATGTCTATCCCTGCAGCCCCGGAGGGCGGGATTTCCGCTTCGCTCCAACAAGCTGAAGGGTGTGATGAATCTTTTACTGCGGTCCAACAATCGAAGCGCAGCACTTTCGCTTTGATATTGAGAGGAATCCATGAAAGTTTTACGGAAGATCATTGAAATAGATGAAGAACTCTGCGACGGGTGCGGCGAGTGCGTACCGTCCTGTGCCGAAGGAGCCCTGCAGATCGTGGATGGCAAGGCCCGTGTCATCTCAGACAACCTCTGCGACGGCCTGGGGGCCTGCCTGGGCGAGTGTCCCAACGACGCCTTGCGGGTTATCGAACGCGAAGCTGAAGATTTTGATGAATCCGCGGTGGAGGCCCACCTGGAAGAAGCGGCAAACAAAGCCGAAAACCGTGACGTCATCTTTTCCGGAGGATGCCCGTCGGCAGCCGTCCATACATTTGTACCGGCGGAGAAACAGGTCCGGGCGAACACTCCGGCCGCCGGCAACGCCCCGGGTGAACTTACCCACTGGCCGGTTCAGATCATGCTCATCCCGCCCACGGCCCCCTTTCTCAAAGGGGCGGACCTTCTGGTGGTGGCCGATTGCGCGCCGATCGCCTACCCGACCTTTCACAGTGACTTTTTACGGGACAAGGTGGTCATGATGGGCTGCCCGAAATTCGACGACGCCGATGCCTACGTGGAAAAGTTCACCGACATCTTCAGTTCGGCAGGTGTCAGCAGCGTGACCAGTCTGTACATGGAGGTACCATGCTGCTCAGGGCTACCGATGATCGTCCGGAAGGCCATGGCGGCGGCAGGGACCGACGTTCCGTATGAAGAGGTGGTACTCAGCCGGCGGGGAGAAATCCTGGCGCCTGCCGATGCATCCTGAGCGTTCTTTTCACGATGGCTGGAATCTGGTCCAAACGCATGAACGGCGCGCATCAACAGGCAATATGGCTTCCTGACGCCCGCTCATTTCCTTAGGCGGATCCCCTCGACGCTGACCGTGATGTGAACGTCATCGCCCAAACCGCTCATTAGAAAATCCATTCCAAATTCGCTGCGCTTGATGGTGAACTCCGTGGTGAAGCCGGTCCGGTAACGACCCCAGGGGTCCTTCCCCGATCCCACCCGGGTAGCCGTCACAGTCAGAGGTTTCGTGACCCCCAGCATGGTAAGATCGCCCGTGATCCGGTACGTCTTCACACCTGTCTTTTCAAATTCTCGGCTCTTGAATGAGATCGACGGAAATTCTTCAACATTAAAAAAGTCCGGACTCCGCAGGTTCTTGTCACGTTTGTCGTTGGCGGTATCCACCTTGTGGGTGTTAACGGATATCTCTATCGAGTTTTTCCCGGGGTCCGCTTCATCGAGGAAGAATGAGCCGGATGGATCGTTTATGCGGCCAAAGGCGTCGCTGACCCCCAGGTGCTGGATTCGAAAGATGACGGCAGAATGCACCGGATCCACCCTGTACGTGTCGGCAGCAACGGACGTAACTCCGGTGGCCACGAACACACCGAATACGGCAGCTGCGATCTTGAACACATATGCAAAGTTCATGGTATTTCCTCCTGATACATAGTACGATACGATGATAAATGGCTAAAAAATTAGGCACCGGGAGGGCAATGTCAAAGTCTATCGCGTTGTCCCCTCACACCGTGTGTTTAACCGAATGCGTCACCCAAGGCGGAGAGAGCATCAGGGCGATCGAAAAGGTCGGGTGAATGATACCCAAGGACAACTCGCAGCTTCACAGGGCGGTCGGATACCCAACCGTGGCGATTTTGATTGCTAATTGCGCAGGAGCGAATTATTTTTTGACATGGTGAATCGATCAAAGAGGAGACGACGCCATGCAGAATTACAACCCCGAGGAAGCCATCCAGAAAGCCGTTCGTGAGTTTGGCGAGCACGGCGGCGTGGCGCCGTCGATTTCCAGGTCTTCGACGTTTACCGTCATGGACCCAAGGGTCATGCCCGAGATCTTTCAGGGGGTCAGGGGACCGGACAAAGGCGGATGTTACCTCTACAGCCGGCATTTCAACCCGACCGTCAGCGTACTGGCCAGATACCTGGCGGCCATGGAGGGAACCGAATACGCCCTGTGCACGGCCAGCGGCATGGCCGCCATCTCCTGCACCCTATTGCAGCTCTGTGAACACGCGGATCACATCATCTCCAGCGACACGATATACGGCGGCACCCATGCCCTCCTGGAAGAGATGCTGCCGTCGATGGGCATCACCACCACGTTTGTCGATGTCACAGACATCCGTGCCGTGGAAAAGGCCATCCGCCCGGAGACCCGTGTCATATACGCAGAATCCATTGGAAATCCAACGCTGAAAATATCGGACATACCGGTCCTGTCCCGTTTGGCTCACGAGCATCACCTCACCCTGGTGGTCGACAACACGTTTTCTCCGATCATGATAACACCTGCGAAGCTCGGTGCGGATGTCGTCATCCACTCCCTCACAAAATTTATCAACGGGGCCAGCGACGCCATCGCCGGGGTGATCTGTTGTGAAAAGGAATTTGCCTATCAATTGATGGATGTTCACACCGGACGTCTCATGCTGCTGGGACCGACCATGGATCCTCGGACCGCCTTTGACATCATCCAGAGACTGCCCCACCTGGCCATACGCATCAAGGCCCATGGTGCCCGCGCCCTGGCCATCGCCAACCGACTCGAGGAACTGGGGGCTCCCGTAACATATCCCGGGCTTTCATCCCATCCCCAGCATGGGCTATTGAAATCGATGGTCAATCGCGGCTTCGGGTTCGGCGGAATGCTGACAATCGATTGCGGCAGCCGCGGGTGCGCAGAGAAACTTCTCGATTACCTGCAAAACATCGAACGGTTCGGCCTGATCGCCGTCTCCCTTGGATATTTCGACACCCTGATGTCACACTCCGGGTCTTCCACCTCCTCTGAAATCACGGCCGAGGATCAGCGGCGCATGGGGCTGTCTCCGGGACTGGTCAGAATGTCCATCGGATTTACCGGAAGCCTGAAAAACAGGCTGGCACAAATCGAGCGGGCGGTAAAAAAATTGGGGCTCACGGTTTAGCCCCGGGGGAGTCCTCTCATGGAATCTCCGTGTCGGCCAATTGACCATGAACACGTTCGGTATGGGGAGAAAACCTGATGGTACGACAATTGTGGATGGCAGCGGCAATCATATCGGCGTTGGTGTGTAGCCCTGTTTTCGGCGGCGAGGCCGATGTGATCGAAGTGGAGGTTACCCGGGAAGGGCCCCGGGTGTATCGTTTCGATGTCACGGTCACCCATGGGGATACCGGTTGGCAGCACTATGCGGACGGCTGGGAGGTGCTTGCACCGGACGGTTCCGTTTTGGGAAAACGCGTCCTTTACCATCCCCATGTCAATGAGCAACCCTTCACCCGCAGCCTGTCCGGCGTCGATATCCCGGAGGGTATCACAGCGGTCCGCATCCGGGCCCATGATTCGGTGCACGGTCATGGCGGTACGGAAAAAAACTTGTCGCTTCCCTGATCCCGAAGGAATACCCGGTGTCTCAGATCTCCCTCGTCTATTCCACCCACCGTCCGGAAACGCTGGCGAAAGCGTCTCGACTCATGGAGCGGTTCAACGCGATCATTCTGGAAGAACCGAAAACACCCGGTTTTACGGAAATGCTTTCCGGAGATCTGCCCGTGGATGACTATCTGTTGGAGCAGGACCTGGAGTATCCCGATTTCAGCCGGGAAAGTTGCCTGCTGCTCCAACGGCTCCATCATTCAGGGAAAACGATTCTCCAAGTAGAGCCGTTTCTGGAGAAGCTGCTGCAGATCCATGAATTCTTCGCCGATGGCGGGTCCCCCACATTGTTGGACAGGCATTCCCCGCTGTATCCGGTGTATGAGGCTGAAAAAGCCGCCACCGGATCTCTGCTCCGCTTCTATCGAACGGCGGTGACCGCCTCTTTTGAAGCGACTGTCGAATCGGTCAAGGCATTTGCCCGGGATGATGCAAAACGCTTCATTTTGCGGGATCGCCTGCGGGCCGAAACCCTTTCTCCGGTTGCCGGAACGTTTGCTTCCACATACATCGAAGCCGGGGTGATGCACGTTCGCCTTTGGAATGAGCTTCGCCGCAATCTGTCCGGAGGCGTCCGTCTCGAGCAGATACAGCTTATGGAATCCGAAAACCGGTCCATCTGGGGGCGACGGCACACCTTTGGCCCGGGAGATCTTCTGACGATGCTGTACATCTATCATCCCGGTTTCAGCGGTCCGAAAGCAGACCTGCTGGCAGCCCGCAGTCTGATTTACAACAAGATTCTGGAGAAAGAAGAGATGGCGCCGTCGGCAGACCCTTACCCCCATTTGCGGAATGAGACGGAATCGATTCAGGCGGTCTCGAAGTTGAGTCTGACGGATTGCCGGAAACTCTACCCCCGGATTCGACTCGCGGGGACGATCGATGCCCGAACGACAGTCCATCACTACCTGAGCGAAGTTGAAGGGGATCTCCTCCGATAACGGCAATGCACATCGATGGCCTGGCAGCGGGCCGTCTTCTGTGCAATGCCCGGGATAGCGGTCGATGTGGAACACGTTTGCGATGACTGGCGGAACACAACGTCCTGTCGTTGGGAGCGGACATCATCCCGTCGATGCCCCCGAGCGACTCCGACATCCGGGGAGCGGCAGCTAACACGTAAACGGATAGAAATGATAATAGCAATATCCCTTGGGGTCGCCGTACATCAGCTCGGTCTCCGCAAGGCACTGCCCGATCGTGTTCTTTGAGATCGCGGCATAATCCGGCCGCCCTTCCTCTTCACGTTTGCAGGACATACAGATCGGTTCATGGTCGTACACCGAAAGAATGCGCTTGTCAGTGGCGGCCAGTTTCTTTTCGCACCGGGGGCACTGGATTGCGCAGGACAGTTTGTCTTCCCAGGAATCTGTCATGTTCACATACTCCTTACGATGGATTTCTATTAGGAGGTCTTGGCTTGAAGCCGATGCGCCTCCCGTTTATAATCCCCAATGGTGGAATATGCAAGAGGTTGAACGAAATGCGAAAGCGTTGCAGAGCGCCGAAAGTTTGGAATACGCACAGGTAAACCCTTGCCCCCTTGGATCCGTGCATGACCTCTATCCGGCCCGTGCGGGACGACGATCCCTGGTCGCCTCCGGCACCGTCAACGGCGGGTAAACCGTGAACCCGCCACTCCATCGAATCGGGAGAAGAACTTGGAAAACAAACCACAATGAATCCACCAGGGCCAAAGCCCTCGCCAAAGGTATACGCCTATCAGCTTCCGGGAAACTGGACCGTTCTGGCCGGCCGAACCGACGCCGATAATGAGATGCTGAGCTTGACCGTGGCGGGACCGAAAGACTGGTGGTTTCACGTCCGTGGGGTTCCAGGCAGCCATGTCATTTTACGTTCCCGGGAGGATAGAGAACCGGGTCCGGAGGTACTGAAACAGGCCGCCGCAATCGCCGCCTATCACAGCAAGGCGCGGCATGGTGGCAAGGTGGCGGTTGCCTGCACCCGTGCGTGTTTTGTATCCAAGCCCCGGGGAGCCCCTACCGGTACCGTGGCCATCAAACGGGAACGGATTCTCAAGGTCCGCCCCGGGATTCCCGCCGCGGAGGTGTCATGAAAGGATTTGCCTATCATCGGCTTTTCGTATAAGATTTTGCCTGCAATAACTACCTGCCGTCAGGTGGGAGGAGACACCCCCGGAGCCCTGCGGCAACCGGTACTAAAGGGGGCACCGGGCGTCAGGGGAAGCCGGGGCGGAAGCGGCAGAAAACCAAGGGGTAACAGATGCCAAGTGACGCGGTTTCGATACTCGTCGTTGACGATGTCAGACTGGATCGCGAGATTCTGCGCCATCACCTCGAAGCCCAGGGACACCATCCCGTACTTGCCGAGAACGGGCAACAGGCGATGCAGATTCTCGACCAACGCAGGTTCGACCTGGTTCTCCTCGATATCGTCATGCCGGTAATGGATGGATATCAGGTCCTCGAGCGCATGAAGTCCCACCCCCGCCTTCGCCACATGCCGGTTATTGTTGTTTCGGCCGTGGAGGAAACAAAGAGTGTGGTCAGGTGCATTGAAATGGGTGCGGAGGATTACCTGACCAAACCGTTTAATCGTGTACTGCTTTCCGCCCGCATTTCCAATTGCCTCCAGAAAAAGCATCTCCGGGACCAGGAACAATTCTTTCTCAAAAACATCGCGGAAGACAAGGAACGTCCGGAACATCCGATGAAGAGCGTCATTCCGAGTGCCCTCTCCAGCCGGTTCAGAAAAGACAAGCGCCCGATCGTCGACTATTTCGCTGAGATAACGATCATGTTTGCCAACATCGTGGACATAGAAGACCTATCTGAAGAACCGGCGTCCCAGGAGACGATCCAAATGATGGACGGCCTGTTCGACCGATTCGACGAAATCGCCCTGCAGCACAACCTGGAGAAGGTAAAGACCATCGGGGATTCCTACATGGTGGTGGGCGGCATTCCGTCTCCCTTCCAACACCACACCGAAGCCGTTGCTGAGACGGCACTGGATATTCAAGAAATTCTCCGCAGATTCCGGCTGCCTTCGAACGAACCCCTCTCCATGCGCATCGGGATTCACACCGGCCCGGTCCGCGTCGGCATACTTGAAAGTGGAAAATTCAGCTACGATCTGTGGGGCGAGACCGTCACCGCCGCAAGTGCCCTGGAATCTCTGGGAATCCCCGACCAGATCCAGGTGTCCGGCCCGGTTTACGAGCGTCTGAAGGACGAATTTACATTCGTTGAGCGGGAAGATCGGGTGTCCGTCAGTGGGATGGAAAACGAGGCAACCTACCTGTTGACCGGCCGAAAGGGGCCCCACCATGAAAGGCCCTCAAATCCATAGCGGATACGTCCCGGGGGCTATCGGTAAAATCACAGAGCTTCACGCGCGGTATTATCACCGATTTTGGGACTTCGGTCTATTCTTCGAGCGCAAGGTTGCCGACGGTCTGACCGAGTTTCTAGGGCGGTTCGATGCACGCCGGGACGGCCTGTGGCTGGCCGTTTCCGAAGATACCATCGTCGGGTCCATTGCCATCGACGGCAAATCTGCGCAACAGGCGGGCGCCCATCTTCGTTGGTTCATCGTCGATATGGACATCCAGAGTACCGGTGTCGGCAGGAGGCTTCTCGAGCGGGCCATTTCGTTCTGCCGCGAATGCCGGCACCCGAAAATTTATTTATGGACGTTTGAGGGGCTCGATGCCGCCAGCCACCTCTACGAATCCAGCGGGTTTACCCTCAGCAAAGAAATCATGGAAGACTCCTGGGGGAAGTCTGTCAAAGAACAGTTGTTCGAGAAAGTGCTTTAACGGGAATGGATTCAAAAAAATCATCCGTGTTCGAAAAGCATTATCACGATTATGTGAACCGGCTCGCCGCCATCGACATCGCGCCCCGGCTTCCGATTCTCGATATCCGAGTGGAAGGGAACACATGCGTGATTCCCTTCCTTGGAGAGGACTATCGGGTTTCCCCGGAGGGTATCACAGATGCATCCGGGACCCTTCCGGCCTACGAAGTGTGTGTCATGCTGTGCCGATATCTGCTCAACTGCCCATCCCAACTTCCCGTCCAGGACGACTGGGTCTCCTTCAGGGATTTCAAGGATGCCGGCCCGTTGACGGTCTTTTACCGCAACAGCGTCGAAGGTTTGATCGTTCGCTCGTTTGCAGGCAACATCACGGCGTTAAAGACCGCCGCCGAGGCCCATGGCGGCCACCCGCCGCTGTTGGCGCTGAATTATGATGTGGTCATGCGATTTGTGGCGCTTCCCCGTATTCCACTACTGCTGCTCTTCAACGATGCCGATGACGATTTCCCCCCCCAGTGTTCGCTGCTGTTTGAACAACGCGCCGAAAAATTCCTGGATGCCGAATCGATCGCCATTGTCGGTTCGATACTGGCAAACAGGCTGGTGAGAGATTCCGACGCTGCATAAGCGGTGGGATCCCCCGCGGCCGCAGTTCTTCCCCGACCGGGTTGCGTTGATGCTTGACTTTATCTTGTGGCAACTCTAAACCGAACATTGCATGATATCTTTTCAGCAGATGTCTTAAAAGAAACGAGATCGGTGCCTTAACGTGAATACTGACGCATCGGGCTGCGATGCAATTTGTCACGTTGAAAAACGGACGAACGGCCTGAAAAGATTTCACCCTGCGGGCCAAACGGAGACCTCCATGGCCGGCGTTATTCGAGATTCGCGGTAGTCGGACTACAGCTTCATCTCGAAGTGCCTTGCCCATGAAGGTCTCCATTTGGTGCAATGTCCGGGCTAACTTTTTTTTATAAACCTGAATGAAGTGCCCGAACACAAACGCATCGTTGATTTTCGGTGTTCGGAAACCTACTCAGACATCAACCCGGAAAGAACAACTCCCGCGTGATATATCCAAGACAGGGACAACTGCCTTTTAAATAGAGGAGGATATTATGGATAATCATTTCAAGAGCCACGGCGCATTCAGCTGGACCGAACTGATGACCACCGATCCCGAGGCTGCCAAAAAATTTTACAGTGAACTGTTTGGCTGGGATATAGAAGAGATGGAAATGGAGGGCATGCGCTATGCCGTCGTGAAAGTCGGTGAAGAAGCTATCGGCGGCATCATGGGGTTACCCCCCGAGGCGCAGGGCGCCCCACCCCACTGGGGCACCTATGTGACGGTAGACGATGTGGATGCCACCGTGGAAAAAGCACAGGCATTGGGCGCCAATATCCTCATGCCGCCCAGGGACATCCCCACGGTCGGCCGTTTTGCGGTAATTCAGGATGCCCAGGGAGCCGTGCTTTCGGTCATCACCTACCAAGAAATGGAGTCATAATCTGAGTCGCTTAACGTAGCAAGAAGAAGCACCTCTGCAGTAGGCAGCGACCTGTAGCGATTGTCAGAATTCCGTTCTCGCATTTATGATGGCGCGTTATCGGACTCCGAGATTAAAAGCTTAGCTGGAGCACCCGTGCCGGAACCTGCCACCCTGCTACTTGTTGGTGTTGGTTTAGCCGGCATCGCCGGTGTGCTAGGAATTTGTTTTACAGGTTTTGAGAAAGGATTTCCCAATTTCTCGCTCTTGAAGTGATACAGATTCGTGGAAAAGAGGGAGGAACAACGTGCGGACTTGCATTTGTATGGTGCATCTTTCCGAGGTGTTAGGATAACTGCGTTACCTGGCAAGATATGCTCTCGCGCGGTCAAGCAGAGTTGTCATGGATGGTTAATAATTCTTTTCGGGGTCGGAATCGGTATCGGAATCGGAATCGAAGGATAAACGGCGATGACTTTCGGATATGAGCAACTGGATGTGTATCGATTATCCCTCTAATATGTTGGTTGGGTCTATCGGTTCAGTGAACACCTGAAAGGTCATCGAAACGCTCGTGACCAGTTACTCCGCGCGTCACAAGCGATACCCCTGAATATCGCCGAGGGCAATGGCAAGGCGACTGAGGGC
>Ga0209786_1000074_pt1 | contig 41549 bp, 35 predicted proteins | sample WorMetilvaeELBA2_FD_187405 | JGI IMG/M metagenome (GOLD analysis project Ga0209786, IMG submission 187405) | Marine gutless worms symbiont microbial communities from Max Planck institute for Marine Microbiology, Germany - Olavius ilvae ELBA.2... ...
CGAGCTCTCAAACAATTATGCGATGTCATGAATCAGGAGTCATACGTCTACCCCGGCACCCGAATGAAATTGGTATTTGCCGCGCAATAAGTTGCAATTGAAATTACGCGAGGTCAGGAGCCCTGAATTTGGTCCCTGAAAAATCGCGCGGGCATCTTGAAGAAGGCGTTTATGCGACTCAAAAGGATGTTACCTTCAACATATTGTCCCTGCCGGAAAAAAGAATTACGTCGATATTGAAAAGCTTCCGAGGCCTCCGGTCACTGCTGGTGTGCGAACAGCCGAATATTATTGTTTATACGGATTATTACCGGAATATCTTTTTGTTCGATTGGCCGGTCATAAGAACCGTCAAAAGGCAAAGGATCCGGCTGGTAATGAAATCCATACCATTCCGTATAAAGAAGTATCCCGACGCAATCGCTGATGCGGATAACATAATCAAATCAGAGACAATATTACCCAAGGCACTCAGAGAAAATAAATATACGCGTGGTATCGATTATCCGCGTTGTTTCAAGTGGACATTAGGCAGGCTGAGCATTGCGCTAAAGAGATTATCTTTCAATGTACCGCATGCCCATGTCAACTATATCGAAGATGCCTACGAAATTTACCAAAGCTACGGCGTCCCGCAACATAAGATTTTTATCACTTCCAATTCTCCAGATACTGATTATTTGCTTTCTATTCGAAAACAGATTGAGAATGACCCACCGATTGTACCAGCAAGTGATCATCGCATCATCCATGTGGGAAGATTAGTTGAAAGTAAAAGAGTTGACCTGCTGGTTCACGCATTGGTTGCGGTGAAGGAGGAGATACCGGATGCTGAGCTGATCGTAATCGGAGAAGGCCCTGAAAAGCAAAGTTTGATTAAGTTAGCGGCCCAATTGAACGTATTGGATTCAATTATGTTTGTTGGCGCAGTTTATGATGCTAATTTGTTGGGCAACTATATCCTGGCATCTTGTGTTTATGTTTTGGCCGGGATGGGAGGTTTATCTATTAATGATGCCATGTGCTTTGGTCGACCAATTATCTGTTCAGTGTGTGACGGCACTGAAAAAAGACTTGTCAAGGACGGATACAACGGTCTTTATTTTGAACATGGAAATCAAAATGACCTTGCACAAAAAATTGTATACTTGCTAAAAAATTCTCGTTTACAACGAATAATGGGAATCAATTCATCAGCTATCATAAAAAACGAGATAAACATACATACCGTTATAAAGGGATATGTGGATGCCTTTGAGTATGTTATGCGCCATTATGCCTAATACTTAATTGTTGCTGTATTTAACGGTAACAATGAAAAAGCTTAGCCAGACGAGTGCCTTTGAAAAGCAATACGGCCAAGACAGTATACGTTATGCAATTAGATAGTTTCAAACTTAACCCTATAGATAGGGAGGAAATCGGAAAAATAACTAAACCAGGCAATGAAGTTCCGTCAACACTTGAAGATATCTGGCAACTGATGGATAAGGTTTGGGATAAAATTGGATGTGACAATAAAAATCCGGATTGGGATAGAATCGATAGGTTCTACCGGCATCCGGTCTGGAAGTTGAACGGTTTATTTATTGAACAGCACGATCTATCAATGCAACATCGCCATGCGATCAGTGACTGGATATGTTTAAACCGGATAAAAAATGAAATACACAAAGTTGTTGACTACGGTGGCGGATTCGGAACCCTTGCAAAATTGATTGCGCAAAAAGATTCCGAATTGCAGATTGAGATATTGGAACCGTACCCAAATGACTACGCAAAAAAATCAACTGTCAGTTATCCCAATATACGTTTTATTGATTCATTGAGCACAAATTATGGCTGTCTTGTCAGTACGGACGTCCTTGAACATGTCCATGATCCATTGCGCACCTTTGCTGAAATGATCGACTGTGTGCGCCCCAAGGGGTATATAATAATAGCGAATAACTTTTATCCTGTAATAAAATGTCATCTTCCGGGCAACTTCCACCTCCGTTATACCTTTCGAATTTTCGCCCGTCTGATGGGCCTTAAGTATATGGGGTGGTGTCATGGAAGCCACGCGGGGATTTATCAAAAAGTATCAGATTCGAAGACGAATCGAAAACGGGTAAAAAGAGCACAATATATATCCATATTTTTGTTTCCCTATTTGGAAAGGGTCCATTTAGTTTATAAATTGATAAAAAAGGCCTTTATCTAGTGAGAGTTGCACATATTAGTTCACATGACACGTTTGGTGGAGCAGCGCGCGCTGCCTTGCGACTGCATAAAGGATTGCAGGCCGCCGGCATTGACTCGACCATGCTTGTACATGAAAAATCAAGTGACGACCAATCAGTACTGGGACCAGTATCGAATATAGCAAAAGGCATTGCACATTTTAGAACATCCATAGATCACATACCCAAATTATTTTATCCGAACAGAAAACCGACGACATATCATTTTCAATGGCTGCCGGATTATCTAATCCGAAAGATCAAGGCGCTCAAGCCGCATATTGTTCATCTGCATTGGATTTGCCGGGGATTTGTAAATATAAGATCGCTGGCTCGAATTGAACAGCCCATGGTATGGACACTTCATGATATGTGGCCGTTTACCGGGGGGTGTCACTTTGCTGGGAAGTGCGAGAGGTACATTCAAGTTTGCGGGGAATGCCCTCAGTTAGCAAGCAAACGCAAACGAGATCTTTCCTGGTGGACCTGGCAGCGGAAAGCCAAACAATGGCATGATCTGAATTTAAAATTAGCAGCACCAAGCCGGTGGATGAAGCGTTGTGCACAGCAAAGTTCGCTGTTTAATACGGCGCCCATCGACGTTATCCCCTATGGCATAAACAATTCCAGGTTTAGTCCCCGGGATCGTGCCGCTGCCCGCAAGCTAATAGGACTTACCCGGAATAAAAAATTGATTCTCTTTGGTGCGGTAAATGCGACCAGTGATAAAAGGAAAGGATTTGATTTTTTGTTGCCGGCACTGCGACAGATTGCTGCATCCGAGACCGGTAATCAAACCGAATGTGTTGTCTTTGGTGCTTCCAAGCCTTCAGCGCCGACTGACTTCGGATTGAAAACAACCTATTTGGGACCATTGCACGATGAGCTGTCTTTGTCATTGGTCTACAGGGCCAGTGATGTTTTTGTTGCTCCTTCCCGCGAAGATAACCTGCCAAACACCATCATGGAAGCGCTATCCTGCGGACTCCCGTGCGTGGCTTTCAACGTCGGCGGCATCCCTGAGATGATAGAGCACAAAATATCCGGCTATATAGCCGATCCGTTCGATACGGAAACCTTAGCGAAAGGAATCGCATGGGTTTTAGAAAAAGAGCCGCGCTGGAGAATTCTCTCGACAGCTGCCCGAAAAAAAGCTGAAGATGAGTATGATATCAAGACAGTAACGAAAAGGTATACTGATTTGTATCAATCGGTCTTAGGGGACAGGAAATTTTAAAGGCACATCATGAACGTCGGCCGGCTGATATAGCAACGGTTCTATAATCCCAAACAAGCTTTATTATCGATGACTGCATATCCGATATTTACCATATTGACCGCCTCTTTGAATCGTGAGAAGACGATCGATAAATCTTTGTGTTCGGTCCGCAATCAGACTTTTCAAAACCTGGAGCAGATCATTGTCGATGGAAGGTCCAGTGACCGCACGATTGAGATCATCAAACAACACGCGCAATTTTATAATCTGACATGGCTTTCAGAACCTGACAATGGAATTGCCGAGGCGCTTAATAAAGGGCTTAAACTGGCTAGGGGCAAGTATATCTATGTATTAGGCGCTGATGATTATTTGATCGATGGGAATGTTCTGGACAATGTCCATGAGGCGATTCAAGATGAAAGCCATGATATTTATAGTCTGCCGGTGATCTTTGATCATCCCGCCCGTGGTAAACTTTATATCAAGCCGCTGCGGTTTAAACCGTGGCATCGCTTTCGCAATATCTTTCCCCACCAGGGAGTTTTCGTCCATCGTCGTTTATTCGACCGGGTGGGAAATTTTAGTGAAAAATATACCATTGCGATGGACTACGATTTTTTTTATCGCGCCTTGCAGGCAGGCTGTTCGATTAAGCATATTGATATGCCGATCGCGGTGGTGGGCGGCACCGGCTTTAGCAGCATCAAGCAGTATTTGGTTAAACGACTTCAAGAAGAAATTCAAATCCAAAAATCAAATGAAGGGCATCTATTCTGGAAGTTTGCCCAATCATTATTTTGGACGCTTTATATCCCTTATAAGACCGGACGAATCACCTTAAAGCAAAATATTGAACCATTGTAATTGATATGCAGAAAAGCCGCATACTGAGTCCCATGGCCTATGGTAACGGCGCTCACATAGTCCACAACCAGTTAGAACAGAAAACATCCGGCTATAATGTTGTCGGCTATAATCCTTACTGGACGTTGCTGCCGATTGCCTTACCCTTGGTTGTGCCCTGTCGGCGGGCCGATCTAATTCATTCTACGCCAGACTATGCCATATTCCATCATTCAAAAAAAATTCCCCTGATCGTTACATTTCATAATTACTTGCTGGACAATTGGATGAGGCTGCATAGCTCCATGCTGCAACGGATACACTATTCGACGGACCTGCGCCTTTGGACCCGTTTGGCCGTTGGAAAAGCCAAATGCATAACGGCCGTAAGCCATTTCCTGGCAGACCTTGCCAAAAAGGATCTCGGACTCGACCAGCCGGTAAGAGTCATCTACAACGGCATCGATGTCGATCTTTTCCGGCCGCAGCCTGCCACCGGAGCCAAGCAAAAAAAAATAAGGGTCTTTTTTTCCGGTAATCTCACCCGCCGCAAGGGGGTGCAATGGTTGCCGGCTATCGCACGCCGCCTATCTCCAAATATCGCCATCTATTATACGAGCGGACTCAGAACAGGGAATATTTTATCATCCGAAAACCGGCTGCGCCCCGTGGGTCGAATCCCTTTTGATGACATGCCGACCAGGTATGGTGAAATGGACATTTTGTTGATGCCGACCATGCGGGAGGGATTTGGTCTGGCTGTCGCTGAAGCCATGGCCTGCGGGTTGCCGGTCGTCGCCAGCGCCTGCTCCGCGATTCCCGAGCTGATAGATGACGGCCGTGGCGGCTATCTTTGCCCGGTTGGCGATGTAAAGGCCTTTGCTGAAAAACTCAATCTCTTGGCAGATTCTGCCAAATTGAGAAAAGAAATGGGCGAATACAATCGGGCCAAAGTAGAAAAAATGTTTACGCTCGATCGAATGGCACAAGAATACCACACTTTGTTTGAGGAAGTCATGACTGGATAATATTAGTTATAGGACCGTTAGTTTACGACGGAGTTAATAAGCTCCTGATATCGATCCGCAACAATTTGCCAGTCAAACCGGTCCAGGACATATTGCCGGCCCTCCTTGCCCAGGGCCTGGCGCAAATTGAAGTCGTCAAGCAGGAGATTGATTTTTTCCGCAAGAAGGCCGGGGTCCTTTTGGGGGACCACCAGGGCTGACGCTTCATGCTGAATGACATCCCGCATGGCCGGTAGATCCGTCACAATGGTCGCGCACTCACAGCCCAGGGCTTCCACCAGGACCAACCCGAAACCCTCCCGATCACCACTGCCGGCAACAATCGAAGGAAACACAACCACATCGGCGCTTTGATATATTTCAGGCAGCTCAGCGTTGGCCACCGCCCCCCGGAACGCTACCTGGTCGTCAATCCCCAGCTCAGTAATGCGTTTTTTGAGGTGCGCCTTTTCCTGGCCGGCACCGACAATCCGCAGTCTGGTTTGCGGGTGCCGGCTTAAAACAGATGGCATCGCTTCGATCAGGTATTGAAGCCCTTTTTTTTCCACGAGCCGTCCGACAAAAAGCACCACCCCGGTCGATCGGCGTTTAGCCGGCGGAATGAAACGGTGTTGTAAATCAACACCCATGGGGACTACCCGGATACAGCCCTCTCCCGGTATTGTGTCGTGCAGCGTTTGCTTCATGGCCTGGCTGGCGACGGTTACGGCGGTCGAACGTCGCACCACGAACCGTTTCAGTCTGTTGAACACACAACCATTAAGACCGAAAAGATCGCCGCCGTGAGACGTGACCAAGACCGGTGGGGCTGATTTTATCAATATGCCGGCGGTGATCGCGACCAATCCCTGGGGAATCAACCAGTGGGCATGGATACAATCAAATCGGTAGCGGTTTAACAAACGAATAAGGACAACCAGCTGCGCCAAAATAAAAAACGGAACCAGGGCACAACGCAAAGGGTTTTGTTTTAAATTCGCCAGTATCCCGCCATGATACGCCAGATTTTGCCAGCGTGAGAAAAAATAACGATAGCGGGTTACCCGAATCCCCTCCATTTGTTCATCGACAGCGGCAGAGTGCGCATGCGGCGCCAACACATGCACCGAAATCGTTTTATTCAGACGGCGGCATAATTCAAAAACGAAGGGCGGTTCGACATCGCCCTGCCAGCGCGGGAAGGTGGACGTGAGAACGAGGACTTTTTTTTTAGCTGTATTTTGCGTGGTCAGGTTGTTTTCCGGTGCCATTGCCAGGCGGTCTCGATAATCGTTTCCATTTGATGCAGCACCGGCTCCCAGCCCAGTACCTGCCTTATCTTTTGGGAATCCCCTATCAAAATTGGTGGGTCGCCGGGTCTTCGATCTGAATCCAGAAACGGGATTCGGCAACCGGTAACTTCAGCGGCGGTTTCGATCACCTGGCGGACCGAAAATCCATGGCTATTGCCCAGGTTGAAGATATTGCTGCCTCGCCGGCTCCGAAGATATTCCAAGGACAGCAGATGCGCATTGGCCAGATCCGACACGTGAATATAATCCCGAATGCAAGTTCCGTCGGGCGTGTTGTAATCGGTGCCGAAGACCCTGATTTGGTCGATTCTTCCCAGGGCAGCATCCAGCACCAGGGGGATGAGGTGCGTCTCGGGATGATGATCTTCACCGATTTCTGCATCCGGATCGGCGCCGGCGGCATTGAAATACCGCAAGGACACGAATTCAATACCATAGGCGGCCGCAAAGTCCTGCAATATCCATTCGATCATCAGCTTGCTGCGCCCATATGGATTGATGGGACTTTGGGGATGGGACTCATCAATGGGGGTCTGCTCGGGCAGGCCGTATGTGGCACAGGTACTGGAAAAAATGATTTTATCAATATTACAAGTGCGCATGGCCTCCAGCAGGCTCAGGCTTCCGACGGCATTATTGCGGTAGTATTTGGCCGGGTGGGCAACAGACTCGCCCACGTAGGCGTAAGCGGCAAAATGCATGACGGCCACCGGCTTGTACTGTTGCATGACGGACTCTAACCGTCGGCGATCGTTGATATCGCCCGCTTCCAGGGGCCCCCATTTGACCGCCGCACGCTGCCCGTAGACAAGATTGTCATATGCAACCGGCAGATAACCGGCCCGGGCCAGTGCTTTGCAGGCGTGGGCACCAATATAGCCGGCGCCGCCGGTCACCAGGACAGAGGTCTTAGTATGATTATGGGAGCTCACTTTAGTGGCTGCTCCTTCTCACCGGCGCCTTTATTCAGGATCGGCCGGTCCATTCCTCTTCTCTCGAATCGCATCTGGCAGATCTGCTCTGAAATCAGGCTCATCATGAAAATCATCACTGAAGTAACAAATAACAGCACACTCATGTTGGTAAAACGACCCTGGGTGATATAGGAGTAGGCATATCGAATTAACCCCAGACAAAACATCAACAAGCTGACCGGCAGAAATACCCTCATCGGCGAGAAAAGCGTGCAGATTTTGGTAATAATCATAAAAAAGCGAATACCGTCATGCATAAGCCGGATCTCGCTTTTGCCGCCTTTTCGTTTTGATGTCTCAACCGGCAAATATTTCAGGCTCAGGCCGGAGCGCAAGACTCCCAGGGTGAGCGTCGTCGGATATGAATAAGTGTTGGGCAGCAAATATAAAAAATTGCGCGCGGCGCTCGTTTTGATCGCCCGAAATCCCGATGTGAGATCCTTAATGGGAAACTTGGCGACATAGGAAGCAAACCAATTTAACAATTTATTGCCAAACGCTCGGCTCAATGAAACCTGGTCACTGATCGAGCGCGCCCCCACGACCATGTCAAATTCCGGCAGGTGCTTGAGCAGTCTTGCGATGTCTGCCGGATTGTGCTGCCCGTCTGCATCCATCAAAACTAGGATGTCACCGGTCGCAACCCGGATGCCGCTTTTGACGGCGGCACCATTGCCGATGTTATACGGATGGCTGAAAACCTTGGCACCAGCATTTTGGGCCTCAAAAACCGTATTGTCTGTTGAGCCATCATCAATAACAACAATTTCATACTGCGGGTATAGGGAAATTAATTTGGAGACGATATCACCAACACAATCGGTTTCATTATACGCCGGTATGATTATCGAGACTTTCGTATCACTCATTGTCGCAATTTACAAACAGGTATTTATCGTGGCGCTGCCTGGCAGGCTCATAAAGGTATCCAGGATGTCTTGAATAGGCTCCCACTATCCGCTACTATAGAGGTATCAGTGATAGGATTATTCATATGGGAAGCGTATTATTTTTTAATTTTAGCCAGAGCGGCCAGCGTATTTTTGAGGTTGTTTTGAGCAGCAACATAGTCTTTATCGATCTTTACGGCTTCACGAAAAAAAGCGGCGGCCTTTTGGACCTCTCCCATTCGAACCATGGCCGCACCGGCGCCATTATAGGCTTCGGCAAATCTTGGATTAATTTTCAGGGCCTTTATATAATTGGGCAGTGCTTTAGCGAAATGGCCTGTGCGGTACCAGAAATTCCCCAGGTTGTTGTAAGCTTTCGCAAAAGAGGGACTAATGGCTAGTGCTTGTTGATAACCGGCCAATGCCTTTTCATATTCTTCAAGACGAAACCAGGCGGTTCCTAAATTGTCGTAGGCAACGGCATAGGTCGAATCAATATCGATGGCTTGACGATAATTTGAAATGGCCTGTTCGGTGTTTCCAAGTCGATAGTGTGCTTCTCCTGCAAAATTGTAAGCAGCGGCATAATCCGGTCTTTCGGCCAGCGCTTTTGCATATGATTGGAGGGCTTGCTCCGGTTTATTTTGCTCGACTAAACTCAGGCCCACATTGACATGTGCCGTGGGATAACTAGGATTAATTTTCAAAGACTTATTGAAATGCTCAGTGGCCGCTTCAGCTTTTCCGATTAACATCAATGCCTGGCCCAGATTGTTTTCGGCAATGTAGTTGTTTTCCGTAACATCAACGGCCCGTTGAAAGAGTGTCACGCTGTTTTCCCAATATCCGACTTGATTCCGCGATACAACGAATAGCGTGCAAACTATCATCAATAGGCCAAACTTCAGCCCTGTTTTTTTTATACTGTATTTCCCTAATAAATCTGAAAGTCCCCATGATATGATGATAAACAATCCAACCATGGGCAGGTAGGCCCAGCGGTCGGCCAGGGCCGGCCATATACCAGCCTGAACCAGTCCGATGACCGGCACCAGGGTACCCAGAAACCAAAACCAGCCTATCATAAGATAGGCGTGCTTCCTGTGCGCAGCAATAAATAAGATGGATATACCAATTAACAATAGGAAAGCACCCAGACTCTGATACAGCGGCACTATTTTAGGGAAAGGATATAATACTGCCAAATCTTGGGGCCACAGCATTTTACCGATATATTTTGCGTAAGATACGATTGCATTGCCTAGCCGAAGTGATACGGGTACCGATTGCAGCAATATATAACTGCCGGAACCGCGCAAAGAAGACGTGGCAAGGTAGATGGAAATCCCGGACAACAAAAATAATGGAATTTTTTCTAAAACAAGGTGCAATGGAACACGCCAATGGTTGCGACCCGGTTGGAAAAGATTAAAACGATTCAGCGGCCAATAATCCAACAACAACAGAAGGAACGGCAGGGTTACGATCATGGGTTTGGCTAACAGTCCCAGTGCAAAACAAAAAAGCATTGCAAGATATCGACCCACCCCGGGTTTTTCATTGTAGTAAGCATAGACCAACAGCGTCAGTATACAATAAAAGGTACTCAGCAGGTTTTTCCGCTCCGCTATCCAGGCGACTGATTCTACGTTCAGGGGATGAACAGCGAACAATGCGGCTGCAAAAGCAGGTCGCCAGACGGCACCTGTCATTCGATGTAAAACCAAAAACAGTAATACGGCATTCAAGATGTGAAATATCACATTTGTCATGTGATGATGCCCTGAATTCAACCCGTATAGCTGTACATCCAGCATGTGAGAAAGCCAGGATAAAGGATGCCAATAGGTTTTATGTTTATCGTCAAAGTTAAACGCCCAAATAACACTCTCTTTATTAATTCCTGACCTTACATTCCGATTATCCGTAATATATATTTTGTCATCAAAGTTAGTGAATTCGAAATCTTTCACCGGCCAGAAGGTAATTAGTACTAGTACAACAAGACCCAGGCTAATCAAATGGGATAAAGATCGAGTGATCGGCGTTTTATTATTTTTAAATTTTTCTATCAATTTTTATTTGTTTAAAATTGACCTAACCAAAATTACGGAGGAAAAGGAACGCGGCATCATCACGGCGTCCAACCAGGCATATCCCTTATAAAAAATATTGGCCCACTCGAAAAAGTAGGCAAATAGGATCATCCAACGAGAACTCCGGCGCTGCGAAGTTGAATTTTTGCCGGTCTTATTTTTTTGAATCCGGGTGAATAGAAACACCACCATGATCATGGTGATTTTTTCCAGTGGGCCCAACACTTTTTGAGTGTGAACCGGCTTCAAACCGCTTGATCTCAGGCGGCCCTTAATTTCAGAAAGTTCATAACGCCGGTAGTGACTGACGAAGTCGTCATCGTTGGTAAAATAGCATTTACGATGGGGAACGGTAACAATCAACGTACCGTGGGGCTGTTTGAGGGTCCGGGCCATTTCCTTCAACGCCCGCAGATCGTCGGCGACATGCTCCAGCACTTCCGAGCAGATAATATGTGAAAACCGGTTTCGTTTAAATGGCAAGTGCATTCCATCGGCCACCACATAATGTCCAGCCGGCTGATGCTGCTTGAGTATTTTAACGGCTTCAAAAGATAAATCCGAATACACCGTGGGATTGAAATTTGTCACGACGGGTGAAATCCCGCTGCCGACTTCCAAAATCAACGTCGGTGACTCCGGCTGCAGGCATTTTTCAATTGCCCGCTTGCGCAGGAGATAATTGTAGAGATAGTTTTTCAGAACGACATATTTGCCTTCTTTAAAAAAATTCGCGAATCGATTGCCGGCATTAGACTCCATGTTCAACTCCGACCGGAAATCGCTCCAAGCGCTTGATTCCAGTGCGGGCCAGATAAAACGTCAGGCCTGTCCATAAACACCCGAACCCATATTTAATACTTCTTTGAAGATTGATTGACGAAGCTTCCGCAAAGTACTTTGTGGGGCAGCTGACCTCCGCAATCGTATACCCGAACCACAGGATTTGAGCCAGCATTTGATTGTCGAAAACAAAATCGTCGGAATTGGTATCCAGAGGCAATTGTTCCAATAAATGTCTTGAAAAGGCCCGGTAGCCGGTATGGTATTCTGATAATTTTGCGTTGAGCAACCCGTTTTCGATGAGAGTCAAGCCCCGATTGGCAATATACTTCCAAAGGGGCATACCACCTTTCAGGGCATAGCCGCCGAGAATTCTGGATCCGAGAACACAGTGATACATGCCGTTGCCGATCATAGACGCCATAGCCGGGATCAGCTTCGGCGTGTACTGGTAATCCGGGTGAACCATAATGACAATATCACCGCCCATTTCCAGAGCTAATTTATAACACGTTTTCTGATTGCCGCCATAACCGCGATTGCGGTCGTGGGAGTATACGATGACATTCGGCAACTTGGCGGCGACAGATACGGTTTCGTCACTGCTCTTGTCATCGACGACGATAACCTGATCTACAATTTCCTGGGCCATGACTTCATCATAGGTCATGCGCAGGGTCTTTTCCGCATTGTAAGCCGGCATGACAACCACTATTTTTTGGTGTTTATACATTTCAAATTCTCTGAAATTAATTGGTTTGTTGTGATTATACCATAATAAAAATCAGCCGTCTAATTTGAAGCATTTAATCCGAGTCGATGTTCTTGACTAAGTTCAGTGGTTAGAAAGCAACAAAAGCCTCAGCCCTGTTTCGATTACTTCAATCGGAGTTCGAAAAGTCCGTAACCGTCTTTCGAAAAAAGATGTCTGAGTTGTCCGGCAAAAAACTGTTTTAGCATCTCTTTTTTATTGTCATTGAATTGCCGGTTGTTCCATCTATTAAAGAGATCAAAGCGGATTGCGAGATGCGTGATTCCTTTTTCGTTCAGTCCGCCTAAGAACATATCTTCCGAGTCTGCTTTGTTGACAATGTCCCTGAATAGCTCTTTCCCGAATATCACATCCCGTTCACTATAATAGCGACGATTTCCCAGAAAAAGCCCCAGAATTTTTGCATCATCCGGCAAATTGCGATTGGCGTATTGATAAATTGCATATTCGGGGCGATATCCGGCAATGTATTCATCTCGGCTAACTGCCCCACTTAGATAGCTGAAAGGTTTGACATATTTAAATTGTTGGTAGATGTATACGCCATTATACGCGAGCAAACCACCGACCAGCAATACGATACAACCTGTTGCAAACCAGTGCGGCCGGGATTTCCAGCGTCTTGCCAACACGGCGGTCATATCGTGAAACCCCAGAATTGCCAGCATGACCAGCGGTGCAATGATCGGTGCCACATAACGAATGCGGATACTGGCCTGGGAGAATGCCAACAAAACGAATGAAATAGAAAAAAACAGTAAAATTTTCTTTTCGGTTTGCAGTTTAGGCCCATTGTTTTTAAATCCCATAAAAGCAAAAAAAGGCAAACAAAATAGAAACGGACTGAGTTTGCCGTCAAAATATTTTGGATTGTCATCTTGGCCCTGAAAAAAAATCCTGACGGGGAGCAACCCAATCTCCCACCACGAATCGCCGTACATGACCGTTCGCAACGCTAAAGGGCCCCAGTGGGTCGATTTTGTCTTCGGTATCTGCTGCTGATTGGCAGCGGGTTCCAGGCCGTAGCTGACGGGGTTCACATTCGGTGATCTCGCGATTTGAGGATTAAACACATTGTTGTATAGCGGATATATCGGATTTGCCTTCCAGACATAGTTTCTGATCATCCAGGGTGAAAAAACCAGCAATGCCACCATAAAAAATATAGCTCCAAATCCAATTGCCTTGATTGGGCGGTTGATAGACGTCCCCTTGCGGGCCGGATTTTTCAGGCTCGGATTTGTTTTGGTGTTGCTGAGGAAAATGAATGGTACAAATATTGTCAAGATAAACCATACGATCAGCCCGTTGTATTTTGTTCCCAGAGCCAGACCGCAACAGGCGCCCGCTAGAACAAGATATTTTAACCGGCAACGATCGTCGTGCCATTCAAACAAGCAAACAATTGATGCCGTCGAAAAGAAAACCAGTCCCAAGTCCACATATGCCGTGATGGAAAGCTTTACGATGATCGGCAAAGAAAGAAAAAATATGGCTCCGACCAGCGCCCAACTCCGGTCGATTCTCTTTTTCAAGTAGCGAAATATCAACCAGGCGGTCAACACCGCAAAAGTGAAATGAATTAATTTGGGTGCGATGTCATTACCGAAATAGAGCGGGATCATGTAGAGCAAATCCAGGTTCATAGGGTAATAGGAAAAGACAATGGATGGGATTTCATACGGGCCGCCATGCTGCAGAAACAGCTTGGGAACGATGAGATGATGTGTCAACGCATCCCGGCTGACAGGAGGTACCCATGCCAGAATGAGAGTTGAAGCGATCAAAAGAGCCAGTAGACCTGTCCCAAGTACTCTAAGATAGGGGGAAAGCAGCCCGGCGCCTGTATTTATCATTGGCCCGGCGAAGTCACATGTTTTTTGACTTTCTTCGTTCATGCTGCAGCGATTACCCGTGATTTACTTCCATCAAATCAAAAGTGATATCCGGCTGTTCTGATTCAGGTTCCAATAGACATGGTCTTTTTAGGCGGTATTGCAATAATGTCAATGGTCGAACGCAGTGGAATTTCATTAGTAAAATTTTGCAGGGAGATATGTCTCCCATTTTTTGAATTGAGCAGCTTATAGTTTAACGCCCGAAAGTATGAATAATATTGATCAAACTCGATTCCCATTTCCTGCATAACGTATATGCCCAGTTCAAAAATTATGTAGGGACAATGCCGGGCAACCGTTCGGCGAGCGCCTTTGAGGACCCGTAGTTCATGACCGTCGGTGTCTATTTTGATCAAATCTATCGCGGCAACCTTATTTTCCATAAAAAAATCATCGATGGTAACCGAGGGAACGGCCGCAGCGGATTTAATCGTACCACCATGCAATGGGTGTGCATCAGCAGCACTTCCATCGATTCTCCAACTTGAATAGGCTTTTATGTGAGAATCGTCAGCTGTCCGGTCTGATATAAAGGTTTGAACCGGCGTAATGCGCCGGGCCAACACCGGATTCAACGAAAGATTGCGCAAGAGCTTCTTATAGGCAAAATTGGTGGGTTCGAATGCAAATACCCGGACGGACGGCGAGTGTTGAGCGAACTGCAAGGCCATGCTTCCGATGTTCGCGCCAACATCGAAAATCACGGAATTTGGTGGTAGATCAATATAGTTGCCGCCAGTGACATGATTTTGAAAATTTCCAAATAAGAACAGGGACAGATCAATTCCTTCCGCTAAATCGATGTCATAGGATACACCGTGGCGTTTAATGACGCGGTTGTCCTTGCGCAAGACACAATGCAGCAAGGCATACAAGATTCGGGCTATCATCAGCCGAATGCGTGTCATGGGAATTTGATTCAGAATAGGTGCCGTTAGTTTGTTGACCATTGAGTCCAATTACTTCCTAAATTCATCAACTGGTGTATCCGTCTGGGGTCATCTGCTTATAAGCACATTTCGCTCAAATAAATTTGATCCGTCTGGCAGCGAACAGTACCATTTTTAACAATATCCAGCCATGCCGCCAGCGGTCGATGTTGGTAGCGCCATAAGTCCGAGCCCGATAGCGTATCGGCATTTCTACAATTTTCAAATTTAACTTGGCTGCCCCAAATAGCAGATCGTAATCGCCAAAGGGATCGAAATCTCCGAAATATTGCCGGTTATTGGCGATTGTCAGATAGTCTCTTTTCCAAAGTACTTTGGTCCCGCAAAGGGTGTCTTTGATGGGCTGTCCCAGCAGCCAAGAAAATGCCAGACTGAAGAACTTATTGCCGATTATGTTAAAAAATCGCATGGAATGGTTTTCCATGGGATAGATGAGCCGAACCCCGTTGATAAACTCACCTCTTCCGCCAACAATGGAATTATAAAATCTGGTCAGATCCTCCGGCGGGACCGTCATATCGGCATCTAGAATCATAAGAATATCTCCTTGCGCCTTTTCGAATCCCAACCGGACTGCATCGCCTTTTCCCGTGCCCGTTTGCCGGTACAATCGACATTTTCGGTCCTGAAATTGCTCGATCATTTGTTGAATGGTTTCAAAGGTATTATCAGTAGAATGGCCTTCAACAAAAATTAGTTCAGTTTGTCCGCCAAGTTCCGGAACTTCTTTGAGAATGGTTTCGATGTTACCCGCTTCGTTGCGTGCCGGAACGACAACTGATACCGACGGGGCGGCTGCCACATCGTGTTTGTCTCTAGCTCGATCGGGACGGGCGACAACGATATTGGCCAAAGTAAACCAAATAAAGGGAAGTAATGTTGCCAGATATCGGTTAGCAAAGGTCGATAGATAGGAAATTTTCAGGGGCCATAGAATAATTGGCCGTTTATGAACAACTTCAAACCCCGCCAATTTTAAAAGATTATAAACATCGTGGGGTGAAAACCAATTTTGCTCTAGCATATCGGCACCTAACCCCAACCATTTTACTGCTGCAAGCGGGAGGCGCCATAAATTGTTGTAAAAGTTCAGAACCAAGCGTGTCCCGGGATGGCAGATATTGCGCACTTTTTCCAACACCCACTGAACATCCCAAAGGTCATTGACCAGATCTGAAAGTATGATAACGTCGAATTTTTCGGTAAGTTCAAATTCGTTTACATCAGCTTGAAGGAAATACAAACCTGGATGCTTTTTTTGGGCAACCCGCAGCATTTTTTCTGAAAAATCGATGCCAACCCCCACAGACGGCTTTAAGCCGGCCAAAAGATCGCCATGGCCGCAGCCAAGCTCAAGCACTTTCAGACCTCGTGGAATCAGAAAGCGGTAGTAATGCTGCAGCATTTGACAATAATATGCACTTGGACGGTGCGGATCTTCCCTTTGGCGAGATACCTGATCCCAGTGTGCCATACGATTTTCGCGATAACGATTCCGGGTGGAATCGCCTGGCATCACACCTGATACCTTTGTTTTGCAATGAACCATATTTACCAGTAAGGAAGCGTTGTTGGCATTACGGAAAAATAACTAACGATATTCTCATCCGCGAGATATCTTGCCTGAACTTTGCACAAGCCCTCCATGCGGATAAATCGATGGTTTTCATATACAAATCACCTAAAGCTCTTATTGGTGATCGCTGCTGGAATTTGACCTTGATAGACTTCACCATCGATGACGTAAGCCGGTGTGCCGTTTATGCCAAATTTGATACCGCGGGCAATGTCATGTTTTACTTTATATTGCAGGTTGGGATCGTTAATTGCGCGAGAAAATACCTTGTAGTTCAAACCGATTGTTTTTGCCGCCTCTTTAAGGTTGATTTCATCTTCTTTGCCTACCAGACTATAAATAAGATCATTGGTCTCCCAGAACTTTCCTTCGAATTGGGCGTAGGCCGCGAATAGCGCCAAGGTGCCTGAGCCGGCATGAAATGTCTCTTTGACCAGGGGATTGATCTGGTCGTCAATTGGAAAGTGACGATGAATCAGCCTGATTTTAGCAGGATATTTTTCAATCAGCTGTCGCAGAAAAAAATGCATTTTTTTGCATTGAAAGCACTTATAGTCCGTGAATTCCATAATTTCAATTTCCGGTGCGGGGGCACCGATCCAGGGATAGCCTTCCGGGGTAACCCCGCTGGGCAAATCCCGGGAAAGATTTGCGGCCGGGAAACTCCAGTACGCAGGAAAGCCAATTAAAAGGATGAGGCCGATACCAAAGGTCAAAGCGAAAACGGGAACGCTTTTTTTTTGGTGTTGCCTTAAAAAAATAAAATCGAGTTTTAGCCCTTTAATTATCCCGTCCGTATCAAATCTCTTTCTGATGAGCCACGAAAAATACACCAGTGAAAAATTAATGCCGTAGCTCAACACGCACATCAGGCAATAGCTTCTGATATAAAAAGTGGATATTATGGCCAGAATAACACTGTATATACTATAGCACAGGGTTAGAAGAAAATATATCGACCAAATGCGTTGATGCCGGGCGTCTTTGCTAAACGCAAACGGAAGCAGCAGCAATAAAAAGAGGTAGCCGATGACGCCCCACACCGGTACCGGCATCCCCAGCAAAATGGAATAGGTGCTCTGGGAAACGGTATCACAGTTTACCGCCTTTGAAACGGCGCAAAAACTGTGATAGGCCACATCGGTGTAAACCCGGTAGTGGGATACGGCAAGATAGAGGGAATTTAAAAGTCCCGCCACGGCGAGAAATGCAACGCTCGCAAAGTATGCCATAAACGGCAGGGGTACAATGTCGGTGGATTTTTTTTTCACAAGCTAAATAAGGTCAAAGGATAGTCAGCGGACGTTATATCTTACCGGCTAATTTTTTATAGTATGATGTCATTCTGATATTTTGCAGCTTTTTATCTTTAACAAGAAATTCCCAGTCTCTAAAACCATGTTGAATTGCCCGGTCCAGCCAAATGATTGATTCATTCACCCGATTTTGCAACGCGAAAATCGCACCAATATTATAATAGGCCCAGAACAAATCAGGCTGAATTGCAATGGTCTTCTTGTATGACTCAAGGGCCTTTTCAAATTCTCCTTTGATGGAATAGATGAATGCCAAATCAAATTGGGCTTGAGGAAATTCAGCCTGGTATGACAAAGCCTTTTTGTATTGATCTATCGCCTTGTTCAACTCGCCTTTACGGCGGTACATGAAGCCAAGGGTATAATATAGCGCCGGGTGTTCAGGATCATTTTTGACTAATTTTTCCAGTTTCTCAATCGTTTGATTAATACTATGATTGCCGTTGTTGCCCAAGGATACCCGCAGGTTGGTAAGGGCATCGTTGTAATCAGGCGCTATTCGCAAAGCTTCTATGAAGTGGGTGGTCGCCTTATTGACTTCTCCTTTTAGGTACAAGGCTGCACCTAAATTGCCGTGCGCAATATAGTTGTCTGTCGTCACATTTAGCGCGTGTTTATAAAGGGCTGTACTATTTGCCCAATATCCGTTTTGCACCCATGATAATATCGCAAGGGCCGCAAAAATAATGGATGCCGTTAGAGGACCGGCGATTCGTTTTTGGGACCATTTTGCTAAAAGTTCAGCAACACCCCAAACACAAATAATAGACAAGCCGATCAGCGGCACATACGTGTAGCGGTCGGCCATGGACTGCAACCCCACCTGAACTATTCCAATTACCGGTATCAGTGTCCCGACGTACCATAACCATCCGACGGCAAACCACGGGCGCTTCTTCAACGACCAAATTGCCAGCAAGAATATAGCGGCCAGAAATAACCCGGCCCCGGCAACCTGCCAGACGGGCAGCGTTGCCGGTCGCGGATAAAAAACCGACAGGTGCAACGGAAAGATCATCTTGACGATATAGTTCACATAGGAGACGGATGCATTGGCCAGCCTATCGGTCAGAGAGAGGTTGTCCAGTGTAAACGACAGCGCCGCCAGCTTGTTGAGCCATGAGCGTCACGATACTCGAGACGACCGCGAGCGCAAACAACGGTGTCTTTTCAACAATCAGTTTAATGAAAACCCGGCGTTCATCGGTGCTGTCGGCACTACCCCACAAGCGGGTAGCGCGGAAACGCTTTAGCGGCCATATATCCAGCAGAAGCAATACAAACGGCAGGGTTACCAGCATCGGCTTCGCCATCAGTCCCAGCACAAAAAATATAAATACGAATCCATATCTTTTGATGACCGGACGTTCAGCATACCCTGCATAACTGTATAGGGTCAGCATCCAGAAAAAAGTGCTTAAAACATCTTTGCGCTGGGCGACCCAGGCGACCGACTCCACATGCAGTGGATGGAGGGCAAACAAGGCGGCGACCACACCGCTCCGCATGGACTTGCCGGTCATCCGCCGGAAAACAAGATACAACAGCAGCGTGTTTAATATATGAAAAATCACATTGGTCTGATGATGCCCCGATGGATTCATCCCATAGAGCTGAATATCAAGCATATGCGACAACCAGGTCAACGGGTGCCAGTTTGAAGCGCTAGTGGTTGTAAAGGCCCAGAAGAGGTTTTCTAGGTTGAGTCCTGTTTGTACACGACGATTGGCAGTCACGTATAGAACGTCATCATAGGCAACAAATGCGTGATTGCGCGCCTGCCAGTAAACGATAAAGATGGCCACTGCGAGAAGTAAAAATACCAGACCATCCCGCCGGTCCAATAAAAAGACTTTCTCTTCGATATGGTTCTCTATCATGGGTCTACCGCTTTTTTAGATCTTGAAGCACTTTATCGAGGTTGATGCTGGCAGTTGTAAAATCCGGTTTTAGCTTTAATGCTTCATGCAAAAGTAATGCCGCTTTGTCTAACTTACCCTGATGGGCCAGGATCATTGCGACATCGTTATATGCCTCGGCATAGTCCGGCTTGAGGCGTATCGATTCGCTAAAATGCTTGATGGCATCGTCTAACTTGTCCTGTTTAACGAACACGGTGCCCAGATTATAATAGGCCCGGGCATAATCGGGTCTAATCTGCAGGGCTTTGTGAAAATGCTCAATGGCTGCATTATTTCTATTTTGAAGTGCAAGTTCGTGTCCCAAATAATTGTGTGCCTCGGCGTAGTCAGGTCTGATCTGAATCGCTGTTCGAATATGTTCAATCGCCTCATCCCGCTGACCCTGAAGCGCCAATACATGGCCCAAATAGAGGTGTGCCTCGGCGTAGTCAGGCTTGATTTGAATCGCCTGGCGAAAATATTTGATGGCTTCTGTGTGGTTTTCCTTTACCGACAGGGCATGTCCCCAATTATAATAGATATCAGAGTATTCCGGTCTGATCCGCGCTGCCGCCGAGTAGTGCAGAATAGCTTCATCGAACTTGCCTTGCGTGGCCAGCACATTGGCGAGAGCATTATGTGCCAGGAAGTTGTTCGTCGTCACGTTGAGCGCATGCTTAAAAAGTGTCGTGCTATTGGCCCAATAAGCGACCTGCAGCCAAGGCATTATCATCAATGGCGCAAAAATTAAGGCTGCGGCTATGGGAACGGTGATCCTTTTATACCGCCATTTGGCGGTTAGTTCAGCAGCGCCCCAAGCGAAAATAATAAACAAACCGATCAACGACACATAGGTGTAGCGGTCGGCCATGGCCTGCAATCCAACCTGAACAAGTCCGATAACCGGCACCAGTGTGCCGACGTACCATAAACATCCGACCGCTATCCAGGGACGTTTTTTCAACGACCAGATTGCCAGCAAAAATATGGCAGCCAGCAATAGACAAGATCCTGCCACCTGCCAGCCGGGTATCGTATCCGGCTTCGGATAAAAAGCCGCCAGGCGCGAGGGCCAGATCATTTTTACCATATAGTGCACGTAGGAGACGGACGCATTGGCCAGCCTGTCAGCGAAAGATAACTTTTCCAGGGGTGCGACAGATCCGCCGACGTGCTGGGCAAGGAAGGTCACGATGCTCGATATTACCACGAGTGCAAACAACGGCGTCTTTTCAATTATCAGTTTAAATAACGCCAGGCGTTGGGACGGACTGCCGGCGGTACCCCATAGATGTATAGGCCGGAAACGCTTTAACGGCCAACAATCCAGCAGCAGCAGCACAAACGGCAGGGTCACCAGCATCGGTTTGGCCATCAGTCCCAACATAAAAAATAAAACCACAGCCACATATCTTTTGATCCCTGGATGTTCGACATATAACGCATAACTGTACAACGTCAGCATCCAGAAAAAAGTGCTTAAAACATCTTTACGTTCGGATACCCAGGCGACCGACTCAACGTGCAGGGGGTGGAGGGCAAACAAAGCGGCGACCACCGCGCTTGGGATTGGCTTTCCGGTCATGCGCTTGAAAACAAGGAACAGCAGGAGCGTGTTTAATATGTGAAAAATAATATTGGTCTGATGATGGGCCCCGGGATTCATCCCATAAAGTTGAATATCAAGCATATGCGACAACCAGGTAAGCGGATGCCAATTTGAAGCGCTAAAGCTTGAGAAAGCCCAGAGGATGTTCCCTAAATTAAGTCCTGTTTGTACGCGACTATTAGAGGTTACGTATAAACCGTCATCATAGTTGACAAATGCATGATTGCGCGCCTGCCAGTAGACGACGATTATTGTCAGAACGAGAAAAAGACCGATGACGATGTCCGGACGGATACCGAAAAGTGTCGATTTATGGGTATTTTTGGCCGACATCAGTGAATAGATGACCCTGAACGCTCCTGGCACACGGAACTTATGCGCTTAAGCTAATTCCAAATAACACGATAAGATAAAAGATTACTCAACTTTATGTTATAGATGTCAGGTCTGCATTTGTACTAAAAAAAGGGGGAAATATGATTTCCCCCCCTTTTTTCTTATAACTTTTCTGAGTTAACAAATGATAACAACTGAGTTAACAGGCGATATCAAATGATCTCTATTTACATAGATTTGGTAAATACACCACCAGCCCAATCCGGTGTCTGTGAGGCCTGATAAGCGGCCGGGCATCTAGTGCTGCCATCCGTAACGCTGATGACAATAGCGTCAGGGGTCCCCCCCACGGTTATTGCATTGGTTCCGGATGGGGTTATGCCCAATTGCCCGAAACCTACCAAAGTCACATTAGCTGGAATCGCGTACCAATCAGCGATCGCAGCGGCAGTCGCGTGGGCGTCTGATTCAGCCGCGGAGCAGAATGCTTTGTTACGGTAGGAGATAAAGTTCGGAATGGCGATGGCGGCCAGGATACCAATAATTGCGATGACGATCATCAGTTCGATAAGTGTAAAACCTTCTGAATTTTTTCTAAGTTTCTGTAACATGCTAAAACCTCCCTGTTTAATTTTATTTGTGTTGAATTTTCCTGGTTGATTAATAATTTAAAATGGTGTTTTTCACTTGATCCGTCTGTTTCCGTTTCCCACCTCCTTTTTCAGTTCGTGTTTATGGTTGTGTGATTTTGCTTGAATTTGAATTTATGTTTGACTGGATGATTTTGCAATTGATGTGCCAAATCGTAATTTTTATGTATTATTTTTTTAACCCACTGTAATTGTTCAATTAAATTTTCGTTTAAATTTTTGAAGGCCACTGAATAGATTAGCGAAAGGTGATGTTTTACAAAAATTGTCCATTGGTTGACGAAAATTGGCACTCAACATTTTTGGTGCTTGCAACCCAGGCGAATCTACCGGAAAGCCGGCGCCGAATACGATTACCAGTGATATCGGCGATTGCCTTTAAAACTTTACTGTATAATGGAGGAAAAGCGTCCGCGGGTATTTCAGGATAAAAAGATGAAAGTTTGAACTTTATATAATAAGGGAGGATGGGATTATCTATATAATAGGTTAAACAAAGACCTACTTTTCGATATTCAATTTGTCCAGCCGGTAGCGCAGGGAACGAAAACTGATGTCAAGCAGCTTTGCGGCGTTATTTTTGCTGCCGTTGCTGCAGTCGAGGGCCTTTTTCAAATACCGACGCTCAATTTCTTCCAGGATGGTATCCAGGGAGACCCCCCGGCTGACGTCATCCAGGTCGAAGCGGCGGTCTCCGAAACCCTCGATCCAACGCCGCTTATGCACCGAGAGGGCCAGGCTGTCGGGCAGAATGATATTGGTGGAAGATAAGGCGACACTGCGCTCAAGCAGATTTTCCAGCTCCCGGATATTGCCGGGGAAATCATATTTATTCAACAAATCGATGGCATAGGATGAAAATTTGGTAATTTCTTTGCCCATTTCCTTGGTGTATTTTTCAAGAAAATGCTGGGCCAGGGTTCGTAGATCGGTTTTTCTTTCCCGCAGCGGAGGCACTCTGACTTCGATAACGTTCAAACGATAGAATAGATCTTCTCTGAAATTGCCGGCGATAACTTCTTTTTCCAGGTTTTTATTGGTGGCCGATATAATGCGGATATCTACTGTGACATCGTCGCTGCCGCCGACCGGCTTAAAAACTTTTTCCTGTACCGCTCTGAGCAGCTTGACCTGGATCGGGAGACTGACTTCACCGATTTCGTCCAGAAAAATGGTGCCTTTGTGGCCAAGTTCAAACAACCCCTTTTTGTCCTGGGTCGCCCCGGTAAAGGATCCCCGCTTGTGACCGAAAAGTTCGCTTTCCATCAGGGTCTCGGGGATTCCACCGCAATTTATCACGACAAACGGCCGATCGCTGCGATCGCTTTCCTGGTGAATGGCCTGGGCAATCAACTCTTTGCCGGTACCGCTTTCGCCGGTAATCAAGACATTGGTCTTCGTATCTGCCACCTGCTGAATGAGTTTATATATATGCTGCATGGGAGGACTACTGCCGACCAGCAACCCAAAATGCAGATTTTCTTTCACCTGGTCACCCAGCATTTCTTTTTCATGTTCAATGGTTTTTAGATCCAGGGCCTTGGAAATTGTCTGCAGCAACTCATCTTTATCAAATGGCTTGGGAACATAATCGTAGGCACCAACATTCATGGCCTCCACGGCGGTTTCAGTGCTGGCATAGGCCGATATCAGAATCACCACGGTAGTCGGATTTGTTTTTTTGGAGGCCCGCAGCACCTCCAGACCGGACATATCACCCAGCTTTATATCGCAAAGCAGAAGGTCGAAGTGCTGTTTTTCCAGCAACCCGATGGCACTGACACCGTTTTCGGCGCAGGTAACCTGATACCCCTCTTTGTTCAGCATGTACTCGAGCACTTCACGCATGCTCAGTTCGTCATCGACCACGAGGATATGCGACATGGAAATCATCCTAATTTTAAATTCAATCGGTTATTTGACAATTGGTGTTATAAATTACTTCAGAGTTCGCAGAAATCGTTGGGAGTGTCTGTTGGAAGGTTTCAAATATACCGGGTGCGGCAATCCTAACACGAGCGTCAATTTTTCGGAGGTCGGGATGTTGGAAGTTTGACGCTTGAAGGGATTCCCGGGCGCAAGCAACTGCGACCGTTTTGGCAGGTTCGTATTGATTCCCATTCAACCAATATTCCAGCCATCCGGCATTCCATGGCACATTTATCGGTCCAACGAACTATCTGGCTAAAGACTCCGCCAACTGGGTCGTTAAACAATACAACAATCGTGCCATTATTTTAAGATCTGGCCCAGTCTGTTCCAACGGACACCAAAATTGAGTTTGTCCCAGGACCAGTAAATGATGAACGCTTTGCCGTTAACCGCTTTCAGATCGACAAAACCCCAGAATCGGCTGTCAAAACTTTCATCGCGGTTGTCCCCCATCACGAACAGGGATCGAACAGGGATCTTGATGGGGCCGAAATTATCTCGCGGGCGAATGTTGCCGGGAATAATGTGAGGATCCGTATAAACGCCGACGTCGTGGTTTAACCGCTTTTGATTCACCCACAGCTGTTTATCACGGCATTCGACAAGGTCACCGCCGACTCCGATTACCCGCTTGATAAAGTCTTTCTTGGGATCATTGGGAAATTTGAACACGATAATATCACCCCGTTGAGGGGTTTTAATGGGAATGATGGTTTTACGCCAGTATGGAATTTTAATGCCGTAGAGAAACTTGTTGACCAGGATGTGATCCCCGATCTGCAGAGTCTGTTTCATAGAACCTGACGGTATTTTAAAGGCCTGAACCACAAATGTCCGGATAAACAGGGCGATTAGAATTGCGACGAGGATGGCTTCAATATTTTCCCGCCAATGACCTCGTGGGGATTGATTTTCATCTATTTCCATGGATTTTTCTTTTTTCAAATTATCCGGCACCTTTCTTCAAACGCTCATGATTAATCTCAACAATAAATTTGCCAAAATACCCGCCACCACATCGTCTATGACAATACCTGCGCCGCCTGACACCCGCTTATCCAAGGTTTTAATTGGAAAAGGCTTGGAGATATCCAGAATTCTGAAAATAATATACCCGATTGACGCCGTAGTCAAATTAAAGGGCAGTCCGACCATCGTTACAACCATGCCGGCGATCTCATCGATAACGATGCAGCCCGGATCTTTCTGATTCAGCAACTTTTCGGCGGTATGTGCGAGCCAGATCGCCAATGCAATCAACAGCGCCACGCAAACAACTGCCAGCGGAAGTTTCATCCCGGCCAGGAAAAAACAAAGCGGAAGGCCCCATAGAGTCCCGAATGTACCCGGTGCAAACGGAATTTTTCCAACATAGAAACCCGTTGCCAGGAACACCACCACTGCATCTTTAAATTTCATGGCCGTGTCTGCAATCAAGCTCAACTTTTGCCAAGATCGGTTCGGCTGCTGAAGTCAATGGTTGACGAATCGATAGTTGATTCAACAGTCATTTTTCATTCCAGCGCGCGGCTTCCAGTGCCACGGTATCATACACTATCCGCAACGGAAGATTTCGTTCCCGGGCGATGTGGAGGCACACGTCATACTCGGGTACGATACGAAAATTTCCCTGGGGGTCTTTGATTCGCTTCACGGCGATTTTTCCGTAGGATGTCTCGACCTCCAGTGGTTCCCTCCACAACAGGCGCCGGCGGGATTCATAATACCGAACCCCCAAGGTGGTGGTTTCAGATAAAATGCGGTGAATCAGCGCATCACGCCTGGCTTTTTTGCAGAGCACCTGGAGGATGGTGCCGGGACGGTTTTTTTTCATATATACCGGCATCCAACAGACATCCAATGCGCCGTCATCGAATAGCAGTCCCATCAAATGACCATATAATTCCGGATTCATGTCATCGATGTTGGTTTCGATAATTTCGATGTGATCCTCTTGCAGTTCCTCCGATGGGCCGACCGCCATCGGCATCTCTTCACCCAGGATGATCCTTAATAAATTGGGCCGGTCGGCCAGGTCCCGCTGCCCTGCCCCGTATCCGATTTTCTTGATGACCATATCCGGCATTGCCCCAAAACCCTGGGCCGAAACGGATATGATGGCCGCCCCGGTGGGTGTGACCAGTTCATGGGGTATGGTGGTGCCGTAAACGGGGATGTCCTTTAGAATTCCGAGGGCGGCCGGAACCGGCACGGGAAGTTTACCGTGGCTGCAGGTAACAAATCCTTGGCCGAGCGGTATCGGTGATGCAATGATTTTTTCAATCGCCAGGTACTCCAGCCCCAACGCCGTTCCGACTATATCGACAATCGCATCAATCCCCCCGACTTCGTGAAAATGCACCTTCTCCAATGAACAGCTGTGGATTCGGGCTTCTGCTTCGGCCAGTTTTTGAAAAATCTGCAGACTGGTGGATTTGACATTCTCCTTCAGCGGGCTGCTGTCAATTAATGTCCGAATCTGTGAATAATTTCGGGCCGTGAGGTCGTCATGGGCCGTCACGTGGACCAAATTGGCATGAATGCCGTTGCGATGGGTTGATGTTGCGGTCACATCGAAATCTCGCAGGGGCAGTCGACTCAGCTGGTTCTTTAACCAATCCAGGGGTACACCCAGATCGGTCAAAGCGCCCAGCGTCATGTCACCGCTGATTCCCGAGAAACAATCAAAATAGGCTAGCATAACCATCTTTCACAATTGAATAAAAATATTGACAAAAATTACAGCGAATATATTATATGCCTTCTTGGCTCATCGCAACCGAAATCGTAACACCGATTCGATTGCGAACCACAGACCGCAAAGATACCTGGAAACTGGAAGTGCGCAGCTGGCTGGTGCGGCTCCCGGACTTCAAATCCGGTGTGGGGCGCTAGAACCGTCCCGGGTGGGTTCGATTCCCATGCACTTCCGCCATTTTTTTTCAAGTTTGGCGACCGCCTCGATGTGATATGTGTGCGGAAACATGTCCACCGGCTGCACTTCAATCAGACGATAAACATCCCGCATCATTCCAATGTCTCTGGCCATGGTAGCCGGGTTGCAGGATACGTAGACAATCCGATCGACCCCCATCTGCAGGACCTGCTTGACAACATCTTTATGCATGCCGGCCCTGGGGGGATCGATAATGACCAAATCCGGCTTCTGGTCTAATTGGGGCAGGCATTCGCGAATGTCCCCCCTGATAAAACTGCAATTGGAAATGCCGTTTTTGCGGCAATTTTTTTCAGCATCCGCCACCGCGCTGTCAATTATCTCAATGCCGGTCACTGATTTGCAAAAACCGGACAGCAGAATCGGAATGGTTCCGGTGCCGCTGTAGAGATCCAAGACAGTGTCCGTACCGCCGAGCCCGGCATATTCTCTGACGGTTTCGAAAAGAACGCCGGCCCCCCGACTGTTGGTCTGAAAAAAGGAATTGGCCGAAATCTCAAATTCAAATCCACCGATTTTGTCCGCTATTGTATCGGAGCCGGCCAGGGTGTGCTCGACTTCGCCAATCGCCACCCCGGCTTTGCGGGATGTGATATTGTTGATAACAGCCGCCACCTGGGGAAAATTATCCATTAAGCCTCGCGCCAGCGGCTGCAAGGTGTCGCGATCTTCGCTGGCGGTAACAATGTTGACCATCCATTGATCATAGGCCACCGAATGGCGCAATACCACAAACCGCCAATAGCCCGAGTGACTGCGCAATCCGTATACCGGTGCATCGGATGCGCGAATATAGTCCCGGATGTAATTTAACAGCTCGTTTCCCAGATCCGGTTGCAGCAGACAGGTCCGGGTATCGATGACTTTATGAAATGTGCCCGGCACATGCAAACCGAGGGCAAAATCCCGGTCGATTTCCGGCCGGTTCAGTTCCGCGGGCAAGAGCCAGCGCCGGTCGGCACAGGAAAATTCCATTTTGTTGCGATAGCCGAAAATGGTCTCTGATGGTTTGGTGGGAAGGACTTCAATATTTTTGATCAGCCCGATGTGTTCCAGGGAGTCCTTGACATGTTGGGACTTGTAAACAAGTTGCCGGCTGTAGTCTAAAAACTGCCACTTGCAGCCCCCGCAATAATCGCTGTATGGGCAGGGTGCCTCTACCCGAAAAGGTGACGGTTCGATCAGGTCCACCACCCGCGCTTCGGCAAAACTTTTCTTTTTTTTGAAGATGCGAATAAGCACACGATCGCCGGGCACGGCCTGATCCACAAAAACGGCCATTCCATTTATTTTAGCCAGGCCGCGGCCGCCGAAGGCAATATCCTCAATGTCTACTTCCGTTTGAAGGCCTTTTTTAATTTTCACCGTCCACCATGACCTGGGTTCAGGGCTACCGGATTGAAAGCGACAACTAACTGATATTACAAAGGTTGCCGGTTAAATAGGAATATGGTAAATTCCAAGCACCAAAAAGCAAATCTCAAACAAATCTCAATGACCCAAATTCAAAATTCGAAACAAATGATCCGATGCCAACTCAACCACAGAGTTTACTAATGATTGACATTATCCGCCAGATTGATCAAAATTCGAAATACGTATCACGCGCTCATGAGCGAAACCGTTTAATAAAACAAATGAAGACAAGGTCCTTTCAAGAGTAGTGTATTGGAAATTTTTCAACCCAGAACCTTGAACCCAGAACCTTGAACCCTGAACCTAACTTATCCTAAATTGGTAAAAAAACAAACAAGGAATCATGTATGCCGCTAAAAAAAGAGCAACTTATTGATATCAACTTTACATCGGACGGGTTTATTTTAAGCGGTACCTTGCACCTGCCGGCCACGGCTTCCCCGCCGGTCGTCATCGGATCTCATGGCTTATATGCCAACCGAAATTCCCCCAAGCAGATAGCCCTGGCCCGGGCATGCAATGCGCTTGGGATAGCCTTTTTTCGCTTCGATCATCGCGGATGCGGCAGCAGCCAGGGCACGTTTGAGAAAGTGACCTCACTCGAGGCCCGCTGCACGGATATGAAAGACGCGGTTGAGATGCTTGGCAATCGAAGCGAGGTCGGCCAAGCGATGGGTTTATTCGGCAGCAGTATGGGCGGGACGGTCTGCCTGAGCAGCGCCCCCGGCCTGGAAATCAGCGCGATTGTCACTTTTGCCGCACCCATGCGCAGCCATATTGCAGAAGAAAGACCCGGGCTGTCGAATTGCCCCTCCGCCCCGGGAATCTTTCTGGATGCCCGAAAAACTAATTTTGATATTTCTGCCAACCTATCCTCAGTGAGCAATATTCTCGTCATCCACGGTGAGCGGGATGAAACCGTTCCCGTATCCCATGCCGAGGAAATCCACCGGCTGGCAGCAGCACCGAAAAAACTGATCATCCAGCAAAATGGCGATCATCGCATGAGCAACGAAGATCATCAGAATCAGTTTATCCACGAAGCCTGCCGGTGGTTTGAGTCCAAATTCCGCGACGGAAAAAATTCGACCAGCCAAATAAATCCTTGACCCTTTATCCCACTTTGTAGTAAAAACTTATTTCATACTGTTTTGATAGGGTACATAATAAAACAGTGGCAAAATAAATTATTCCAAAATCACGATTCCCGCGGAATCGTGATTTTTTGACTAAAGTCAAGGAGAACCTACAAAGGATCGGATAAAAGTGGCGCTTATGGAACCTACAGCAATCGTATCAACCGAAAATCTAATCGACATCAGCAACCGAGATTCCAGCCTTTGTGCAGAAGTGGAGCGACGGTCGGGTGTGAACATCAACCAGTGTTGGCATTGCCAGAGCTGTGCGGGTGGATGTCCGTTCGTCAATGCCATGGACTATCCCCCCAACCGTGTCATTCGCCTGGTGCAATTAGGGCTGAGGAAAGAAGCATTGGAGAGCTCCGGCATCTGGATATGCGTGGGCTGCAACACCTGCTCGATTCAATGCCCCAATGCCATCGACATACCGGCTGTCAACGATGCCTTGCGCGAAATCGCCATCGAAGAAGGGGTTGCCATAGCTTAACCGGATATATTAAATTTTCACCGGGAAATACTGAACTCAATCGAACGCTATGGCCGGACCCATAAATTTGAAATTATGCTGCGATACAAAATGCGGCGCCGTGATTGGTTTTCAGATGTTGCCGTCGGCTTAAAAATGTTCACCAAGCGTAAACTGGAATTGCTGCCTTCCCGCAGCCGCGACATGAAAACCATTAAAGCGCTTTTTGAACACGAACCGGTCAATCCAATCCGATAAAAATAAATGCCCAACCCGGCGAAGCCGGAATTGAAGATTGAAAATTGAAGATTTATGGTATCGCTTCGCTCTGTCTCTTTAATTGAAATCGATAGTATTGCTCATATTTTCAATCTGGCTATGACATAAATCCTGCGCAAACATGAGGTGATTTCAATAAATAGACACTAAGCTTTCTGCCGAGACTGCGCTCGGAAAAAGGGGCTCCTGCGGTGCAGCTACGGCGCAGTTCAAAAAAATTAGGTGTCAGGTGTCAGGTTTCGGGTGTCAGGGAACCGAGTTGCTAAATCCTGATCTGCCTCCGGCAGAAACACTGACACCTGAAACCTTCAGATTCTGGCCACATAATATCAGATCGAAGACGATTAGGGGGATGTGCAACAACTCATGCCAAATACACAATTAACCGACATCAGCTATTACCCGGGCTGTTCATTGGCCACGACGGCCAAAGAAAACAATCGATCTCTCAAATTTTTATTCCGCCATTTAGGGTTTAATCTGGTGGAGTTGGATGACTGGAACTGCTGCGGCAGTTCTTCCGCCCACAGCGTCGACAATGACCTGGCTTTTGATCTGGCAAGCCGCAACCTTTCCCTGGCGCCACCGGATCGTCCCCTGGTCGTTGCCTGTCCCAGTTGCATTCTGCGGCTGCGTCACGCCTACCTGCGGCTAAAAGAAGATCCGGCTGCCCGCAGACGCTATGAAGACAAGTGGGGCAAACCGTTTAACGCGAACCTTGAAATTTTGCATTTTTTCGAAATCTTGGACAACCTGAATTTATTGAAATTTGCCAAAGACCACGTTCAGAGGTTAAGCGGGCTTAAATTCGTCACCTATTATGGCTGCATGCTGGCGCGTCCGCCGGCCATGCGCAACGAAAAAAATTATCATGGATTGATGGAAAAAATCCTGGCCTCGCTGGGAGCGACCCCCGTTCGATGGGCCTATTCATCACGTTGTTGCGGCACTTTCCTGACCGTCGCCAAGCCGGAGGTTGTGACCCCGATCGTCAATGAAATTATTCAGGGAGCCATTAATTCCGACGCAGACTGTGTCGTGACCGCCTGCGCCATGTGCCACTTGAATTTGGAAGTGCGCTCGACACTAAAGCAAAAGATTCCCGTTCTGCATTTTTCCGAAATTATCTCACTGGCACTGGGTTTGGGGGGAAAGGAGCAGAAAAGCTGGTTCGCACGCCATCTCGTGGATCCGCGACCGCTATTAAAAGCCATAGATCTTCTTTGATTGCCATTCTTCCAGGACAGAACTCTACTCTAATCAAATTGCAGGTCGTCTATGTAAGAAAGTAAAATTCCAAATCTCAAGCACCAAATTTCAAATAAATTCCAAATTCCAATAATCAATGACCAAAACTTTAAACACCGTTATAGTGCATCGATTCAGCCCTATGCTCCAGCGATAACTATATTAACAGTGTAATTGGAGGCGAGTCATTTGTTTGGGTTTTTGAATCTGGGTCCTTGGAATTTATTTGTGATTTTTATGTTTTCCCTTATTAGTTTTTTTAAATCAGTCCTATCCCAATTTAATTTCCCGGGCGCTGGCGTTCAATAACTTTCGATCCAAAAAAGACCGCACCGCTTCAGGATACCCGGCCGTTGTGCTGGAATTGCTGTGTCCGGCGCCTTGGGCAACGTAGAGCTCAGCCTGCCCGGATGCAAATTTCTGTTGCAGGGTTTGCGCAAATTGCAATGGAAACCTTCGATCCTTTTCGCCATGGATCAGCATTACCGGCATTTTAATCAATGGTGCCAGCCGGGCCGGGCTGACCAGTTTCAATTTGTTCTTGTAAAACAGATTCATCCACCACAGAATCATCGGCCCGCATACAATACCGAAAAACGAGTTGACCCAGCGATAGAGGCTCAGTAAGGCTTCTTTGGTCTCTGCGTAGCAGGCTTCGAGGAACAACACCCTGATCATGGCCGGATTTCGACTGGCGGCGATAATGGCACCGGCCGCACCGGCTGAATGCCCATACAGAATGACCGGCTCCCGCACCCATGCCAGCACCGCTTCTATATCTTCAGCAAATTTTGCCGCATTCATAAATCGACGCGGACTTGATTTTCCGTGATCGCGGGCACTGTGAATAATTGTTGTGAATCCCCACTGGCCGAACAACCTGGCACGGGCCACCATGCGGTCACGGTTGCGTCCCCAGCCATGGGCCAAAACGACGGTACCGCGGGCCGACCCGGCTGGCTCTATGCGCCAAACTTCCAGCATTTTCCCTTCAACAGTGGGTATACTGGTATCCGTTACATGGCCCCAATCCGGTGAATCTACCACCGGGTGGCGGGGGTACTGTTGCACAATATAGGTCAGAAACAGGGTAAAAAGAAGATAAAACAGCAGGATGCCGCCGAGGATAAATAAAATGGTCATTTTCGATCCAACAATTCTTTGCGCAGTAGATCCAAAGCCGTTAGGGCAAAAATTTGCTTGTTGGTCCGGCGGTTGTGGCCGCCGAAATTGAATCGATGCCCGGCAACCGACAAGGGCGTGGCCAGCCCGATACATACCGTCCCCACCGGTTTGCCGTCCGTTTCGCCGCCCGGTCCGGCGATTCCGCTGGTGGCAAGACCGTAGGTGGCGTTAACGATGTGCTTGGCGCCGCGGGCCATCTCGCCGGCAGTCTGCTCGGACACGGCGCCATGTTTTTCAAGCGTTTGGTCGCTGACCCCCAGAACGTTGATTTTGGCCTGGTTGGCGTAGGTCACGACCGACAATAAAAAGTAGTCGGAGCTTCCCGCCACATCGGTCAACATGTCGGCAATCAGGCCGCCGGTGCAGCTTTCAGCCACTGCCAGCGTCGCATGTCTCTCAGCCAGCAGGGTTCCCACCACTTGCGGCATGCTCTGCCCGGCATCGGAATAGACATGGTCTCCCAGCTTTCGGCATATCCAATCAACGGCCGGCGCCGCTGAATCTTTCAACTCGGTTGGCCGGGATTGACTGGCTGACAGCCTTACCCGGCTTTCGGCAAAATTTGACTTGATTTCAAGTTTCAATCGAGGAAACAGCTGCTCAAATTCGGCCAACTTTTCAACGATGACGGATTCCGTCAAGCCAAAAACAGAAACAATCCTCAGCTGGTGCATTCCGCTATTTTGCTCATCTGTAGTCACTTTTAACATCAAACCTATAACGGTCTCGTTACGAATCCCACTTTACCATTCATAATTTTTGTTCTACAAAAATTATTTCGGTGGATTCAACACAAACATTGAGGGTTCCACCGCAACATCCGCCCAGAAATCCTTAATGTCGAGCTCAAAATTCGCATCGATTCCATTGGTGATGCTCAATCTGGCCGGAACGAGATATTCTTTGACCGGTTGCATTTCATCAAATCGGGCGCGATAAATCAGAGAACCGGAACGGCGGTAATATTCTACCTGCCGAACATGCCTTTTGCTTGGATCGAGATAGATTTTCTGGCGGATGCCCCACCAGCGCTTTTTGAGAATCAAAACATAACCCGGCCCTGTATCCGCCTGCGCCAATAAAGCGCTGTTATGTTCGCGTAGCGGCACCCGGCCGGCCAACAGGCTCAACACGTCATCAGTATGAATTGAAATTGAAAGGATCCGCTTCAGGTTGGCGTTAGAAGCCGCAATTTTTTTGTATATGGGATCCCCTGCTGCGACTTCATAGTAATAAAACCATTTTCCGTCGCTGGCCATTTTTACCGCGGGGTATCCGCCGACCGTCAGCACGACTCTGACTTTGTCGGTGCCTGATCCAATCCAGAATACTTTTTCCTTAAATTTAAGCTTGCCTTTTTGCCAGGCTTTAATCGCTCCCCGGCCCTTAAAGTTATTGAGCCCGGTATTGCGACTGCCGATGACGGCAAGCAACGCCTGGGCTTCGGCTAGTGCGGCGGCATCCGGCGGTTGTTGCTTATCCCGCGAAAGACCGGCCGTAATGCCGCTGCATCCGGCCAAAAATACGAATAGAATCAGCAGCAGCATCAAATGGGACAGTATACAGCGAATGAGTCTCATTGAATTATGATTTAGCGGAAAAGGTCGGGGCTTCTTATAGAGGTGAGTGGTTTGTTTATTCAATTATTTTTCAGGAGCCCTCATGCCTCAATTTTCGGATTTTTTCTTCCAGTGCTTCTTTGTCTTTTTCTTTTATGTTTAAAGATTTCCGGTAATACTTCAAGGCATTGGACTTGTCATTCAATTTCAGATAGGCATCGCCCATGTGCTCCAGCATGATGGGATCATTGGGAACGAGTTCAACGGCTTTTTTCAGGTATTTGATCGCTTTGTCAAATTGTCCTTTTTTATAGTAAACCCATCCCAGAGAGTCGGTAATATACCCGTCATTCGGTTTGTACTTCAAGGCTTCCTTGATCAAACGTTCGGCTTCGTCCAGGTTTTGACCCAGGTCGGCATAGGTATAACCGAGGTAATTCATGACATTCGCATGCTTGGGATCGAGTTCAATTACTTTGCGCATGGTATCCATGGAGGCTTGTTTCTTATTGCCCTTGTCATAGACAACACCCAGGCGGAAATAATATCGCGGATTGTCGGGCTCTATCTCAATGGCTTGTTGAATGTAATTTTCGGCATTTTCGAAGTCCTCCAGCTCTTCATAAAAAGTGCCGAGGTAGTATTTGAAATCAGGATTTTCCGGATCCTTTTCAATGGCTGCCGTTAAGAAGCCGATGGCCTCTTCGCTTTTACCGTCATCTTGCAGAATAAAGGCGACATGCACGACAGCATCCTGAAAAAATCTGGACGGGGGTGTCACCCTTTTGAAGTGCACCATGGCCTGGTTATATTTTTTGAGACCGTAATAGGCAATGCCTGCCAGATGATGCAAATCCGGGCTGTCCGGCAGGCCTTTAAGCATACCGTCAATGACAACCAGGGCGTCTTTATACTTTTTGGGGTCGATATAAAGCTGGATGACGGTGATAATGACTTCAAATTCATTTTGGCTTCTTAGTCCCAGTCGATTCAGGATTTTTTGGGACTGAGACCGCATTCCCTGTTGCTGATAGTAAAGACCGAGCTCAACCGCCGCTCTGATGTTGTTTGGATTGCTGCGGATAATATCCTCATAGAGTCGAATGATTTGGCTTGTTTTTCCCTGTTCTTTGTACAGATTAATCAGTTCGAACCTCGGTTCGGGACGCTCGGGAACCAAATCGAGGGCGATTTTAAATTCCTGCTCGGCGGCTTTAAACTTTTTCTGCTTGGCGTATATTCGACCAAGATAATAATGGCCGGCATAAGAAGACGGGAAGGTCTCAATCAGTCGTTTGAAGGTGGCCTGGGCTCTGGCATAATCGCCGGCTCCCACATACAGATTCCCCAGCAGGGAGTAGACCCTTTCCTGCTTCGGATCCAGGGCGAGAATTTTCTCATAGGCGGCAATGGCGTCTTTATTCTCCTTGCGCACCTGTTTGGTTCCGCCATAGATGATAAGGGCTTTTATGTCATCGGGATGGCGGCGCAGCACTTCTTCCAATACCTCGATGGCCTTGGCCCCCTCCTTATTCTGCAAATACACTGTGGCGAGTTCCCGCTGCAGATAGGGGGAGTCCGGATCAAGATTCAGCGCCTTGCGCAGCAGTAGGATGGCCTTGTCAAGATTTCCTTTTTTGCGTTGGATCTGGGCTGCCGTAAAGTAGTAATACTGGTTTTCCGGGGCATAAAATGCCGGCGGTTCGACGGTCTTTTTTTTAGTCGCCGGCGCACGATCCATCGAGTTGGCAGCGCATCCGACAACAACAGATATCGCGATTATAGAAGATAACCGCAGCAGGTAATATATTTTCATAAGATAATTATCCACGATATATTCTCATATTAAGCTTTATTCAGCAGTGCCGTCTTCAGTATAGGAAGCAAAGTCGGGTATTTCCTTTTTGAAGAATTCTCTCATTTTTTTTATGATATTTTTTTCCACTTGCCGTACCCGTTCGCGTGAAATTCCATAGCGATCACCGATTTCCTGCAAGGTAACCGGATTGTCGGAAAAAATTCGCAAGTCAAATATCTCGATTTCACGCGGTGACATTTTCTTTCTGAATTCGGCAATTTTGTTATGCAGCAGAACTTCAATTTCTTTTTTCGAGACCTGGTCCTCGATGGATTCAGTCGATGTGCTTAAAAACTCGATTCGTTCGGTATCCGAATCTTCCTTTAACGGCGCATCCAGAGAAACGTCCCAGCCATCGAGGCGTTGATCCATGTCGACAATTTCTCTTTCCGAAACACCCAGCCGCTCCGAGAGTAGTTTCGGCTTGGGCTCAAAGCCCATATCAATTAATTTTTGCTTTTCTTTTTTCAGTTTGAAAAAAAGCTTTCGCTGACCCTGAGTCGTGCCGATTTTGACCAGACGCCAGTTGTCCATGATAAATTTTAATATATAAGCCTTGATCCAGAATGATGCATAGTAGGAAAATTTAACATTTTTATATGGATCGAATTTTTTTACCGCCTGCATCAGGCCGATATTGCCTTCCTGGATGAGATCCAGCAGGTTTTGCATCCATACGCGCTGAAATTCCAGCGCTATCTTTACGACCAGCCTTAGATTGGATGTGACCAGTCGATAGGCCGCGTCCTTGTCCCCCTGCTCTCTTACGCGAATACCAAGCTCTTTTTCCTGCTCCCGCGTCAGCAGTTTGTAACTGCTGATTTCCGTCAGGTAGCGTTGAAGCGGATCGAACTTGACCAGGGCTTTATCGGCCGTCTGCCCTGTCGTTTTGGCACCGCTGGTTTTCTTCGGTGCGGCTTTCGCATTTGCAGCCGTCTTTTTTTTAGCGATCTTTTTTTTGGCCATTTTTCTCTTCATGGTTACAGTTCAGATAAGCGACCGGAATCAATTTACCAATGCCGCAGTGTGTTAGGTATAAGGTCATGACGCTCAATCTCGCCGGGCATCGGATTGTGTTTTTAAGGTGGACACCGGCTTCTCCATATGATACTAAAACAGTTTGCGTGCGCCTGTAGCTCAGCCCGGATAGAGCAACGGACTTCTAATCCGTAGGCCGCAGGTTCGAATCCTGCCAGGCGTACCAGACACCCCAGGTATCTGGCTTTGGTATATTAGAGTAGAATGACAGTGAACTGATTCAGGTGTTCTGAAAGAACCGGTTTTAACCTAATTTGTATTCCTCTATTCTAAAGACCCCACTATACAGCAAATATTAAAAATTTCAATGGCTATTTCCGTCTGCGAAAAATGTGGGAACAACCGGGTTTTTAATCATGAAACGCTTGATTAGGTGGATGTATTAAGGGAATTGGCACATGAATGGCATCAGCATGATCACGCTTGCCAAGTATATTGCAGTACTGAGTCTGCCGCTGTTCTTTTGGCTTTTTGCAGGCTGATTGAGGTTATGATGTTATTTTCTCTTCTGAATCCGTCCTAGTGTGAAATAAATTTTCCAAGCCGCAGATCATGATGAAAGGCAATTGGATTATAAATTCGAACAGGATCCCGGCTATCATCAGAAAATATATGCCGGGCAGCTTTACGCAGTAAAAAAGGAGACGTTTAAAGGGACCACTGTTCCTAAATTTCATATTCATATCTTTACAGCTTCTCCCAAAACAGGGGTTGGCAATCATTCATAGTTCATGATGTTCCGGCCTATTTTATGATAGTCTGGTAGTACTTAACCCCCACCATGAAATCCGAGACGCGTTCCGGGACGGATTTCTGGCACCAGCGCACTTCTGCCAGATATCCGTCATAGAATTCGGCGTCCACTGCGTCCGGTGAAAAATTTTCCATCATAACATATATATCCGACCCGGGTTCCAGGGCATTGTCGGAAACAATACACATGCCGCCTTTACAGTAATTGCACATTCGGGCCTGATGGAACTGGTCCGAATCATGGAAGGCATATACCACAGACGCGTTGAGATCGAACCGTTCATGTTCCCTCTTTTCGTCGATACGCGCCATCACCAAGCCTCCTTTTTTAAAAGGATTCAAGTATATACATCCAATGCTGTATTATCGGCTATTGAGACAGGGATGTCAAACAAAATTAGTTATTTATTATTGGTATAACCTTCCTCCAATCATCTACTGATCTTTCCATGCAGGTCACAAACGCAGCACCTCAACTTGAAAAAAATCGTGACCATCGGCCGCCATGTCTTTGACGATGGACCGGGCATTTAAGTTTCGCCGGCGATTGCCGATAAAAGCCTATAGGTCGGGATCGCATCGATCGGCCGCGGGGACAGGCGACAAGCAGGATTCGCGTAATTCCCGGCGGCGGCCGTCACGGATTGAGAGGCAAAAGAGAAATACATTTTACAAGGAGATACTTGATATGAACTCAAACAGTGCTTTTTTCCTGGAAAATTTGGAATGGTTCGATGAATCCGGCCAGGAGTTGGTGCATCGCCTGCCGGAAGAGGGATCCGGTGAAATTAAATACGGCGCCCAGCTAACCATCCGTGAAAGTCAGGCCGGCGTTTTTTACTACAAAGGCAAGGCGGTCGGAGCCTTCGGTCCCGGGCGGCATACCTTGAAAACAGGCAATATCCCATTGCTGACCAAGATTGCCAGTATACCATGGGGTATGAAAAGCCCGCTGAGAGCCGAAATGTACTTCGTTAACTTGAAGATTTTCACCAACTTAAAGTGGGGTACCCGTGATCCGGTGGCATTCAAGGATTCGGAATTAGGCCTGATCCGCTTGAGGGCTTTTGGGGTATTCAATCTTCAAGTGGTCCAGCCGGTATTGTTTATCAACCGCCTGGTCGGCACCCAGGGGATGTATAAGACGGACGAAATTGAGGAATATTTGAATCGGGTCATTGTTTCCAGATATAACGACTACATGGGTGAAACTATCGATTCTATTCTGAATCTGCCATCCCAGTACGATGAACTCTCCGAGGGTCTTGCCAAACGTTTGCATGAAGATTTCAGTCACTTCGGCATCAACCTGACCCACCTCTATATCAACGCCATCACGCCGCCGCCGGAGGTCCAGCAGGCCATCGACGATCGCAGCCGCATGGGCGTTTTTGATGACATGAACAAACTGATGCAAATGAAAGCCGCCATGGCCATGGAAAAAGCATCCGATGCCGAAGGCGGCGCCGGTTCGGGCATGGGCGCCGGTATGGGATTGATGATGCCGGCCATGTTTGCCCAGTATTTTTCAGGGTCAATGCCTCAGGCCCAGCAAAAAGCGCAGCAGCCCGATATCAGCTGTCCGGATTGTAAGCAGTCTATCGCGGTGGATGCCAAATTCTGCCCTCAGTGCGGCCACCAGCAACTTGTCTATAACCAGTGTACCAAGTGTAATAAAAACCTAACCCCCAATGCCAAATTTTGTTCCCGCTGCGGCACGTCGGTTGAGGAAATGGCCGCAACGAAACCCTGCCCCACCTGCGGCAACGAAAATCTTGGTGATGCTTCGTTCTGCAACGAGTGCGGGGAAAAGCTATAGTTGCATCTGAAATATTTTAATGGTTTTAGTCGTAAAAAGGTTTTAATGGGCTTTTTTCTCTAATTTGGGATGATTGAATATTCAATCTTCAATTTCTTTAATCACGGGGAGGTAGTATTAAATTTCTGATTGAACATCAGTGCCCCCAGTGCGGGGCACCGGCCATATTGGAAGAGACAGACCGCCTGTTTTCCTGCGAATTCTGCCGGGTCAATTCGTATCTGATTACGGATGATTTTTTCCGATATGTGCTGCCACATGCGGCTGCTGATAACAAAGATATTGTCTATTTTCCCTATTGGCGGTTTAAGGGTATGCTCTTTTTTTGCGGGCCGACCGACATCCGGGAACGCTTTGTGGACATCAGTCAACAGGCGGTCGCGACATCGATTTTTCCTTTTTCCGTCGGTGTGCGCAGTCAGGCCATGAAAATTCGATTTGTGACCCCCGATACAGAAGGTCGGTTTCTAAAACCAACCCTTGATTCCGAAAATATTTTCGGCAATTTCGAGGAACGGTACGGCAAATCCATCCCCCGGCCACTGGTGCACCAGGCCCATATCGGTGAATCCCTGAGCCTGATTTACTCACCCTACTATGTCAATAACAGGCTGTACGATGCAATCCTCGACAAACCGGTATCAAGCATGTTGCCCGAGGATTTTGACATTGATGAATTTGTCGACATTGATCCCCGCGGCCACATCCGTTTCGTGTCCACCCTGTGCCCCAACTGCGGCTGGGATCTTGAAGGTGAACGGGATGCATTGGTACTCAGATGCAAAAACTGCAATTCAGCCTGGTATCCGGTCGGTAAAAAATTGAAAAGACTGAACTTCGCCCATATTGCCGGCCAGACAGAAATGACGACTTACCTGCCCTTCTGGCGAATCCGGGCCGATATATCGGGCCTCAAACTCGATTCATATGCCGATTTGATCAAAATCGCAAATTTACCGAAAGCTGCGCAAGATGGCTGGCAGGATATTGTCTTTAGGTTCTGGATACCGGCGTTCAAGGTGCGCCCCCGCATTTTTTTAAGGCTAGCCAGTCAATTCACGCTGGTGCAACCCCAAAATGAGTTAAACCGCCAGTTGCCCAGGCATAGGATCCGCCCCGCCAATCTGCCGGTCGAAGAAGCAATTGAAAGTCTGAAACTCACCCTTGCCAGCTTTATTAAACCCCGCAAAACGCTTCGCCAGAAGCTGCCCGACATAAACATCACCCCGCGCAGCTTTGCTTTGATTTTTTTGCCCTTTGATGAAGGGCCCCATGAATTTATTCAGCCGGACTACAAAATCGCCCTCAATAAGAATGTGATGTCCCACGCTAAAAATCTTTAATCCCATCCCAACAAAACGCCAAGTCCATAGACTGCTTGACAGTTTCAGTGGTTTTATCTATCGTTTTAATTAGTGTTCGAACGGGTATCCAGAACTCTTTGATATTGCTGATTAATATCGCATAAAAGGAAAACGAAGATTTTCCAGTTTAATGCATTTTTTACTTGCATTAAAAACTCGTAAACGGTAGTTATCTT
>Ga0209786_1000075_pt1 | contig 41027 bp, 48 predicted proteins | sample WorMetilvaeELBA2_FD_187405 | JGI IMG/M metagenome (GOLD analysis project Ga0209786, IMG submission 187405) | Marine gutless worms symbiont microbial communities from Max Planck institute for Marine Microbiology, Germany - Olavius ilvae ELBA.2... ...
GAAAAAAGCCCAAGGTCGCCCTCACCGCCGTCATGCGAAAGCTCGTCGTCCTCGCCAACACCCTGCTCAAAGACGACCGCCTCTGGCTACCCGCCAACCCTTGACACGCAACACAGATGCTCCCCCTCAAGGGGGGAGGGGATTTCATTTCCCGCTCAGCACTTTATTCCCCCTCCCCCTTGACGGGGAAGGGTCGGGGTGGGGGTGACTTCCGCCAGAGGCAAAGCTTCGGCTACACGTCGAAAAGACGGGCCCGGCGCCGGTACAGGTGATGCCGGGCGACCGACTTACGCCGGGTACTCCACCAGCGTCAGGACGTTGCCCGCGGGGTCGAAGAAGTGTGCCAGCACGCCGCCCCAGGGCTGGGGCTCGGGCGCGCCGTAGAAGCGCACGCCCTGGGCCGTGAGTGCGGAGTGGGCGGCAGCGCAGTCCTCGACCTCGAACGACACGCCGGCGAAGCGGCCGATCAGGTCGGCGTCATCCGGCCCAGCGGCCTCTACGATCAGATCGGTGCCGCCGGCGTCGAACATGGCGTAGCCATCGGCCGCCCCCCCGCCCGTCGGCCGCAGACGCAGCGTGTCGCGATAGAACGGCAGCGCGGCCGTCAGGTCCGCGACCCAGAGCCGCACGGCGGCAATCCGCAGCGATCGCCTCACAGCGGGATATTCGCGTGCTTCTTCCATGGGTTCTCGAGCTTCTTGTCGGCCAGCATGGCGAGCGAGCGGCTGAGCCGGACGCGTGTGTTGTGGGGCATGATGACGTCGTCGATGAAGCCCTTCTGCCCGGCGACGAAGGGGTTGGCGAACTTGGTGCGGTAGTCCTCGGTCGCCGCGTCGATTTTCGCCGGGTCGTCACGCGCCTCGCGGAAGATGATCTCGACGGCGCCCTTCGGCCCCATCACGGCGATCTCGGCACTGGGCCAGGCGTAGTTGACGTCGCCGCGGATATGCTTGGACGACATGACGTCGTAGGCCCCGCCATAGGCCTTGCGCGTGATCACCGTAACCTTGGGCACCGTCGCCTCGGCGTAGGCGAACAACAGCTTCGAGCCGTGGGTGATGATGCCGCCGTACTCCTGCGCCGTGCCGGGCAGGAAGCCGGGCACGTCGACGAAGGTGACGATGGGGATGTGGAAGCAGTCGCAGAAACGCACGAAACGCGCCGCCTTGCGCGCCGAGTCGATGTCGAGGCAGCCGGCCAGCACCATCGGCTGGTTGGCCACGAAGCCTACCGTGCGGCCGGCGATGCGGCCGAAGCCGGTGATGATGTTGGCGGCGTATTTCGGCTTCAGCTCGAAGAAGTCGTTGTCGTCGGCGACCTTCTCGATCAGCTCGCGCATGTCGTAGGGCTGGGTCGGGTCGGCCGGCACCAGGGTGTCGAGCGACGTGTCGACCCGGTCGGCCGGGTCGCGCGCCGCAAGGACTGGCGGCCCTTCGCGGTTCGACGGCGGCAGGAAATCGACGAAGCGGCGCACCTGCAACAGCGCCTCGACGTCGTTCTCGAAGGCCCGGTCGGCGACGCCCGACTTCGTCGCGTGGGTCGTGGCACCGCCCAGCTCCTCGTGGCTGACGTCCTCGTGCGTCACGGTTTTCACCACCTCGGGGCCGGTGACGAACATGTAGGCGCTGTCCTCGACCATGAAGATGAAGTCGGTCATCGCCGGGGAATAGACCGCGCCGCCGGCGCAGGGGCCCATGATGACGGAAACCTGCGGGATGACGCCGGAGGCCAGCACGTTGCGCTGGAACACCTCGGCATAGCCGGCCAGCGAGGCGACGCCCTCCTGGATGCGCGCGCCGCCGGAGTCGTTGAGGCCGATGACCGGCGCGCCGACCTGCAGCGCCTTGTCCATGACCTTGCAGATCTTCAGCGCGTGGGCCTCGCTCAACGAGCCGCCGAACACCGTGAAGTCCTGGCTGAAGACGAACACGACGCGGCCGTTGACCGTGCCGTAGCCGGTGACCACGCCGTCGCCGGGGATGCGGTTTTCGGCCATGCCGAAGTCGGCACAGTTGTGCTCGACGAACATGTCCCATTCCTCGAAGGACCCTTCGTCGAGCAGCACCTCCAGACGCTCGCGCGCGGTGAGCTTGCCTTTCCCATGCTGCGCCGTGACCCGCTGCTCGCCGCCGCCGGCCCGCGCGCGGGCCCGCCGCTCTTCCAGCTCCTTCAGGATGTGCTGCATCACGCCCCCTCATGCCGTGCCGCGGCCCGGTCTGCCATCCGACATAGCAGCTTGGCCGCGCCGCGGCCAAGCGGGTCAACCGGCGCGGTGGAGCGCCAGAAAGCGCGCGGCGGCGGCGATCTCGGCCTCGAGCGCGGCGCGGCGGGCCAGCGCCTCGTCGTCCTCGCCCCAGGCCTCCATCTGGAAGGTCTCGTCGAGCTGGCTCGCGGCAAATGCCTCATCGGGCGTCAGGCGGCCGGCGTCGAGCGCCAAGGCGATGACCAGCGAGCCGGTCGTGGCGGTGAGCTGACCGACGGCGCCGAGCTCGAAGTCGTCGAGCGCCTCCAACGCCATGCGCAGGGCGGCCAGCGTCTCCGGCGGCTGCGTAATTGGCACGATGCCGGACGTGACCTGCAGCGGCGCAGCGAGCGTCGCCGCCGCCCAGTCGACCAGCGGCTGCCAGGCTGTCGCCTGGCGCTCGACCAGTGCCGCGGGCTTCTCCGCGCGGAAGCACACCAGGTCGCTCGCGCCATAGGCGGCGACCTGATCGAGGACCTCGGTCCGGCGCGGAGCGACGCGGTCGAGGGCGCTGTTGGCCAGGCGGGTCAGCGGCATCGTCGCGGGATCGACCGTGCCCTCCTGCGCCGCCCACTCGCCGGCGATCGCCTCGGCCAGCGCCGCGCCGGGCACGACCAGCGGCGCCTTGGCCGGCGTGCGCACCGGCCGGCCGTCCAACGCGACGGTGAAGCCGCCTTCCGCCGGCACCGCTGCCGCGGCGGCGTAGAGCCTTTTGGTCGCCGCCGGCACGGATCAGTCGCCAAACAGGCTCTTGATGCCCTTGGTGAGGTCTTCGAGGGCGTCTTCCGCTTTCTCGCGGGAGCCCTTTTCGGACTGCCGGCCGGCTGCGGCGCCGCGTCGCCGCCGCTCGCCGAGACCTTAAGGCAGGGGTTGTCGCCGCCGCCGATGTTGGCGAAACCGGCGATGGCGGCCGGCGGAAAGACGAAAGCGCCCAAGGCGCCGCCGAGGCGTTGCGCCGCCGCCAGCTCGTCCAGCGCGAACGTAGGCGTGGCCAGCGTGCCGCGGACATTGACGGGGATCGCCACACTGAAGGTCTGCGATTTGGCATTGGGGCTGAGCTTGAGTTTGAGCTGCTCGGTCTTGAGGTCCAGCGTGCCCTCGGCAAACACCGTGACCACGTCGGTATCCAGCACGCCGGCGTTCACCGTGGCCAGGCCGTCCTTGAAGGCGATGTCCTCGGCAATGCAGTTGACCAGCACCCATTCCTTGTCGGCGCCGAACAGGCTCTCGGCGGCATCGGCGAGGCCGTCGGCGATGAGGTCGAGGCCCTTGGTACGAAAGCGCCCCTCGTCCATCAGGAAGCGGCTGTGGCCGTTGAGGCTGCCCACAAGCGCGGCGACCGAGACGCCGCGGCCACTGACCACGAGGTCGAGCTTGCCGGCGCCCTCGAAGATCTTGCCGAGGCCCTGCTCCGCCAGGATCGCGCCGAGATCGAGCGCGGGCGCCTGCAGGTTCAGGTCGAGCGCCGGCGGCGCCGCGCCGGCGTCGAGTGTCAGCGTGCCGTCGAGCCGGCTGTTGGCGAACGCCAGGCCCAGTGGGTCGATGTCCAGCCGACCGTTCGCGAGCGCCAGCGTCACGGCGACGTCGCTGAGCGTCGCGCCGGGGACGATCAGCGCCGCGGCTTTGAGAGTCACCTCGGCGTCGGCGGCCGCGAGCCCGTCGAGCGGCAACGGGTCGTCCGGGAACACGCGGTCGTCAGCGGTCGCCGGCGCTTTGGCGGGTTCGGCGGCGGCGCCGCTTTCTTCGGGTTCACTCGCCGCCATGAACTGCGTCAGGTCCAGCTTCTGCGATGTGAGGTCGGCGCTCAGCTTCGGGCGCGCGCCGCTGCCGTCGAACCCCAGGCTGCCGGTGAGGTCGCTGTCGCCAAGCGTCAGCGCCAGGTCGTCGAGGGCGAGCGCCTCCGGGCTGCCGTTCACGGCGGCGCTGAGCTTTAGCGGCCCCGCATCGGGCAGCGTGACCAGCGGCGCCAGGCCGGCGAGCGTCTCGCCCGTGACCGCGACGTTGAGCGCGATGCCCCGGCCGGCCAGCGGGTCGGCGATGCTGCCGCCCAGCGTGGCGTCGAGGCCGAGCGCCTGGACCGCCAAATTGAGCGCGAACGGCACCTTCCCGAAGGTCTTGAGGCTGCCGATGGTGCCTTCTGCGTGCACGGGCAGGTCGTCGAACACGAGGTCCAGAGCAAGGTCCATCGGCGCCCCGTCGTTCGGCTCGGCGAGGCGCAGATTGCTCAGCTCTAGCGACCGCTCGGTCCCCGTCGCGCCGTCGCGGTAGACGACCTTGCCGCGCTCGATCGTCACGGCCTTGAGGTCGGGCGCGGTCGGCGCGGCCCTCGGTGTCGCCGGCGCCGCGTCGGTCGCGGTTGCGGCGGGCGCGGCGCCGAATTCCCAGTTGCCGCGCCCTTGCGCGTCGGTCTCCAGGAGGATGTCGGCGTCGCGCAGAATCAGCTCGTCGATCACGAGCTCGCCCCGGATCAACGGGAACAGCGCGACCTGCACCTCGAAACGGCCAACGCGCAGCATCTCCGGGCGCGAACCCCAGTCGGCGTTGCTCAGCGCCGCGTCGGCAATCACCAGCCGCGGCCGCAGCCCCACCTGGAGCGCGATGTCGCCACCCAGCACCAGTTCACGTCCGGTCGCCTTGCGCGCCTCGGCCGCGATCTCGGGCTTGTAGTCGTTGGGGTCGATGGCGAACAGGATCGCCGCGATGGCGACGACCACCGCTATCACCAGCACGGCGACGATCTTCAGGACGGTACGCAGGCGCATGGCTCAGCCTCCCTGGCGCGTGAGGTCGTCGACGACGGCCGCCAGCGCCGCGAAGCGGTCGATGACGACGGCGGCGCCGGCCTGCGCCAGCTCGTCGGCGCCATGATAGCCCCATGACACGCCGACCGCCGCCACGCCGGCGTTCACCGCCATCTCCACGTCGAACACGGTGTCGCCGACCATGACGGTGCGGGCCGGCTCCACGCCGGTCTCTTCCATCGCCCGCAGCAGCATCTCCCGGTGTGGCTTGCCGCGCGCCCGGTCGGAGGTCTGCAGCGTGACGAAGCGCTCGACGAGGCCGTGCCGCTCCAGCGTCGCCAGCAGCCCAGGCCGGCCCTTGCCGGTCGCGACGCCCATGAGCAGCCCCGTGGCGTCGAGCACATCCAGCACCTCGCGGGTGCCCGGGTAGAGCGGCTCGTGATGGTCGTCGCGGGCGTGCAGGGCGACGAAGGCGGCCTTGTAGCCCTCGGTCAGGGCCGCGTGGTCGGCCGCCGTCAGTTCGGGCGTCAGGCGGGCGATCGCCTCCGCGAGCGTCAGGCCGACGACGCGGCGCACGGCCTCGGGCGCGGGCGGCGCCAGGCCGTGGGCGTGGAACGCGGCGTCCATGGACTCGACGATGGTGTGCTGGCTGTCGACCAGCGTGCCGTCGCAGTCGAACACCACGAGGCGCAGGGGGAGTGTCATGGCCCAAATCCTGCCAGACTGCCGGCGGAATCCAAGTTACGTGTTGTTATGACTGGGTTGCGGTCTCGGCGGCGAACGGATCGCGCGTCATATTCGCATCAAAACCGAAGAACGCCCAGCTCTCGGCCATGTGGCCGGTCAGCGGCGCCGTCACCTCCAGCGTGCGCCCGTCGGGCCGCGGCAGGCCGATGGCGCGGGCATGCAGGTGAAGCCGCTGAGCGACGCCGGGCACGAAGGCGCCGGCGCCGCCGTATTTGCCGTCGCCCAGGATCGGCGTGCCCAGCGCCGCCATGTGGGCGCGCAGCTGGTGCGTGCGGCCGGTGAGCGGCCTGAGCGCGACCCAGGCGACGGGGCCGGCCGCCTCGACGACAACGTAGTCGGTGCGCGCGGGTTTGCCGGCAGCGTCGACTACGACGCGCTCGCCGCCGGCGCCGCCGCGCTTCAAGAGCGCGCCGTCGATGCGGCCGTCGGCGGGGTGGGGCACGCCGGCCGTGAGCGCCCAGTAGGTCTTGACCGCGTCGCGCGCCTTGAACGCGCGGGCCAGCCAAGCCGCGGCGGCGGCGCTGCGGCCCAGCAGCAGCACGCCCGATGTGTCCTTGTCGAGTCGGTGCACCAGGCGCGGGCGCGCGTCGGCGTCGAAGCGCAGCGCGTCGAGCATGCCGTCCAGGTGCCGCGTGGTCTTGCTGCCGCCCTGCGCCGCCAGCCCCGACGGCTTGTTGAGCGCCAGGACCTCATGGTCGCGATAGAGCACGGTTGCCTGCAAGTCGGCGGCAGCTTTGGCGTCCACAGGTACGACGGGCTTAGCGCGCGACGCCGGCGCTTCGCCCAAGGGCGGCACGCGCACGGTCTGGCCGTCGGCGAGGCGGTCCCCCGGCTTGGCGCGGCGGCCGTCGATGCGCACCTGGCCGGTGCGCAGCAGCTTGGCGAGACGGCCGTGGCCCAGTTCCGGATAGTGGCGCTTGAACCAGCGGTCGAGCCGCAGATCGGCCTCGTCCGGTCCGACCTCCAGATGTGCGACGCCGCTCACGCCAGGACGAGACGCATCAGCCGCAGCCCGGCGAACAGGCCCAGCACGCAGACGATCACCGAGGCGGCGATATTGACCGCGGCGAGCCAGTTGGCGCCGCGCTCGTGCAGCACCGCGACATCCAGCGAGAAGGTCGAGAACGTGGTGAAGGCGCCCAGGAAGCCGACGGTCAACAGCGCGCGGATCTCCTGGCTGGGCGACCAGACCAGCGCCAGGATCTCGACCAGCACGCCCATGGCGAACGAGCCGATGACGTTGACGACCAGCGTGCCCCACGGGAAGCCATGGCCCAGCGCCATGCCGGCGTAGTGCGCCACGAAGTGCCGGCCCAACGCGCCCAGCGCGCCCCCGGCGGCGATCGCCAGCAGGAGTTTCATCGCGGGACCTTGTAGCGGGGGTGTCTGAGGGCGGCAAGGCGCGGCGGCCGGGTGCCGCCGACCGACTCAAGCCCTCATGCTGAGCCCGTCGAAGCACGAGGGCGTGCCCCGGGCCACGGGCCTCGTCCTTCGACTTTGCTCAGGATGAGGCCCTTGTGTTCGGTGGTCCCTAGCCGTCTTCTCCCGAGGGCGCCGCGCCGACCTTCGCCCTCAACTTCCCCCAGTACTCCAGGCGTTTGGCAATCTCGCGTTCGAACCCGCGCTCGGCGGGGCGGTAGAAGGTCTGGCGCGGCATCTCCTCCGGGAGTAGTCCTGGCCGGAGAAGCCCTCGTCGGTGTCGTGGTCGTAGGCGTAGCCGCGGCCGTAGCCCAGGTCCTTCATCAGCCGCGTCGGCGCGTTGAGGATGTGCTTGGGCGGCATCAGCGAACCGGACTCGCGGGCCGCCGCCATGGCCGCCTTGTAGGCCGCGTAGGCGGCATTCGATTTCGGCGCCGTCGCCATGTAGAGCACGCACTGGGCCAGCGCCAACTCGCCCTCGGGCGAGCCGAGCCGCTCGTAGGTCTGCCACGCGGCGAGCGCCTGGTCGACGGCGCGCGGGTCGGCGAGGCCAATGTCCTCCACCGCCATACGGGTGACGCGGCGGGCGATGTAGCGTGGGTCCTCGCCACCGGCCAGCATGCGCGCCAGCCAGTACAGCGCCGCGTCGGCGTCGGAGCCGCGCACCGACTTGTGCAACGCCGAGATCAGGTTGTAGTGCGCCTCCTCCGCCTTGTCGTAGAGCGGCGCGCGTTTCTGCACCGTGGCGACCAGCGCCGCCGTGTCGAGCGGCGCCGGCTCCGGCAGCGCGAACAGCTCCTCCGCCAGGTTCAGCAAGTAACGGCCGTCGCCGTCGGCCATCGCCTTCAAGGCACCCCGCGCGTCGGGTTCCAGCGGCAGCGACCGGCCTTCGGCCGCCTCGGCGCGGCCCAAGAGCGTCTCCAGCGCCGCCTCGTCGAGGCGGTTGAGCACCAGCACCTGGCAGCGCGACAGCAGGGCGGCGTTGAGCTCGAACGACGGGTTCTCGGTCGTGGCACCGACCAGCGTCACCGTGCCGTCCTCGACGTAGGGCAGGAAGCCGTCCTGCTGGGCCTTGTTGAAACGCTGGATCTCGTCGATGAACAACAACGTGCCGCGCCCGGCCACGCGCCGGTCGCGCGCCGCCGCGAACACCTTGCGCAGGTCGGCGACGCCCGAGAACACGGCGGAGAGCGGCTCGAACTCCAGCTCCGTCACCTGGGCCAACAGCCGCGCGATGGTCGTCTTGCCGCTGCCCGGCGGCCCCCACAGGATCAGGCTGGCCAGGCGCCGCTGCGCCACCATGCGGCCCAGCGGCCCGGCCTCGCCCAACAGGTGGTCCTGGCCCACGACCTCGGCGAGGCCGGCCGGGCGCAGGCGGTCGGCCAGCGGCTGCGGCGCCTGGCTTTCGAACAGGCCGGCCTGGCCGGCCACTAGCCCCGCAGCTCCACGCTGAGCACGCGGTTGCCGCGCCGCACGTCGACCCGCCAGGCCTCCCGCGGTTCGGCCACAGCGGCCTTCAGCCCCGCCACGTCGTCGATCGCCGCGCCGTTGACCGAAACGACAACGTCGCCCCGCCGGAGGCCGATGCGCGCCGCCGTCGTGCCGCGCACGACCGCCGTGACGACGACGCCCCGCGCGAACATGTCGAGGTCCAGCTCCTCGGCGACCGCGGGCGACAGGTTCATCACCGTGGCGCCGGCCAGCGGCTGGCGGCCCGACAGTTCAGCCGTGTCGCGCGGCGGCCGCTCGGGCGCCGCCTCCAGGGCGAGTTCGAGCGTGACCTCGCCCGCCGGGCGCTGCACGGTCACGGGGACCTCGCTGTCCAGCATCGCGGTGTCCAGGCGGAAGCGCAGCGCGCCGGCGTCGTCGATGCCGCGGCCGCCGAAGGCGACGACCACGTCGCCCTGCTCGATGCCGGCGCGGTCGGCCGGACCATCGGGATAGACGCGCGCGATCAGGACGCCGCGCGGCCGGTCCATGTCGAGCGCCTCGGCAATCTCCGCCGTCACCGTCTGACCCTCGGCGCCCAGCCACGGTCGGCGCAGGCGGCCGCCCTCGCGCACGTCGGCCAGCACCGTGCGCACCATGTTGGCCGGCACCGCGAAGCCGATGCCCAGGCTGCCGCCGCTGCGCGAGTAGATCGCCGTGTTGATGCCGGCCAGCCGGCCGTCCATCGTGACCAGCGCGCCGCCGGAGTTGCCCGGATTGATCGCCGCATCGGTCTGGATGAAGAAGTTGTAGTCGGTGACGCCGATGTTGGTGCGCGCCAGCGCCGAGACTATGCCGCTGGTCACCGTCTGGCCGACGCCGAACGGGTTGCCGATCGCCAGCACCAGGTCGCCGACCTCCAGGTCGTCGCTGTCGGCGAACTCCAGGTACTGCAGGGACTCGGGCCCCGGGTCGACGCGCAGCACGGCGAGGTCGGTGTCCGGGTCGGCGCGCAGCACCTCGGCCGCGAACTCGCGCCGGTCGGAGAGCACGACCTTGACCTCCTCGGCGTCGGCGATGACGTGGTTGTTGGTGACGACCAGCCCGTCCGGCGAAACGATGACGCCCGAGCCCAGCGAGTTCTCCTCGCGCTTGCGCTCGCCGAAGTCCCGGCCGAAGAAGCGGCGGAAGAACGGGTCGTCGAACATCGGCGCCAGCGGCGAGCGCTGGGCGACCATCTTGGTGGCGAAGATGTTGACCACCGCCGGCGCCGTCTGGCGCACCAGCGGCGCCATGCTGAAGGTGACCTGCTCGCGGCTCTGAGGGACCGTCTTCTGCGCCTGGGCCGGCACGAGGGCAAACAGCAGCGCGGCAAGCATGGCGCCGCGCGCCAAACCCCGCCACAACGACAAAGGGCGGCCCGGTTTCTGGCCGCCCCCGCCGGGTGTCGCCGCAGGCCGCCGCGTCACGCGGCGGATGCCTCGGGCAGCGTGTCGGTGTCCTGGCTCGGACCCGAGTCCTGGCCTTTGGCCTCGACGTCGCGCTCGACCAGTTCGATGATCGCCATCGGCGCCGAGTCGCCATAGCGGAAGCCGGCCTTCAGCACGCGCGTGTAGCCGCCGGCGCGTTCCGCGTAGCGCGGGCCCAGCGTCTCGAACAGCTTTGCCGTCAGCGCGCGGTCGCGCAGCACCGCCATGGCTTGGCGCCGCGCGTGCAGGTCACCGCGCTTGGCCAGCGTGATCAGCGGCTCGACGATGCCGCGCAGCTCCTTCGCCTTGGCGAGCGTGGTCGTGATCTGCTCGTGCTTGATCAGCGCCGCCGCCATGTTGGCGAACATCGCCTTGCGGTGACTGCTGCTGCGGTTGAGCTTGCGCCCGCTGTTCCGGTGCCGCATGGCCCCTACTCCCTACGTCTCGGCGCCCTAGAAGGGCTCCTCCAGCCGCTTGGCCAGGTCCTCGATGTTCTCGGGCGGCCAGTTGGTGATCTCCATGCCCAGGTGGAGGCCCATCTGGGCCAGCACTTCCTTGATCTCGTTCAGCGACTTGCGGCCGAAATTGGGGGTCCGCAGCATCTCCGCTTCGGTCTTCTGCACCAGATCGCCGATATAGATGATGTTGTCGTTCTTGAGGCAGTTGGCCGAGCGCACGCTGAGCTCCAGCTCGTCGACCTTGCGCAGGAGATTGCGGTTGAACTGCACCTCCTCCTCGACCGTCGTCTCCGGCTGGGCGACCGTCGGCTCCTCGAAGTTGACGAACATCAGCAGCTGGTCCTGCAGGATGCGCGCGGCCAGCGCCACGGAGTCCTCCGGCGTGACCGCACCGTTGGTCTCGATCTCCAGGGTCAGCTTGTCGAGGTCGGTGCGCTCGCCGACGCGGGCGTTGCCGACCTGGTAGGAGACCTGGCGCACCGGCGAGAACAGGGCATCGATCGGGATCATGCTGATCGGTGCGTCGGCCGGGCGGCTGAGCGAACCGGCGACGTAGCCCTTGCCGGTCTCGACGGTCATCTCCATGACCACGCGCGCACCCTGGTCGAGCGTCATCAGCACGTGGTCGGGGTCCATGACCTCGATGTCGTGGCCGGTCTCGATCTGGCCGGCCTTGACTTCGCCGGGCCCGGTCGCCGTCAGCGTCATGCGCTTGGGGCCCTCGCCGTGCATGCGCAGCGCCATCGCCTTGATGTTCAGCACGATGTCGGTGATGTCCTCGCGCACGCCGGCGATCGAGGAAAACTCGTGCAGCACGCCGTCGACCTGGATCGAGGTCACGGCGGTGCCCTGCAGCGACGACAAGAGCACGCGCCGTATGGCGTTGCCCAGGGTCAGCCCGAAGCCGCGCTCCAGCGGCTCGGCGACGATCGTCGCCTGGCGCGCCGGGTTGGCGCCGGGCAGAATCTCAAGCTTTGTCGGCTTGATCAGGTCGGTCCAGTTCTTTTGCAGCATCAGCTCACCTTGTGGCCCCAAACAGAGCACGGTGACAGGTCGGTGGACGGCACTCGGCAGAGCCGGCCGTCCGCGGGGTCGGCCCGGCGCGGCGTTAGTCGCCGCGGCCGGGCGGGTCGTCAAACGCGGCGCCGCTTGCGCGGGCGGCAGCCGTTGTGCGGGATCGGCGTCACGTCGCGGATCTGGGTGATCTCGAAGCCGACCGCCTGTAACGCGCGCAAGGCCGACTCGCGGCCCGAGCCCGGGCCCTTGACGTGCACGCTGAGCGTCTTCATGCCGTGGTCCTGGGCCTTGCGACCGGCGTCCTCAGCCGCCATCTGGGCGGCGTAGGGCGTCGACTTGCGCGAGCCCTTGAAACCCTGGCTGCCGGCGCTGGACCACGCGATCGCGTTGCCCTGGGCGTCGGTGATGGTGATCTTGGTGTTGTTGAACGTCGCGCTCACATGGGCGACGCCCGAGGTGATGTTCTTGCGCTCGCGCCGCCGCAGGCGGGTCGCTTGCTTGGCCATGTTCTCTTCTCGATCCGTCTAGATACGCGCGCTACTTCTTCTTCGCGGCGATCGGCCGCGCCTTGCCCTTGCGGGTGCGCGCATTCGTGTGGGTCCGCTGGCCGTTGACCGGCAGGCCCTTACGGTGGCGCAGGCCGCGATAGCAGCCCAGGTCCATGAGCCGCTTGATATTCATCGCCACTTCGCGTCGCAGATCGCCCTCGACCCGATAGTCGCGGTCGATCACCTCGCGGACGCGGATGACCTCGTCCTCGGTCAGGTCCTGGACCCGCCGCGGCTCCGGAATCCCGCACTTGGCGCAGATTTCCTGCGCCTTGGTGCGGCCGATGCCGTGGATATAGGTCAACGCGATCTCGACGCGCTTCTGCGTCGGAATGTTGACACCAGCAATACGCGCCACGCTGCGATCTCCTCACTTGCGCCGCGGCCGAAACCCGAAGGATTTTCCGGATGTTGAGCGCGGGTTGTAGACGATGGCAAACCCGCCCGTCAACACCTCACGCCGCCACCAGAAGGTCCTCTATCTGGCGGGTGACACCCTCGATATCGGCCATGCCGTCTACGGTCTTCAACATGCCCCGGTCCCGGTAGTACGGCAGGATCGGGGCGGTCTGCCGGTGGTAGACCTTGAGCCGGCGCTCCAGGTTCTCCACCGTATCGTCGCTGCGCCCGCCGTTATCGCCGGCCTGGCTGATGCGGGTGCGGATGCGGTCGACCAGCGCCGCATCGTCGACGCCGATCTCGATGACGGCGTCCAGCCTCAGACCCTTGTCGGCCAGCATCGCGTCCAGCGCCTCGGCCTGCGCCACGGTGCGCGGAAAGCCGTCCAGGATGAAGCCGGCGGCCGGCGCCTGGTCGATGCGATGGCTAATAATCTCGACCATGATCGCGTCGGGCATCAGGTTGCCGGCGTCCATCACGGCCTTGGCCTCCTGGCCCAAGGCGCTGCCGCTCGCCACCTCGGCGCGCAGCATCTCGCCGGTCGAGAGCTGCTCGACCCCGTGGCGGTCGACCAGGAGCTGCGCCTGGGTGCCCTTGCCGGCGCCCGGCGGCCCAAGAAGGATCAGATTCATCCGCGCCTCCCCCGCAGCTTCGACTTCTTGATCAGGCCCTCGTACTGGTGCGCCAATAGGTGGCTCTGGATCTGCGCCACGGTGTCCATGGTCACGGAGACGACGATCAGCAGGCTGGTGCCGCCGAAGTAGAACGGCACGTTGTACTGCGAGATCAGGATCTCCGGCAGGATGCAGACGGCCGCCAGATAGGCGGCGCCGACCACGGTCAGGCGCGTCAGCACGTAGTCCAGGTACTCCGCCGTGTTCTTGCCCGGCCGGATGCCCGGGATGAAGCCGCCGTATTTCTTCAGGTTGTCGGCCGTGTCCGCCGGATTGAACACGATCGCCGTGTAGAAAAACGCGAAGAACACGATCATGGCGATGTACAACAACAGGAACAGCGGTTGGCCGCGGCCCAGATAGGCGGAGACGAGGCCCAGCCACTCCGGCCCGGTGCCGGCGGAGAAGCCAGCGACGGTGATCGGCATCAACAGCAGCGACGAGGCGAAGATCGGCGGGATGACGCCCGCGGTGTTGAGCTTCAGCGGCAGGTGCGAGGACTCGCCGCCGAACATCTTCGAGCCGACCTGGCGTTTGGGGTATTGCACGACGACGCGCCGCTGGGCGCGCTCGACGAAGACGATGAAGCCGATGACGCCGACCGCCATGATCAGCAGCACGACGATGAACAGCGCCGAGAGCGCCCCGGTGCGGCCCAGCTCCAGCGTGCCGGCGAGCGCCGTGGGCAGGTTGGCGACGATGCCCGAGAAGATGATCAGCGAGATGCCGTTGCCGACGCCGCGGGCGGTGATCTGCTCGCCCAGCCACATCAGGAACATGGTGCCGCCGACGACCGTGATGACGGTGGAGGCGCGGAAGAACATGCCCGGGTCGGCGACCGCCGCGCCCTGGCTGGAGGTCACGCCCTCGAGCCCCACGGCGATGCCGTAGCCCTGCAGCGCGGCCAGCGCCACGGTCAGGTAGCGGGTGTACTGGTTGATCTTCTTGCGGCCGCTCTCGCCCTCTTTCTTGAGCTGCTCCAGCGTCGGCGAGACCGCGGTCATCAGCTGCATGATGATGGCCGCGGAGATGTAGGGCATGATGTTGAGCGCGAAGATGCTCATGCGGCTGAGCGCGCCGCCGGCGAAGGCGTCGAACACGCCCAGGATGCCGCCCGCCTGCTGCGAGAAGATGTCGCTGATCACCACCGGGTCGATGCCCGGGATCGGCAGGTGGGTCCCCAGCCGGTAGACGATCAGGCAGCCCAGCGTGAACCAGATTCGCTTCTTCAGCTCGGTCGCCTTGGCGAAGGCGCCCAAGTTCAGCGAACTGGCAAGCTGCTCGGCGGCGGAAGCCATGAAATCTCCTCGAGCGGACGCGCTGGGCCCGGGGCCCGCTAGCTCGCCCGGTTGCGGCGGCGCTCGGCCTTCGCGGCCTTGGCCTCCGCCGACTTGCGCGGCGGCGCCAGCGTCAGCGTGCCGCCCGTGGCCTCGACCTGGGCGGCGGCCGCCCTCGTGGCGCCGGTGAGCGAGATTTCCACCTTGGTCTTCAGGGCGCCTTTTGCAAGGAGGCGCACGCCGTCCTTGCGCCGCCGCACGATCTTGGCGGCGACCAGCGCCGCCTCGTCGATGGGCTGGCCGGCGTCCAGGCGGCCGGCGTCGAGCGCCTGCTGCAGCCGCCCGGTGGTCAGCTCCGCATAGATGTTACGCAGCACGTTGTTGAAGCCGCGCTTCGGCAGGCGCCGGTAGAGCGGCATCTGGCCGCCCTCGAAGCCCTTCAGCGTCACGCCCGAGCGCGACTTCTGACCCTTCTGACCGCGGCCGGCGCGGCCGCCCTTGCCGGAGCCGGGGCCGCGGCCCACGCGCATGCGATCGCGGCGGGAGCCCGGCTTGTCGCTCAGCTCGTTCAGTTTCATGGCGTGCTCGTCCTTAAGCTGCGGGTCTTTGCCGGCCCTAGCCGGCGTCCTCGACCCGCACCAGGTGCTTGACCTTGTCGATCATGCCGCGCACCGCGGGCGTGTCTTCAAGCTCGCGGGTGCGGTGCATCTTGTTGAGGCCCAGGCCGATCAGCGTCTGACGCTGGTCGCGGGTGCGCCGGATCGGGCTGCCGGTCTGGGTCACCTTCAGCGTCTTGGCCGCCATCGCGAGTCTCCTCAGGCGCCGGCCGCGGCCGGCTCGGCCGCTGCCTCGGCCTCCGGCACCGCCTCGCCCTTGTCGCCACGGCGGCCGATGATCTCGGCCACCTTCTTGCCGCGGCGCTGGGCCACGGCGCGGGGCGACGCCAGGTTCGAGAGGGCGTCGAAGGTCGCCTTGATCATGTTGTGCGGGTTGGGCGTGCCGGTCGACTTGGCGACCACATCCTGCACGCCCAGGCACTCGAAGACGGCGCGCATCGGACCGCCGGCGATGATGCCGGTGCCCGGGGGTGCCGCCCGCACGATGACCTTGCCGGCGCCGTAGTGGCCATGGCGGTCGTGGTGCAGCGTGCGACCCTCGCGCAGGGGCACGCGGATCATCTGGCGCTTGGCCTGCTCGGTCGCCTTGCGGATCGCTTCCGGCACCTCGCGCGCCTTGCCGGTGCCGAAGCCGACGCGGCCCTTGCCGTCGCCGACGATGACGATGGCGGCGAAGCCGAAGCGCCGGCCGCCTTTGACCACCTTGGCGACGCGGTTGATGCTGACCAGCTTCTCGACGAACTCCTGGTCGTCGCCGCGCCCGCGATCGTCGCGCCGGCGGTCGTCGCGCCGGCGGCCGCGGCCGCGGCCGCCGGGTCCTCTACGTGGTGGCTGTGCCATGCCGCCCCCCTAGAAACTCAGGCCGTGCTCGCGCGCGGCCTCGGCCAGCGCCTTGACGCGGCCGTGAAACATGTAGCCGCCGCGGTCGAACACGACGGTCTCGACGCCGGCCTTGGTGGCGCGCTCGGCCAGCAGCTTGCCGACCGCCTTCGCGGCCTCGACGTCGCCGCCGTGCTTCAGGCCCTCGCGCAGCTCTTTGTCCATCGTCGAGGCCGCAGCCAGCGTGCGGCCGGCGCGATCGTCGATGATCTGGGCGTAGATGTTCTTGTTCGAGCGGAACACCGACAGCCGTGGCCGCCCGCCGCCGCGCTTGGCGACCTGGGCGCGCGTCCGCCGGCTGCGGCGGGCGAACAAGGCGTCCGACTTGCCCGTCATTTCTTTTTGCCTTCCTTGCGCAGGATGTGCTCGCCGGCGTAGCGGATGCCCTTGCCCTTGTAAGGCTCGGGCTTGCGGAAGCCGCGGATTTCCGCCGCCACCTGGCCGACCATCTGCTTGTCAGCCCCGGAGACGGCAATCGAGGTCTGCGTCTCGCACTTGATCTCGATGCCCTCGGGGATCGGGTAGTGGATGTCGTGGCTGTAGCCCAGCTGCAGGTTCAGCGTGCGGCCTTGGACCGAGGCGCGGTAGCCGACGCCGGAGATCTCCAGCTTCTTCTCGAAGCCCTCCGTGACGCCGGTCACCAGATTGCTGACCAGCGTGCGCGTCGTGCCCCACATGGTGCGCGCGCGCACCGTCTCGCCGCGCGGCTTGACCCAGATGAGGTTGTCCTCGCGGCTCAGCGCCACCTCGGGCACGACGGTCAGCTCGCGCTGGCCCAATCTGCCCTTGGCCCTCAGCGTGTTGCCGTCGATGGTGATCTCGGTGCCGCTGGGCACTTCGACCGGGCTCATGCCGATGCGCGACATCGTGTCTCTCCTAGAAGATCTCGCAGAGGACTTCGCCGCCGACGTTCTCGGCCCGCGCGTCGGCGTCCGACAGCACGCCCTTGGGCGTCGACAGGATGGCGATGCCGAGACCGCCATAGACCGTCTGCAGGTCCTTGATGCCGGAATAGACCCGGCGCCCCGGCTTCGAGACGCGGCGGATCTCGCGGATCACCGGCTCGCCGCCGTGATACTTCAGCTCGATCGTCAGTTCGCGAATGCCGGGGTGCAGCTCGGCTTCGCTGTAGCCGCGGATGTAGCCTTCGCGCTCCAGCACGTCCAGCACCCGCGCACGGAACTTGGACTGCGGCGCGGTCACCTTGTTCATGCGCGCCTGCTGACCGTTGCGGATGCGGGTCAGCAGATCGCCCAAGGGATCACTCATCGCCATCGACGGGCTTCTCCTCTACCAGCTCGACTTGACCATGCCGGGGATCTGGCCGGTTCCGGCCAAGTCGCGCAGCGCGATACGGGACAGGCGGAAGCGGCGGTAATAAGCCCGCGGCCGGCCGCTCAACTCACAGCGGTTGCGGACGCGCGTGGGCGAGCCGTTGCGCGGCAGCGCCGCCAGCTTCAGCCGCGCCGCGAAGCGCTCCTCCGGCGGCCGCGTCTCGTCTTTCGCGATCTCTTTCAGCACGGCGCGCTTTGCCGCCTGGCTGTCGACCAGACGGCGCCGCCGCCGGTTCTTCTCGATCGCGCTCTTCTTCGCCATGAGCCTCAGTCCCCTGCTTGCCGCCGCGTTAGGTGCGGAACGGCAGATCGAAGCGAGCCAGCAACGCCCGCGCCTCGTCGTCGGTCTCGGCCGTGGTGCAGATCACGATGTCCATGCCGCGGATGTCGTCGATCTTGTCGTAGTCGATCTCCGGGAAGACGATCTGCTCCTTCAGGCCCATCGCGTAGTTGCCGCGACCGTCGAAGCTCTTGCCGTTGAGCCCGCGAAAGTCGCGTACGCGCGGCAGCGCGATGGTGACCAGCCGGTCGAGGAATTCGTACATGCGCTCGCGCCTGAGCGTGACCTTGGCGCCGATCTTCATGCCTTCGCGCAGCTTGAAGTTGGCGACAGACTTGCGCGCCGACGTCGCCACCGGGCGCTGGCCGGAGATCAGCGTCAGCTCCTCGAGCGCGGTGTTCAGCTTCTTGGAGTCGGCGACGGCCTCGCCGACGCCCATGTTGACCACGATCTTGTCCAGCCGCGGCACCTGGTGCGCGTTGCCGTAGTCGAACTCCTTCATGAGTTCGCCCTTGACGGTCGATTCGTAGTGTTCCTTGAGACGCGGTGTCATCGGACGTCTGCCTCTAATCGATCACTTCGCCGGAGCGGCGGGCGACGCGGGCCTTCTTGCCGTCCGCCATCACCTTGAAACCGACGCGGGTCGGCGCGCCCGACTTCGGGTCCGCCAGCGCCACGTTGGAGACGTGGATCGGCGCCTCGCGCTCGTCGATGCCGCCCGGCGAGGACGGCGTTGGGCGCTGGTGGCGCTTGATCATGTTGATGCCGGAGACGAGGACGCGGCCCTCGTCGCGCAGCACTTTGAGGATCTCGCCCTTGCGGCCCTTGTCGCGGCCGGTCAGGACGATCACCTCGTCGCCCTTCTTGACGCGCCAGGAACGCGGTGCGTCGATGCGCTTCTTGCCACGGGCCATCACAGCACCTCCGGCGCCAGCGAGACGATCTTCATGTAGCCCTTGCCGCGCAGCTCACGCGTGACGGGCCCGAAGATGCGGGTGCCGATGGGCTCGCCCTGCGGGTTGATCAGCACCGCGGCGTTGCTGTCGAAGCGGATCACCGTGCCGTCGTGGCGCCGGATGTCGCTGGCCGTGCGCACGATGACGGCGTGGTGTATGGCCCCCTTCTTGACGCGGCCGCGCGGGATCGCCTCCTTGACGCTGACCACGATGACGTCGCCCACGCCCGCGGTCTTGCGCTTGGAGCCGCCGAGCACCTTGATGCACTGGACGCGGCGGGCGCCGCTGTTGTCGGCGACATCGAGATTTGATTCGCTCTGGATCATCGCACCATCCTCACCGGACGGATCGGCACGCGCACTCAGGCGCCGACCCGCTCGACGACCTCCCAACTCTTGCGCTTGGAGCGCGGCGGGCACTCCTGGATGCGCACCGTGTCGCCGATGCGGCAGCTGTTGTCCTCGTCGTGCGCGGCGAACTTCTTCGAGCGCTTGACGATCTTCTTGTAGAGCGGGTGCGTCACCCACCGCTCGACCCGCACGACCACGGTCTTGTCCGCCTTGTCGCTGACCACGGTCCCGGTCACTATCCGTCGCGGCATTTCGCTCGCTTCCTTCTTGCCTACGTATCGAGGGCCGGCGGCTCAGCCCGCCGCCGCGCGCGCGCGGCGCTCGGTCATCACCGTCGACACGCGGGCGATGTCGCGCCGCACGCGGCGCACCTCCGCGGTGTTCTCCAGCTGCCCCGAGGCGCGCTGAAAACGCAGGTTGAACGCCGCCTTCTTGAGGTCGCGCAGGGCCTGCTTCAGCTCGTCGTCGCTCTTGGCGCGCACGTCTTGAATGTCCATCACCGCCCTCACACCGCCACGCGGCTGACGACCTTGGCGTCGACCGGCAGCTTGGCCGACGCCAGCTCGAAGGCCCGCTTGGCGACGTCGCCCGGCACGCCGTCGATCTCGAACATCACCCGGCCCGGCTTGATGCGGACCATCCAGAACTCGGGGCTGCCCTTGCCCTTGCCCATGCGCACCTCGGCCGGCTTCGTGCTGACCGGCACGTCCGGGAAGATGCGGATCCAGACCTTGCCGGCGCGCTTCATGTGGCGCGTCATGGCGCGCCGCGCCGCCTCGATCTGGCGCGCCGTCACGCGGCCGGGCGTCACCGCCTTCAGGCCATAGGAGCCGAAGTTCAGCGCCGTGCCGCCCTTGGCGTCGCCATGGATGCGGCCCTTGTGCTGCTTGCGGAACTTGGTGCGCTTGGGTTGCAGCATGGCTCAGGTCCTCAGCGGCCGGCCGGCTTGGCGCCGGCGGTCTGCATTTCCTCGCGCCGCCGGTCCTGGGCCATGGGGTCGTGGTCCATGATGTCGCCCTTGTAGACCCAGACCTTGACGCCGCAGGTGCCGTAGGTCGTTTTCGCCGTCGCCGTGCCGTAGTCGACGTCGGCGCGCAGGGTGTGCAGCGGCACCTTGCCTTCCAGGTACTGCTCGGTGCGCGCGATTTCGGCGCCGCCCAGGCGGCCGCCGGCCATCACGCGCACGCCCTGGGCGCCCAGGCGCATGGCGTTCTGCACCGCGCGCTTCATGGCGCGGCGGAAGGCGACGCGGCGCTCCAGCTGCTGCGCCACGTTCTCGGCCACCAGCGCCGCCTCGATCTCGGGCTTGCGCACCTCGACGATGTTGAGGCTGACCTCCGAGCCGGTCTTCTTCGCCAGGTCCTGGCGCAGCCGCTCGATGTCCGCGCCCTTCTTGCCGATCACCACGCCCGGCCGGGCGGTGTGGATGGTGATGCGCGCCTTCTTGGCCGGCCGCTCGATGACAATGCGGCTGACGCCGGCGCCGGACAGGCGCTTTTCCAGGAACTCGCGCAGCTCCAGGTCCTCGTGCAAGAGCTCCGCGTAGCCGTCGCCGTCGGCGTACCAGCGCGAATCCCAGGTGCGGTTGATGCCGACCCGGAAGCCGATGGGATTGACTTTTTGACCCATGCCTTACGCTTCCTCTGCTTCGCGAACGACAACGGTGAGGTTGCTGAACGGCTTTTCGATGCGCGAGACGCGGCCGCGCGCCCGCGCCCGCCAGCGCTTCATGACGAGACCCCGGCCCACCGTGGCCTCGGCGACGACCAGCCGGTCGACGTCCAGCTGGTGGTTGTTCTCGGCGTTGGCGATCGCGCTCTCCAGCGCCTTCTTCACGTGCTCGGCCACGCGGCGGCGCGAAAACGTCAGCTCCGTCAACGCCTTGGCGACCGGCTTGCCGCGGATCGTCGCGGCCACCAGGTTCAGCTTCTGCGGGCTGGTGCGGATCGCCTTGACGAACGCACTGGCCTCGTTCTCCTTCAGCCGGCGCAGGGTGGCGGGCTTGCCCATGCCTAGCCCCTCCTCGCCTTCTTGTCCGCCGCGTGGCCGTAGAACGTGCGGGTCGGCGAGAACTCGCCGAACTTGTGACCCACCATGTTCTCCGTCACCAGCACGGGGATGAACTTCAGGCCGTTGTAGACGCCGAAGGTCAGCCCGACGAACTGCGGCAGGATCGTTGACCGGCGCGACCAGGTCCTGATGACCTCGTTGCGGCCGGACGCCCGCGTCGTCTCCGCCTTCTTCAGCAGATAGCCGTCGACGAACGGACCTTTCCAAACAGAACGCGCCACGTCTCAGTCTCCCTCGTGCTAGCGCCGGCGCCGGACGATCAGCTTGTCGGACGGCTTGGCGCTGCGCGTCCGCTTGCCCTTCGTCGGCTTGCCCCACGGCGTCACCGGGTGGCGCCCGCCGGACGTGCGGCCCTCGCCGCCGCCATGCGGGTGGTCGATCGGGTTCATGGCGACGCCGCGCACCACCGGGCGCTTGCCCAGCCAGCGCTTGCGGCCCGCCTTGCCGAGCTTGATGTTCTGCTGGTCCGGGTTCGACACGGCGCCGATCGTCGCCATGCACTCGCCGCGCACCATGCGCACCTCGCCGGAGGCCAGCTTCAACAGCGCATAGCCGCGGTCGCGGCCGACGAGCTGAACGTAGGCTCCCGCGGCGCGCGCCAGCTGGCCGCCCCGGCCGGCCTTGAGCTCGACGTTGTGCACGATCGTGCCCATCGGGGTCGAGCGCAGCGGCATGGCGTTGCCCGGCTTGACGTCGACGCGCTCGCCCGCGATCACCGCGTCGCCGACGGCCAGGCGCTGCGGCGCCAGGATGTAGCTCAGCTCGCCGTCGTCGTACTTGATCAGCGCGATGAAGGCGGTGCGATTGGGGTCGTACTCGATGCGCTCGACCGTCGCCGAGACGTCGACCTTGGTGCGCTTGAAGTCGATCACGCGATAGCGGCGCTTGTGGCCGCCGCCGCGGTGCCACGCAGTGGTGCGGCCGGTGTTGTTGCGGCCGCCCTTCTTGGCCAGGCCCTCGGTCAGGGTCTTGACCGGCTTGCCCTTGTGCAGACCGCGCCGGTCGACCAACACCAGGCCGCGCTGACCCGGCGTGTTCGGCTTGTACTGCTTCAGTGCCATCGCTCGCCCCTGTGCCTCGCCCCTGCCCGCTAGACGCCGGTGGTGATGTCGATCGACTGGCCCTCGGCCAGCGTCACGATCGCCTTTTTGCTGTCGGAGCGGCGCCCCGGCCGACCGCGCCAGCGCTTGGTCTTGCCCTTCTGGCGCAGCGTGTTGACCGCCGTCACCTTGACGGAGAACAGGCCCTCGATGGCGGCCCGGATCTCCGGCTTGGTGGCGTCCAGCGGCACCTTGAAGACGACCTGGTTGTGCTCGGACACCATCGTCGCCTTCTCGGTGATCACCGGCGCGCGCACGATGTCGTACATGCGGGTGTCGCTGACCTTGATACGGCCGCGCGGCTTGACGGTGCTCATTTGAGGCGCTCCTCGAGCTGCGCCGCCGCATCCTTGGTCAGCACCAGCAGGTCGCGGCGCAGGATGTCGTAGACGTTGGCGCCCGCCTGCGGCAGCACGTCGATATGCGGGATGTTGCGCGCCGCGAGCGCGAAATTGCGGTCCAGATCGCCGCCGCCGACGATCAGCGCGTTCGACCAGCCCAGCTTGGCGAGCTGCGCCGCCAGACCCTTGGTCCTCGGCTCCTTGGCCGTCGCCTCGTCCAGCACGATCAGTTGGCCCTGCTCGCGCTTCGACGACAGCGCCGTCTTCAGCGCCAGCTTGCGGACCTTCTTCGGCAGGTCGTGGGCGTGGCTGCGCGGCACCGGGCCGAACGTCGTCTGGCCGCCGCGGAACTGCGCCGAGCGCAGGCTGCCCTGACGGGCGCGGCCCGTGCCCTTCTGCCGGAACGGCTTCTTCGTCGTGCCGGAGATCTCGCTGACCGTCTTGGTCTTGTGCGTGCCCTGCTGCCGCTTTGCCAGCTGGTAGTTGACCATGCGGTGCAACAGGTCGCGACGCACGGCGACGCCGAACACGGCGTCGTCCAGCTCGACCTCGCCGGCCGCCTTGTTGTCCAGCGTGATGACCTTGACCTTCATGGCCCTAGACCTTCTCGGCGTCGGTGGACGCCTCTTCGGCGGCGGCTTCCTCGGACGGTGCCTCTTCCGCCGGCGCCTCTTCGGTCGCCGCGCCCGCGGCCCCGATCAGCGCGGCCGGGAACGGCAGGTCGTCGGGCAGCCGCCGTTTGACGCTGTCCTTGACCAGCACGAAGCCGCCCGGCGCGCCGGGCACGCCGCCGCGTACCAGCACCAGGCCGTGTTCGACGTCGGTGCTAACGACTTCCAGCGCCTGCATGGTGACGCGGGCGTTGCCCAGTTGGCCGGCCATCTTCTTGCCCTTGAAGACGCGGCCCGGGTCCTGGCATTGGCCGGTCGAGCCGTGCGCGCGGTGCGAGATCGACACACCGTGGGACGCCTCCAGACCGGCGAAATTGTGGCGCTTCATGGCGCCGGCGAAGCCCTTGCCCTTCGAGGTGCCGACGACGTCGACGAACTGGCCGGCGACGAAGTGCTCGGGCGAGAGCTGGGCGCGGACGTCGACGAGCGCGTCGTCGCTGACGCGGAACTCGGCGACCTTGCGCTTCGGCTCCACTTTGGCCTTGGCGAAGTGGCCGCGCTGCGCCTTGGTCAGGCGCTTCGGCTTGACCGGCGCGGCGCCGAGCTGCAGTGCGGTGTAGCCGTCCTTGTCCTGGGTGCGCTGGGCGACGACCTGGCAGCCGTCGACCTTCAGGACCGTGACCGGAACGTGCGCGCCGTCGTCGGCGAACACGCGGGTCATGCCCAGCTTCTGCGCGATGAGTCCGGTACGCATGGCGGCGTTCCTAGAGCTTGATCTCGACGTCGACGCCGGCCGCCAGGTCGAGCTTCATCAGCGCGTCGACCGTCTGGGGCGTCGGATCGATGATGTCCAAGAGCCGCTTGTGGGTGCGGATCTCGAACTGCTCGCGCGACTTCTTGTCGATGTGCGGCGAGCGCAGGACGGTGAACTTCTCGATGCGCGTGGGCAGCGGGATGGGCCCGCGGACCTGCGCGCCGGTGCGCTTGGCCGTGCCGACGATCTCTCGCGCCGAGACGTCGAGCACGCGATGATCGAACGCCTTCAGGCGGATGCGGATGTTCTGGCTTTCCATGGCTTTCGGCCTGTCATGGCTGCGGCGCCCCCTGTTCAGGAAACGCCGCGGCACTGCCCCTTGCTACTCGATGATTTTGGCGACGACGCCGGCGCCGACGGTGCGGCCGCCTTCGCGGATGGCGAAGCGCAGGCCCTCGTCCATGGCGATCGGCGCGATCAGCTCGACCGTCATCGACACGTTGTCGCCCGGCATCACCATCTCCGTGCCCTCCGGCAGCGCCACCGTGCCGGTCACGTCGGTCGTGCGGAAGTAGAACTGCGGCCGGTAGTTGGTGAAGAACGGCGTGTGCCGCCCGCCCTCCTCCTTGGTCAGGATGTAGGCCTCGGCCTCGAACTTGGTGTGCGGCGTGATCGAGCCGGGCTGCGCCAGCACCTGGCCGCGCTCGACCTCCTCGCGCTTGGTGCCGCGCAGCAAGACACCGACATTGTCGCCGGCCTCGCCCTGGTCCAGGAGCTTGCGGAACATCTCGACACCCGTGCAGGTCGTCTTCGTGGTCTCCTTGAGACCGACGATCTCGACCTCGTCGCCGACCTTGACCACGCCCGCCTCGACCCGCCCCGTCACCACCGTGCCGCGGCCCGAGATCGAGAACACGTCCTCGATCGGCATCAGAAACGGCCGGTCCTTCGGCCGGTCGGGCTGCGGGATGTAGTCGTCCACCGCCGCCATCAGCGCCACCATCGAGTCGCGCCCCATGCCCGCCTCGCCGTCCTCCAGCGCCACCAGCGCCGAGCCCTTGACGATCGGGATGTCGTCGCCCGGAAAGTCGTAACTCGACAACAGCTCGCGGATCTCCAGCTCGACCAGCTCGAGCAATTCCTCGTCGTCGACCTGGTCGACCTTGTTGAGATAGACCACGATCGCCGGCACGCCGACCTGGCGCGCCAACAGGATGTGCTCGCGGGTCTGCGGCATCGGCCCGTCCGCCGCCGAGACCACCAGGATGGCGCCGTCCATCTGCGCCGCGCCCGTGATCATGTTCTTGACGTAGTCCGCGTGACCCGGACAGTCGACGTGCGCGTAGTGCCGGTTCGGCGTCTCGTACTCCACATGCGCCGTCGAGATCGTGATGCCCCGCGCCTTCTCCTCCGGCGCCTTGTCGATCTCGTCGTACGCCGTGAACTCGGCCCCGCCGGTCTCCGCCATCACCTTCGTGATCGCCGCCGTCAGCGTCGTCTTGCCGTGGTCAACATGACCGATCGTGCCCACGTTGCAGTGCGGCTTCGTACGCTCAAACTTCGCTTTCGCCATCGTCTCTTCTCCGTCGTCCCTCTTGCCCTAGGGGCGGCTTATCCGATGCCTGGCCTAAGCCAGCTTGGCCACGACCTCGTCGGCCACGGCCTGCGGCACCTGCTCGTAATGGTCGAAGACCATCGTGAAGGTGGCGCGGCCCTGGCTCAGCGAGCGCAGGTTGTTGACGTATCCGAACATGTTGGCCAGCGGCACCATGGCGTCGACGACGCGGGCGTTGCCACGCGTGTCCATGGCGTTGACCTGGCCGCGGCGGCTGTTCAGGTCGCCGATGATGTCGCCCATGTAGTCCTCGGGCGTCACCACCTCGACCTTCATCACCGGTTCCAGCAGCCGGCACTTGCCCTTCTCGAACGCCTCGCGCGTCGCCGCGCAGCCGGCGATCTCGAACGCCATGACGCTGGAGTCGACGTCGTGGCTGGCGCCGTCGATCAGCGTCGCCTTGAAGTCGATTACCGGGAAGCCGGCGATGATGCCCCCGTCTTTGGTCGCCTTGACGCCCTTCTCGACGCCCGGCACGTACTCGCGCGGCACCGAACCGCCGACGATCGAGCTCTCGAACAGGAAGCCCTCGCCGGGCGCGACCGGCTCGAACTGGATCTTGACCCGGGCGAACTGGCCGGCGCCGCCGGTCTGCTTCTTGTGGATGTAGTCGATCTCGACCGCGCGGCCGAGGGTCTCGCGGTAGGCGACCTGCGGCGCGCCGATATTGGCGTCGACCGTGAACTCGCGGCGCAGGCGGTCGACGATGATCTCCAGGTGCAGCTCGCCCATGCCCTTGATGATCGTCTGGCCGCTCTCGTAGTCGGTCGAGACGCGGAACGACGGGTCCTCGGCGGCGAGCCGGCCGAGTGCGGTCGCCATCTTCTCCTGGTCGGCCTTGGTCCTGGGCTCGACGGCGATCTCGATGACCGGGTCCGGGAACTCCATGCGCTCCAACACCACGGGCTTGTTGGGATCGCACAGCGTGTCGCCGGTCGTCGTGCCCTTCAGGCCGGCCAGGGCGACGATGTCGCCGGCATAGGCCTTCTTGATGTCCTGGCGGTCGTTGGCGTGCATTTCCAGCATGCGGCCGACGCGCTCGCGGTTGTCCTTGACCGTGTTGAGCATCGACTGGCCGGCATCCAGCACGCCCGAATAGATGCGCACGAAGGTCAGTGTGCCGACGAACGGATCGGTCATGATCTTGAAGGCCAGCGCCGAGAACGGCTCGTCGTCCGAGCTCTGGCGCTCGATCGGCTCCTCGGTCTTGGCGTCGATGCCCTTGATCGCCGGCACGTCGGTCGGCGCCGGCATGTAGTGGATGACCGCGTCCAACAGCGGCTGCACGCCCTTGTTCTTGAAGGCCGAGCCGCACAGGACCGGGACGAAGGCGCCCGCCAGCGTGCCCTTGCGGATGCAGGCGCGCAGCGTCTCCACAGCGGGCTCGGTGCCCTCGAGGTAGGCCTCCATCGCCGCGTCGTCGTGCTCGACCGCGGCCTCGACCAGCTTTACGCGGTACTCGGCCGCCTGGTCGGCCAGCTCGGCCGGGATCTCGCCGACGACGAACTCCGCACCCAGCGACTCGTCCTTCCAGACGATGCCGGTCATCTCGACGAGGTCGACGACGCCGCGGAAGTCGGCCTCGCTGCCGATGGGCAGCTGCGCCACCAGCGGCACCGCGCCCAGCCGGTCGTCGATCATGTCGACGCAGCGGAAGAAGTCGGCGCCGACGCGGTCCATCTTGTTGACGAAGCAGATGCGCGGCACGCCGTACTTGTCGGCCTGGCGCCACACCGTCTCGGACTGCGGCTCGACGCCGGCGACGCTGTCGAACACGGCGACGGCGCCGTCCAGCACGCGCAAGGACCGCTCGACCTCGATCGTGAAGTCGACGTGGCCCGGCGTGTCGATGATGTTGATGCGGCGGTCGCGCCACGCCGCGGTCGTCGCCGCCGAGGTGATGGTGATGCCGCGCTCCTGCTCCTGCTCCATCCAGTCCATCTGCGCGGTGCCTTCGTGCACCTCGCCGATCTTGTAGGAGCGGCCGGTGTAGAACAGGATTCGCTCTGTGGTTGTGGTCTTGCCGGCATCGATATGGGCCATGATGCCGATGTTTCGATACCGCTCGAGGGGGGTCTGGCGCGACATGGGGAAGTCCGAGCCTGTGTTACCAGCGGTAGTGCGAAAAGGCCTTATTGGCCTCCGCCATACGGTGCGTGTCCTCGCGCTTCTTGACGGCAGCGCCACGGTTCTGCGCGGCGTCCATCAGCTCGCGCGAGAGCCGCTGGACCATGGTGTTCTCCGAGCGCGCGCGGGCCGAGCTGATCAGCCAGCGGATGGCCAACGCCTGGGCGCGGTCCGGCCGCACCTCGACCGGCACCTGGTAGGTGGCGCCGCCGACCCGGCGCGAGCGCACCTCGACGTGCGGCTTGACGTTGTCGAGCGCCTCGTGGAAGACGCGCAGCGCCTCCTGGCCGCCACGGCCCTCGATGTCGTCGAAAGCGCCGTAGACGATGCCCTCGGCGGTCGACTTCTTGCCGTCCAGCATCAGGCTGTTGGTGAACTTGGTCAGCACCCGGTCGCCGTATTTCGGGTCCGGGAAGATCTCGCGCTTTTCGGCGCGGCGGCGGCGTGACATGGCGCGCTCCTACTTCGGCCGCTTGGCGCCGTACTTCGAACGGCGCTGGCGACGGTCGGCCACGCCCTGGGTATCCAGGGTGCCGCGGATGATGTGGTAGCGCACGCCCGGCAGGTCCTTGACGCGGCCGCCGCGGATCATGACCACCGAGTGCTCCTGCAGGTTGTGGCCCTCGCCGGGAATGTAGCTGGTGACCTCGAAACCGTTGGTCAGGCGCACGCGGGCGACCTTGCGCAGCGCCGAGTTCGGCTTCTTCGGCGTCGTCGTGTAGACGCGCGTGCACACGCCGCGCTTCTGCGGACAGGCCTCCAGCGCCGGCACCTTGTTGCGCTTAGCCGGCGTCACCCTGCCATGCCGGACCAACTGATTAATCGTCGGCATCTTTGCTCGCCTCTTCGTGGACCGCGGGTCTGCGGCCACTGGTCACGTCGAACATCACCCCCGGCCGGCCCCGTTCCGCATACGCAGAAGGGGAGGCACGACACGAGGGTCCTGCTCCCACCGGGCGATTTTCGCCGGCCCGTACGGCGTCATGCTGTTCTGTCCCGCATTGCTGCGAGCGCTGTGTTTAGCCCGTCGCTTTCGCCTCAGGCTACGACCAGCCCCAAATCAGCGGCGCGGATACTACTGACGGCCCCAACCCCCGTCAACCGCTAAACGCAGTATTTCCGCCGCTTTCCAAGCGGTTATGGAGAAGCCGCAAACGCGCAACGATGTTGCGTTGGCCGTCCTCGATTCGCGTTGTGCATTGCACAAGAAAACGCCGCGGCCGATACGCGGCCGCGGCGCTTTCGACGGTCGGTTGCGTGCGACTATTCGCCGGCGGTCGCGGCCTCCGGCACCTCCGACGCGGTCGCGGCCGCGGCCTTGGCCTCGGCGTCGGCCTGGGCCTGCGCCAGGGCGGCGGCCGCTTCCTCCTGCGCCTCCAGCGCCTCGCGGTCGCGGTCGGCGGCGATCGCCTTGAAGCGATTCATCACGCTGCCGGTGCCGGCCGGGATCAGACGGCCGACGATGACGTTCTCCTTCAGGCCCGCCAGGCTGTCGACCTTGCCGTTGACCGAAGCCTCGGTCAGCACGCGGGTGGTCTCCTGGAACGACGCGGCGGAGATGAACGAGTTGGTCTGCAGGCTGGCCTTGGTGATGCCCTGCAGCACCGGGATCGAGGCGGCGACCGCCAGGCCGTCCGTTTCGGCCTTGGCGTTGACCGCTTCGTACTCGGTCTTGTCGACCTGCTCGCCGACCAGGAGCGTGGTCTCGCCGGCATCGGTGATCTCCACCTTCTGCAGCATCTGGCGGACGATGACCTCGATGTGCTTGTCGTTGATCAGCACGCCCTGCAGCCGATAGACGTCCTGGATCTCCTTGACGAGGTAGGTCGCCAGCGCCTCGATGCCCATGACGCGCAGGATGTCGTGCGGCACCGGGTTGCCATCCATCAACAGATCGCCGCGGACGACCCAGTCGCCTTCCTGCACGGAGACGTGCTTGCCCTTGGGGATCAGGTACTCGACGGGCTCCGCGCCGGTCTCCTTCTCCTCGTCGCTGGGCTGCAGCACGATGCGCCGCTTGGTCTTGTAGTCGCGGCCGAATTCCACCCGGCCGTCGATGTCGGCGATGATCGAATGGTCCTTGGGCTTGCGCGCCTCGAACAGCTCCGCGACGCGCGGCAGGCCGCCGGTGATGTCGCGTGTCTTGGCACTCTCCCGCGGGATGCGCGCCAGGATGTCGCCGGCCTGCACGTGCTGGCCGGGGTCGACGTTGAGGATGGCGTCGACCGACATGAAGTAGCGGGCGTCCAGGCCGTTGGCGAGCTTGACCACTTCGCCCTGTTCCGAATCGGGCGCCGGACGCAGCGAGACGCGCGGGCGCAGCTCGCTGCCCTTGGGCTGGCTCTTCCAGTCGATCACCACCTTTGATGAGATGCCCGTCGCCTCATCGGTGACTTCGCGCATCGAAACGCCCTCGGCCAGGTCGACGTAGTCGACGTAGCCTTCCTGCTCCGTGATGATCGGAATCGTGTAGGGATCCCACTCGACCATCGTCTGACCGGCCGCCACGTCGGCGCCGTCCTCGACCAAGAGGCGGGCACCGTACTGCAGGCGGTGCCGGGCGCGCTCGCGGCCCTGGTCGTCCTGCAGCACCAGCTCGGTATTGCGGCCCATGACGATGGCCACGCCCTGGCTGTTGGTGACAATGTTCTTGTGCTCGATCAGCACCTTGGCCTCGTGCGCGGCCTCGATGCTCGACTGTTCGGACGCACCCTGCGCCGCGCCGCCGATGTGGAACGTGCGCATGGTCAGCTGGGTGCCCGGTTCGCCGATCGACTGGGCGGCGATGACGCCGACCGCCTCGCCGACGTTGACAGAGGTGCCGCGCGCCAGGTCGCGGCCGTAGCACTGGCCGCAGACGCCGCCCTCGCTCTCGCAGGTCAGGACGGAGCGGATGCACACCGCCTCGATGCCGGCGGTCTCGACGGCGTCGACCTGCTCCTCGGCCAGCAGTTCGCCGCCGCGCACCAGCACGTCGCCCTTCAGCGGGTCGATGATGTCCTCCGCCGCGGTGCGGCCGAGAATGCGCTCGCCCAGGGTCGCCACGGTCTGGCCGCCCTCGACGACGGCGGTGACGGTCAGGCCCTGGGTCGTGCCGCAGTCGTGCTCGACGATGATGCAGTCCTGCGCCACGTCGACCAGGCGCCGGGTCAGGTAGCCGGAGTTGGCCGTCTTCAGCGCCGTGTCGGCGAGGCCCTTGCGGGCGCCGTGGGTCGAGTTGAAGTACTCGAGGACCGACAGCCCCTCCTTGAAGTTGGAGATGATCGGCGTCTCGATGATCTCACCCGACGGCTTGGCCATCAGGCCGCGCATGCCGGCGAGCTGGCGGATCTGCGCCGCCGAGCCCCGGGCGCCGGAGTGCGCCATCATGTAGACGGAGTTGACCTGCGCGTCGGCGCCGGGAGCCTCCATCTCGTCCATCATCTCGCTGGCCACCTTCTCGGTGCAGTGGCTCCAGGCGTCGACGACCTTGTTGTACTTCTCGCCCTGGGTGATCAGGCCGTCCTGGTACTGCTGCACGAACTCCTTGACCTGGGCGATGGTGGTGTCGACCAGCTTGGTCTTGGCTTCCGGGATGATCAGGTCGTCCTTGCCGAACGAGATGCCGGCCTTGCAGGCCCAGCCGAAGCCCAGCGCCATCAGCCGGTCGCAGAAGATCACCGTCTCCTTCTGACCGCAGTGGCGGTAGACCACGTCGATCAGGTGGCTGATCTCCTTCTTGGTCAAGAGGCGGTTGATCAGGTCGAACGGCACCCGCGTGCTGCGCGGCAGGATCTCGCTGATCAGCATCCGGCCCGGCGTCGTCTCGACGACCTGCGTGACCGGGTTGCCGTCCTCGTCGACCGTCTTGTAGCGCGCCTTGACGGCGGCGTGCAGCGTCACCGCGCCGCACTCCAGCGCATGCTGGATCTCGCCGACGTTGACGAAGGCCATGCCCTCGCCCGGCTGGTTCTCGGCCGGGTAGGACAGGTAGTAGAGCCCCAGCACGATGTCCTGGCTGGGCACGATGATCGGCTTGCCGTTGGCGGGCGAGAGGATGTTGTTGGTCGACATCATCAGGACGCGCGCCTCGAGCTGCGCCTCCAGCGACAGCGGCACGTGCACGGCCATCTGGTCGCCGTCGAAGTCGGCGTTGAAGGCGGTGCAGACCAGCGGGTGCAGCTGGATCGCCTTGCCCTCGATCAGCACCGGCTCGAACGCCTGGATGCCCAGGCGGTGCAGCGTCGGCGCGCGGTTGAGCAGCACCGGGTGCTCGCGGATCACCTCTTCGAGGATGTCCCAGACTTCCGGCCGCTCCTTCTCGACCATGCGCTTGGCCGCCTTGATCGTGGTGGCGAAGCCGTAGAGCTCGAGCTTGTGGTAGATGAACGGCTTGAACAGCTCGAGCGCCATCTTCTTCGGCAGGCCGCACTGGTGCAGCATGAGCTCAGGCCCGACGACGATGACCGAGCGTCCCGAATAGTCGACGCGCTTGCCCAGCAGGTTCTGCCGGAAGCGGCCCTGCTTGCCCTTCAGCATGTCGCTGAGCGACTTCAGCGGGCGCTTGTTGGCGCCGGTGATGACGCGGCCGCGGCGGCCGTTGTCGAACAGCGCGTCGACGGCCTCCTGCAGCATGCGCTTTTCGTTGCGCACGATGATGTCGGGCGCGCGCAGCTCCATCAGCCGCTTCAGGCGGTTGTTGCGGTTGATGACGCGGCGGTAGAGGTCGTTCAGGTCCGAGGTCGCGAAGCGGCCGCCGTCGAGCGGCACCAGCGGGCGCAGTTCCGGCGGGATCACTGGCACGACGTCGAGGATCATCCACTCGGGCCTGGCACCGGTCTCGAGGAAGGCCTCGACGAGCTTCAGGCGCTTGACCAGCTTCTTGCGCTTGGCTTCCGAGTTGGTCTCGCGCAACTCCTCGCGCATGGTCTCGCGCTCGGCCTCGAGGTCGAGCTGGCTGAGCAGCTCCTTCAGCGCCTCGGCGCCAATACCGGCGTGGAAGGCGTCGTTGCCGTACTCCTCCTGGGCGCTCAGCAGCTGCTCCTCGTTCAGGAGCTGCAGTTCCTTGAGCGGCGTCAGGCCGGGCTCGGTGACGATGAAGTTCTCGAAATAGAGCACGCGCTCGAGATCGCGCAGGGTCATGTCGACCAACAGACCGATGCGCGACGGCAGCGACTTCAGGAACCAGATGTGGGCGACCGGCGAGGCCAGCTCGATATGGCCCATGCGCTCGCGCCGCACCTTCGACAGCGTCACTTCGACGCCACACTTCTCGCAGATGATGCCGCGGTACTTCATGCGCTTGTACTTGCCGCACAAGCACTCGTAGTCCTTGATCGGGCCGAAGATGCGGGCGCAGAACAGCCCGTCCCGCTCCGGCTTGAAGGTGCGGTAGTTGATCGTCTCAGGCTTCTTGATCTCGCCGAAGGACCAGGAGCGGATACGCTCCGGGCTGGCGAGGGCGATCTGGATCTCGTCGAAACTCTGCGGGCCCTGGGGCTGGCCGAAGATGTTCAAGAGTTCATTCATGTCGCGCGTCCGCTCCTAGCCGCGGGTGAAATCAAAGGGTCCGGGAGACGCCGGCCGCGAGGCGGCGGCGCCGGGCCTTCAGTACTCCGCCTGGTTCAGCTCGACGTTGAGGCCCAGCGACCTCAACTCCTTGACCAGGACGTTGAAGGACTCGGGGATGCCGGCCTCGAAGTTGTCGTCGCCGCGGACGACCGCCTCGTAGACCTTGGTCCGGCCCGACACGTCGTCGGACTTGACCGTCAGCATCTCCTGCAGCGTGTAGGCCGCGCCGTAGGCCTCCAGCGCCCAGACCTCCATCTCGCCGAAACGCTGGCCGCCAAACTGGGCCTTGCCGCCCAGAGGCTGCTGGGTGACCAGGCTGTACGGGCCGATCGACCGGGCGTGGATCTTGTCGTCCACCAGGTGGTGCAGCTTCAGCATGTAGATGTAGCCGACGGTGACCGGCCGCTCGAAGAACTGACCGGTGCGGCCGTCGATCAGCCGCACCTGGCCGGTGCTGTCGAGATCGGCCATCTCCAGATGGTCGACGATCTCGCTCTCCTTGGCGCCGTCGAACACCGGCGTCGCCATCGGCACGCCGTTGCGCAGGTTTTGCGACAGCTCGACGACCTCGTCCTCGGCCAGCTCGGCGATCTCGTCCTTGAACACCGCCTTGCCGTAGACCCTCTCCAGGGTCTTCTTGAGGTCGGTGACCCTGCCGTTGCCGCTGGCCCGATACTGGTCCAGCATCTGGCCGATCTGGCGGCCCAGCCCGGCCGAGGCCCAACCGAGATGGGTCTCCAGGATCTGGCCGACGTTCATGCGCGACGGCACGCCCAGCGGGTTGAGCACGATGTCGACGGCGGTGCCGTCCTCGAGATACGGCATGTCCTCCACGGGCACGATCTTGGAGATCACGCCCTTGTTGCCGTGGCGGCCGGCCATCTTGTCGCCCGGCTGCAGCTTGCGCTTCACGGCGACGAAGACCTTGACCATCTTCATCACGCCCGGCGGCAGCTCGTCGCCGCGCTGCAGCTTCTCGACCTTGTTCTCGAAGCGCGCCTCCAGCGCGTTGACGCTCTCGTCGAACTGCCGCTGCAGGGCCTCGATCTCGCCCATGCGCTTGTCGTTCTTGACGACGATCTGGCGCCACTGGCCCGGCGTGAAGTTGCCCAGCACCTTGTCGGTGACCCGGGTGTTGTCGTCCAGGCCCTTGGGCCCGCTGACCGCGGTCTGGTTGAGCAGCAGCTCCTTCAGGCGGCCGAAGAAGCTGCGCTCCAGGATCGCCTTCTCGTCGTCGCGGTCCTTGGCCAGGCGCTCGATCTCGGCGCGCTCGATCTGCAGCGCGCGCTCGTCCTTGTCGACGCCGCGGCGCGAGAACACGCGCACCTCGACGACGGTGCCGGTGACGCCCGGCGGCACGCGCAGCGAAGTGTCGCGCACGTCGGACGCCTTCTCGCCGAAGATCGCCCGCAACAGCTTCTCTTCCGGCGTCATCGGGGATTCGCCCTTGGGCGTCACCTTGCCGATCAGGATGTCGCTGGGGTTCACCTCCGCGCCGATATAGACGATGCCGGCCTCGTCGAGGTTCTTCAGCGCCTCCTCGCCGACGTTCGGGATGTCGCGGGTGATCTCCTCCTGGCCCAGCTTGGTGTCGCGGGCCATGACCTCGAACTCCTCGATGTGGATCGAGGTGAAGACGTCGTCGCGCACGATGCGCTCGGAGATCAGGATCGAATCCTCGAAGTTGTAGCCCTGCCAGGGCATGAACGCGACCAGCACATTGCGGCCCAGCGCCAACTCGCCCAGGTTGGTCGACGGGCCGTCGGCGACGATGTCGCCGCGCGCCACCGCGTCACCGACGCGGACCAGCGGCCGCTGGGTAATGCAGGTGTTCTGGTTCGAGCGCTGGAACTTGGTCAGGTTGTAGATGTCGACGCCGCTGTCGCCGGGGGCGATGTCCTCCGACGCGCGGATGACGATGCGCGTGGCGTCGACCTGGTCGATGACGCCCGAACGCCGAGCGACGATGGCGACGCCGCTGTCGCGCGCCACGGTCGATTCCATGCCGGTGCCGACCAGCGGCGCCTCGGCCTGGATCAGCGGCACCGCCTGGCGCTGCATGTTCGAGCCCATCAGCGCCCGGTTGGCGTCGTCGTTCTCCAGGAACGGGATCAGCGCCGCGGCGACCGAGACCAGCTGCTTCGGCGAGACGTCCATGTATTCGATGTCTTCCGGCCGCGCCATGACGTAGTCCTGGCCGCGCCGGCAGCTCACCAGCTCGTCGACGAACTTGCCCTTGGCGTCCAGCGTCGCGTTGGCCTGGCCGATCGTGTAGCGGCCTTCCTCCATCGCCGAGAGGTAGACCACCTCGTCGGAGACGCGGTTGTTGACGACCTTGCGGTACGGGCTCTCGATGAAGCCGTACTTGTTGACGCGGGCGTAGGTCGCCAGGCTGCTAATGAGGCCGATATTGGGGCCTTCCGGCGTCTCGATCGGGCAGATGCGGCCATAATGCGTCGGGTGCACGTCGCGCACCTCGAAGCCGGCGCGCTCACGCGTCAGGCCGCCCGGGCCCAACGCCGACAGGCGCCGCTTGTGGGTGATCTCGCTCAGCGGGTTGGTCTGGTCCATGAACTGGCTGAGCTGCGACGAGCCAAAGAACTCGCGCACCGCCGCCGCCGCCGGCTTGGCGTTGATCAGGTCGTGCGGCATCACGGTGTCGATCTCGACCGTCGACATGCGCTCGCGGATCGCCCGCTCCATGCGCAGGAGGCCGATGCGGTACTGGTTCTCCATCAGCTCGCCGACCGAGCGCACCCGGCGGTTGCCCAGGTGGTCGATGTCGTCGATCTCGCCGCGGGCGTCCTTCAGGTCGACCAGCATCTTGACGATCGACAGGATGTCGGCCTTGCGCAGCACGCGCACCGTGTCCGGGCAGTCGAGGTCGAGCCGGGCGTTCATCTTGACGCGGCCGACGGCGGAGAGGTCGTAGCGCTCGCCGTCGAAGAACAGCCCGTTGAACATCGACTCCGCCGTCTCCAGGGTCGGCGGCTCGCCCGGGCGCATGACCCGGTAGATGTCGATCAACGCGTCTTCGCGGCTGGAATTCTTGTCGCTGGCCAGCGTGTTGCGGATGTAGGGGCCGACGTTGACGTGGTCGATCGCCAGGCACGGCAGCTCGTTGATGCCCTGCTCGGTGAGCAGCGCCAGCATCTCCTCGGTGACCTCGTCGCCGGCCTCGACGTAGACCTGGCCGCTGCTCTCGTCGATGATGTCGACGCCGCAGTAGTGGCCCATCAACTCCTCGTCGGCGACCAGGATATCCTTCAGGCCCGCGTCGGCGATCTTGCGCAGCTGGCGCGGCGTCATCTTGGCGCCGGCCTCGGCGACGACGTCGCCGGTCTTGGCATCGACCAGGTCGGCGGCCAGCTTGGCGCCGCGCAGCCGCTCGGCGTCGAAGGCGGTCTTCCAGCCGGTCTTGCCGCGCTTGTAGGTCACCTTGCCGTAGAAGACGTCGAGGATCTCCTCGTTCGTCATGCCCGTCGCCTCGTAGGGCTCGAGCTGCCGCCCGTCGGCCGCGGCCGCGGCGCGCGCCGCCTCGGTCGCGGTGCCGTCGAGCGCCATCAGGAGCGTCGTCACCGGCAGCTTGCGGCGCCGGTCGATGCGCACGTGCACCAGGTCCTTGGCATCAAACTCGAAGTCGAGCCAGGAGCCGCGATAGGGGATGACGCGGGCGGCGAACAGGAACTTGCCGGATGAGTGGGTCTTGCCCTTGTCGTGGTCGAAGAAGACGCCAGGCGAGCGGTGCATCTGGCTGACGATGACGCGCTCCGTGCCGTTGACGACGAAGGTGCCGTTCGAGGTCATGAGCGGCATGTCGCCCATGTAGACGTCCTGCTCCTTGATGTCGCGGATCGAGCGCGAGCCGGTGTCCTCGTCGACGTCCCAGACGACCAGGCGCAGGATCACCTTCAGCGGCGCGGCATAGGTCATGCCGCGCTGCTGGCACTCCTCGACGTCGTACTTCGGGTCCTCGAGCTCGTAGCTGACGAACTCGAGCTGAGCCCGCTCGGCGAAGTCGGTGATCGGGAAGACCGACTTGAAGACGTCCTTCAGGCCGCTCTCGCCGCGGGGGTTCGGCAGCAGGAACTGGTCGTACGAGGTCTTCTGCACCTCGATGAGGTTGGGCATGGGAGCCACCTCGGGGATGCGACCGAAGCTCTTGCGGATGCGTTTGCGGCCGGTGAACGAACTTGCCATTTCGGATCCTTCTCAGTGCACGCGCACGGACCAGACGAACGAATGTGGGGTCGTCGACGCGACCCGGCCGCCGGCGCGGGACGGTGCCCGCATGGCGGCTCGGCAACGCCGACGGCCGGACCGGGGAACTCCCCGGCCCGGCTGAACGGCAACGAAGACGGCGGGGCTACTTGACCTCAACGGTCGCGCCAACCTCTTCCAGCTTCTTCTTCAATTCCTCGGCCTCGTCCTTGCCGACGGCTTCCTTGACCGCCTTCGGCGCGCTCTCGACGAGGTCCTTGGCTTCCTTCAGGCCCAGACCAGTCATGGCCCGGACCTCCTTGATGACGTTGATCTTCTTCTCGCCGATGACGGCCAGGATGACGTCGAACTCCGTCTGCTCCTCGGCCGCCTCGCCGGCGTCGGCGGCCGGCATGGCGCCCGCCGCAACGGCTACTGGCGCCGCCGCGGAGACACCCCACTTCTCTTCCAGCATCTTCGACAGCTCGGCCGCCTCGAGGACGGTCAGGCTGCTCAGGTCTTCGGCAATCTTTTCCAGATCGGCCATGGTTTTACGGACTCCTAGGGTCTTCGTGTGATCGGTCGACGGCGGCCTACGCGGCCTCGTCCTTGGTGGCATAGGCGTTCATGACGCGTGCGAGCTGACCCGCCGGGGCCTGCAGCACGCCGGCGATCCGCGTCGCCGGGGTGCTGATCATGCCGACCAGCCTGGCGCGCAGTTCGTCAAGCGACGGCAGGGCCGCCAGGGCCTTCACACCGGCCTCGTCCAGCACCTGGCTGCCGAGGCCGCCGCCGACGACGGCCAGCTTGTCGTTCTTCTTCGCGAACTCGACCGCTACCTTGGCCGCGGCGACGGGGTCGTCGGACCAGGCAATGGCGGTCGGGCCGTTGAACAGCTCGACAAGGCCCGCGTACGGCGTGCCATCAAGGGCGAGACGGGCAAGCCGGTTCTTCGTGACCTTGTAGCTGGCCCCCGCTGCCCGCATCTGGCGCCGCAGCTCGGTGGCCTCAGCAACGCTGAGACCCGTCTGCTGGGTCACCACGACGAGAGCGGCGGAGCTGAACGTACCGTTCAGCGTGGCGACCAGCTCAGTCTTCTTGGCTCGGTCCACTTACCGTCTCCACTCCATTGACGCGGCGGCCACTATGGCGTGCCGCGCCGGCTGCAACATGGACCCGCGCAACGGCGACGCCGCCCGCTCGGATCCAGGCTGTCCTGTCCCAGGAGTGTCCGCCGCTCGCCCATCCGGTCACCGACCATCCGGTTCAAACCGCATAACCCCCGTCTATGCAGGCCATTAAGCCCCTTTCGGTCCAACGTCCCTCAAGGCGCCCCTGCAGTCTCGGACAGGTGGGCCCCGCATCCCCGGAACACCCGGTTCGGCGACACCCGGTTACCGCCGCCCCCGCCGAACCTCTGCGGCAGACGCGGCGAACTCTTGCGTCGTCGCGCTACTCGGCGGCGGCCGCGTGGCCGCTTCCCAGGTTCGCGACGTCGATCTTCACGCCCGGGCCCATCGTCGAGCTCAAGGCGACCCTCTTGATATAGGTACCCTTGGCGCCCGACGGCTTGGCCTTCTGCACGGCGTCGAGGAGCGCCCGCACATTGGCGAGCAGCGCATCCTCGCTGAAGCTGGCCTTGCCGACGCCGGCATGCACGATGCCCTGCTTCTCGACCCGGAACTGCACCTGGCCCGCCTTGGCGGCCTGTACCGCGGCCGTCACGTCGGCGGTCACCGTGCCCAGTTTCGGGTTCGGCATCAGGCCGCGCGGGCCCAGCACTTTGCCCAGGCGGCCGACGACCGGCATCATGTCCGGCGTGGCGATCACCCGGTCGAAGTTGATCTCGCCCTCCTGCACCTTCGCCGCCAGGTCGTCGGCGCCGACCAGGTCGGCGCCCGCGGCCTTGGCCTCCTCGGCCTTGGCGTCCTTGGCGAAGACCGCGACGCGCGTGGTCTTGCCGGTGCCGTTGGGCAGCTCGCAGACGCCGCGCACGTTCTGGTCGGCGTGGCGCGGGTCGACGCCCAGGTTGATGGCCAGCTCGACGGTCTCGTCGAACTTGGCGGTCGCGTTGGCCTTGACGCGGCTGACCGCGTCCTCGAGCCCGTAGACCGCGTCGCGGTCGATCGTCTCGCGCGCGCCGCGCAGGCGCTTGCCGTTCTTCGCCATCGTGCTACTCCGCCACTTCCAGGCCCATCGAGCGGGCCGAGCCGGCGATCATCAGCGCCGCCGCGTCCAGGTCGTTGGCGTTGAGGTCGACCATCTTCTGCTCCGCGATGTCGCGGCACTGCGCCATGGTGACGCGGCCCGCGCTCTCGCGCCCCGGCGCGCCCGAGCCCTTGTTGAGCCGCGCCGCCTTCTTCAGGAAGAAGCTGGCCGGCGGCGTCTTGGTGACGTAGCTGAACGTGCGGTCCTGGAAGGCGGTGATGACCACCGGGATCGGCATGCCCTGCTCCAGGTTCTGCGTCGCGGCGTTGAACGCCTTGCAGAACTCCATGATGTTGAGCCCGGCCTGACCCAGCGCCGGTCCCACCGGCGGCGACGGGTTCGCCTGCCCGGCTGGGATCTGCAGCTTGATGTAGCCGGCCACCTTCTTCGCCATACCTCCACCTCATGTCCTGGCGCCGCACCCGTCTCACGGGCCGGCGCCTCCTACGCGTGGTGCGCGGTCGCGGCCCCCCGTGGACTTCCGGGGTCGGCCTCCCGCGCGCTTTGCCACCCGGGTCCCGGCTCGTCGCCGGGGCCGGACGGCGCACCTCAGGTCTTCTCGACCTGGCTGTACTCCAACTCCACCGGCGTCGAGCGTCCGAAGATCGACACCGAGACCTTGACCCGGGCGCGGTCTTCGTCGACGTCCTCGACGACGCCGTTGAACGACTGGAACGGCCCGTCGCAGACGCGCACCTGTTCGCCGATGTCGAACGTCACCGACGGCTTCGGCCGTTCCACGCCTTCCTTCACCTGATGCAGGATGCGGTCGGCCTCGGCGTTGCTGATCGGCGTCGGCTTGTTGCCGGCGCCCAGAAAGCCGGTGACCTTCGGCGTGTTCTTGATCAGATGGTAGGTCTCTTCGTTCAGTTCCATGCGGACCAGGACGTAGCCGGGGAAGAACTTGCGCTCGGCGTTGACGCGCTGGCCGCGGCGCATCTCGACGACCTCTTCGGTCGGCACCATGACGTCCTCGACCAGCTCGGCCATGCCCTTCTGCTGAGCCTGCTCGTTGATGCTCTGCGCGACCTTCTTCTCGAAGCCCGAATAGGCGTGCACCACGTACCAGTGCATTGTCATCGCACGATCGACCCCAGGGACAGCACCAGCTGCACCACCTCGGCCAGCAACAGGTCGACGAGGAAGAAGAAGATCGCCGCCAGGATGACCATCACGAACACCATCGCCGTGGTGGTCATGGTTTCCTTGCGGTTCGGCCAGGTGACCTTGCTGGTCTCCTGCCGGACCTGTCGGACGAACTCTCCGGGCGATGTTTTCGCCATGGTGAACCTGTGCTTTCCGAACCCGTTTTCGAAATACCGGCGGCGGGGCCGCGCGGCGCTGATTACAAGGTGGCAGGAGTGGAGGGACTCGAACCCCCAGCCCCCGGTTTTGGAGACCGGTGCTCTACCAATTGAGCTACACTCCTACGTGCCCGGCCGGGGCCCGCGCCTTGTCGGCTGCGGCGGCGCCGGCCCTGTTTCGACCTCCTACTCGATGATTTTGGCGACGACGCCGGCGCCGACGGTGCGGCCGCCTTCGCGGATGGCGAAGCGCAGGCCCTCGTCCATGGCGATCGGCGCGATCAGCTCGACCGTCATCGACACGTTGTCGCC
>Ga0209786_1000078_pt1 | contig 40257 bp, 2 predicted proteins | sample WorMetilvaeELBA2_FD_187405 | JGI IMG/M metagenome (GOLD analysis project Ga0209786, IMG submission 187405) | Marine gutless worms symbiont microbial communities from Max Planck institute for Marine Microbiology, Germany - Olavius ilvae ELBA.2... ...
AAAATTCATGCGAATTGTAGAACAAGTCGCTTCATCGGCTAAGATAACCTGTAGACAAATTAAAAGTGGAATCCAAGCTGATTTACTTCTACAAAATTAATTCACTTGGGCTTTCTTTATAACCAGAAACCAGAAATTATAATTTTAGATTCTTCTCCAATTTATTTGGAGAAGAGGGTCCAGGGATTCAAGGGTTCAAGGGTTCAAGGGTTCGTTATCTAACGATGTTTTCAGAGCCTTTCTCATTCGTTCAATTGCCGCATTATTGTTCATAAGACCGTAATCTTATGGGCGTCCACAATATTAACACGAAATAAGGATTGTAGATTAAAATTTAGATTCGCCAGAAATGACATTTACGTCCGATCTTCGGGGAGTATCTAAACATTTCTCTTTTTTGAAATGTTTTATAGCACAACAGCTTGGAATGCTTTTTTAGTTCAGGCCAGCAGATCTTTTTATGTTTGCGTTGGCTGTCCTTCAGGATGTCATGGCCACGACCACCACGAAGTCGATCCTTGCCGGCGCCGCCGATTAGTAGGTCATTGCCACGTCGGCCGTAGAGTTTGTCACGACCATTGCCGCCGTAGAGATAATCCTTCCCGGATCCACCATAGAGCCGGTCGTTACCCGAACCACCGCATAGAACCGCGCCCACGCGAATCTTCCGGGACACTTTCAGGATGTCGTTTCCACCCTTACCATAGATGACAATTTTGCTCAGAGCCTTGTTGACACGAAATTTTTCTTTGTATCCGTTGTCACGCTGGTGAATCGTTACCGCGTATCGATCGCTGCGACATGCTTTGGTGACCTCGATCTTGTCTCGCCCCTCGCTGCCTGTGATGGTCAGGATGCTCTTTCCCGGATTATCCGCATCGGGTTCCAGAGTCCAGGCACACGCACCCACAGTTACCCTCTGTCTGGCGGTGTCGGTCCCTCCGTCGTCGTCGGTGACTGTAAACGCGACGGTGTAGGTACCCGTTTCAGGCGGCATGAACTCGAGTGTCGCCCCTGAGCCGGTGGCCACCACCGTGCCCGAATCATCAAGCACCTTCCACTCCATCGTGTGAACATCTAGTGTACCGGGGTCTGTGAAACTGCCCTCGAATGCCAGAACCTCACCGGGCATACCGCTGGTCGGACCGGAGATATCGGCCGTCGGCGCCACATTGTTCACCGTTATGGTTGTGGAAGCGGTATCGCTGCCACCGTCATAGAGTAGCGTAACCTCGATGGTATAGTCATCCCCAGGCGTGCCACTTGGGGCATCGTCCAGGTACCGGTGGGTCTCAGTAAATGATGTGGTGCCGGGATCGTAGGTGAACGATTCCACAGGACTGGCATCGCCCCAGTCCACTGTAAGAGTGAATGCGCGGCCGCCGGCATTAATGATCATTCCGGAAAGGGTCGCCACATCATTCTCGTTGATCGGTGCGTTCACGGCCACGTTCACGAGCGCCGGTTCGTTGACTACAGTAGCCGTCCAGGTGGCGGTGTCCGTCACGTTGTGCAGTCCGTATCCCTCCGGGTGAATCGGGTGTCCGACTGCCGTAGCGGTATTGATCAGTTCGCCGCCGATAATGCCCCCGTCGAAGAGAATTCCTCCGACAGCACCGCTGCCGGCCAAACGGACTTCCAGTCGGCTGACATTCCTATCGTTTACATCAACGGTCTGGAAACTGTTATTGCCAAGTTTGGAAAATGCTGTGCAGGAGATGATCTTACCGCTTTGATCATACGTCACGAGCTTGCTGCCGCACTCGCCGCAGTCGATATCGAGCACCTGGATGGCTTCCACGGTCACCGGATTTTCAAAGGTGAAAATCAGCTTGCCTCCGCGGGCGTTGTCGTCCGGATCGGACTGGTCTCCGTCCTCGGAAATAATCAGAATGTTGCCAAGGGCCTGGCTGTTTTCCCCACGCCGACCCGCCTGGCCTCCCCACCCAATGCCGGGTCCGCCAAAGTCTCGATTCGGAGTGCCGAGGTCCCAATCGCCGCCGGTGGGGGTGCCGCTGTCGAAGATCATGACCGGATGGCGTATCGGATCATGCGTTGTCACTGTAAGTCCAAGCGAAGCGAATTCGTCGTCGATGATCTGCCCCGCTGACAGGGTGTTGCCGGCGCCATCGGTTTCGAAATCCAAATCGGGCAGACCGTATGCAGGTGTGCAGGTGCGGTCGAACTCTTCAACCTGGCCGGGTTGCAGGACGCCACTCCAGATCCGGTGGTCGCCGTAGGGGTTGATCATGGCATCATAGACCTGGGCACCGCTGTGCAGCACCACGTCTCCGGTGTTCTCCACCCGGAAGTGATAGGCGACGGGCTCACCCAGATTTACGGTTTCAGGCCCGGCCTTGGTCAGATCGATGCCGGTGGTAAAGAAGCCGAAGTCCACGTCTCCATTCTCTTCCCCGTCTGCCAGAGTTACGAGATGAGATCTATACGTTCCTGGATTACCGTCACTGTCTACCGTATCATCGGAACCCTGATTCTGAAGGGTCGCGTACCAACCTTCCAATACGCCGCCGGGGAGGAAGTTGTCCTGGGAGATCTCGACAACGTATGCACCTGCGGTCAGCCCGGTGAATTCATATAAGCCGGCCGCAGTCGTGGTCGTGGAAGCGATCAGGTCAGCATCTGCGTCGAGGAGATTGACAATTACACCTTCGATGCCGGGCTCACCATCATCCTGAATGCCGTCCACAAGATGGCCGGGACCGTGATAGAGGTCGTGCCAGACGTAATCGCCAATACTTTCTATTGGGTTCACCGTCATCTCGAAGGTGTCGCTGCCCTCGCCGAAATCATCATCGGTCACCGTCACCGTCACTGTGTAGACGCCAGCATCGGCATACGCGTGGCCAAGACTAAAGGTCTTTTCTGTCAGTGACAATGGCTGCATCCCGGTGCCGTCACCGTAGTCCACCGTGGCCGCACAAGTGTCTGCGCCCGGATCGGTGAAGCTTCCGTACCTCTCAAAGAAGACACCTTCATCTATCGTCGCATCCGCTCCCGCATCCACCACAGGCGCGACATTGAGCACCGTCAAATCGAAGGTCGCCGTATCCTGAGCATCCGCATCGTCTTCCGCTGTGATCATGACCGGCTGACTCTGCTCGGGCCCGTCAGTAGTGGCAAACGACCAGCTCCAGGTCCCGTCGCCGTGGTTCACGACCGTACCTAACGAGGCGTGTAGTGTCATCGGGTCTCCGCCCGGATCGAAGCAAGTGCCGCTGTTGGTGGCGATATCGTCTTCGGTAACCGTCTCCGAAAGACTATTAACCCGAACGACAGGAGCCACATTCAGCACCGTCACCGTGGCCGTATCTTCACCCACATCGCCGTCATCGTCGATCACCGTCACAGTCACCGTGTAGATACCGTCTGCTGCGTAATCGTGGCTGAGACTGAAGACGGTGCCGGTCAGCGGGAGAAATTGGTCGCCGAAGCCGTCCCCGTAATCCACTGTGGCCGTCCAGGTATCGGCGCCAGGATCGGTGAAGCTGCCTCCGCTCTCGAAGAGAACATCTTCCTCTATTGTCGTCTCCGGTCCCGCCTCGATGTCCGGCGCCGCGTTGTTGACTACCAACTCGAATGTGGTCTCCGTAAATGCATCGTCACTGTCGGTGGCTGTGATGGTAACCACCTGACTATCGTCCGGGCCGTCGGTCGTATCGAACGTCCAGCTCCAGGTGCCGGCAGCATCGTCCTGGGTGATCGTGCCGACCGACGCCGTGATGGTGACGATATCTTCACCCGGATCAAAGAAGGTTCCGGTGTTGGTCGCGGTCTGGCCTTCTTCCACTGTTACCGAGGCATTGTCTGCAGACACGTCCGGGGCGACGTTTATTATATTTACGGTCCCGCTCGCATTACTGATGCTACCGTCGTCGTCGGTGACCGTCAGGGTAACCGCATAGATGCCGTCATCCAGGAAAGTAAAAACGGGATCTGGATCAGTACTAATTCCCAAACCACCAAAGTCCCACGACCATGCGACGATCGCATCCGGCGAAGAAGTAGATTGGTCAGAGAAACCCACCGCCGCACCTTCGGCCTGGGACTCCGGCGACCAGGTAAACGCCGCTGTAGGTTCAAGATCTGTTATCGTAACATCGTGTGCCACCGTGTCGGTGGAGCCGTCATCGTCGGTGACCGTCAGCGTAACCGCATAGGTGCCGTCATCAAGGAAGGTAAAGGCGGGATCCGGCTCGGAACTCGATCCCCGTCCGCCAAAGTCCCAGGACCATGAAACAATCGCATCCGGCGAAGAAGTAGATTCGTCGGTGAACGACACCTCCGAACCTTCGGCCTGGGGCTCCGGCGACCAGCTGAATGCCGCGGTCGGTCCAAGATCTGTGATGGTGACATCGCTGCTCGCCGTGTCGCTGGAGCCGTCGTCGTCGGTGACCGTCAGCGTAACCGCATAGGTGCCGTCATCAAGGAAGGTAAAGGCGGGATCTGGATCAGTACTGGTTCCTAAGCCGCCAAAGTCCCAGGACCAGGCAACGATCGCATCCGGCGAAGAAGTAGATTCGTCGGTGAACGACACCTCCGAACCTTCGGCCTGGGGCTCCGGCAACCAGCTGAACGCGGCTGCCGGTCCAAGATCTGTGATGGTGACATCGTTGCTCGCCGTGTCGCTGGAGCCGTCGTCGTCGGTGACCGTCAGCGTAACCGCATAGGTGCCGTCATCAAGGAAGGTAAAGGCGGGATCTGGATCAGTACTGGTTCCCAAAACGCCAAAGTCCCAGGACCATGAAACAATCGCATCCGGCGAAGAAGTAGATTCGTCGGTGAACGACACCTCCGAACCTTCGGCCTGGGGCTCCGGTGACCAGCTGAATGCTGCTGTGGGTCCAAGATCTGTGATCGTGACATCGTACGCCACCGTGTCGGTGGAGCCGTCATCATCCGTTACCGTCAGGCTGACCGCATAGATGCCGTCATCAAGGAAGGTAAAGACTGGATTTTGTTCGGTGCTGGATCCCAATCCATCAAAGTCCCAGGACCAGGAGACAATTGCATCCGGTGAAGAAGTAGATTGGTCAGATAAAGCCACCGCCGATCCTTCGGCCTGGGGTTCGGGCGACCAGCTGAATGCGGCTGCCGGTCCAAGATCTGTGATCGTGACATCGCTGCTCGCCGTGTCGGTGGAGCCGTCGTCGTCGGTGACCGTCAGCGTAACCGTATAGATGCCGTCATCCATAAAGGTGAAGACGGGACTCTGCTCGGTGCTGTACCCTAAACCACCAAAGTCCCAGGACCAGGAGACGATCACATCGGGTGCAGAGGTGGATTCGTCGACAAAAGCGACCGCCGAACCTTCGGTCTGGGACTCCGGCAACCAGGTGAACGCGGCTGTGGGACCAAGATCTGTGACCGTGATTTCATTGGTCACCGTGTCGGTGGAACCGTCATCATCCGTTACTGTCAGCGCAATCGTATAGATGCCGTCATCCAGGAAAGTAAAGACGGGATTTGGATCAGTACTGGTTCCTAATCCGCCAAAGTCCCAGGACCATGCGACGATTGCATCCGGAGAAGAAGTAGATTCGTCTACAAAAGCCACCGCCGCACCTTCGGCCTGGGGTTCGGGCGACCATGTAAATGCCGCTGTCGGCCCAAGATCTGTGATCGTGACTTCGTGCGCCACCGTGTCGGTGGATCCGTCGTCGTCGGTCACCGTCAGCGTAACCGCATAGATGCCGTCATCCATGAAGGTGAAGACGGGACTCTGCTCGGTGCTGTACCCTAAACCACCAAAGTCCCAGGTCCATGCAACGATCGCATCGGGCGAAGAAGTGGACTCGTCGGCAAAGGCCACCGCTGAACCTTCGGCCTGGGGTTCGGGCGACCAGGTAAATGCGGCGGTCGGTCCAATATCTGTGACCGTGATATCGCTGGTCACTGTGTTGGTGGAACCGTCGTCGTCGGCGACCGTCAGGCTGACCGAATAGATGCCGTTATCTATAAAGGTAAACTCTGGATTTTGAAAATTACTGGACCCCAAGCCGCCAAAGTCCCACGACCATGCGACGATCGCATCCGGTGAAGAGGTAGATTCGTCTACAAAGGCCACTTCCGAACCTTCGGCCTGGGGCTCCGGTGACCAGCTGAACGCGGCGGTCGGCCCAAGATCTGTGATCGTGATATTGTGCGCCACCGTGTCGGTGGAACCGTCATCATCCGTTACTGTCAGCGTAACCGCATAGATGTCGTTATCTAGAAAGGTAAAAACTGGATCTGGATCAGTACTGGTTCCAACACCGCCAAAGTCCCAGGACCAGGCAACGATGGCATCCGGTGCAGAGGTGGACTCGTCGGTGAATACCACTGCCGCACCTTCGGCCTGCGGCTCGGGCGACCAGGTAAATGCCGCGGTGGGCCCAAGATCTGTGATCGTGACATCGCTGCTCGCCGTGTCGGTGGAGCCATCGTCGTCGGTGACCGTCAACGTAACCGCATAGGTGCCGTCATCCAGGAAGGTAAAGGCGGGACTTGGATCAGTACTGGTTCCCAAACCGCCAAAGTCCCAGGACCAGGAGACGATCGCATCCGGCGAAGAAGTAGATTGGTCAGAGAAGGCCACCTCCGATCCTTCGGCCTGGGGTTCGGGCGACCAGATGAATGCTGCTGTGGGTCCAAGATCTGTGATCGTGACATCGTGCGCCACCGTGTCGGTGGAGCCGTCATCGTCGGTGACCGTCAGGCTGACCGTATAGATGCCGTCATCCAGGAAGATGAAGTCGGGATTTGGATCAGTACTAATTCCCAAACCGCCAAAGTCCCAGGACCAGGAGACGATCACATCGGGTGCAGAGGTGGATTCGTCGACAAAAGCGACCGCCGAACCTTCGGTCTGGGGTTCGGGCGACCAGCTGAACGCAGCGGTCGGACCAAGATCTGTGACCGTGACATCATGTGTTACCGTGTCGGTGGATCCGTCGTCGTCGGTCACCGTCAGCGTGATCGCATAGATGCCGTCATCTTCGAAGATAAAGACAGGATCCTGCTCGGTGCTGGTCCCCAAACCGCCAAAGTCCCAGGACCAAGAAACAATCGCATCCGGTGAAGAAGTGGATTCGTCGGTAAATGCCACCGCCGCACCTTCGGCCTGGGGTTCGGGCGACCATGTAAATGCCGCTGTCGGCCCAAGATCTGTGATCGTGACTTCGTGCGCCACCGTGTCGGTGGATCCGTCGTCGTCGGTCACCGTAAGCGTAACCGCATAGATGCCGTCATCCATAAAGGTGAAGACGGGACTCTGCTCGGTGCTGTACCCTAAACCACCAAAGTCCCAGGACCAGGAGACGATCACATCGGGTGCAGAGGTGGATTCGTCGACAAAAGCGACCGCCGAACCTTCGGTCTGGGACTCCGGCAACCAGGTGAACGCGGCTGTGGGACCAAGATCTGTGACCGTGATTTCATTGGTCACCGTGTCGGTGGAACCGTCATCATCCGTTACTGTCAGCGCAATCGTATAGATGCCGTCATCCAGGAAAGTAAAGACGGGATTTGGATCAGTACTGGTTCCTAATCCGCCAAAGTCCCAGGACCATGCGACGATTGCATCCGGAGAAGAAGTAGATTCGTCTACAAAAGCCACCGCCGCACCTTCGGCCTGGGGTTCGGGCGACCATGTAAATGCCGCTGTCGGCCCAAGATCTGTGATCGTGACTTCGTGCGCCACCGTGTCGGTGGATCCGTCGTCGTCGGTCACCGTCAGCGTAACCGCATAGATGCCGTCATCCATGAAGGTGAAGACGGGACTCTGCTCGGTGCTGTACCCTAAACCACCAAAGTCCCAGGTCCATGCAACGATCGCATCGGGCGAAGAAGTGGACTCGTCGGCAAAGGCCACCGCTGAACCTTCGGCCTGGGGTTCGGGCGACCAGGTAAATGCGGCGGTCGGTCCAATATCTGTGACCGTGATATCGCTGGTCACTGTGTTGGTGGAACCGTCGTCGTCGGCGACCGTCAGGCTGACCGAATAGATGCCGTTATCTATAAAGGTAAACTCTGGATTTTGAAAATTACTGGACCCCAAGCCGCCAAAGTCCCACGACCATGCGACGATCGCATCCGGTGAAGAGGTAGATTCGTCTACAAAGGCCACTTCCGAACCTTCGGCCTGGGGCTCCGGTGACCAGCTGAACGCGGCGGTCGGCCCAAGATCTGTGATCGTGACATCGTGCGCCACCGTATCGGTGGAACCGTCATCGTCTGTCACCGTCAGCGTAACCGCATAGGTGCCGTTATCTATAAAGGTTAAGGCGGGACTCTGTTCGGTGCTGGATCCCAAACCGCCAAAGTCCCAGGACCAAGAAACAATCGCATCCGGTGAAGAAGTGGATTCGTCGGTAAATGCCACTGCCGATCCTTCGGTCTGGGGTTCGGGCGACCAGGTAAACGCGGCGGTGGGTCCAAGATCTTCGACAGTCACCTCTACGGTATCAGTGCCCACTCCGTCGTCATTGTCGGTGACCGTCACAGTAACCGCGTACAGGCCATCTTCGATGTAGAAATGGCTCAGATCGAAGGCCCCGTACTGATTCAGTGGTAGCGGCTGAACGCCGGTGTCGTCCCCGTAGTCCACCGTCGCCGTCCAGGTGTCGGCACCTGGATCACTAAAGCTGCCGCTACGGGAAAAAGTGCTGCCCTCGTCGATGGTCTCATCCGCACCCGCGTCCACCACCGGGACCGCGTTGTTGACTACCAGTTCGAACGTGGTTTCAGTGAATGCATCGCTACTATCGGTGGCTGTAATCGTGACGGTTTGGCTGGCATCCGGGCCGTCGGTCGTATCGAAGGTCCAGCTCCAGGTGCCGGCAGTATCGTCCTGGGTGACTGCGCCCACCGAAGCAGTAATGGTCACATCGTCCCCATTCACATCGGCGAAGGTGCCGGTGTTGGCGGCCGTCTGAGCCTCTTCAACCGTCACAGCAGCGTTGTCCGCCGCGATTGTGGGCGGTAGGTTCGACAGGTCCTTCGTTACCGTGACAAATACGGCGTTGGACTCATATCCATCATTATCGCGCACCGTATAATGGAAGGTGTCAGGGCCGACGAAGTTCTCAGACGGAGTATACGTCACCGTCCCGGTCTGCTCGTCCACCGTCACAACACCTTGATCGGGACCGCTGTCAGGCACGATCTGAACCGTAGTCGGATCGATTGTGCCGTCAAAGTCGAAGTCATTCGCAAGTACATCGATCTCGACCGTCTTCCCAACGCGTGCCTCTGCATGGTCATCCGCGGCGATGGGTGGAACCGGTCCTTCGCCGATGATCACGGCGTTATCGAGCACGACGCTGCTGTCGATATGACCGAAACCCAGCAGATCAAAACAAAGCGTCGCCACAGTGCCACCGGGGATTCCGCTCAGATCCACCGATATCAAATCCGGCTCGGACCAGGACAGCATGTCGCCGGAATTGCCCAGACCGGGTACCGACACGAGTGTGCCGGCATACGTGCTGCCGTCGGCCTGGATGTTCAGGAAGGCGTCGGTCTTGGTCATGCCCACGGCCGTGCCGACCAGGGAGGTTTGGGTCTCCGCATCGATCAGCGCCGCTTCGAAGGCATCCGGGGGCTGACCCGGGCTGCTGCCCAGGTCGATCCCCACGATGGAAAACAGCAGCGTCTGGGCGCCATCGGGTACCTTAAACCTCTGGCATAACCAGCTAAAGAGGTGGGGGTCCTCTTCCAATACGCCCAGGCCGTTTTCGATCATCGAAGAGCCGCGAAGGTTCCAGGCAAAGCCGGGGTTGGCGGGGTCGTCGATGGTAAAGGTGCCGTTTGTGATGCCGATGGACAGGTCGTCCTCATTGTAGGTGCCCAGGTTCAGCGCTTCCCGTGATTCGCCGCACCTGTGCCCTGTGCGAGGTCCAGCGACGACGGCAACCGGCGCACCCCGGCCGGCAGGATGCCCGTCATGAGACGCGAAGGATCGATCCCGGCCGGCACGTCCGGCAGACCCATGATGTGGCCCATCTCGTGCATCAGTACGGTCAGGAGGTCGATCTTGCCGACGGCCGGACTATTCGCATTGGCGCGCATCTCCCAGTCGTAAATGACATTCTGGAATTCGTTATCGTCCCAAGGTGTCTTATCGATAAACCAGCCGTGGCCGGCGGCATTGTCATCCAGTGTGATTAGATTAGCCCTGGTTCGGGCCAGCGTCTGGTCTGGGAGATCACTAATCTCCAACCGTACATTCTGCAGATTCAAAGAATGCTCATCAACTATATTTGCTGTTTTCCAGTGAGCAACGGCGTCGCCTGTAATCGCAGCAATTCTGTCCGTTTCCAGCAGCTCATTACTCAGTTCCCCTTCAACGTATCCCTCAGCCATTAAAGCTTCGTCAAACTGCGGCCAGTCGCCCGTGGTCCAGACTGCCTGAGCGTGGGTTAGATCACTATCATCGATCGTGCTATCTGTTGAGTCCGCGCTCGAGATCGGTGAAGATTGGCCAGAGGGCGGGGTGATCCCGCGTGCCGCAGAGATGATCTGGACGTCGAGTTGCGAAGGCAGGCGGCGAATCGAAGGAGTCAACTCAGCACCCATCAGGTCGTTGGGGTACTTATTGCCATCCAGGTGCTCTCCGTCGGGGCTAAGGGTGGCCCCGAAATCCGGAGTCACGAACTGTTGGGTGTCGCCGATCGTCTCGACATGGCTTGCGAAGCCCGCCAAATAAGGCGTGAACCCAGCGAGATGACCAATCTCGTGCAGCAGCACTGTCAGCAGGTCGTATTTGTCGGCTGCTGGAGAACCAGGCGCAGCCTGAAATGCCGTGTCGTCGAGAACCAGTGATAACTCGGAAGTATCGAAGGGTGTAGGATCGACGAACCAGCCGACACCTGCGGCATTGGTGTCAAGGATGATGGTGCCAGCGGATGGATTACCGCTGGGGTCCAACGTGGTGGTGTGGGTCTCGCCGAGCTGACTACCAGGCAGATCCTCGAATGCCAGGGTGAGAGTGAAAGGCGCGAGACCCGAGACAAGCCCTGACCACGTTGCCAAGGCTGTTGTTGGAATGGTATCCGGCGACAACAGTGCAATGATACTTGCGTCGCCGGCCGACACCGGATCCGGTTCTTGCCATACAGATCCAACCAGTTTTGCTAAATTCCTTGAAAGTCCGGCGATATTTCGTAATTCTGTTTCGAGCGCGACAACAATGAGGGCTTTCTTGTTTTCAACTATAGGAAAACCTATACTCATTAGATAATCAATCATCGCATGAAACTTTTCATGTATTGTTTCAACTCTCACCGCATCCACTCCCGACATAGGCCGAAAGTCCGATTCTTTTCCAAAGTCATAGAGCGAGCGTTGTTCTGCCTTCTTAACCAATGCCTCATCCATGACGATTTGATCGTTCACGAGCCTACGTGTAGGATTGGCTTGAGTGAGCGTCGGATCTGTCGTATCTCGGTTAGCCCAACCACCTTTCTCTTCCGCGAGAGCGAGTGCCTTCTTCCTAGACGCGATCTCAAAGTTCAACCGTGAAAGCTGGTCGCGCACGTTCCCTGGCGTGAACTCACCTGCCTTCACGGCGATCGGTTGGGTTAATTCAAATGCACTTTGTAAAGTTTCAGAAGGATCACCACCACGACCACCGCCACCACCACGCCCCCTCGGCGATGTCGGTAGTTCGGAGGGAGGCAAGGCATTTCGAGCGCCGAAGCTGGGTGAGGCTGGGTTCTCCCCGACGACTCTTGGCGTGGGCGCCTCGCCGGAGGTTACTGCGGGCTGGGCTGCCTGGCCGAAAATGGCGCCGGATTCGGCTGCCGAGGCTGCAGTGGCTCGGGCCCTGGCCGCGTAACTGTCCATGAGGATTCCCTTGGCGCCCCCGGCCACGCCGCCGATGCCCGCCCCAAACACGAGGCCCCACTTGGCCGCCTGCCCGAATTCTGCGGCGTTGAACTGCTGCCGCATGCCGGCGCCAATATCAATTCCCTGCTCCGCCGCATTCAAGCCGGCGCCAATGGCCGCACCGACCAATCCTCCCTTAGCCGCACCGGCGATTCCTTGCTTAACTGTATGCGCTCCGGCAGTTTTCAGTCCACTCCATGCGACGCTGAGGCCGGCCTTCACTCCTATTTTGGCCGCCGCAGCTCCCCCACCGACCCCTGCGGTCGCGGCTTCTAAAAGGGAAAGTGAGGCGTGACCCACAGTTCCGCTCCAGTATTCCAGGTCCGAGATTTTCCCCTTTTCCCTGGCCTCGAAAATACGGTCATGTTTGGAGACGAAACCTTTCTGTGTGAAGATGTAGGGAATGAAACCAACTGTGGCCGCGTCCCAAAGGTTGTAACCAATGTCCTTAAAAATGAGACCCACGTTACTCAAGAACCCACCCTTCTCTAATGTCTCCCGATAGGACTTTTCGTCGAGACCCATTAACTGCCGATTCGACTCGGCCTCGTAGCCGGTCGGATCGACGTAGGTTAACGGATTCGCGTGGGCATAAAGATAGCGGTGGAGGCTCGGAGGGTTGTCGACCTGACCTAGGTAGGAATCCTGGCTGATGAATGCCCCGATATCCGAGTCATAATAACGCGCCTTGAAGTAATACAGTCCCGTCTCGGGGTCGTATTCATGACCAGTGTAGGTCTTCGGGTTGTCGGAGGATCCGACCATCTGTCGGAAGTTGCCCCAGGCATCATATTGGTAGCTGACCTGGAGGGCGCCGGTGTCGGCCGTCAAGTTAACGACGCTGTTTAGGCCGTCACAGGCATAGAACTGGCTGGTTCGTGTCGGTCCTGAGGGTCCGGGGTCTACGTCGACCCGGGAGAGAAGCCGATCCCCATAGTCGTACTTGATCCGGGTCTGGCCGGCTGTGTCGTATTCAAGCAGTGTCGAGCGGTCGTCGTACAGGTAGCGCGTCTCGCCGGCAGCGTCGATCTTTTTCACCCGCATCCTGGCGTGATCGTAGTCGAACTTTACCGGCGAACCATTACCATCCGTCGTCGCTACCAACTGGTCGCGAATGCTATACGCATAGGGGATGGTGACGGACGGGCTGACAACGACGACCAGCGGATTCCCGTTGGCATCGTACGAGGTGTTAACCGCACCCGCTGCCTTGGAGATCCGGTTGCCGTTGGCATCGTACGTAAAGGCGAGACTCTGCGACTGGTTGACATTGTCGGTGACGCTCCACAGCCGGTTGACCCGGTCGTAGGCGTAGGTCCGGTCGAAGGACTGTGACGGATCGGTTGGATCCGTGCCTTTCTCGGTGAGCCGGTTGCCGTTCTTCGAGTAGGTATAGCTGACGTCGCCGCCAAGGCCGGTGGCACCGTAGGTCACACGGGTCAGGCGATTGAGTCGGTCATACTCGTATGTCGTTGTCTCGGGCATACCGCCGTTGATATCGTATTGGGTCTCGACCTGACTTTTCCGGTTGCTGTTGGCATCGTAGCTGTACTGGTAACTTGAAAGGGCCTGAGAAGCGCCGTCGTGATTGACGATACTGAGCAGTCGATCGGCGCGATCGTACGACGGATAGGACGCGACCGTTCCGTTGGGATAGGCGATTGACTTGAGAAGGCTATCGGGAAAGTAGGCGTAGGTCGTTGTTCCCGCCTCGGTGGTGGCCGTATCCAACCGGTTCCTCTCGTCGTAGGTGTAGGTGGTTGTGATGCCGTCCGGGTCGGTCACCGAGAGACGATTCCCCTGCTTGTCGTAGGTATAGCTGATGATCTTACCGTCGTAGTTTTTGGCCTCCACCAGGCGGTCCAACTGGTCGTAGTCGTAAATGTACGACTCGGTGACGTTCGCTCCATCGACACGCTTGACCTCAATAACGGAGATTAGATTGCTGTTGTCGTCGTATCCATAAGCGATGGAGTGCGGCTGATAATCGAGATCGGGATCGACATGGTTCGAGTAGACTCTCTTCTCAAGCCGGTCAAGGTAGTCGTAGGCCAGATCAACCCGCTGGCCCTCGGGGTCGACAATCAGGGTCTGGTTGCCGACATCATCGTAGTCATAGTGGGTGTGGAGGGCCGTAGATAGACTGCCGCCCGGATTCGATCCGGCCTGTGTAGTCGCCGTAATCTGGCCGGGGGTCAGGTGCTGGTAGGTATCGGTCAGGCGGTTCAGGACATCGTACGCGTAGGTGACCAGGTTGCCGTTGGCGTCTTGCTGGGCGACCCGGTTGCGGTTCGCGTCATAGAGATAGCTGGTCACGCCGCCGGCGCCTCCGCGGGTTTCGTCCACTGAGAGCAACGTGTTGAATTCGTCATAGGTATAGGTGGTCGTGTGGTCCGGGCCCGCCGGCTCGGTCATCGACAGGAGGTTGTTGCTGCCGTCGTAGGAGGTGTAGAGCGTCGCGTTCCCCTCGCCGTCAACGGCCTTAGTCCAGCGATACAGGGCGTCGTAGGTGTAGGTCATGTCGGCGGTAGCACCGGTCGCGCGTGCATCCTTGACCGTGAGCAGATTGCCGACGTCGTCATAGGTGTATTTGGTAGTGGCCTCGACGGATGAGCCAAACCCCGTGATCATCTCGACCTGGCGATTGGCCCCGTCGTAAAGGAACTTGGTCTCGTTCCCTTCTGCATCGCGGACGAAGGTCTTATTGCTGTTGCCGTCGTACTCGGTCTCCAGCAGGACTACCTGGGTAGTCCCATAGTCCGCAGCCAAGCCGGGATCCTTGCGGCTCACTCGGACTCGCCGGCCGAGTGAATCATTCTGAACGATGGTCTCGATACCGCGGCGATCGGTCGTGATCACCCGGTTGCGATCATCCTGATAGTCCACCGACATGGTGGTTCGGGTTGTTGTTGGGTCGCCCTCCTCCGTCAGGATCAGTCGGTTCAGGTCATCGTAGTCATACATGGTGTGGCGCCCGAGCCTGTCGATTCTCTCGATCAAGTTGACGCCATCGTAGATGAAGTAGTCCGTGTGGCTTAACGCATCGGTCGTGCTCTCCACGCGGCCGAGCTTGTCGTACTGATGGACGGTCGGATTTCCTTTCGCGTCCTCGATGGTCACCTTGAGGTTGGCGTCGTCATAGGTGTAGACCGCTGTTGCGAGCCATTGACCGCCGCCGGAAATGTCCTCGCGGACCCTCTCCTCAATGGGTCGATTAAGCTCATCGTAGTCGGTCTGAAAGACGATGCCGCGTCGATCGGTCTGCTTGATCAGGTTGCCAACGCCATCGTAAAAGTACGTTTCAAAGTACCCCTGTTGGTAATCGGCGCGGATCATCCGGTTGAGCCCGTCATACGTATACTCGACATCCTTGTCGCCGTTTTGGGGATCCTGGATCGTCTTCAGGTTTCCGTTTCCGTCATAGGAGTACACGGTGGTCAGATTCAGCCCCTGGGGATCCTGAGAACGCTGGCGGACGCGGTCAAGCCCGTCGCGAAGCTCTTCGATCTCGAATCCCCGCGGGTCGGTGATCACGATCCGGTTTTGGGTGTCGTCGTATAACGTGGTTGTCGTGTAGACGACCGGGGACGTGTTCGAGTCGGTGGGGTCGCCGAAGACTTTTTGATTCACCTTCGTGGGGCGGCCCAATCCATCCTGGATTTCGACCCCGTTGTCGTAGGTAACCTCATACGTGAACTGACTACCGGTCCGGTGCTCCGCCTTCACGACATTGCCGCTCTTGTCGTACGTGTACTCCACAGAGTTGTCGAGCGCGTCGGTCTCCTTCTTCAGGCGGTAGACCTTGTCATAGGAGTAGGTCATGGGGTTTCCGTTGGCGTCGGTCTCCCGGACCTTATTCCCGACCAGGTTGTAGCGAGTCTCGACGACGGCGTTGGGGAACGGAAGGATGGTCTTGACCGGCCGGTGGAGCCGGTCGTAGATGTACTCCGTCTTGTTTGCGAAATTGTCGATGGCGAACAGCTGGTTGTCCTCGGTGTCGTAGCCGAGTTGCCAGGTTTCGAGGGCCTGACCCACCGTGAGTTCGATTTTGGTGTTCCGATTCAGAGCGTCGAATATGAAAGTTCGCACCACGCTGCGAGGATCGGTCTCCTGGATGATGTTGCCGTTCTCGTCGTAGGCGTACCGGGTGATCAGATCCGTCGTTGACCCATCAGCAGCGGTCACACCCTTTTCGGTGCTCGTGACGGGGCGGTTTCCCGTGTCATACTGGTATGAAGTTTCCTGGCCGAGTCCATCGGTCATGGTTATGACCTCGCCGCCCGGCTTGTACTGATAGGTGGTCTGCTCAGGAGCCTGGTTGAACAGGTCGTCGTAGCGCGTCTCGCGGATCTTCCGATCGAGCGTATCATATGCGTACTCGACGCGGTGGCCGAACGTGTCAGTCTGGGTCAGGAGCCGGCCGCGAGCATCGAAGGCCCGTGTTGTCATGTTCCCCTCGGGGTCCATGATCTGCGTGGCGTTGCCGTAGGGGTCGTACGCCGTGTATTTCGTCACCTTTCCGCGCGGGTCCGTCTGCGTGAGCAGATCGCCCTTCGTGTCGTAGGCAAATTTTGTCGTTTCGCCCGCCGCGTTGATCACCGCGACCATGTTCCCGGTCCTGCCGGTCGGTGCCGGGTAGGAGACGCCGGCAGCAACACCGGTCGGGCTGTCGTAGACGTAATAGGCCGAGTTTCCCTCCGCGTCGGTCTTGCTGGTCGTCTTGCTGAACAGCGGGTCGTAGGTGTAGGTGGTAACGATCTGGTTGACTGCGGAGCCGCTCGCATCCACCACCGGGACGTGGAACGGGTCGGAGCCACCGGTGAACGTTACCGTTTCTTGAGTGAGGTTGCCGAGTTCGTCGTACTTATAGGCCCTGTGCAGACCGAGGGAGTCCGTCTGCGAAACGAGCTGAATGTCGATTCCCGAACCCGGGATCGAGTTGGGCTTGGGTGAATCCGGGGTCGCCCATTCCATCGTTGTGACCTTGCCCAGCGGAGCTTCAATCTTCACCGTGGCGCCGTAGTCGTTGAGGGTGTAGACCGTGGGCGGGATCGGCCGGGGGTCCTGCACGATCCGTTTGTTGGGCGTTCCGGGCGTTGTACTAATGTTATAGGTGAATGTTGTGGTAGAGAAAGCATTGCCGCCGGTGCGCCCTCCCGGCTCGATCACCTTGTTCACAAACTCATCGGCCCGGATCCCGAAGGCCGCGGGCAGTCCGGGGTAGGAGAAGATCGCCTTCCCTGTATCCGCCAGGTACTTGTAGGTCGTTACGTTCCCGTTGGGGTCGGTGTACGAGAGCATGTTGTGGCCGGAATCATCAAACCCGGGTGTGTACGTGTATTTCTCGACCCGCTTATCCCGAGAGACCTGGATCAGGTTGCCTACCGAGTCGTACTCGTATCGGACGTCCAATCCGTGGAGATCGAAACTGATTGGATCATACCCAGTCAGGCGCGTGATCCTCTTCCGGCGGAAGATATCGGGAGGGTCCTTCTGATTGTTCTTTTCCCAACGATACGTATCCGTGTTCGAGTCGAATACTGCCGAGTAGTCCAGGATGAGGGCCCGTCCCGAGGATTCCTCAATCAGGTCGAGCGTATCCGGGTCGCTGTCGACATATGGCAGAAGTAGCCCCGGAAGGTTTTTCACCGCAGGATCATTCGTGTCGTAGTAGAGGTTGATGCGATTTCCGTTGGGCTCCTCGATGAACCTGAGCGTATAGATTTTATCGGAGGATGCGCTGTTGGGGTTGGATGGCGGCTGCAGCTCGAAGTGATATCGGACATGGCTCTTGGTGTAGAAGTCATAGCTGTTGGGGTCGCTCTGGGGATCGGGCTGGACCAGGGTCGAGTGATAGCCGATCTGAGGATCGTAGAACTTGGCGGTCGCCGGTAGCCCGAAGAGGGCCGCCTTGGCCGCATTGCTTTGACCGCCCCCGTCGAAGCGGTTGCCGGTACCTTCTCCGCCGATGACCGTAAGGCCGCCGCAGCTGTGGGCGATCAGCCGAACGTCGTAGCTAAAGGTCCATCCCGCACCCATTGGGCTGTCGCTCGAACTGCCCAAGCTGGAGTACGTGCGGGTGAAGTCGAGCGACATGCCACGGCCGGGGACGATCACATCTTGAGAGGTTCGGATGAGGTGGCCGTCCCAGATATCCACGCCCTTGATGATCGTATGGGCGAGCGGGAGATTAGAGTTGATCTCGACGTCGTGGTCGATCCAACCGGTGTCCTTTGCCACCTGCCCATCGTCGCCGACGGCGACGAGCGTGTAGGAGTAGCGCCCCGGTTGGCTCAGCTTTCCGCTGGCGGTGAGGATGAAACGGTATTTGCCCGGAAAAAGAAGAACATCTTGGAACACGCCATTGCTCGGGCCCTGGCCATCGGTGATGTTGGTCACACCCTGGGCAGGCTCCCCGGAAGAAGAATCGCCGTCGATGTACAGGCTGACCTTGGCCCGATCGTTCAGCACGAAGGTAAAGTCTCCGCCCGACGTGCAGACATGGCCGTTGACCGCATCGATCCGGGTCCTGATGATCGTGTCGAGGCTGTCGATGCCCGGGACGAACTTGGGGGGGATGAGTTCGATCACGCCCAGGGGGGCGCTGTCGATCTTCAGCGGCCCAGGGGTCCAGACCGACAGGCCCGTGGGCAAATTCCCGGTGTGAATACCATCTCGGACGAGTGGAGGCAGAGTAGCGTTATTCCCGCCGCAGTCCAGCACATCGATCGGGGCGTTCCGCAGGTTGCGCAATTCATATAGCCCCTGACCCGGCAATGCCAGACACTCATTGATCTCCTCGATCAGCCGATTCACGTCGAATACCAAAATGTCTCCGACGCCGCGATACGACACGTACAGCAATCGCTCATCTGCAGTCAATGCGACGCTGTCGGCAAAGCCAAAAGGAATGGGTGTCGTTACGGCCACGACCGATGGATTCGGACCGAACGGGTCTTTGACAATTCCAATCTTGGCACCGCGTACCGACAACGGGTTGGAGTAAAACGGGTAGGCATAGTCTGCAACAAAGGCATACCCCTTGTCACGAGTGACCGCTAAACCCGCCGCGTTATGCAGGTCCAACTCAAAGTTGGATATACGCCAGTCTGTCTTGTGTTCCAGCGGAATGAAGCCCAAATGGGCATCGAAGGACTCCGGCGCGTCATTGGTTACCTCAAGTGCCCAAAGGCCCATCGCCTCGAGTGTGTTCAGATCACCGTCTATCCCCGTAACGCCACGCACGTGCGAGATTGCCAGCATTTTGTCAGGATCATCCGTCGCTACGATTTTGTACGGTTCCATGCCTGCCTGGAAACTGGCGATCTCTTCCCTCCATTGATTGGGGTTGCTTCCCGCGATTTTTGGCTTATCGGCAGGATCGATATTTACTACCACGATCCTGCCCGTTTCGTCCGGCTTTGATTGATCTATCCAAGGTTTTGTGCCGGAATATACCATCGTGCGGGGTTCGGTCACGTACAGTCGTCGACCATCGGCGTTGACTGCCATCCCGTGCAGGATCCATGCCTCGGATGTGTACGGCGTCTTCGGGTCTCGTTCACTTTCCTTTTTTAGAACAATCGTATCCACGTGTTTGTGGAACGTTTCCGAATCGGGGCTGATGTCGATGACATAAATCCGCTTGTAACTTCCAGCCAAGTGCAAAACGTCATTGAACGGATCGACAGTGATCGAGGAAGCGCCGTCGGGCGACTTGATGATATCCATCTCGGGAGTGAGGTGATTGACATCGACTTGTCGCAAGGTCATTGCATCCAAGACAGCCACGCCGCCGGGTACCAGTGCGTACACGCGAGTCCGATCGCTCGTCACGGCTGTCTGTATGGCCGGTACAGCCATATCATTTGCCTTCACATCGATGAGTTCCCGCACATGACCACCAACCGTGATGTTGTAATCGGAGATTTGCTCGGACGACGGAGGTTCAATGGCCACGACTTGACCGTTGTACAGCCCTGCGAAAACTAAATCGGAATCACTGCCGTAAATTCGTACCGAATTGCTCTTGACCGAACTCAAAGTGAAGTTGGTTCCGATGCTGACATTCTTGGGTGCCGGGCGCTCGATATAGATCTCGCTAAGACCAAGGATCACTTCCTTTGGGACTTTAACTTTGATTGAAATCTTGTCGCCAACTTGCGAAAGAAGTTCGACGTCCTGGCCTTTGGCGATCGCATCACTGCTTCCTTGCTTGAAGTGTATTTTCAAATCGGAAATCTTCGAACCATTGGGCGGAGGCGCACCGGCCGGAGGATCGGCTAGAAAGTCTCTCCCTTCCAGTTCAATGAACGGCTCTTCGTCAACAATCCTAAAGTCGACCGATTCGATAAAGGGGTCGTTTGGAATCGCCGAAAGAGGTTGAGCTGATATGATGGCGGTACCGACGTTGGCACCCGGCTGGCGATAAACCACAACTTGCTGGAATGCAGGCGCGATATTCTTTGCGAACCACAGACTGACCTCATACGTTTGGAACGGGGCGCCCTGTTGCCAGAGCGTGTTCATCGTCCTTATGTCGCAACCCAAGTCGATCAATTCGTTAATAGCGGCAGTCGTTGCACCCAGGTGGATCTTCTCCTTTACCGACTTGGGCAGATCCTGCTGAAAACCTGCGTTCAAACTGTAAACACCGCAATTGGCGACACGGTTGTCAAGGGTACTGACAATTCTCCACGGGCTTCCCAGTTGTCCCGCGCCAGACGTTAATGTCGCCATAATACCCGCGACGCCAAAGAATCCGTATTGCGCGAGGGCTCTCGGCAAATTGAATTTCAACTTGAACGTGTTGACTTTCGGGATGGATTCAGCGACCAGGACTTTTCCACGGGTGGTCAATCCGGGCCACGGAGGACTGGTCGTGTGAATGTATCCGTCATTGGAGACGATGCCTTCGTCCAACAATATCCAACTCGGTTCCAGTTCTCCCTGCGCATTGGGAACCTCTGCGTAACGGAAGAAGTAAACGCTTTCGCCGGCGGGGAGGTTTCCGGCGGGGACCGTAACTTGAATGGGATAAGCGAATCGCTCTACTCCGACATCGAGGTCAAACGCCCCAACAAAGGCGAAGTCAGCCGGAACATCCAACGGCAATTCGTTTTCCACCAGTCCGGAGACAGACACCATAGTCTCGTCTGAAAGTCCGCCCGGCGGCACGGATATGGCGTAGCCGTCCGTGCTTTGCACGATCGCACCCGCTTCACCGATCATGACCTCACCGAACCGTGGTGTCGTGACGCGCACCAATGCGTGAGCCTCGGCCGGACCGTGCAAGACCGCCACCGTTGCTTCACCAGATCCGACAGCTTGAATCCGGCCTCCTTCAGTGACAGTCACGACGCCTTCGTTCGAGCTGACGTAAATCGTGCCGGCATCCGCGCCAGTAATATCGTGGTCGTCTCGCAGACGAACCAGCAGTTGCCGGAAACCGTCGTCTTCCGGCAAGGTCACGAGGAAGGGATAGACGTTCAAGCCGTACGTAGACGCAAGACGGTCGAGTTCACTATCGGGAGAGCCCACGATGACAGCGGTCGCGTCATGGATCTCACCGTGTGACACGATGACTCCCGTCGTGCCGTCGGCCATACCGGTGATCACCCCGCCGCTGGACACCGGAGCCACCATGGCATCGGTCGAGGTAAACGTCACATAGGACGCCGGTACGGGAACCTTCTCCTGATCAGTGAAATCAGCTAGGACCATCAATGGCCATTGCTCGCCAAGATCTAATTCCGGCAGCCGATTCGTGATTTCCAACCGGACCAGCGGGGCATCGCTGACGGTCACCGGCAGGTTGGCGACACCGGACGAGTTGAAGCCGTCGTCGGCGATCACCTGGAAGCCTGCCGCCCCGGCATAGCCGGCATCCGGTGTGAAGATCGCCACGTCGCCGCCCGGGGCGAGGTCCGCCGTGCCGTTGGTGGCACCGACGATGCGGTACGTGACCCGGTCGCCGTCGGGATCGCTCGCCACGGCCGACAGGTCCACCGCAGTGCTCAAATCCACGTGAGTTGTCAGCACCGGCAGTTGGGCGGCGACCGTCGGCGGGCCGTTCCGGACGAACCCGTAGTTTCGCATCAGCAGCAGCATATCGGCAGCGCTAACCTCGCCGTCGCCGTCGATGTCGGCGGCGGGATCGTAACCCGCCTCGCCGCGCCGGCTCCCCTGGGCGGCATCCAGATGCTGATTGTCGATACCGTCGACAACTCCGTTTCCGTCGACATCCCCGGCGATGCCGAGTTCCAGCTCGTATTGGCCTGCTGTTGAGGCATCCTGGCCGGTAATCTGCAACAGGAAGAGGCTTTCACGTGCAATGCGGAAGATGGACGTGGCGTGGTCCCCGTCGAGGCGGGTGATGAGGGGGACCAGTCCGTCGATACCCGGCATCCCGGGGCTAAAAGAGCTCCCGGGCGCCGGTTTGACGGTGGCACGAACCAGGACCGTCCCGGTTTCGAGCGTTCGCAACTCGCTGCCGCGGATGGTAAAAGCGTAGCGATGGGTTTCGCCGGCTTCCATGCTTTCGTTGATTACCCGCCCGGTAAACGCAACACTGCTGCCCAGGTCGGCCTGGACCGGATCGATCCGGGCCGTCTGGCCGTAGGAGATCGCCTCACTTCCGGAAGGCGCGACCACAACTCTCAGCAGGTGCGCGTCACCGGTATCATAGGCGTAGTGCGTAGCGGTGGCGGTGTGCAGTTGGCGAACACCGGTGAGGTTGCCCGCCGGGTCGTACCCGTAGACGACGCGGGAGCCGTCCGGTGCCGTCGCCGACAGGATACTCCCCTGGGGGTCGCGGATAAACCATATCCCTTCACCGTTCCGGGCGACGATGCCGGCGTCGCTGATCGACAGGCGCCCCCCGTTGGGAGTGACCTGCTCGACGATCCCCCAATCGGTTTCGATGCGGTACCGCGTGCCGTCGGGCGCCGTCAGGGTGTAATCGAAACCGTCAAACAGAGGGTTGGCCGGGTGGTAGGGTTGGCCTGTTTTAATAGCGTAAAAGTGGCTGCCCGCTTTGACCAAGGCGGCCTCCACGGATTCCAGCCCGTAGTCGACGCCTGCCTCGGATTGCCACGCCGGGAGGTAATAGCGGACACCGGGCAATTCCACGAGCTCGGGTTTGAATGTGAACGCGACGTGACGGCCCTCGGCATCGGGCAACGTCAGATAGACCCGTGAGCCGTCGCCCAGCGGATTGAAGGTGCCCAGGGCTTCCCGCCCGGTCGGCTCGACACTGGTCTGGACGTGAACGTCGCGGGTGGACAGACGCCAGCCGTAACCAAACGATCCCGGTGTCTCCCGGGTCAGCGAGTCGTACACGCGCACAAGATCCACCGGGATACCATCAAGTTGTACGGAGAGATCCGTTTCGGAACGATGGTAGGCGCCGGGTTTGGTCACGCTGTTGATTTCGATCGTCGTTTCCGTCTGCGATGTTCGCCCTCCCATATCCTGTGCGGTCAGTCGCAAACGGTAGACGCCGTTGGAGATGTTGCCCGGATCCAGCCGCGTCAGCACGCCGTTGTTCACGGTTGTTTCGCCGCGGGTCAGTTCAATGTATTGCGGGGCGAGGGAGGGCGCGGTGAGGGGCGCCATGTCGAGCCGCCAGAAGTCAAGATTGCTGTCCAGGACCGTGCCGCCCAGGTTCGTCGCCTGACGGATGGTGCTGAAGGGGAGTCTGACGTCAAAAGCGGTCCGGGGGGCATCACGGTCGTCTGGGTCGCGGACCTTCACGATGGCGGTGGCCTCTCCGACAAGGCCGTCGAGGTCCGTGGCCGTTGCCCGGACCGACATCTTCCCCGGTTGTCCGGCAATGAGGGTCGCCCGGCCGTGGGTATCCAGCGCGAGCGGTTGTCCGTCCACGGACACCGCCAAAGCCGTGACGTCGGCCAGGCTCGTGGCTAGGGCGTGCACCAGCACTTTCTGGCCGGGAAGCGCCGGGAAGCCGGGTGTCAAGACGATCGTGACGACAGGCGGCTCCGGTTCAACCGCCGCCCGGATCAGGATGGTCTGGGCGGTGCCGGCCAATCCGTCGGAAGCGCTGAAGGTCACAACATGTTCACCGGACTGCCCGGGCTGCGGCGTCCAGCGGAAAAGCCCCGTCCCGGTGTCGAGGGTTGCCCCATCCGGCAAACCGATCGCGGAATAGGTCAGGGTGGTGCCGGCGTCCGGGTCTGTGGCGGTGACCGTGAACTCCAGGAGCTGCCCCAACGTGGCCGAGTGGTGGGAGAGGCTGAAGGCCGGGGCACGGTTGCGGTTGCCGACCCTCAGATCGACATCCAGGGTATCGCTCAGACCGGCCGGATCCTGGGCCCCGAACGTAATCGTGTAATGGCCGGCCTGCTCGAAGTCCGGTGTCCACTGGAACGTTCCGTCGTGGATGTCGAACACGGCGCCTTCCGGAAGGCCCTGCACCGCGCTGTAGACAATCGGATCCCCGTCGGCGTCCACAGCGCCGATGGCGAACTGCACGTCGGAGCCCTCCCGACCGAACTGTACCGGGACGGGCAGCAGCACCGGTGCCAGGTTGGTGTTCGTGACCGTGATGTCGACCGTTTGACTGCTGGTGCCGTGACCGTCGGTGGCGATGAACTCAACGTCTTCATAGGTGCCCGCATCCAGGAACGTCGGCGTCCATGTCAAGACGCCGGCGGCACTATCGAATTCGGCACGGGGCGGTAAATTCAGGGCGGAGAAGACAACCGGATCGCCTTCCGGATCCGTGGTTGAGAGTTGAACTGTGAGCGTATCGCCTTCGGCAACCATTGGATGACCGATGGGTGGAAACAGCGGCGCGTTGTTGGTCTCCCGCACCCGGATCGCAATGGTTTGCTCATCCGAGGCCACCAGAGAAGCGTTGCCGTTGCCGCCGTCGGTGACCTGGAACGTGACCGCATAGGCTCCGATATCATCCACATCCGGTGTCCAACTGACGATCGCCGTTCCGTAGACCGGGCCCGGTGTGAGGGTCGCGTCGGAGGGCAGCCCGGAGAACGAAAAGCTCAGCGGTTCACTGTCCAGGTCACGGGCGCGCACGGTCAGGTGGAACGGCTCGTCCACGACCGCCACCCGGTCGCCGATGGTATCAAAGACCGGGGGCTCGTTGTCCGACGCGACCGAGACGACGAAAGCGAATGTGTCGGTCAACGCCGCGTCCGGACCGGCACCGTCTCCGTCGTCGACGGCGCTGACTTCGATGGCGTAGTCCCCGCGATCGCCCACGCCCGGGACGAAGCGGAAGACGCCGGTCCCGTCGCCGTTATCGGTGAATGCGGCAAAGTCGGGGATGGGAAAGCCCGGCACCGCGCTGGTCGCCGAAAGTGTCAGCGGATTGCCGTCGGGATCGCCGGCCCGGACGGTCAGATCGAGGGTCTCGCCCAGATTCACGGTTGTATTGGGGATGGCTTCGATTTCGGGCCGGCGGTTGGCGTTGAAGACCGTGATCTGGACCGTGACGCTCACCGTCAGCGGCGTGCCCGTCCCGTCGCCGTCGTCGGTGGCGCTGAAAACGGCCTGGTGCTGCCCGGCCTGGTCGTACTCCGGGGTCCAGGAGAAACGGGCGGTCTCGGGATCGAAGGTCGCACCTGCCGGCAATTGCGGCGGGTCGTAGCTCACCGTCCTTTCGACCACACTCAGGGAGATCAGCGTGCCGTCTTCGGCCCGGTCGGGCAGCTGGTAGAAGGGATTGTCGGGGTCGAAGGCAAATGCGCGGAAGTCAAGGGTCTGGCCCTCGACCACCTGCCAACCTTCGAACTGGTTGAACACCGGAGCGGCATTGACGTTGAGAACGGTGATCGTGCTGGTCACGGTGGTCGATTCCTGCCCGTCGCTGACGGTGAACGGCACCTCATAGGTGCCCGCCTGGTCGAATGCGGGCGTCCATTCGAACAGGCCTGTCCCGGGATTCAGTCTCGCCCCGGGCGGCAGGATATGGCTGTCGTAGGTCACGGGCAGGCCGTCCGGATCGCTGCCCTGCAGGAAAAAGCCCAGGCGATCCCCTTCTCGGACGGTCCGGTCGGCGGGGCGCAGCAGCTCCGGCGGACGGTCGGTCGGCGCGATCTCGATGGTCGTACTGGCAACGGCTTCGCGAAACCCGTCGCTGACGACAAAGGTTACATTGGGATAGGTCCCCGCCGCGTCGTAGTCGGGCGTCCAAACCAGCGCCCATCGGGAGGGATCGAAAGACGCACCGGGCGGCATATGATGAACCCGCCACCAGAGTGTGTCGCCGTCCGGATCGGTGGCATCGACGGGAATGTCCAGGGGCAGGCCTTCCCAGCCTTGAATCGATACCGGCAGGTGGGCAATTGAAGGCGCCCGGTTGCCCCCGTCGACGTCGACGGTAAATGACTGAGCGGCCCGGCCTCCCAGCGCGTCGTAGGCATGGAGCACCACCGACGCCCGATCGGGGCTGTCGGCATCGGGAAGCCAGCTCAACAAGCCGGACTGTCCGTCCAGGGTCATTCCGTCGGGTCCTTCGATAAGCACGACCACCACCGACAGGCCGTCGGGATCGTGTGCCTGGACAGGGCAGCCGTAGGGCTGGCCGACAGCGGCCTGGGTGACCGGATCCGAATAGATCACCGGCGCGATATTTGGCGAGGGGGTCGCCGACACGCCGGCGTCGTAATCCACCCGGCGGCCGTTGACGTCGGCAATGGTAATGGTGCGGCCGAGTGTGCTTTCGCCGGGCTCCAGGCGCTGGTCTGCCGGCAGGCTCCCGGAGAGGTCAAGGAACCAGCGTCCGTCGACCGCCCGGCCGATGGCGTCCTGCGGGGCCGACATGTTCCCCAGGGCGGGATCCAGCACGAGTATCAAGGGCAGCAACAGATCGTTGGGACCAATGTTCGTGATCGTCACGTCGTAGGAAACGGTATCCGTGCCCCGATCCGAACGCGCCAGGACGAACTCGATATCCGTCAGCGCGGACAGATCCGAGACAGCGGCAAACCGGGTAACGTGGGGCTGGGACATGGACTGGCCATCGATACTCGAGACGGACCCGGACACCGTGAGTTCATAGCCATCGGCGTCCAGGGCGGCGAAGGTCAGGCGTACGGTGCGTGTATCGATGTCGTAGCGGGCATCCAGCACCGGCTTGGGACCGGTGTCATCACCGGCAAGCACGTAATTTGCGGGGTTGATCACCGACGTCGCATCGTCGGGGTCGCCACCAACCATGTCCGTGTCGAAGGTGACGGTCACCTCCGGCCATGGCAACGCCACGATCGCGTCCGGGGGCGGGTTGGTCGCAATGACAATCGGCGCGATCACGGGCTTGAGCACATCGACCTGTTCGGACTGGCTGAGCAGCACGCGGCCGTCGCTGGTGGTGACGGCCACGTCGCCGCGCGACCCGCCGCGGGCGACCGCGATGGTGCGCAGGGTTGCCAGATCGACCATGGTCAGGTCGCTGCCGCCGCCGGTCACCTCGCCCGTGTCGAGCCGTGGTGCCGTGTTGTGGGAGACGAACAGCAGCCCTTCCAGTTGCGTGCCAGCCCGGCCAAAAGCAATCGAGTCGATATCCGAATCGAACCTCAGGATCGTCTCGGCGCGGGCGCGCTCGGTGAATCGGATCACCTGTTCCCGGTCGGGCCACGTGGTGGCCCACAGCCGGCCGTCGTCGTCGAACGCCAGGCACCCGACCCGGAGGTCCAGGTCGCGGCTGTAATGGGTAAACGCCTGAGTGGCCGGATCGAAGATCTCCACACCCTTGCCGGAGGACACGTAAATCAACCCGGTATCCGGCTTGATGGCCAGGGCGATGGTCAGCCCGTCGCCGAAGCTGTTGACGATCGTGCCGGTTTCGGAATCGAGCTGCAGCAGCGGGCCGCCGCCGGTGGTGGCCCAGAGGTTGCCGTCGTCGTCAAAGGCGAGATTGAAGATGGGGTGTTCCAGTTCGACCCACGGTTCGGTTGCCTCGCCCCCTTCGGGGTCGAATCGGAACAGGGAGCTTCGTTTCTGTCCCCCGCTGATGATGATCGTCCCGTCCGGCGCTTCGGCAATCGCCATTGGGCCGATGCCGGCGTTGCTCTGCGCGATACCGGTGGCGAACGAACGGGCGACGAACGGTCGCAGGACCACATCGAATACCGGTGGGCGACTGGCCGGTTCGGCGGCGGGGATGCCCTGCTCGGTTTCCAGGAATAGCCGGTTTGTAGCCGGGGAGGGACTGGGCGCGGGTGCGATGCCGAAGTTGGGCGGTGTCGTCTCCCGGCTGGGTGCGGCACCCAGGTTGACCGTCGACCCGTCGGATGGTCCGGTGAACCCGAAGGTCGGCGGCTCGCGATTGCCGGCCATGTCGGTCGCCAGTGCGAGGAACTCGTAGCTATGGCCGGCCTCCCCCTCGAAGACCTCCGAGCCCGCCGACGCTCCGACACGCCGCTGCCAGATACGGAAGTCGCCGCCGTCGACGGCCACGTAGATCGTCACGTGGCGAAAACCGGACCCGCCCACGTCGTCGGTCACATTCCACGAGACCGTGTAATCGTCGCTTTGTTCCGAAAGCTGGGACACGGTCAACCGGGTTGTCGGTGCGACCGCATCGACAACCTGAATCAATTCCAAGGTGTCCTGGGGTGGCGCGTTGTTGAACAGGACACGTGCCTGTGCGGCCACTTCGTTCCCTGTTGCCGCGTCATCCTTTGCCCGGACCGTATAGCTGACAAAGCCGGCCCCTTGGTTCAGCTCGGCATTGGGCGGCAGCAACCCCTTGTTGGGATCCCGGCACAATTCTCCGGTCAACGGGTCGATGGCCTCGAGCAGCCACGTCGCCGTGCGGGTGTCGATGTCGATGCCGGCGCTGACCCGTAACACCAGCCCCAATGCCTCGGTAAAATCGAACTCACCCTGGAACAAGGCCCGGTCCTGCGGGATGTGAACGTGGATGTCACCGACTTCCAGGTCACCCAGGCGGAACGAATGAGGATCCAAATCCTCATCCAGCTCGGTGACCACACGGATCTCGGCGGTATGCGTGGATGCGGTCGCGGGATTCTCGAACCGGATCGTGTAGGGAAGCGGGTGGCCCATGGGCACCATGCCGCCGGAGTCGCCCGTGATGGGACCCGTCACCGAGGCCAGGCGGTCCGATTCGGCGCCGCCCTCCAGATATGCTGAAAGGTCCAGAGGATGCGTGGAACCGTCCCCCCCTTGAATCAGGGCATTGAGGCCGCCGCCGGTGGTAAAGTCGATCTGGAACTCGGGGGGCAGGCCGCCGCCGCGACGTTCAAAGGGAATCCACGGGGCATAAACGCGGAACGTCTCGAAATGCGTCGGCTGCGACAGCCCCAGATCCGCCTGCTCGAAGTCGGGAAGTGCCGGAACCGGCAGATTGTAAATGTCCTTTCCTTCACAAGCGTCCTTTCTTAAGGAGTAGAATTCCACCGGGGCGAGCAGGTCGGGGTCGTGGCCGTACCAGCCGCGGACCTGTTCGAAAAACTCGACCAGATTCCCGGATGTTCGGATCTCACTGCCGGCCGGTCCCACCAGGATGCCGCCGGCCAGGGTGGCCAGCAAACTGACCAGTTGGGCCTGCTCGCGGACGGGCGGAGCCTCCCCTTCAGGGCGCAGCAATCCGGCCTGTTCGATCGACGCGATATACAGGTCCCCCCAAACCTGCGCGTCGGCCGCCAGCACCAGCAGCGTCGACGACGCGTTTTCGTCGACCAGGATCGCCTGCCGCAGCCGCTCGGCCTCGGATCGCTGGTGCGCCATAAACTCCTCACGGGTCATGGCCGTCGCTTCGGCAAATACATGAAACTCGAAAGGAATAAAGGGAAACAGACAGGCTTTGGGAACCGGTAGTGTCTTTGCGAAGGCCTCGAGATAACCGGTCGCACTCATCATGCCTTCATATTCCGGGAAACGGTCGGCAAAGTCATCCCGCACGGCATTCCACCAGGGGGCCAGGCTTGCCTGATCTTCGGTCAACAGGTCGGCAAAGGCCGGAAACAGGGCCGTGAGCTGGTTGCGCAGCTGCACATACGCCCGGTCGTGCAATTCACGCAGCCCCGGATAGGTGGCGATGTTGAAACTGAAGCCGCTGAACCCCAACGCGGGCTGGTCGAGCAGGTAGCCGGAGGTGCTGACGTGCCCCGTCGTATTGGTCGCCGAATCGAGGCTGGCCCACGGCACGTCGGCCAGTTCCTCGCTTTCGGGGGTTCCGCGCAGGTTGGTGGCGAACTGGACGAAGGGCAGACCGAAGATCTTGGGATTGGGACCCATTTCCGGGACGCCGACGCGATAGAAGACATAGGGGGCATCGAGGTTGCTGCGTCCCTGCAGCGTGACGCTGAAGGTGCCCGTGTCCCCGGCCAGAATCGCCCGCGGGCCGCCGATACCGATGGTGACTTCGGGCTCGATGGCCCGCTCCACCTGGAACCGGTAGGGCACCACGGCCTGCTCTCCGTCCGGATTGGTCACAGCCAGATCGTAGAGTCCGTGGGGGGCGTCGGTCAGATCGAAAATGGCTATGATTCGGCTGCTGTCGATGACGCGGTATTGGACCGGTTCGAATTCGGCGATTTCCGGCCGAACCAGTTTGACAATCGCCCCCTCCCGGAACTGGGCCCCTTTGATGGTCACGGTGACGAAGCTGCTGTCGCCGCCAATGTCGGTCCGGACGTCCGAAACGGTCAGCGGGAGCAGCTCGGCGAGCAGGACAACGGGGTTGTCGTCTTCAGGCACGGAAAAGCCGCGGATCAGCACAAAGTACTCGCCCGGCCGCGTATTCGGGACCACCGCGATCTGATCGGCGCCGAGTGCCCCCTGGTATGCGGCATCGAAGACCGTGCTTGTCGGGACGTCGCCGTGCCGAAGGTACAGTTCGTTCGTGGCCTCTTTACTGGCGGAGCTGAGCGTGACGCGCAGGGTCTGGTCCGCCGGGACGGTGACCTGGAACATGCGCTGTTGACCCGCGCTGAGCGTCGTGTCGAGCGGGACGCCCAACTCCAGCGAGTCGACGCCGATGTCGATCACGCCGGCCGAGACCAGCCGGTTATTGGCCTCGTTTAGGTCTTCGAAAATCTGATTGAAGATGTCGGTCCGCACGATGACCCGGTATTGGCCGGGGGCCACGGGAGGAAGCTCGGCATCGAGGGATGCCGTGTAGGAACCACCAGGCAGCAGATTCCCCACGAACGGTACCCGTCCCAAGGGTCTGTCGCCGAGGTCCCAGGTGGCGTCCGCGGAAAGGTAAGCGGTGTCGGCCCAGGACGCGAGCAGGGACCGATCGCTGGCATTGGCCACTGTCCATTGGATGTGCACCGGTTGTCCTACGCGGCTCGCGGTGGGCACGTCGATGCCGGTCACTACCAGATCGGCCGGTGGCGGCAGCTCGACAATGATGGGATCCGAGGGCCGGTCGTTGTTGTTCTCATGGTCCCCCTCGAACACGCGACGGCCTGCGTCCGTTCGCACGAGGACGTACCACGGCCCGACCAGGTCTGTCGGCATCGTGAAGGTGCGGGATACCTGGTAGCTCTCGTCTTCCGCCAGGCCGTCCTCATGCCGGTGAACACCGAGATAACGGTCCGCCATGGTGTCGAGGGACGTGTCGCGGGACAGGTAGATCAAGTCGATCCACTCACGTTGCGTCAGGGGGGTCGCACCGCCGAAGTTGGTCACGGTATAGGCCACATCGAAAGACTGGCCCCGCTCGACCCGCTCCGGGACCGTCACCGCGGTGACTTGCAGGTCCGGCACCTGCGGCTGTGTCACCTGGAGCGGGGCCGTGGTGATGTTGTTGCCCTCTCCCTGGAACTCTTTGACCAGGTTCCCGTACACGGCGGATCCGACGCCCGGTTGGTTCACGCCGATGGCGCTTCGGACACGGGTATCGAAAGACTGTGAGGCATCCGCAAACGCCAGTATGTAAAACTCGCCTTCAATGCTGTCCGGCAGGCGCGCCGGGAGCGTTACCGTATACGATGCATTGATGTCGAGCACCCCGATTCGCCGGTAATCGCCCAGCCACCGATCCGATATGTCGAGGGTCGGATCGAGTGACAGAAACATGCGGTCGTACCACATCCCCTCGCGTGTGGTGCGGGTTCCGACATTGGTGACCGTGAATTCAACGTCGACCATTTGGCCGGCATTGGCCGTGGCGGGAACGGAAAGATCGGTGACGCGCAGGTCCGGCTCACGGTAGACCACCGGCAAGGGGGCCTGGTTGACGTTGTTGTAGGGCGACTCGAAGGCGTTTTTTTCGATAGTAACGGTCGCGGCTGAGGTCGTTGGAACCTCCGACGGGCGGCCACGAACTTGTAGAGGAAGCGTGATTTGCCACGTGGGGCTCATTGGCGGCGATGTACACGTAATAGTCACCGCCGATGCCTTTGGGCAAGGTCGCTTCCAGGGTGGCGGTGTAGCTCTCGCCGGGACCCAGCGGATCACTGTTGTCGTGTCCGACGGTACCCATGACCACAGCCCGGTCCGCGATGAATGTCGGGTCCGGGGAAAACCAGACTTTATCGACCCAGTAGGCGGTGCCGGGCCAGGCCTCGTGATCGCCGACATTGGTCACCGTCCATTGGATGGTCGTTCGCTCTCCCGAGTAGCTGACCGGCTGGGTGACGACCTCGCTGATCACCAGATCGGCGGGACGGATGCGCACATCCGTGTCGGTACCCCGCACGTTGTTGGATTCATCGGTTTCGGCCACGCGCCGGTGGGCGTCGACGACCACCGTGACAAAGATCCCCTCAACGGGCGGCGAGAGGTCAAAGGTCACCGATGTGGTCCTCGTTTCCCCGGCATGCAGCCCCCCCTGGGAGGACCCGCCGAGCGGGTTCAGCGCCCACGTATCCCAGCCGGGCCGGAAAGGATCCGGCAAGGGCTGGTCCGATAACAGGATGTAATCGACCCAACCGCCCTGCCGGTCGCCCAGGCCGGCATTTCGGGTCGTCCACGTGACCGTGAACGGTCCGCCCCCGAAGGCCTGGGCGTCGACCGCCAGCGATTCCAGCAAGAGGTCGGGAAGCGGCGCGGGCGGAGGCGGCGGCAGCCCGATCACACTGATCGGCCGGGCCTTGTAATTGTTGTTGTCGATCTGGTTGGGGTCGTCCGGGTTGATGTTGTCCGCCAGTGTGTCTTCCAGCACCTCGGCATAGGAGTCGGTCCAGGGAGTGATGAAATAGCTGCCGGTAGCCACTTTACCGGGCAGCTTGACCGTGACCACGCGATCGTAGCCGGCATTGACGGCCAGCGCGCCGCTCTGCGTGAACCGGCCCAGCAGGATGTCCCCGTGTGACGGATTCGGGCGGTTTCGGTCGCGGGCCAGCCAGACGGTTTCGCTCCAGCGCTCCCGGTCGGTCGGCCCGCTGCCCAGATTGGTCACCGTGTAGCGGACCTCGATCTCGCTCCCTTCGACCGCCTGCTGGGGGGCCACCACATCGCTCAGCACCAGGTCCGCAAACGGGATCGCCTCGACAAACAAGGGCTGAGCACGAAGGTTGTTGCCGTCGTTGGGCCACTCGTCGACCGCCCCGGTCGCATCGGTGAGGACGATGACGAACATATCGCCACGCAGCCGTTTCGGGACGACGATCACGGGCGTCGTCGTCCGATAGAGTTCGGTGGTGCCAAGGGCGGAAGCATTGATGCCACTGAACACCAGGGTGTCGTCGTAGGACAATTTATTGTCGAGGGAAAGATAGACGAGGTCTGTCCACACCGCTGCCGAGGTCGGCGCCCCCTGGTTGATCACATCGAACGCGACCGACATCGTGGATCCGGCAACCACCGGCGTCGATGCGATGATGTTGTCCACCTGCAGGTCCGGCCGCGGGATGACACTCAGGGTCATCGTGACGTCGTCGGCCAGGGAGTTGTTCCCGGTCTGCCCATGCTCGTAGAGCGTATTTCGCGAGTTGGTCGTGACGACCGTTTCGTAGCGGCCCTGGACACGCCCGGGCAGCCGAAACTGCTCGGTGCGCGTGTACGACAGCCCGGCCGGCAGCGGGGTGGCGTATTGCACCTCTCCCAGCCAGATCACGGCGCCGGTGTCGACGCTGCGCAGGGTGACGGCTTCGAACCAGAAGCCTTCGGCGCCCCCCTGCCCCATGTTCTCCACCGTCCAGGTCACGTCGATCACCTGGCCCTCGGTGGCCGTCTCGGGCACGGAAACATCTGTAACGGTCAAGTCCGGTGGCTCGGTGAGGGTAATGTCGACCAGGCTGTCGGAGACGAAGGTGTTGTTGCCGGTATAAATAAATTCGAAGGGCCCACCGGTGATGACAACCACGTAATAACTGCCCACAAAACCGTTCGGCACATTGAAGGTGCCGCTGCGCGTGTAACTGCTGCCCGGCGCCAGGTGTCCGATGCGGCCGCTCGTACCGAGACGGAACACACGGTCCTGGCCCTGGGCGTCGTTGGCCAGCCAGACGGCGTCACCCCAGGTTTCCCGGCTGGTCAGACCGATTCCCCGGTTTTCCACCGTCCACTGGACGGTCAGGGATCGGCCGCTGCTTGCCGTGGCCGGCGCCTGGACGTCGGTGACCGCCAGGTCGGCATATGGGATGGCCATCACGTCGAACGGTTCCGGAGACGAGGCCGAATTGTTGGCCTCGATTCCGTTCTCGAACACCTCCTCATCGGCATCGGCAACGACAAACAGTTGGTAACGGCCCCCGAAGGCCGGAGGCAGGAGAAACGTCTCGGTCCGACTGTAGCTCTGGCCGGTGTCCAGACTTCCGGAGTGCGTAAACCGTGCCAGGACCCTGTCGTCGCCATTTCCCGGGATGGGGTCGGTGGACGCAAGGACCGCATCGATCCAGCTGTCGGTTACACCCGCCCCGGTGCCTGAGTTGCCGACCGTCCACGACACGGTCACCTTTGCCGGGTCTGCGATGATTTCAGGACGAGCGTCAAACGGTTCGGCCGGTGCAAAGGAAACGTCCGACATGACGAGATCCGCGTAGGGCGCCAGAGCAATCTGGACCGGAGCGGCGGCCGTGTTGTTCGTCTCGCCGCCGGTCTCACGGACCTGTCCAGCCGCATCCGTGGAGACAATCACATAGTTCGCCCCCGAGGCCTCGATGGGTATGGTGACGGATTGTTCCAGTATGACCGACTGGCCGGGCCCCAGGTCGGTGGTCACGTCGACCTGGGCCAGCAGTCGGTCCGATCCGTCCAAAACCGTGTCATCGGACAGGTACAACCGGTCGATCCAGTCGGGTACTGCCGCGCCGGTGCCGATGTTGGCATCTTCCCATCGGATCGTGATATCCGCCCCGGACACCGCGGATGCGGGCACATCCAGCTGTGTGGGCGTGAGATCCGGATGCGTGACCGAGACCTCGCCGGTCCCGACGCGCCTGTTGTTGGCTTCGTTGAGCCGCTCGTACACCACATTGTTATAATCGGTCACGACAAAGAACCGGTAAGACCCATCGGCAAGATCGGGGAAATCGACCTGCCGGACCACCTCATAGGATCCACCGACTTCAAGACCGCCTTCGTGGGTCACCGTGGAGACGTGGACGGCGTTAGCTGCCGTGCCGTCGGGCGAAATGAACAGCGCGTCCGACCACGACCCCGGGGCATCCTTGTCGCCGACGTTTTCGACATTCCAGCGGACCGTCGGTGTTTGACCGGGTTGCGCCTCGCCCGGCGCCTGAAGGGCGGTGACGCGCAGGTCCGGGATCGGCGGTTGACTCAAAGCGATGGGCACGGCATGACCATTGTTCGTTTCGTCCGGCTCGATCTGGTCGCCTCCGGCGTCCACTTCGATGATGATGAAGTAATCCCCGTCTTCGAAAGACGCGTCGGCCGGCAACGTGAGAGAGACCGCCTGGGTGTAGGATTCACCCGCGGCCAAGGGGTCGGCTGTCCCGTCGCGGGCGGCATGGTCGGAAAGAAAAATCGCCTGGGTCAGCGTGCCGTCCCTCGACAGCGAAAAGCGGTCGGTGACGCTGCCGGCAATGGCGCCCGGGCCGTTGTTGAGAACCCGATAGGTCAATTGCAGCGGATCACCGAACTGGGCGGCAGTCTCCGTCACCGCCACGTCGACCTGCAGATCCGGGCCCTGGAAGTCGATCGGAAATGGCCCGAGGATGTTGTTCGCCTCGTACACGTGCTCGAATACGGCCCCATGGGCGGCGATCGCAAACAACTGATACGAACCGAGGGCCACGGGTCCGAACGGCACATCTATGTCGACGTCATAGGATCCGCCGATCGCCAACCCCCCTGCGTGCGGCTGCGCAACGATTTGCAGATCATCGTTGTCACCCAGCACGCTGTTCTCGCTCAGCACCACGACATCGCTCCACGGGACGTCCGGCGCGTCGGCAACCGCGTTGCTGGTGTTTTCGACGGTCCAGCGCAGGTTGAGGGTATCGAAAAAGTTTGCCAGGGCCGGGGCCTCAAACGAGGTAAGGGCCAGGTCGGCGTATGGCTGCGGGATAAATTCTTTCGCCTCGCCGGATCTTGCCAGGCTGGGCTCGACATCGTCGTACTCGTAAACCGCATCATCTGCGTTTACCTCCACGAACACGGTGTAATTACCGGACAGCCCGGTCGGAATCGTGCCGGTAAACGTGCCGTCGTAGCTTTCGCCGGGGCTCAGGACACCCTGATGTGCGACGACGGCGATCTGCACGTCGTCGGCATCACCGAAGGTGGCATTGGGCGATGCCACGATGCGATCGTTCCAGAGATCAACGGCACTGCCGGGTGTGCCGTTTCCGGTCGGGCTCGGTCCGGTGTTGGTCACCCGCCAGGTGATCGTCGATTCGAGTCCACCCACCATCGTTTGCGGCGCGGTGACACTGGTTACGCTCAGGTCCGAATGGTCGGGGGCGGCAATCAATATCTCGCTTGGCGCCCGGGTGGCGTTGTTCGCTTCATCAAACTCGGGCACGCCGCCGGCGGCATCGGTTTTCACATACAAAATGAAAGAGCCGGCCAGATCGAGGGGGATGGTTGCCGTGGTGGAGGCGGTGTACGCCCCCCCCGATGCCAGGGCGCCGATGTGGGTGACGCTTTGCACGAGAATGTCGTCGGTATCTCCCAGGATGTCGTTGGCCGACAGGAGAACCGCATCATACCAGGTGTCGATGGGAGTCGGATTCTGGCTGTCGTTCAGGACGGTCCACTCCAGGTCGATGGTGTCACCACTCTTTCCCGTGGTGGGCGCGTTGACGACGGTGACCGACAGGTCCGGGTCGTCGCCCTGGGTTTCGATCGCGCTGACATGGAACACGTCGCCGACGCCGCGGCCGCCTTCCATGTTTTGCCCGAATGCCAGCAGGTAGGCGCCATTGTCGAACTCGTCGCTGATAACGGCGTCTGCCAGACTTTCCGCCGACCAGTCACCCCGAATCGTATTGCCGTCCACGGGCACGCCCGAAGCGTTGGCGGAAGCCGTGATATTCTCGCTGAAGCTCACCGACCACCCGTCCCAGGACACGACGATGGTCGTGATCAGTTCCTGCTGGCCATCGTAGCTGTCGAACTGGAACGTTGCCGGAGTGAAAATCCCTGTTGCCGCCTCGCTGCTGTTGGATCCGGGCTTGTCGTTGTTCGCGGCCCGAACGCGGCCCACAACGCTCAAATCGCGCTCGCCGGTTACCCGTTCGTATGCGATGTCGACATACAGGCCCCCTTCCGTGTTGCCGTAGAAATAGGCTTCATTTTGCGGCGACCCGCTGCCGGCGCTTTTGGGTTCGTTTGCAGACACCACCCCGAACTGATGCCGCCAGTCCTCTTCAGTAATTCCCGGCCAGTTGCCGCCTTTATACGTGGGACTGTCTCCCGTGATCACCACATTTCCGCTGTGGAACCGGGCGACGACAGTCGGACCCCCCATGAAATCGAAGTTCTCGTTGCTGCTGATTTCCCACAAGTGCCAAGTACCGCGATTCCGGCCGTCGAAGCGGAATGCGGATTCGGTCTCCAGGCCACCGCCACCGTATGTGGCGCTGACCCAGCCCGTCCCGATACCCGCCGTGTTCGTGGCCAGGTTCCCGTCGTCGAAGCCATCGTCGATGACGGGCTTGCTCAACACCTCAAACAGATTTGGAGCATCGGTGACGTTCGCTTCCTGGTTCGTGTACTCGTAAACCACGCGGTCCGCGTCGACCTCCACAAAAACGGTATACTCGCCCGACAACGCCACGGGAATCGGCCCCGTCCACACACCGTCGTAACCTTCGCCCGGATCCAAGGCGCCCTGGTGTTCGACAGTGGCGATGACCCGGTCGTCACCATCCCCGAAAAAGTCATTGGCTGAAGCGACAATGCGGTCGTTCCAGCTGTCGACCCGGCTTCCGGGCGACCCGTCTCCGGTCGGGTTGGGACCGGTGTTTTCCACTCTCCAGGTAATGGTGGCAAGCAATCCGCCCACACCGGTCGACGGAGTGACCAGGTTGTTTGCCCTCAGGTCGGCAAAGTCAGGCCTCGCGATCGACATGACCGTCGGTGAAAGCGCGGTGTTGTTCCCTTCCTGATCGAATTCGTCCACCTCGCCGACCGCGTCCGTCTTGATGAAAATCCGGTACAGACCCTCCAGGTCCAGCGGGATCCCGACGGTCCAGGATACCGGGAAGCTTTCACCGGGAGCCAGGGCACCGGTGTGTGGAACATCAGCCAGCGCGATGTCATCCCCGTCGGCAAAAATGTCGTTTGCGGACAGAACGATCCTGTCAAACCACGTGGATCCGGGTGTTGCGGCGACACCGTTGTTCTGTACCGTCCAATCCACCGAAACCATGCCGCCGCTTTGCCCCTGCGCCGGCGAAGACAGGCTGGTAACCACCAGATCGGGAAACTTCGGCTCGGCGGCCGTTAATGACACTTCCGTGGCACCGTAAGCGATCTCGAAGATCAGGTTGTTGGGCAGAACCAGTCCGCTGGTCGTATCGAATGCGCCGACCCGGGATGTGAAGGTGAGTATCTGAAAGCTGTCACCGAGTGCCGGCTCGAAGGCATCCACCAGGATGGCTTCCAGGGATCCGGCGAGCGTCGCGGCGCCACTGATGCTGACCTTTCCAGAATCGCCGGTCTCTGTCCCTTTCATGGCAATCGAGACGGTGCCGCCCGCCTCCTGGACAAGGTTGCCGATTACGTTGACGGTGCCACCGACACGTGCGGAGATCCGGCCATTGTTCGGAGCAAGGCTGCTGACGTTCAATACGCCGCCGTCGGCCTGCAGGGTCCCGCCGGCGTTGGTTACGCTCGAGCCCCGCACAAAGATCGTCCATCCGCTGTCCGAGTCGATCGTCCCCTGGTTGACCAGGGGCAGCGACCCGAGTCCCACCACGCCTTCCTGGCCGTATATCCGGATGCCGGGACCGATGGTCAGCGTCCCGCCGTCGACCGGCTGCACATAGTTGGTCTGATCGCCGCTCCGTCGATTCCCCGACTGCGCAAACAGGATCTCGCCGGTATCGACGAGAGTCTGGTCCCCCGAAAAATTAAGCGCCGTGGCGGCATAGTACCCGCTGCGGGTCATCGTCAGACGGCTGTTGAGGGTCAGACCGTTGAGCACCGTCAACGTCAGCGTGCTGTAATAACTACTGTCGCTGTTGGTGATGGCACCATCGGCCTCCAGCACCACCCCGTCCAGCGTGCTGTTGGCGCTGATCACCAGCCGGCTGCCCGTCTCGCCGGCCACCGTCCCACCGTTGATGCGGCCCCCGTGCAGCCGCCATGTGGTCGCCGCGTCCAGTTCCAGTGTCGCCCCGGTGTTTTCCAGCGTCCCGATCAGATTCACCGTGCTGCCGGTGCGGTCGATCACCCCCATGTCCGCCGTGGTAAATGTCCCATTTAAATTCAGCGTCGCATCAATCGCCGCAATCGTCCCTGCATTGCTCCAGGTGCCTCGCAGCGTCAGCGTCGATTCGGTTACCGCCAGACTCTGATCGATGGTGTACGTTCCATCCAGATCCAGGTGCCCGCTGCCGGAGGCCGAGGCGTTGCCCACGCCGCCGGTCAGGTTGTCCACGTTGAGCACGCCGCCCAACGCCTGCAGGGTCCCGCCGGCGTTGGTCACGCTCGAGCCCCGCACAAAGATCGTCCAACCGCTGTCCGAGTCGATCGTCCCCTGGTTGACCAGGGGCAGCGACCCGAGTCCCACCACCCCTTCCTGGCCGTAAATCCGGATGCCGTGACCGATGGTCAGCGTCCCGCCGTCGACCGGCTGCACGTAGTTGGTCTGATCGCCGCTCCGTCGATTCCCGGACTGCGCAAACAGGATCTCGCCGGTACCGCCGAGGGTCTGGTCCCCCGAAAAATTAAGCGCCGTGGCGGCATAGTACCCGCTGCGGGTCATCGTCAGACGGCTGTTGAGGGTCAGACCGTTGAGCACCGTCAACGTCAGCGTGCTGTAATAACTACTGTCGC
>Ga0209786_1000079_pt1 | contig 39564 bp, 35 predicted proteins | sample WorMetilvaeELBA2_FD_187405 | JGI IMG/M metagenome (GOLD analysis project Ga0209786, IMG submission 187405) | Marine gutless worms symbiont microbial communities from Max Planck institute for Marine Microbiology, Germany - Olavius ilvae ELBA.2... ...
TTTAGAGAAAACGCTGCTAAATATTGATTTGCTATTGTTCGCCATCGTTTTGAACGGCAGTAATTTAATGAGTGATAATTAGCGGCCGGGCTAACTGGAAAAACGGCCACTTTTCGTTCAGGCACTATCTACATATTTCGATGTCATAAATGCGGAAAGATGTTCGAGGAGTTATTTCTCTCCTTTGAACATGCAGAACAAAAGAAAGTGAAGTGCCCGGATTGTAATGTTGTCGCTGCGAGAGATTTTTCAACTCAACGGTTCAATGCACCGTCTAACCCCTATGCCGGTGAGTTGTCCGAGGATTCCGAAGAGTACCGGGAAATGCACTACTACGAAAAGAAAAAAGACTGGGAAAAAGCCGCCCAAGCCGCAGAAGGGGTCAGCGATTTCGCCAAAAACAAGTTTTTGCAAAAAGCCCAACAAGAGCCATCAAAAACAAAGTAATATTTAATCTAAAGAATTCCGAAAAATTGGGCACGTTTAATTTAAAAAATTTAAAAAAATCCGGCAGTAGGCCCACCGGGATAGTTTTACCGAGGTGGTGATGCTGCCGGTGCTGCGCGAGCAGCTCAAGGTCATCAACAATCCTCAACCAGTTCATGTCTCAGCGCTTGAGAAAAACACAGCAACACAGAGATTGGCGCCACGATAAGTGCTCTCAAGAGCACGCCTAGGCATGGGATGCGGTCATTGATCACCAGGCACAACTGCTGATTCTGGAAGCGGACGGCCCGCGAGGAAGGCGGAGGCGCCCGGGTGCATCGGCACTTCTGCAGTTGATCCCTCCGCTTGCTGTGTTTTCCTCCCAGCAGCCGCTGGAAGCTTTGCACGGTGGTTGCTTAAGGTCATGGCCACGAGGTAAGCGTGTCGCGCAGGAAAGTCATTGCGGCATACCAGCAGGTAGTCGCCGAATTCGATAATGGCCCTGAGCGGCACTGGTCCGTATTCGTCAAACGGTGGCAAGCCATGCAGCATGGCGGCGGCATAGTTTCGCGACAGCAGGGCGACGTCGAACTGTTTGGTACTGATGAGACTGCCGACACGCCCCATGTTCGGCGCGCGGGTCACACGCGCCCCGCTGGCCGGCAGGTGGGTGGCGAGAACTTCCGCCACGCGTTTCCCAAGCTCATAGGATGAACCGTCCGTCCGGCTGGTAACCACGAACAGATGTCTCTCGCGAAAAACTGCCCACTGCCGGTAGGGTGTATGGCCCGTACTGAAAACCCACGTCATGGTGGCCAGCGCCAACATGACGAACACCCCTCTTGTCGAATAGTCATTTCTCAACGCAGCGATACTCATTTTTTGAATATGTCGAGGGGCAGGATGGCCGAGACGATGTAGTTCGGCACATCCACGAGCTGTCCGATTCTGAGGTCGACGGCCACGCTTGAGACAATGTATGCTTGTTCGGGCGTCAGCCCTTTTTCCTTGACCATGAAATCAATCATCTCAATCAGAGCGTTGCGGGCAGCGATCGTCAAGTCCTCGGACAGGTTGGTAAGCGGTCCAATCTTCTCGCCATCGATATAGGTCGTGTAAATTGGAATCTCCCCCGCCGTTTTCAACGGCATGCCTGTGGTGGCATAAAACGATGTGGGTTCCAACTTCTTGAGCTGAGCCCCGCCCTTAAAATGAGGCACTTTGACCAATGCGCCCATACCCTTGAGAACTTCGGTTACCACGGTAACTTTAGCCCCCATCTCGATTGCGGTACCCGATACTTCACCGTCGCCCTGGGCGTAATGTACGTCACCTACGAAAAGGCCGGCACCGTCGATGAAAACCGGCAGGAGCAGGGTGGTGCCTACCTGCATCTGCTTGACATCCATGTTGCCGCCATTCTCACGGGGCGGTATCGTCCTGAGACATTTGGCCTTGAATGTGCCCTCAGGTCCACAGACATCAGCCGGCAAAGCGCCCATTGGCTGCGGCGTGAGCACAACACCGCCGACCTCGGCCAATTGGGCTTCGCGCCCCAAGATCTGCTCGATTTCAGGTCCCCCGGGAAGCACGCCCACCGATCCCATGAAACCGTTGAATGGAATAGCCACTGCGGGTATCTGCTCGGAGGTGGCTTCCAGACGGGTGAGCCGCCAATTGGCGATATACGGTTTGGTGAATTTGTCGCGCAGAAAGCCGAAGCCCGGTACGATCACCGTGTAACCGTAATCATCGGGCTCGATGTCAACGAGAGTAACGGCCAGCACGTCGCCCCGCTCCGCCCCTTCGATGTAGACCGGCCCGGTCATGGGATGAACCAGGTTCAAGTCCACTGCAGTGACGTCGTCCGGGATCGATTGGAAGTTCAAGTCACTGTCCAGTGCGTCCCGCGTTTCGAAGACGATCTGCTGGCCGGGCTTGGCGTCGACCACTGGTGTGATAGCCGGATGGTATCGATTGAAGCAGTTAGAATCGTCTTTACAATGGGGGCCGTTTTTTTTGACCACCACCGACGGTGACCCCTTGACATCGGACGTGTCCGCCCAAACAACGGCAGCAATAGCCGGCACAATCAATAAAGCCCCGATGACTCCTAGTAGCTTTTGTCGTTTCATGTGTTTTCCCCCTTTTTGATTTGATTGAACTGAAAAGATGTCATATCTTCAAACTCAACACAAAACATCCGCCATGGCAGATTTATTTGTTTGTGTCCCGAAGTGAGCAGAGATTTTCATTCGTAGGCCTATCGTTCAGACGCAATCACGGGAACTTCTGGGAGATAAATTAAACCTTTGTTACCTCGGAATAGTGAACGAATATGATAGCGGATTATGCGAAAATTTTGAATTTCGGATCGGATTCAGCGGCAGCCCAACGTATGGAATAGCGCAATAAGCGGAAACAATGAGTGTTTAACTATCGAATATGGATTTTGTTGTCAAGGGAGATTTTGGGCGTGGATGTCAGACCAAATTAGGAAAAATGGGGTCAGGGCTTGATCTGTGATTCAAAGGTTTCTACTTGCCTTTGAAAATTTCACCATGAATCTGGTTGAAAATTAGATCTTTATCCAGCCACTTGGGATGACGGCGATTGTAAGCATAAGCTGGGTGGCTGCTCCAGCGATAATCGATAAGCCGATTGACGATGCCGGCGCGCAACGGATTATTATGGAGAAAAAACGTGATAAAGTGCACCTTCATATTCAATTCGCCAGGGACGTGCCATGGGCCTTTCATACCAAATCCAAAGCATCGTCGTTAACTAAAAATCACTGATCAAGCCCTGACCCCATATTTTCTTCGGATTCTCAAATTGCTGATCGACTTGTTTTGACCGTTTTGAAAATTTGGACATTCGAATTTATGATTGGTTTCGGATTTCGAGACTTGTCCGCCTCCGGGGTATTCGGGTTTCGTATTTTTTCAAGCGCCATTTGACTCTCACCGTATCGGCAGAACCTTTTCGGGTTCACCATTAGAAGTGGTGGTTTAATGCCGGAATTATTCTATAGTGTCGGCATCTAACCCCCTTTATTAAGCCGCTTTTTTGGCAGGTTTGCTTTTGGGTTTGTTCTTTTCCTTCTGGTCGAATTCTTTTTCGGCGATCAAGTCTTCAAGTTCTTCTTTGGCCATGATAAGTTCTTTTAACGTCATTGATTTGGGGTCCTTCTCCAATGGCGAAGAAATTTGAATCCCATGACTACCCAGAAACGTGTCTACTTTTGACTGATTGCGCTTATACAGATAAAATCCTAAAGCACTGACGCCAATTCCGGCAGCAAACCCGACTACATGTTGTGAATTAATCGCCATCCTTTCCTCCTTATCCTTGTTAAGGTCGCTTAGGTTTCAATTTTCAAATAAAATCCTTTGTCGATATTTTCCAGTCCTTCGATAATATCGTCGTGGGAATCCGCCACATGTTCCATCTGCTCGATCAGGGTGTCTTCCAGCACCATACCCAGGTTCATTTCTTTGTAGGCTTTATACAGCATGCCCGGCAAGGCATGCATCGTTTTCACGACCCAGTTGGCCTCACTCTCGTTTCTGACGGTTACCTCATATTCACAATGGTGGATATCGCAGGCAGGATCACTTTTTTCGGGGATCAATAGCAAGGTGTTGGCCGGCAATTCCATGAGATGTCGGCCAAACGTCAGAAACCAGGTGATGGTTGAAGCTTTTAGAACATCTCCCCGAAAAAATGAGAGTATCAGGTAGTACACGGAAAATACTTCCGGATGAAGATATCCTTTGTCGCGAAAATCCTGTACGACGTGCTCAAGCACCGAAGCAAGTGTCGTCCCACCTGCAACATATGGGAAATAGACCGGCTTGCGATTTATTGACGAAATCAGGTACATGACGTGATTGACGGTCAGCACTGCAAACGCCATTGCCGACAACGGCCCCACGTTCTTGTTCGTCTTCCGTATCCGCAGCCGGACCGGTGACATGTCAAAGTCCTGCGAATAAGACAAGCCGGCCCTTAAGAGGATCTCTTGCAGGGTGATCTCTTTCTGATCAAAATGAATGAGCAGATTCTCTGTTTCTGCCGTGTATTTGACGGAATCGACACCCGCATGGCCCTGGATTTGGTCCACCATGCGATCGGGCAATTTCGGAGACCGGGAAAATCGCAGGCGTATGCGACCCGGCAGCCGATGGACAACAATCAATTCCAACGAAATGTTCATGCTAAATATCTTTCGATATATCCGTAATTAAAATTCTTCCCGAGTTCAGCACAACCGCTATAGTGGTTGCATTGTGAAGCACCGCCGCCCAGAAGACCGGCAGCACGCCCATGGAAGCCAGGATCAACCCGACGGAATTGACGACGATCGCGGTGGCAAAATTCTGCCGGATAATTTCCATGGTTTTTTGTGATAATCCAATAATTCCTGGAAGATATAGCGGGTTGTTGCTGTTGATGGCGACATCGGCGGTTTCAATGCTGATTTCCGTACTGCCCCTGCCCAACGAGATGCCGACGTCGGCATAAGCCAGCGCCGGTGCATCATTTACACCGTCGCCGACCATCACGACGCTGTTGCCCCTGGCCTGTTTGCTCAGGACCATATCGGCCTTGTCTTCGGGCAGCACCTGGGCTTTGTAGCTGTCGACCGTCATCTTGGAGGCAACTACATTGGCATGTTCTTCGACGTCACCCGTAAGCAAAATGATATCATCGTAGCCCTGCCGCCGAAGGCGGTTGAGCGTTTTTTTCATATCCTCGCGCAAGCTGTCCTGGATTCCGATCACCCCCAGCAATTTTTTACCTTTGGATACATAAACGACATTTTCACCCTTTTGGGTCATGTTCTGGATGGTTTGTCCGGGGACGGTTACCGGTATATTGGATTCCACCATGAAGCTTTCGCTTCCGACCCGGATCTTTTGCCGGTTCACCGTGGTTTCAACACCTTTTCCAAGCACCACATTATTCCGGGTATGATCGGGAATCTCCCATCCCATTTCACGGGCCTGCTGCAGAATCGCCAGTGCGATGGGATGGTTGGCCGTCTCTTCGCAGGCGGCGGCGTATTGGACAATCTCTTTCGCGCCCGTATGGTTGCCGGCGGCCGGATGGATGGATACGATCTTCGGCTTTCCTTCGGTGATGGTTCCGGTTTTATCCAGAATCAAGGTATCCGAATCGTTGAGCATTTCAATAAAGTTGCCGCCTTTGACAAGGACCCCCTGAGAGGCGGCGCGGCAGATGGCTGCTGCAAAAGCAGTGGCGGTCGACAGGCGTACCCCGCAGGAGTAGTCGATGATCAGCATGTTCAGGGCCCGAACCGGGCTTCGGGTAATCAAATAAACGATAAATGAGAGCAAGAAGTTTACCGGAATAAACTGGGCCGAGAATCGATCGGCATAGGCCTGGACCGGCGCTTTGCGGCTCTGGGCTTCTTCCACCATATGAACAATGCGGGAGATGGCCCGGTCGTCGCCCACCCGGTCGGCTCTGATAACCAGGTTGCCGGTTTTCACCGTTGAACCGGCATAGATCTTATCCTGCGCCGACTTCACAGCCGGCATGAACTCGCCGGTCAGCGATGCCTGGTCCACCGATGCTTCGCCTTCAGTGACCGTTCCGTCAATGGGCACCTTGTCGCCGGTATGCACGGCAACCAAATCTTGAGGCACGATTTCATTAAGGGGCACACGGACTTCTTTCCCGTTGTCCATGACTTTCCAGGCGCTTTGATCCTCTATAGACAGCATATCCTTGATGGCGCTGCGGGTTCGTTCCATCGTATAGGCTGTCAGAAGCTCCGCAATATCCGCCAGAAAAATAATGGTCAGTGATGAGCCGCTTTTGCCGGAAATTAAGCTGGCCAGTATGGCCGCCGCGCTCAGCGTATCGGCATTCGGGCGACGTTGGTGACGCAACGCATTAAAACCGCTTTGAAAAATTGGTTTCGACAGAGACAGCGCGGTCAAGGCATTCATATTGGTGAATTTCTGCAGAAACGTCTTCGGGGGAGCGGGTTTTCTGATGAATCCGACCAGCATCGTCAAGGCGTTGAGGCCCAGACGCATCAGCATTTCGTTAATGGGTTCCTCCTGAATGCGCCTCTCCTGGACGGTCAATTCGCTTTGCTTTTCCTTGTCACGCTTGTAGGCGACGGTCGAAAACTGGCCGATGATGTTTTCCGTATTCTCCAGTACTGCTTTGGCGGAGGTTTTGGCCGGGTCGAATTCAATAAGGACATTTTCGGTCACGCTGGTCAGGGTTGCTGTGAATACTGCAAAATCGCCGGACAAACGATTTTCGATTTCTTCCCTCTGTTCTCCCAGGAAATGGAGCGCCCGACATCCGATCCTGATTCTACCAGGTATGCTGTGGATGACATGGCATGCGAGCAGGGGCTTTTTTTTGAATTTAAAAAACATTTAGAACTTCCTCAATCAATACCTTTAAAGGTGCCGTTCTGAGTCAAGCGGTTTCGCAATAGTGCGAACCGAAGGCTGATGTTTGCTTTGTTCAGACGGTCTGACGGTGTCTCTATTTCCAGGAATCCGGCCATAAGGGTTTCCAGCCATTTGAGGATACCGGTTTCATCCATCTGTCCCGTATCATAGTCGATGAGCAGGCTTCCGGTAATCGGTTGGATATCGACGGTCTTTATGCCATTTCTCATGGTGATGAGTTCAGTCAACGGCTTCACGAATTCCCGCCAATCCTCCGGCAGCTTTTCGAGCACGGGGATGTATATCCGAATGCGTCCCGGCAAACGATGCGCGATGCGAAAGGCTGAGATGAATTTTGTCAATCCCATGGCGTTCATTGAGCGGCGTCTAGTTTCTCCCCTTGGCCATCACATAAGCCCACCACAGCAGATTGATACCGCCGGGGAGGGTGCGGTCATTTTGCAACAGTATTTTGTAGAGGCCCAGAGACAACGTCAAGAGAATAAATGCGGACGTCAAATCCAGGGTGCCGGCCGTGGCATTGTAAACCGCTTGATCGACGGCATTTCCGACTAATTTGAATTCTTTTTGTACAGCCGATTCGGGACGGGAATCCAAATGGGCTTCCAAGCCGAGGATTCTGATCAACAGTCCGCAAACGACGTAGGGTTCGATGCCATCAGTATCGTATTCAACCAGGATGCTGCCCGAATACGAATTAATCTCCACGGATTGAATTTCCCGGATTCGGGGCAGTTCATTTCTTATGGTTTCGATCTGCGAATCGGCTGTGGTCTCAAGAAAGGGGACACGAAATCGAATTCTGCCCGGCATTGAGTGGCTGATTTCAAATTTTCCCGGGATAATCGGCAGGGCACGCCCGGCCTTTTTCTTCTTTAATATCGCTGCCAGTATAAACCCGATTACCATGTGCATATTTTCGGTCTCCTATTGCCTGAAATGTTAAGGAAGGAATCAAGAAGATAAAGTTTCAGTGAACCAATCTAATAACACATTGGAAGGCAAGAAGAATCAAGCCCAGCCCAAAAAAGAATGATCCGATTTTTAACAGCTTGATATCCTTATGATCCGGACTGCAGATGATATGGTGCTTTGTTGGTATGAATTTGAAACCGATAAATGAAATGGCAAAACAAATGACAACAGCCGTATCAAGTGCGGTAACGAAACCGATATTCATTTTCCATTATTCCTCCAACAATTAGAGACCATTGCCCAGGCCGTGTTTTTTCCGGATCAAGCGTGTGGTTTGGTCTTTCCGACTTCGACCCGGTTGATTGGGCCTTTGTGACCATTCAGCCCGCCGAGTTCATTCTTTAACGCAGCTTTCCATTCTTTGGAAGGTGATAGATGATTTACTAGAATTTCAAGGCGCTGGATCACATCATCACTGATGACATGTTCAATCCGACAGGCCTCGGATTGCGCCTGAACATCAGACAGACCTAAGACATCCTTTAAAAATCGGCTCAAACAATCGTCCCTCATGGTGATTGACTGTGCGGCGTTTCTTCCGGCTTCGGTAATCTCAATCTTGCCGTATGTCTCGTGCCTGACCATGCCGGCATCAACCAGCTTCTGAACTGCACGGGTCACACTGGGAAGTTTTACCCCGACCGATTTTGCCAGGTCCCTCGCTCGGATCTGGCCTTCCAAGGACCTGTTCAAAATATACTCTAAATAGTTCTCCTGACTGGGCGTGAGTTGATGGTGCACGATCATAACCTAACCCGGGCAAGCCGGAACTGAAAATTGAAGATTGAAGATTAAAGATTGAAGATTTATGGTTTCGCTTCGCTCTGTCTTATCAATTTAAATCGATAGAATTGATTAAATATTCAATTTGGATATGACAAATACCCTGCGCAACATGATGGGATTTCGAAAAATAGATACTAATTCAATAACGAAATTGTTAGTCAGAAAGTTAGCGCAAGCTAACTATTATTCTTAGCATTTTATAATCAAAGTCAACCTTGCTGCACGACCCATTGCAGATCGGTGCGGAGACCACGGGCATGGAGAAAGTTAAGCAAACAGCTCACAAAAATAAGCAGTGCATATAGGGCTCGGCTTTAGATTGCCCCGTTATGGTCCATGGATACACGCCTCAGGAATACTGGCGTATTGGCAAATACAATGACAAGCAGTGAAATATGCCTCAAATTGCCTAAATGACCCGATCCGCGTCAAAAATCAGTGTTGACAATCAAGCTTGCTTTCGTTACCAGAATAGCTGTTAGTTCCGATTAATTGGCGCCTCGATATGTTGGGCCAAAGCTGATGCCGATAAACTTTTGACCTTTTTCGATTCATTCGCTTCGAAAAGGCAACTTCCTTTCTTTATCTTTCTTTGAATGCCAAAAAAATCCAAATTAAACGCCATCCGGGAGGATGCGCAGGTTATCTCGGAAGCGATTTCCGCCATCATAGAATTGGAGACGGTAATCGTCGATGAAACGCTGACGGTTGTCGCCGGAACCGGTCGCTTTAAAAAAAGGGTAGGCCTCAAGGAAGAAGGCGGGGATTTGCATTCCGGCTACGTTTACGGAAGAGTCATTACCCATGGAAAACCTGAAATTATTGAGGATGCACCGAACGATCCCTACTATGATCCGTCCGTACACACCGGTACAACCTGTGAGCTCGCTGAGATCTGCTGTCCCATCATCGGACAGGGTAAAACCCTGGGATTGATCGGACTGGTGGCCTTAACCGAAGATCAACGCCAATACCTCCTCAGCCGCAAGCAGCAATTCCTGGAATTTGTGATCCGCATGGCTCAACTGCTGGCCAGCAATGCCATTGAAGCCGAAACCCTGCAGAATATTACGGTGGTCTCCAACCAGCTTCGAACGATTATCGAGTCCGTTGACCATGGAATTTTAGCGGTCGACAATCGGGGAATCATCCGGCATTGCAATCAAATCGGGGCCAACCTGGTTCGGCGCAACCGGCGCGATATAATTGGCAATCGGATCTCCAAAATCTGGGCCGGCTCTCCGATTATAGAGGTTTTAAAGGGCGGCTACGGGTATGATTGGCGCGAAGAATCCTATCAGGCCGCCAACCACACCATGCATTTTATGGTTACAGTCAAACCGGTTGAATTGGAAAACAAGGTCATGGGTGCGGTGGCCTCATTTCGAGACATGGCCGATGTCCGCAAAAAAGCTTATGACATGATTGTAACCGTACAGCCGGTCGGAATCGATGATATCTGGGGTGCCAGCCCCCAGATCCAAAAATTAAGAAAAACCATTTTACAGGTTGCCCAAAGCAGCGCCACCGTTCTCATCACGGGTGAAACCGACACCGGCAAAGGGCTGGTGGCCACGGCCATCCATCATTCCGGCCCGCGCCTGGCAGGGCCGTTCATATCGGTCAACTGCGGTGCCATACCGGACAACCTCATCGAAAGCGAACTTTTCGGCTACAGCGAAGGCGCTTTCAGCGGCGCCAGGAAAGGCGGCAAACCGGGCAAATTTGAACTGGCTGACAGCGGCAGTATTTTTTTGGATGAGATTGGCGACATGCCCCTGCGGCTGCAGCCCAAATTGCTGCATGTTATTCAGACCAAGATCGTGGAAAGGCTGGGCGGGATTAAACCCATTCCCGTCAATGCGCGGGTCATCGCTTCCACCAACCGCAATCTGGAAAGAATGATCGCCGAAAGCGAATTCCGCAAGGACCTATTTTACAGGCTCAACGTAATTCCGCTGCATATCCCGCCGTTGAGGTCCCGCAAAGAGGATATTCTGCTGCTGTTGGATCGGTTTTTAGAAAAATATTGTCGCAATGAAAGAACCGCTTTAAAAAGGGTGACTCCAGACGTCAAAGACCTCTTTACGTCCTATGGCTGGCCCGGCAATGTGCGCGAACTGGAAAATACGGTGGAATATATGGCCGGCATGGAATCCGGCGAAATCATTACCATGGACAGCGTGCCGTCCCGCATCAGAAGTAAGCGTCCGGACATGGTTGCGCCGGATATGTCGCTGGAGGTCCTGCTCCAAAAATACGAAGAAGATCTGCTGCGACAAAAGCTGGCCGAACTCGGCGACTTGCCCGGCAAAAAAGAAAAATTAGCCGACATGCTGCAGGTCAGCCGCGCAACGTTGTACCGCAAGCTGAAAAAATTGGGCATTCAGTGAAATGCGCCAAGGCGATTTGGGATTGGGGGTTGGGATTGGGAATTTTGGATTTTAGAATTCGAATTTCGGATTTAAGTTAATCTGTCTGCCCTACCTTTAGATTTTAGATTGCGGATTGCGGATTGCGGATTGCGGATTGCGGATTTAAGGTATTCTGACTATTTTATAAACCGATAGAGCGTAACGATTCCGACAATCTAAAATTCAAAATCTTCATAGAAAGTACCAGTTTTTCATTTTGACAAAAACACTCGACCATAGACTTATTGACGTCCCGGAATAATATAATAATCTCAATAATGATACATCATTCTTAAAATTGAGAAATACAGATAGCGGCCTTCCAGCTAACCACCAAGCCGGATCTTCCCCTGATTCACAGTGACATCATCTCATCTTTGAGACAATTCTGTCCCGGACACCAAATTCAGTGAAATGCGCCAAGGCGATTTGGGATTGGGGGTTGGGATTGGGAATTTTGGATTTTAGAATTCGAATTTCGGATTTAAGTTAATCTGTCTGCCCTACCTTTAGATTTTAGATTGCGGATTGCGGATTGCGGATTGCGGATTGCGGATTTAAGGTATTCTGACTATTTTATAAACCGATAGAGCGTAACGATTCCGACAATCTAAAATTCAAAATCTTCATAGAAAGTACCAGTTTTTCATTTTGACAAAAACACTCGACCATAGACTTATTGACGTCCCGGAATAATATAATAATCTCAATAATGATACATCATTCTTAAAATTGAGAAATACAGATAGCGGCCTTCCAGCTAACCACCAAGCCGGATCTTCCCCTGATTCACAGTGACATCATCTCATCTTTGAGACAATTCTGTCCCGGACACCAAAAACACAATTATTACGATTTCAGATAGTTGTGAGCTTTTCTGAGTCTGGCACAAAATGTGCGTTTGGAGTCGTCTATTGTGCTGGTTGCAAATATATTCTGATTGAGACATGGTTTCGATGATACACTTTACCTCTAGTTTTAGATTCTGGATTGGGGATTTTGGATTTTGGATTTAAGGTATTCTGCCCGTCGTGAGCTTCTGTCTCGAACGGTCTTTTTTATTGATTGGATAGAGCGCAGCGATTCCGACAATCCGAAATCCGAAATCTAAAATCTAAAATTTCTTAGAGGATATACCCAGTATTCCAACATTCCACTATTCCAACATTCCATGTTGCTTACGGAATAATCAGTCGCGATAAGAATCATGATTTAAACAAGCATTATAGATCCCGGTATGATCGCCTATTTTTGTGAAAGGAGAAACACTTATGAGTGGTGATAAACAGGCGGCTTTGCAAGAAGCCACCCGCGTGCTGCAGTATATATTAAAGGAAGAGTTGACAGAGGATGATAAAAACCAGATCGTTAAAGACTCAATTGACAACTTTAATGAGCATGTCAACCCGGGCTGGCTGACCTACCGCAAATCAGTGTCAACAGATGCGGCGTTCGTGGAATGGGAGGATTCTCAGGAAACGTTTAAGGACACCCACGGCAAAGAATTCATCGATTGTTTAGGGGGCTTTGGGATTTACACGGCCGGCCACCGCAATCCTGAAATCGTCGCGGCAGTCCAGGCCCAGTTGAACCGCTATGCATTGCACAGCCAGGAGTTGGTGGATCCGCTGAGGGGCTATCTGGCCAAGCTGGTATCGATGTGCACGCCGGGTGATTTAAAGTACGCGTTTTTCTGCAACGGCGGAGCCGAGGCCAATGAGATGGCCCTGAAGCTGGCGCGCCTGGCTTCGGGCAATCACTATTTCATATCCACGGTCAATGGGTTTCACGGCAAATCCCTCGGAGCGGTATCGGCCACGGGCAAGGGGACTTATCGCAAACCGTATCTGCCGATCATCCAGGGGGTGCAGCACGTCGAATTCGGCAATGCCCAGGCGGCTGAAGCGGCTATCAAAAATCTGATTGCCGTAGGGGAAACGGTGGCGGCCATGATAGTTGAGCCGATTCAGGGCGAGGCGGGCATCGTGCTGCCGCCGCCGGACTATTTAAAGCAGCTGCGCGAAATTTGCGACCGCTACGGGGTGCTGTTGATCCTGGATGAGATTCAAACGGGTATGGGCCGCACCGGCACGCTGTGGGCCTGTGAGGCTTATGGGGTGGTGCCGGATATACTGGTGTTCGGCAAGGCCTTCGGCGGGGGCGTGATGCCGATTACGGGTATCATTGCGCGGCCCCATCTTTGGGTGGACGAGCTAAAGGACAATCCGTGGATATTGGGATCACCTACATTTGGCGGCAATCCCCTGGCGTGTGCGGCGGCGATTGCGGCGATCAAGTTTACGGTCGAAAACGACATTCCGGCCCAGATCGCCCAGAAAGGCGAGTATATCATGGACAAGCTTCAGGGATTGCAGCAAAGGCATCCGGTATTGGTGGAGGTGCGCGGCAAGGGGCTTTTAATCGGTCTGGAGTATCCGACGCCGGAAATCGGGTGGGCGGTATCAAAGGGATTGTTCAAAAGAGGGGTGATGACCGGCGGAACCTTAAACAACGCCAAGGTGAACCGCATCGAGCCGCCGGGGGTCATCAGCTATGAAACCATCGACGAGATCATCGCCAGGCTGGATGAGGCCCTGACGGAAGTCGCTGAAGAGTTTTCGTTAAACTCGGGGCAGTCAGTGGCCTAGTACCTGAATTCTGCACGAGTCGAAAGGTTTCATATGACATTAGGCCCTTCGGTCCATTTACTGGCAACAAGTCGTAAGAAAAAGAGGATCTCGGTGTCAGGATTTGGCACCTCGGTTTGCTGACACCCGAAACCTGATCCGCCTGCGGCGGAAAATCTATATACTGCGCTACTGCTGCTATGCTGTCGGCTTTAGGCCGATGGAAAGATTATTCAGTAGACATTTCATATTATATTTTGTATTTTCCTAATCACGGAAATGACAGGAGAACCCCCGGACGGTAATCCGCGTCCGGGGCGAATTGGCAATAACAAGTTCAAAATCGGAGGTTAGAAGATGATCAGCAAACGCACACTTATTGTTCTATTCGCTATTACCATTGCAGTGTTTTTATCAGGGACACCTGCGGCCGTCGGCAAGGAGATCCTCCACGTATATAATTGGTCCGATTACATGGATGAAGGACCCGGAGGCCCGGTTTCCGTTTTCGAAAAACAGACCGACATCGATGTCACCTACGATGTCTTCGACAGCAACGAAGTACTGGAAGCCAAACTGCTGGCCGGTAAATCCGGGTACGACGTCGTGTTTCCTTCCACCAACTTCATCGGTCGTCAGATCACGGCCGGCGTGTTCCAGAAGCTCGACCGCTCCAAGCTGAAAAACTACAAGCATCTTGACACAGGCATCCTGAAAGTGCTGGAAAGTGTGGATCCGGGCAATAAATTTTCCATCCCCTACATGTGGGGTACTACAGGACTGGGCTACAATGTGAAAAAAGTGCAGGCCGCCTTTGGCGGAAATGCCCCGGTGGACAGCTGGGATCTCATATTCAAACCGGAAAATGCCGCCAAACTGAAAGATTGCGGTCTGGTGTTGCTGGATGACCCCAGCGAAATTCTTTCGCTGACGTTGCACTATTTGGGCAAGGATCCCAACAGTATGAATAAGAAGGACTACACCGATGCCGCGCTGCCGCTTTTAAAGAGTATCCGTCCGTATATAAAATATTTTCATTCATCTCAGTACATCAACGACCTCGCCAATGGCGACATCTGTGCCGTGATCGGATGGTCGGGCGATATCCTGCAGGCGCGCGACCGTGCGGACGAAGCCGGGGCCGGGGTGGAAGTGGCCTATTCGATCCCCAAGGAAGGCGCGGGGACATGGTTCGATATGATCGCCATACCGACGGATGCCGACAATGTTGACAACGCCCATAAATTCCTCGACTTTTTGATGGAACCGGAAGTCATCGCAGGCATTACCAACTACGTATCCTACCCCAACGGCAATGCCGATGCCTTTCCCTTTATCGATAAGGAAATCCGTGAAGATAAAGCCATCTATCCCTCGGCTGAGACCATGAAGGGGCTTTTCACTATGAAGAATATGCCGCCCAAGACTTCACGCGTCAGGACCCGGGTTTGGACTCAGTTGAAGACCGGTCAATAATCGGTTGCAAAAACATACCCGTCATGCATCCGGTGGTGCATGACGGGAGATTCTTTCATGACCATGCCATCCTGTCAGCGGTACACGGAAGTAAGCCGGAAGGCGTCCCCCGTTAGTACTTGTTGTTACCTGCCTTCCCACTACCAATACCCTATAACAAGGATAACGATTTGAAAATACTTGTCATCGGCTGTGGGAAAATGGGTTCAGTTATCGCATGGGATTTATGCAAATATGAAGTGAACCCCTTTAATTACACAAAAAAACAGCTGAGTGTTGAGACCGGGTCAGAGATTCCCCGTCAGTAGGAGCACCTATATGAGTCGTACAGTAAAATTGACCGAAGCCGCACCGGATGAAGCCGCTGAGGACTATATACAGATCCGGGGGGTCACGAAAAAATTCGATGCGATCACCGCCGTGGACAATGTCGACCTTAATATTCGCAAAGGTGATATTTTTGCACTGTTAGGCGCCTCCGGGTGCGGCAAGACCACGTTGCTCCGGCTGCTGGCCGGCTTCGAGATACCAACTGACGGGCAGATTACCATCGACGGCGAGGACATGCAGTCGATCCAACCGTATAACCGCCCGGTCAACATGATGTTTCAATCCTACGCCCTGTTTCCCCACATGAGTGTAACCAAAAATATTGCCTTCGGCCTCAAGCAGGACCGGATTCCCAAGGCGGAGATCAAGAGGCGCGTGGACGAGCTCCTGGAGTTGGTTCACATGAAAGAACTTTTCAATCGTTTTCCCCACCAACTTTCAGGGGGTCAGCGCCAGCGTGTCGCCCTGGCGCGCAGTCTCGCCAAGCGGCCGAAACTGCTGCTGCTGGACGAACCCATGGCCGCGCTGGATAAAAAACTGCGGGAGCAAATGCAGCTGGAGGTGGTCAATATCATCGAACGCGTCGGCGTGACCTGCGTTATGGTTACCCACGATCAGGAAGAGGCCATGACCATGGCAACCCGGGTTGGCGTCATGCATGACGGCAAGATTCTGCAAACCGGCACCCCCCACGAGGTCTATGAATACCCCAATTGCCGCCGGACAGCGGAGTTTATCGGTACGGTCAATGTATTTGCGGGAACCGTCATTGAAACCTCGGCCGATCATGTCGTCATCGACACGCCTGAGCTCGAGCTGAAAATTTTCGTCGATCACGGCATATCGGCTGCGTCGGGAACACAGGTCTGGGTGGCCGTGAGGCCTGAAAAAATGATTATCGACACCGTCCCGCCGGCCGGTGAGTATAACCATACGCGGGGCAAGGTGGAAGATATCGCCTATATCGGCGGTCTGTCGGTCTATCACGTAAAGATCCAAAGCGGTATGACGATACGCGCCACCCTGGCCAATGTGGAACGTTCTGCCGAAGACCGGCTCACCTGGAAGGATGAAGTCTATCTTGGCTGGCAGCCAAGCGCTGCCGTGGTGCTGACATGGTAAAATCACGCTGGAAACGATTCCTGCCTTCGGGCCGAACGACGGTCATCGGCATCCCTTTTGTTTGGCTGCTGCTGTTTTTGGTGTTCCCCTTTGCCATCGTGTTCAAAATCAGCTTTGCCGAAATGGCTATAGCCAGACCGCCCTTTACCGAGCTTTTCGCTTTTGCGGAAGAAAAACTGTCTGTCATATTGACCCTGGCCAACTACCTTTTTCTGTTTAAGGATCAGCTCTACGTTGCCGCCTATCTGAGTTCACTGAAGACCGCCGCCGGGGCCACCTGCCTGGCCCTTTTGGTAGGATACCCCATTGCTTACGGTGTGGCCCGCGCCCACCCGGGAATCCGCAACCTGCTGCTGAAATTGGGTCTGATCGATACACCGTTGCACATGCTGCACACCGATATCGCAGTTTATATCGGCATTGTCTACGCCTACCTGCCCTTCATGGTCCTGCCGCTCTACACCAACCTGGTAAAACTCGATGAGTCCTACCTGGAAGCCGCCGCTGACCTGGGCGCGAAACCCTGGAAAACGTTCCTTTTCGTCACGTTGCCCCTATCAAAGGGGGGCATCATTGCCGGCTCCATGCTGGTGTTCATTCCCGCGGTCGGCGAGTTTGTGATACCCGCCCTTTTGGGCGGACCGGACACGCTGATGATCGGCAAGGTATTGTGGGAGGAATTTTTCAGTAACCGTGACTGGCCGGTGGCATCGGCGGTGGCTATCGTCATGCTGTTCCTTTTGATCATACCGATGATGTGGTTCCATAAATACCAGACCCAGGAGATGGAAAAGGCATGAGCACGACCAGACGATCCCCCTTCCTGAGTGTGTGGCTGCTGTTGGGTTATACATTCCTGTACGCACCCATTATCATTCTGATCATTTTTTCGTTTAACGAATCAAAGCTTGTTACTGTCTGGGCCGGGTTTTCCACCAAGTGGTACGGCGAGCTGCTGCAGGATCGGCAGATGCTGTCGGCCGCCTGGCTCAGTCTGCGCCTGGCCTTGATGAGTGCGACTGCCGCCGCTGCCCTGGGCGTGCTGGCCGGTCTCGTGATGGCCCGGTTCGGGCGATTCCGCGGCCATAACATTTTCGCGGGCATGATCACCGCCCCCCTGGTTATGCCGGAGGTGATCACCGGTCTGTCGATGTTGCTGCTTTTCGTCTCCATGGAAAAAGCGATCGGCTGGCCGGACGGGCGGGGTATGATGACTTTGTGGATCGCCCACGTCACTTTCTGCGCCGCCTTTGTGGCCGTTGTTATCACCTCCCGCCTGAGAGAGATGGATGTATCTGTCGAAGAGGCGGCCATGGATCTCGGCGCACCACCTTTCAAAGTGTTCACCGCCATCACGCTCCCGATTATCATGCCGGCGGTTGCCGCCGGTTGGCTGCTGGCCTTCACGCTGTCTTTGGACGACCTGGTCATATCGAGTTTTGTGGCCGGCCCCGGGGCAACCACGCTGCCCATGAAAGTGTTTTCCAGTGTGCGCCTGGGAATCAGCCCGAAGATCAATGCCCTGGCAACCATCGTGGTACTGTTCGTCTCTCTGTGTGCGGCCGGGGCCGGTATATTGATGTTTCGCGCCGAGAGGCGGCGCAAATTAGAAATCCAGGCCGCCATGCGCGATACGGCTTGACGACTCGCCGTGAGGGATTTAGGATTTCAGGAATTTAGGAATTCAGGAATTTAGGAATTCAGGAATTTAGGGATTGAATAAATTCTATCTCTTTTGATTTATTCTTGGTTGGTCCTCTAATAATCACAACATCGTAATTCATTTGATCAAACCTGCTGAAGGAAAACAATGGAACAAAAAGATTGGGACCGCTCGACAGCGAATATGAATGACGAGCCTAGCGATATTGAATTCATTAATGTGACCAAGCTATACGATGATGTGGTGGCCCTGGATAACACCAATCTCAAAATCGCCCGCAGCTCTTTCCATTCGCTGCTGGGTCCGTCCGGCTGCGGCAAGACAACCTCTTTGCGGCTGATCGCCGGCTTCGAACAGCCAACCAGCGGCGATGTACGCCACAAGGGCGCATCGATGGTCGGCATACCCGCCTATAAGCGGCCCGTCAACATGGTATTCCAGCACTATGCGCCATTTCCGCACTTAAACGTGGAAGAAAACATTTCCTATGGTCCCCGGCAGCGGTCGCCACGCTTGCCCAAGCAGGAGATCAAAAAACAGGTCGGTGAAATGCTGGAGTTGGTGCGCCTGCCCGGCTTCCAAAAGCGGCGCATCTGGCAATTATCCGGCGGCCAGCTGCAGCGCATCGTGCTGGCCCGGGCCCTGATCAACCGGCCGGCAGTGCTGCTGCTGGATGAACCGCTGGCGGCCCTCGATCGCAAGCTGCGACGCGAGATGCAGATGGAGCTCCAGTCTCTGCAGCGCGAAGTGGGCATCACCTTTGTGCTGGTTACCCACGATCAGGAGGAGGCACTGTCCATGAGCGACACCATCAGCATCATGCGTGACGGTGACATCGTCCAGACGGGATCACCGACCGAACTTTACGATACGCCCGTCGATCGCTACGTCGCAGATTTCGTTGGGGAGTCGAATTTTTTCTCCGGCGCCGTCAGCACAGCGGACTCAACTCGAGCAACAATTGAGACAAAAACCGGAATACTGTTGACCGCTCCATATCCTGAGGGGGGCCAACACCTCGCCCAAGGGCAGCACGGTGCCATTGCGGTTCGACCGGAGATGGTTCAGATATGGCCCGCGGCCCATGCCAAACCGCAGGGCGTTGACATCAGCATCAAGGGACGCATCACGAACCGGATCTATCTGGGCCACCAGGCCGAATTTCGGGTTGTCACCGAATCTATGGGCGAAATTCTGGCACGCATCCCGAAAACCGCTGAAGCGATGTCTCGCAATCTTGCACCCGGCGACGCAGTGCTGCTGGGCTGGCAGTGGGACCTCGGGCTGGCCATGCTGGACGGTTGAAGAGGGGGCTCGGTATTGATTCGTGGAAGGTGGCAAATCGCCGTGAATCTATACTTATCGCAGGAATTTAAAAATCAGGTTTCAGGTGTCGGGTTTCAGGTGTCAGGAGAAAAAATATAGGCGCTGAGTCCCTGCATGAAACACAGAGTTAAAAAGCGAACCGCAGAACCGCAAGATTTCGAATATAGAAGGTTGGAATCGCATCGCTCGATCTTTTTAAATAGACAGAATACCTTACTTCGACATTCGGCATTCGACACTCGACATTTATTTTTCAATCTTCAATATTCAATCTTAAATCTTCAATCCAAGGGGGGGGTGATAATGACCACAGGCAATCACCTGAACAATCGGGGAGTTAAAGAACTTCAAAACGAATAAAGGAGAAAAATCATGGATCCAAGAAAAAAATTTATGGATATTTTTTACCGCTACCGCAAAGGCTCCATATCCCGCCGGGAATTTTTAGGCACCACCGGTCTCGGCTTTGCGACCGCGGTCATGGCGATGAACATGCCCGGTCTTATGGGGACCAAGCCGGCCCATGCCGCTTCCGAACTGGGCAACCGCGTGTCTCTGGCCACCTGGCCCAACTACCACGACCCTGAAAACTTAAAAAAATTCACAGCCGAAACGGGCGTGCATATCCAGCATAATGTGTTCGGATCCAACGAAGAGATGCTGGCAAAAGTCCAGGCGGGCGGCAGCCCGTTCGACGTCATGGTGATCACCAACTATACAATCTCGACCTACGTCAAACTCGGCCTGCTGGAGCCTCTCGACCTGTCAATGATACCGAACTTCAACGAAGCCGATCATGATAAGGTTTTCATCGGCGAGGCCAAATTGGACGGCTCTATTTACTGTGTGCCCAAGAACTGGGGTACCACCGGTTACGTCGTCAACACCAAAAAAATCAAAGACAACATGACGACCTGGAAACAGTACTGGGACCTGACGATGACCGAATACTCGGGCGGGACCATCGTCCATGACTACCAGTTGACCGCAATCGGCAATGCACTCAAATATTTCGGCTATTCATTCAACTCCATAGACCCGGGTGAACTGGACAAAGCCGAGAAACTGATGATAAAAGCCAAACCCCATCTGTTTGCCATCACCAGCGATTACCAGCCGCCCATGCGCAACGGGGATGCCTGGATGTCGATGTGCTGGACGGGAGACGGCATCCAGCTCCACCGCGACATGCCGGAGATGCAGTACGTGCTGGGACGCGAGGGCGGCGAGATATGGACGGATTTTTTTGCTATTCCCAAAAGTGCGGAACACCGGGCAGCGGCCTACGCCCTCATCAACTACCTGTCCGATCCGGCAGTCAATGCCGCCGAGGTGAAGGCGCATGGCTATCCCTCCACCGACAAGAAGACCAACGCGCTACTTCCGAAGGCGATGATGAACGATCCGGTCATGTATCCTGCTCAAGAGCTGCTCGATCCTTTGGAGTTCGGGGCCGCGGCGACGCTTACCAGCCCCTTGCGTGCTGAAGTCATGGCGCGTTTCAAGTCGGCATAAGTGAAAACAGGTTGGTCGGTTGGCCCGTTGAGCCGGTTGAGTCCGTTGACTCCACCTTGGGCGGAATGGCCGGTAATTGGAGAACTTAATAGGTTAATTCGCAAAATTAGGCTTAATAATGATCTCAAGCATGGTTTGCCTATTGGGTGGATATGACAGTTTTCCGCAATAGCTTAGCCGATGGGAACCAACGAACGGGCAAAACCGGCTCAACCTCCTTCAATTAATCTCTAACCCCCGGCTGCGGGGCAAACGACTGGCTCCGCGGACCAGGTTTTCAATGTTGGAATAAAAATGGCCAAAAAATCCAGCTCTTATATAACCCTTCTATTATTGGCGCCAATCACAATATGGTTGGTGGTCCTGCTCGTTCTGCCCCTTCTCGTAGTTTTAATCTACAGTTTCGGTGAATTGGCGGAGATGGGCGGGTACCGGCCGGCCTTTACCTTTGCGCAATATGCCAACCTGCTATCACGTCTTACGGCATTTAAAAATACGTTGATGCTGGCGCCGGCCGGGACAATAGCAGCCCTGCTCATCGCTTTTCCAATGGCTTATTTCCTGGCTCGCAAGGTGAGTGCACGCCGCAGGCTGATGTTGCTGACCCTGGTCATTATCCCGTTCTGGACAAGTTTTCTAATCCGCACCTATGCCTGGATGTTTATTCTCGGGGGGCGCGGAATACCGGCCCTGCTTGACTTCATCGGTATCGAGGGAGTCCGGCTGCTGAACACGCCCACGGCGGTGTTGATCGGCATCGTTTACGGGTATCTGCCCCTGATGGTGTTTCCGATTTTTGTCAGCCTAGAAAAGCTGGACGGAACGCTGCTCGAGGCCTCAGATGACCTGGGGGCCTCACCGGTGCGAACTTTCCTACAGGTAACATTGCCCCTGTCTCTTCCCGGGGTGGCCACGGGCTGCATGGTGGTCTTCATTTTATTGATGGGGGAGTTTTTGATTCCGGCATTATTGGGGGGTGGTAAGGTCTTTTTTATCGGCAACGCCCTGGTCGATCTATTCCTTCAATCCAGAAATTGGCCTTTTGGTTCAGCCGTGGCGATTACACTGGTAGTGATCATGATGATTGTGGTTACGATTTATATGCGTTTGATTTTCAGGCCGGGGAAAACCCAGGACGTTTCAATAATCTAAGGAGCGGTCATGCGGCTTTACGCCTTGCTCGTTTATCTTTTTCTCTACATTCCCATCGGGATTATCGTGCTGTTCAGCTTTAACGCCGGACGCCATGCCAGCGATTTCACGGGATTCTCCATCAAGTGGTTCGGAATCGCGCTTTCCAATCCTTTTGTGATGGAAGCCTTGAAGGCCAGCCTGCTTGTGGCGGGTATCACCGCGCTGCTGTCCAGTATTATGGGGACAATGGCGGCCCTCGCGCTGCAAAACGTGCGTGGGGTAATGCGGATGGCATTCGACTCGCTGATTTATGTCGCGATCATGATTCCCGGAATCGTATTCGGTATCGCAACGCTGGTGGCATTGGCAACGGCCTTGAATTATATTAATCCGGCCATAAGCGCCCTGTGGCCGGATTTTTTTGGACAGGCACCGCGCCTAAAACTCGGGCTGATATCGATAACGGGCGCCCACACGCTTTGGACCACCGCCCTGGCCGTGGTTATTATCCGCGCCCGCATCCAGGGGATGGACCGCAGCCTGGTCGAAGCCTCGACCGATTTGTATGCGACGCCCTGGAGAACATTCTACCAGGTTACCCTGCCGCAGCTTCTCCCTGCGATCCTGGCCGCGGCTTTACTCAATTTCACGCTCAGCTTCGATGATTTCATCATTGCCTTTTTCGTTGCCGGGGGTCGCACAACGCTGCCCATTTATGTCTTCGCATCGATCCGACGCGGCGTGACGCCCGAAATCAATGCCATCGCAACCATGATGCTGGTCGTTTCATTGACCCTATTATTCATTTCCCAGAGACTTCTTCGTAAACGATCGTAAAAGATAAGGAAGGACCATAGTAATGATAAAAAAAATTGAAAACGCCGCAAGTATACCATCAGAACAGTTGGAGGATTGGGGGATCCCCAAAACCATCGGGGAGCCGAAATGTCAGTTAAGAGGTCTGTTTATAAAGGAAAATCCGGATGGCTCCGAAGCGGGCATCTGGGAGTGTACGCCGGGAAAATTCGTGCGCGAGGCGATGCAGGCCGAGATGGTCACGTTTTTATCCGGCCATTGCATTTTTCACCCGGAAAATGGCGATCCCGTAGAAATTAAAGGCGGCGACGTGCTATTTTTCCCGGAAAACAGCAAGGGCACCTGGGAAATCATTGAAACGGTTCGCAAGGCCTATTTGATTTACAATATCAAGCAATGATCCCGATCCGGGAGGCACCGGAGGGAAATCAGGATGAGGGTACGCTATATGCTGTTGGGATGTTGTCATCGTCCTCCTCCTCGTACTCGTTCTCGTCCTCGATGCTTTTCAACAGCCTGCGTTTTCGAGGACGAGAACGAGTACGAGGACGAGCACGAATTAAAAATCCTGGGGATATTACCCGATTGACTTTGACGGAGGAATCTATCTTGTCATCATTTTCAGAAATTAAAGAAGCAACTTATTGGACGGACCCCCACCCCACGACTAAAAACTACTCGAACAAACCACTGCCCCCAAAAACGGATGTCCTGGTCATCGGCAGCGGTTACACCGGCGTTGTGACCGGCCTGCAGCTCAAAAAAGCGGGCGTGGACGTCACCCTGATTGATAAAGGGCGGATTGGCTCCGAGGCCAGTTCAAAAAATGGCGGTATGTGCCTGTCAGGACTGAGCGTCGCCCTGTTTAAGGTCAAGAAAAAATTCGGCCGGGAAAAAATGGTGCGCTTTTTCCAGGAAGCACTGGAATCGATTAACTGTGTGGAGCGCCTGGTCACGGAAGGCAACATCGACTGCCACTTTAGGCGCAATGGTTTTCTGGAAGCCGCATTCAAGCCGGCCCATTACGATGGACTGAAGGAAGAGCAGCAATTTCTGGCCGAGCACCTCGACCATACCACTTTTCTGGTTCCTCCGGAACAAATGCGTGAGGAAATCGGGTCCGATCTTTACCACGGCGGACTGGTTGAACCGCAAAGCGCTGGGCTGCACCCGGCAAAATATATCGCAGGTCTGATCCGTATGGCGGATGAAGCCGGTGTCGATATCCATGAATATGTCGAAGCCCGGAAGATAGAGCGCAGCAGCGGCAAATTTAAAGTATACACCAGCCGCGGGCCCATCCTGGCCGAACGCATCGTTGCAGGCACCAATGGCTACACCACCAACCTTACCCCCTGGCAGATGCGGCGGGTGGTGCCGGTGGAAAGCTTTATGATTGCCACGGAAGAACTGCCGCCGGAAGTGGCCAGACCCCTGGTGCCGAAAGATCGCATGATTTTCGACACCAAACGCTTTCTGTTTTACTTTCGCATGTCACCGGATGGAAAACGGATGCTCTTCGGCGGCCGGCCCCAGAAGTTTTGGAAACCAACCCTCGACCGGGCCCGGGAAATCCACAGCAGCATGCTGCGGGTATATCCGCAGCTTGCACCATATGCCCTCGAGTACGCCTGGTACGGCAAGGTATGCTTTACCGTTGATCGATTTCCGATCATCGGTGAACACGAGGGCATTTATTACGGCATGGGCTATTGCGGGCACGGTGTCGCTACGGCAACCTATTTTGGTTTCAAACTGGCTGATATGATGTTGGGAAAAGGCCTAGATACGGCTTTTGCGGACAAAAAATTTACACCGATTCCGCTGTACTGGGGCAAGCCCTGGTTCTTGCCGATTGCGCACAATTACTTCAAGCTGCTGGATGTCATCCAGTAAATTTTTTGACCGGGCGCCGCTTTTGATGGTATGGGACAGTTGCACGATCACCTGAAGTATGGGGTCCCTGCCCGGCAGCCTTGTTCAAAAAATTGAAAGCGGAAGAAAGGAGGTGGTTCAATCTCAGACCCTATTAACCGACAAGCCGAATAAAGGAGGAGAAACCATGAAAGGGAAATTGTTAAGGGTATTATTGGTTAATGCATCGATTGGCTTATGTGTTCTGTCGTTGATTGCCTGGGTCAATGTCACGCCGGCCCAAGCCGGACGGGACCATCTGGTGGTTCAAACCTGGGGCGGCAAACTGGCCGAAGCCCAGGAAAAAGCGTTTTTCAAGCCTTTCACCGAAATGACCGGAATCAAGGTCATCGGCGTCGAAGCCGGAACATCGGTCGGCGGCAAGTTGGCCGCCATGCAGCGCAGCAAGAACATCGAATGGGACATCATCACCGCTGACTACGAGTCCTATAACACGAAATATTATAACAAGGGATTTCTCGAGGAAGTGGACTACAGCGTGGTCACGAACACCGGCGATCTAGTCCCCGGATCAAAGAAAGTATGGGGTGTGGCCCAATACCTTGAAGGAATTTGTCTCGTCTACAACACCAAAGCCTTTCCCGAAGGCAAGCAGCCCAAAAGCTACAAAGATTTTTTCGATGTTAAAAATTTTCCGGGACCACGCGCCATGCACAACTGGGGCGGCCCCACGGACAACCTGTCCATCGCGCTGATGGCCGACGGCAAGACCCGGGACGAATTGTTGCCGGTCGACTTCAAACGGGCCTTTGAAATAATGAATCGGGTCAAACCCCATGTCAAGGTCTGGTACACCTCCGGCGCGCAGCTGGTTCAGGCCCTGCTGGATGAAGAGGTGGTCATGGCAATATCAACGGACGGCCGCGCCAAATCGGCCATCTCCATGGGGGCACCCATTAATATCGTGTGGAACCAGAGCTTCTATTACCTGGGCTACAACTGCGTGGTAAAAAATACACCCATGAAAGAGGCGGCCATGAAATTGCTCAAGTTCTGCAATCGCCCCGAGCAGCAGGCCATATTCACCCAGATTATCGGCTATACCGGTGCCAATCCCAAGGCCGTCCAGTACCTGCCGGCCGAACTTCAGAAAGCGCAGTCCACCCATCCGGATAACATCGATAAAGTGTTCAATTTCATGACCATCAAAAACGCCCAATGGTCGGTGGAGAACGTCGAGACCGTGGATGAAAAATGGAATAGTTGGATTGCCAGGTAGCACGGGAATGACCTTAGGCTTTATTAGAGTCGGCATTCTGAAGAAGTGGCACCTTGGGGCAGAATAGGCGCACTTATAGGTTTCAGGTGTCAGGTGTCAGGTTTCAGGAGGATGAAGTGCATTGACCCTGTCGCCTGACACCTCATATGAAACTTCAAATGTTTAGGACCGTAGGGCGGGCCACCGTGCCCGCCGAAACTGGTCGGCACGGTGGCCGACCCTACGACAGCACCAGACCAAAGTTTCTCTTTCGATTTGACTGGACGCTCACGGCCAGCGGCGACGCTCGTATGAAATCTGATGCCATTTTCAAGGAGTGTTTCACCGCAGAGCACGCGGAGAGCGCAGAGGTTATTTAAAATTTTCTTTCTCGGCGTTCTCTGCGAACTCTGCGGTGAACTATTAGTTTCTTTTTCGATTTGTTTGGACGTTCGCGGCAACATCAATAATATATTGTCGATATAATGTCGCTAAACACATCAGGCCGGCTAAACCCCCAACTCGAGCAAGAACGATGAAGCTAAGGCAACGAGAATCCATCAACAACTACTCCCTGCTGCAATCCCTGCTGCTGGCAGCGCCCTTGCTCATTTTGCTGAGTGTGTTCTATCTTTATCCCTTGATTTCACTTTTTCCGGAGAGCCTTAAGGCCGAGGGACGATTATCATTGGAACACTACCGGCATTTCTTTCGTGAGCCCCTGTATGGGTTTATACTCTTCCGCACCATCAGAATTGCGGCCTACGTGACGGCCATCTGTTTTTTGATCGGTTACCCGGTGGCCTATTTTCTGGCTAGCCTCAGGAACCGGAAGGTGTCCAACCTGTTGATGATTTGTGTCCTGCTGCCTTTTTTTACGAGTATTCTGGTTCGATCCTATGCCTGGATCGTCATCTTTCAGACCAAAGGGCTGATTAACTCCCTGCTGCTTTCCCTGGGATTGATCGAAAGGCCGCTGTCCATTCTGTACACCGAAATGGCGGTAATCATCGGCATGGTTCACATCATGCTGCCGTTCATGATAATGCCCGTTTACAGTGTCCTGAAAAACCTGGACCGCAACCTTCTGCGCGCCGCGCGAAATTTAGGTGCCAGTGCGGCGAAGGCGTTTGTTAAAATAACGTTTCCCCTGAGCCTGCCCGGCGTCGGCGCCGGCGTGATGTTCACGTTTATCTTATCCCTGGGATTTTTTATTACGCCGACCCTGTTGGGAGGTCCGAAGACATTGATGATTTCCACCTTGATCGAACAGCAGATCAACCGACTGATGAACTGGGAATTTGCCGGAGCGATCTCGGTAATTTTGCTGATAACCACAATCATCGTGGTGGCTGTTTTTGATCGGATCGTCGGGTTGGATAAAATCTATAAAGAATAAAATCGCTGCGCGCTTTTATGTAGAGCGGCTGCGCCGCTAAACTTATTTAGCTAACATTAGGCAGACGTCGCGTTTACTTTGGATAAAACCTCTTCTGTTTTTTGGCAATATCAAAGTGGGACCGACTATCCTGGCTCGTGCTGCACTAGGTGCTTAAGTCGTTCTCGTCCTCGTGACGGAAAACTAGAACTGAAACTTCCGTTGCCGAACGGATCGAGAACGAGGAGGAGTACGAGGACGAATTGAAGGAGGAACTAAATTCGAGCCCTGTAACTTGCAAATGAAGCGGTGAAGTTTCTTGCTCGATCATACGGGTCGCTCCGTGCCCAGTTGCTGGACTGACACCTGAAACCTGACACCTGAAACCTTGAAACAGATATAGATACAACATGCCGTTAGAAACGCCCAGTTAGAGGCCAAAATCCAGGCAGGTAAGCAACATGAACCATGAATCCAAGCTGAGTATCGGCAAAATTTTACTGGGGATACTGGTCACCTTAATTTTTATCTTTCTGGTGATTCCCACCATTTTGGCGGTTCCCATGTCATTTACGGAAACCCGGTATCTGGCATTCCCGCCCCGGGGGTTTTCCCTGCAGTGGCATCAGCAGTTTTTTACCGACAGCAAATGGATCGAACCCACCATCTTCAGTCTGAAACTGGCATCCATTACGACCATCGTGTCGCTCATTATCGGCACCATGGCGTCACTGGCCCTGGTCAGGGGAATTTTACCGGGCAAACGGATTTTGCACCTGTTTTTTCTTTCACCCATGATGGTGCCGCTGATCGTCACCGCTTTTGCAGTATACGGGGTATTTGCCACCTTTCGCCTGATCGGAACCCTGCCCGGGATGGTGATCGCCCACACGATCATCGGTGTCCCCTATGTCATGCTCGTGATTACCGCCAATTTGTACCGCTTCGACCTTTCGCTGGAATTGGCAGCCCGAAATCTGGGGGCGAGCGCTTTCAAAACCTTTTTTTATGTTACCCTGCCGCTTATCAAACCCGGCATTATCGCAGCCGGGGTCTTTTGTTTCATCGAATCGCTCGATGAACTGGTGCTGGTTTTGTTTCTGATCGGCACCACGAAAATGACGTTACCGTTGCGCATGTTCGCTGAAATCGAATTTCGCATCACCCCGACAGTGGCCGCCGCTTCCACGGTGTTTATCATCGCGGCCATTGGAACCATTATCGCGCTTTCATTTATCGAAAAAAAGGAAAGCAAAATAGGGCTCAAGGAGTAATTAATGAGTGCGCCGACCAAGGATCCCATTCTGCAGTTAATTGATTTGAAGAAACAGTTCGGCGATGTGACAGCCGTTGACAACGTCTCGCTGGACATTGGTGATGGTGAGTTTCTGACCCTTCTCGGGCCCAGCGGCTCAGGCAAGACGACGATCTTGAACATGATCGCCGGCTTTGAGTTTCCTACCGGCGGGGACGTGATCCTGCAGGGGCAGTCAATCAACTCGCTGCTGCCGGAAAAACGCAACATCGGGTTGGTCTTCCAGAATTATGCCCTGTTCCCGCATATGAATGTCTTTGAAAATATTGCATTCCCGCTGAAAATGAGAAAGTTTCCCAAAAACACCATTCAGCAAAAGGTGCAAAGTGCGCTCGAGCTGGTGCAGCTTCAGGAATACGGTACCCGTTCCCCAAAACAACTCAGCGGCGGTCAGCAGCAGCGGATCGCCGTGGCCCGGGCACTGGTCTTCGACGCACCGCTGCTGCTCTTCGATGAACCCCTCGGTGCGTTGGACAAGAAACTGCGCGAACACATGCAGTTGGAGCTGAAACACATTCACACCCGGCTGAATCGAACCATGATTTATGTTACCCATGACCAGGAAGAAGCGCTGGTCATGTCCGACCGGATCGCCGTTATGAATCAGGGGCGCATCGCACAGGTCGGATCGCCTGACGAACTCTATGACAAACCGATCAACTCGTTTGTGGCCAATTTTATAGGCGAATCTAATTTCATAGACGGCAACGTTGTCGAACAAAATTCCGATGGCCTGAAGCTGCAACTTTCTGAAGAACTGAAGATGGAAATCGACTGGAACGAGTCGGTGCCTGAGGGCTCTTCCATACGTTTTTGCCTGCGGCCGGAAAAAATATTTTTCGCGAAAGAATCCGATATGCGCAATTGTATCGACGGAACCATCGAAGAAATGATCTATGTCGGCGAAACCAAACGGTACATGATCAAAATCGGCCGAACCGAAACCATTCACATGCGGGAGATGAGCACGCGCATCGGTCGTGGCAGGCAAAAAGGCGAAAAAGTTAAAATCGGCTGGTATCCGGAGAGTCTGAGGAAACTAGGTTAGGCCGCCGGCGGCTGAAAATAACCGATCGGCCATTGGGTCTTTTCTCCGAGAACACCTTGTAAGATTCTGGAGGATTCAGGTGTCAGGTGTCAGGTGTCAGTATCCAGCCCAACAGCAGGCGAAAAAGTGAACGGTCAGATCGAAAAAGGAACACCGAATTCTACGGTTATACGGTTAGCTTTTAAAAACCGATAAGTCTCATACATCCTTCGGGATACAGCAGCTGAACTTCCTGAAACCTGACACCTGACACCTGAAACCTATAAGCTGCGCCATTGCTGCCTCGCTGGTGCAACCGTTTTCAAATGTAGTTATTCAAAAAAGATGAGCTGGAAGTCCATGCGCCTAACCAGAGAAGAAAAACGTTTACTAAACGGTGACCGGGGACCGACGCTGGAAAAAGTCATGCAGTCTCTGGCGCGCTACGGGCAGGCACTGGGGGCGAAGCAACTGGTTGATATCGAAGGCCAGGGGCATTTTGCCATACCGGCTGTCACCCCCGGTCTGGGCCCCCCTCTGGAAATGCTCGATGAATTGACGGCCGCCGGTCTCAAAACAAAATTTGCGTTCACTCTCGATCCCCGCTCCCCGCAAGATTTTGAAAACCTGGATTTGACTCCTGGCCAGCGCCGGGTATTCGAAGAGATGCTGGCCGAACAGCCGTTTTATGACCGCAGGATGCGCCAATTGGGCCTGCGTGATGATGAGGCCTATACCTGCACCCCCTATCTTTCCGAAGTGGGGAATATCCCGCAGGTTGGGACGATTATAGCCTGGTCGGAATCATCCTGTGTGGTCTATGCCAACTCGGTACTGGGCGCACGCACTAACCGGAATGCCGCCGTAATGGATTTGTTGTCCAACATAATCGGTAAAACACCGCTTACCGGTTTATTGACGGATGAAGGACGTAAAGCGGACTGGTTGATAAATGTGAATACAAAAACGTTGCCGAATCCTCAACTGCTTGGGGCGGCCGTCGGCCGCACGGTACTGGAGGATGTGCCGTACATTACCGGACTGGATCGGTTTCTCGGCAGTGAACTGAATGAAACAAACCGCGACTATTTAAAAGAAATGGGTGCAGCCTGTGCCGCCATCGGGGCCGTGGGGCTTTTTCATGTGGATGGATTGACTCCCGAAGCGGTCCATCAAGACAGAAACTTGTTGAGACCGGATTACCGGAGCTGCGTGGTGGACGATGTGATGTTAAATGAACTGATGGCATCCTATGCGGCAAAATGCAAACAAAGGGGGGGCCGCGCCCCAAAAATGTTTTATCGGCTGCCCCCATCTGAGTCTGCGGGAAGTATCCGCGTGGTCCGCTAGCATACTGGCGGCACTACACAAAAGCGGGCGTACGAGGCCGGCTGTAACGACCATCTTATGCGCCGCACCTCAGGTAATTCAAGCGTTTAAAAATCGTGACGACACATTTGTCCGGCTGAAAGAGGCGGGCGTCAGGCTCAGTGCGACCTGCCCGGAAGCGTACCTGGAAAATCATCTGTGTGCGGCGGAAACAATTGTCACTAACTCGAACAAGCTTCAAACCTTCACCCCGGCCAAGATGTATTTGGAAGACCAATTGCTTGAAATCATCGTCAGCGGGCGATTAAAAGGAGCAGCCCGCCGATGAAGAGGCAGTTTAAAGGCCGGACGATCATTGCGGGCGACTTGCAGGGCGAGGCTCTGGTAACGAGAACCGGATTTAATACCCTGGCATGCTACTATGACAGCGTGCTGACCGAGCCGGAATCTGCAATCTGTTCCGACTCCGGCAATCCAGCGCTGTTCGGCAAGAACTTGACCGGCCGAATTATCTGTCTGCCCCGATATCATCATCAACAACACTACCGGCGGCGGCCCGGGCATGAAGCCGGAAGAACGGCTTTGCGTGCTGGATGCCAATCCGGAAGTTGCCACTTTGAATATGGGCCCAGACGTGGCCCAAATGACCCTCAAAGAAAGAAAGGCGCCCCTGCCCCATCCCCGGCCGGCTATGCCGATTGAAGAATGTATGCCGGTGGACTATGCCGAAGTTGCCATGTTTGCCGGTAAGATGCAACTGGGCGGTATAAAACCGGAGATCGAAATTTATCACCCGGGAATGTATTGGATGTTTGAAGAAATGCTGGGCCTTTCTTTGCAGCCCTGTCAGCATTAAGAGCTTGAGGCCGCATTCTTAGAAGTGATATTTAAGTCTTATATTTGAGATTTTTCAAAAGAATCTATGCTATAAGGCTCCATAGATTGGCCCACCTGAGAATCGGTTCAAGGGTATCTCATCTTTGAGACAGTCGGCACAATGATAAGAATAGGATTTATATATATAATTTCAATAGTTTATGAAAATATTATGACTTGGCACAAAATGTGCGATTAAAAACGACAGTGATTTCCTTTTAATGCGAGCTGTTTGGAGGCTATTAAAACCGCAACGCTGAACCCTGAACGGCTCAACCTAGGATAAAGGAGTTGATGTATGCCGGATAAAATCATTACACGCATGGGCGACGGTGCCAGGGTTGAGTTGCCTGCGGAACAGATCAAGGAGGATATCCTGGCGGGAACCCAGGATGCCGCCGATCGGGGCAAAATACCGCAGCTGAATCCCGATGAACTGGAAGCGCTGTTTGAGATCTTTGCCGACACCAATCGGATCGTGGCCGTGAAACCGGGTGAAGAAGTCATTACCACCGATGACGCAGCGTCCATGACGTTGATCAACGACCAGGCCGATGGCGGCGTGGCCTTGCCCCTGAGCGGACTGCAATCGGTTTTAACCTACGAACGCGTCTGCTGCGCGGACACGGCCGGAATCGGGCACACCGACTACAGCTGCAAGCCTGTCAAACCGATTGTCAACCACGAAAAGCAAAAGTACTATGCAATGAATCAGGCGGCAACCATCCCCGTGATTTATGGCATGCAGCCGAACCTGGGGCTTTATTTTCAGCCGGACGGCGCTTTTCCGAATCCATCCGAATTGCTGCCGGCCGGAAAAATCAAAGAAGCCCGGCAGGCACAGGAGGAGGCCGCGGAGCAGCTGAGAAACGATCTTGTTTTCGTGGCAAGCAACCTGTATGAGGTAGGCTGCGACGGATTCAACTTCGATACGGCCGCTTCCGCCGGGGATGCCGATTTTCTGGCCGCTTTGGAGGCCATTCGGGAGTTGAAGCAAATCGCTCCCAATATGGCGATTGAACTGGGCATGTCCAGCGAGTTCGTGCTGGGCTTGCATGGGGAAATTACCTTCGACGGGGTGCGACTGGCGGGCTTGTATCCCCACGACCAGGTTAAAATGGCCGAAGCGGTCGGTGCCGATATTTTTGGCCCGGCCGTCAATGTCAAGGCCACCCGCTCGATCCCCTGGAACCTGGCCCGGGCGGTCACCTTTGTGAAGGAGACCGTCAAGGTTGCCCAAATACCGGTGCATGCCAACGTGGGTATGGGTGTTTGCGGGCTACCCATGTACGAGTCGCCGCCCATCGATTGTACGACGAGGGCCGCCAAAGCCCTGGTGGAAATCGGCAAGGCGGATGGGTTGTAGCTGGGCGTGGGAGATCCATTCGGGATGTCTGTCGCCCACATAATGGCTGCCGGGATGGGGGGCATCCGAACCGCTGGAGATCTGGTGGCTTGGATGCAGCTGACCCGTAAGATGAAAATCACGGAAGCCAAAGAATATGTGGCCCGAAAACTCGGAATTACGGTCATGGAATTAACCGATGAGGAAGTGATGCACCAGATACGACAGGATCTGGACATTGCGACGCTTCCCATGATTGCCGACGGCGCCAGCGGAATCGCGGCCAAATGCCGGATTGCCGAACTGCTGGATATCGAGTTGAACTCGGTCAACAGGTTTAAAAAACAGATCGGATTTCAAAGATAGCCGATTGAATCGATCTACCGACAATTGTGGTTGTGGCAAATGTAAAGGGATAGATTTTAGAATTTGGATTGCGGATTTTGGATTTAAGGAATTCTGTCTGTCATAATTCCAAAATCCGAAATCTAAAATCCAAAATTTAAATTGACTGATATGTAGTGAAACGGACCTAACAATTTAGCAATTATTATCGGCAGGAAGATAAGAGGTAATAAAAACAAATGAATGCCAAAGAGCGAGTAATGCATGTTCTCAATCAACAGCAACCGGACCGCATGCCCTGTTTTGGTGCCAATTCGACGGTGACTTATGATCAAATGGAAAAAGTTCAGGCCTTCTGGCCGGATGCCCATTTCAATGGCGAGGCCATGGCCAAGCAGGCCCTGGCAGCCTATACGGTCCTGGGGTTTGACGCCGTTCGCGTTCCATTTTGCCAAACCTTTGAAGCCGAAGCGCTCGGCTGCGAGTTAAAGCCCGGTGGTGCCGAGGGCATTCCGGGGATCGAGCCGCGGCCGCCGTTTACCATCGATGATACGCCGGAATTTCCGGATGACTTTCTCACCCGCGGCAGAATCCCGGAGCTGCTCAAGGCCGTGCGGATCCTGAAAGAAGAGGTGGGGGATGAGGTGCCGGTTATCGCTGGCATCCAGGGCGCATTCTCAATCGCCGCGCATCTTCTGGAAACGGTGTTTCTGCTGAAAGCCACCCTCAGGGCGCCTGAGAAGCTCCCGGCCTTTGTTGAAGTCGGCGAGAAGGCCGGAACCATGCTGGGCCAGGCCCTGATCGATGCCGGGGCCGACATTATCTCCTGCGAGGACATGAGCTCGTCACCGGCCCTGTTGACACCCCAATCCTACCAGGAGCTCGTCCTGGAATATCAACAGCGGCAGTTCGCCGCCCTTTCAGTGCCCAAAATACTTCACATTTGCGGCAAAGTGGATTCCATCGTTGAGTGGATGGGGCAGACCGGCGCCGATGTTCTCAGCCTGGAACCCAAGGCCAGCGTCCGCACGGCACGTGAAAAGTGCGGACCGAACGTTGTTTTAATGGGCGGAGCCGATACGGCCACGACCCTCTATTTCAAGAGCCCGGCCGACATCAAGGCCGAGTGTGAGGCCATGATTGCCGACGGAATTCAGATACTGGCCCCGGGCTGTGCCGTGGCCCCCGGCACGCCGCTGGAAAATCTGCTGACCCTGACTGAAATTGCTCGTATGCACTAGAAGCTATGGGCGTTATTCCGACAACATGCAGTACTTTACTGATGGTTTCAGGCATTAAAATTTCAAATAACAAAAAACAAATATCAAACAAATCACAATGACCGAAATCCAAAATCCCAAACCATTGGCTGTTGATCTTTCTTGAGATTTGGACATTGGGATTTGGAATTTATTTGTGATTTGGTGTTTGTAATTTGTTATTTCCCGTTTATCCCAATATAGTCGTTTGAGAATATTTTCTGACAACATATTAAAATCCAGACTTTAATAAAAATTAAAAGAAAGGAGGAAACATGCGAAAAAGCACGGTAGCCGGGACTGAAATGACTACCGGCTGGGGCCTGAAGACGTTCACCCAGGATGCGCTGGACAAATTGCATGCCGCCACCCTGGATGTACTGCGGACCACCGGTGTCAGCATCGATTGCGATGAAGCCCTGGATATTCTGGCTGACGGCGGCTGCTGGACCAACAAAAAAACCCGGGTGGTTCGGTTCCCGGATCATGTCGTGAACCAGGCCATAGCAACCTGCCCCAGCCACATCCTGCTGGCCGGACGCGATCCGGCCAATGACTTTATGATGGGCGGCAAGCAGGTGGGATTTACCACCTTCGGTGTCGGCGTCCTGATAGAGGACCTGGATACCGGTCAAATACGGGAATCTACCAAAGCAGATGTCGCCCAGATTGCTCGGCTGACGGATGCGTTGACCCACATGGATATCCTGACCGCACCGGTGGCCGCCCGCGATAAACCGGATGAATCCTACGACCTTCACATGCTCGAAGCCGCTTTAGTCAACAGCTCCAAACACTATGCCTCGGATGCGGAAGATGGCGCGCGCATGAAATTGTTGATCGAAATGGCCGCGGCCGTGGCCGGCGGGGTCGATAAATTAAAGGAGCGACCCATCGTATCTTTCGGTGTCTGTCCGACCAGCCCGCTGCAGATTATTGAATCCAGTGCCGAAGTGATTATCGAAGCCGCCCGGCACTGGCTTCCGGTCAACGTGCTCAGCATGGTGATGGCCGGCGCGTCGAGCCCGATTTCCATATCCGGGGCCCTGGTCACGCACAACGCCGAGGTGTTGGCCGGCATTGTTCTGGCCCAGCTGACCAATCCGGGAACCCCGGTCATTTACGGCAGTTCTTCGACCACCCTTGATATGCAGCAGGCAACTGCGGTGGTGGGGGTGCCGGAGATGGCCATGATCAGTGCCGGAGCGGCCGATCTGTCGAATTTCTATGGCATCCCCAGCTATGTCGCCGGTGGGTAGGCTGACGCCAAGATATCCGACGCCCAGGCGGGACACGAGAAGACGATCAGCGCGTTGCTCTCGGCCCTGGCGGGCGCCAATCTCATATACGGAGCGGGCATGCTCGAGGCGGGCATGACATTCAGCTTCGGACAATTGGTTATCGACGATGAGATTGCCGCCATGGTGAAAAGAATCGTACACGGGGTTTCCCTGGAAGATGAGCTGATGGGTGTCGATCTGATCAAGAAAGTCGGCATCGGCAATAATTTTTTAACGCAACGGCACACGCTCAATAATATAGAGACCGAGCAGATTCAGGCAACGATCATCGATCGCCGCATGCGAGGCGCATGGGAAAAAAGAGGATCAAAAAGCCTGATTCAGTCTGCCAATGAAAAAGCGGCCGCATTACTGAAAACCCACGAGCCCCAGCCCTTGCCCGAAGATCTCATCAAGGAGCTGAAGCGGATCGTAAAAAGTGCAGAATAATATAAAAACAGGTTTCAGGTGTCAGGTGTCGGGTTTCAGGATTCTGGATATCGAATATTCGAATTTCAAAGATAGATGCGAAATTCTGACAACTGGCACCTTTAAGGGGTATATATTTACCGCAATACGATTTAGAACTTATTGAAAAAAAGGGAAAGAGAATGGAAAAAGCTGAATGGCTTAAAAAAGCCGCCCAATCGATTTTGGACACGAATGATGAGGGCGCCAAAGAAATCGCCCATAAATCCCTGGAAGACGGCATGGACCCATTGGAGATGATCAACGAAGGGTTTACCGAGGGCATCCGCAAAATGGGTGACCTGTTTGACCGGGGGGAGGTGTTTTTGCCGGGGCTGCTGATCGCCTCCGAAGCCATGACGGCCGCGGTTGAAATCCTGGAAGCCGCCTTGCCGGAAGACCAACAGCAGGAAAAATTGGGTGTCATCGTGATCGGCACGGTGGAAGGCGATATCCACGACATCGGCAAGGGCATCATCGTCACCATGCTGCGAGTGCACGGCTATGAAGTGCATGACCTGGGACGGGATATCCCGATCGGTGATTTCGTGACCAAAGCCCGGGAGCTCAATGCCGACGTGGTCGGCTCCTCGGCCATGATGACCACCACCCAGATCGGCCAGAAAAAATTGGAAGAAGCGTTGAAAGAAGCCGGTCTGCGGGACAAGGTCAAGACCATGGTGGGAGGCGCGGTGGCCACCGACCATTGGGCCAAACGCATCGGTGCGGATTTTTTCGGTGAAACCCCCCAGGATACAATCGACAAGCTGGCGAAGTTTTTGAACTAGTTCCGGCCCAGGGAGGGGCATACCACGCCTCCGATTTTGGATTTTGGATTTGGGATTTCGGATTTAAGGTATTCTGCCTGTCGTGAGCTTTTTTGTCGAACGGTCAATTATTTTAATGATAGAGCGAAGCGATACCACAAATCCGCAATCCGAAATCCGCAATCCGAAATTTCTCCTTAATGCTGAAAATATTTAATTTTTATGGGTGTGCCGATGAATGAGAATTACGATGCAATTATCGTAGGGGCCGGACACAACGGGTTGACAGCCGCCGGCTATCTGGCCAAAGCCGGACTCAAGACCCTCGTACTGGAACAGCGCCCGGTGGTCGGCGGTGCGGTGGTGACCGAGGAAATTCATCCGGGATACCGGATTTCGAGCGTTTCCTATGTGGTCAGCCTGCTAAGATCGGAAGTCATCCGGGACCTCGAGCTGAAGCGTCACGGATTTGAGATGATCCCGATGGACGGCACCCTGGCTGTGTGTGGTGACGACCACCTGTTTTTACGCGGTGATGCTGAGCATGATCGCAAGGAAGTGGAGCGGTTTTCCAGCGTCGACTTTGATAACATGACTCGCTTCGATGCGATGGTTCAGACCGTCGGCGATGTCATCCGCAATCAAATGCTGCGCGAGCCGCCTAAACTGGACGCCGGTCTATGGGATCTGGCAGCCTTGGCCCGCATGGGCCTGGATATTCGCAAACTGTCTCCTGAGCTGCGTCACCGACTGCTCCAACTGTTGACCAGCAGTGCCTACGATCTCATCGTGCGCTGGTTCGACAGCCCCATGGTCAGGAGCATGTATGCTTCGGCCTGTTTTTCGGGCAATTTTGCCAGTCTGCGCCAGCCGGGTTCAGCGATTCCCTTTTTTCACATGGCCGTCGGCGAACTGGACGGCGAACAGGGAGCCTGGCGCCTGGTTAAAGGCGGTATGGGCGGCCTCACCCAGGCCATGGCGAATTTTGCCCGCTCAAAAGGGGTGGACATTCGAACCGAGGCAGCCGTTGAAAAGATACTGGTTGAAAATGGAAAGGCCGTCGGGGTGCGGCTCAAAGGCGGCGAAATCGTTTCCAGCCGTTGCGTTTTAGCCAATACCGACCCCAAACGCACTTTTTTAAAGCTTTTGGATCCGGATCAACTGGATCCGGAATTTGCCGGTGACATCAGTCAAATCCGGATGGGGCACAGTTCGTGGCGTATAAATCTGGCCCTCAAAGGTTTGCCGGACATCCGATATTTTGCGCCGGGTGAAGAAGGGCCGTGGCATCGCTCCGATATCACCATTTTCCCGGATGTGGCGGGCATGGAGGCCAATTTTTTCGCCGCCGCCGCCGGCCGCTTGCCCCGGGAGCCGCGGCTGGAAATTACAATCCCATCCACTGTTGATGACAGCCTCGCCCCGGCCGGACAGCATGTCATGAGTATCCTGGCCAAATATTACCCGTATCAGCTGGCCGATGGGCTGAGCTGGGATGACGTCAAAGAGGACGCGGCGGACGGCGTCATTAATTATATGGCCCACACCATGCCCAACCTGCCGGATATCATCGTCGGCCGCCAGCTGATCAGCCCGCTGGACCTGGAAACGGAATATGGCCTTACGGAATCCGATATATTCCACGGGCGCCATGACCTGGACCAGCTTTTCAGCCTGCGCCCGCATCCCCGGGCGGCCCAATATCGCACTCCCATTGCAAACCTTTACCTCTGCGGTTCCGGTGCCCACCCCGGTGGTGGTGTGTCCGGGGCCCCGGGGCACAACGCGGCCCGTCGGGTAATCGCCGATTTCAAACGACGCTGACTATTTTCAAGTATTTACTTAGTGTTCGAACGGGTATCCAGAACTCTTTGATATTGCTGATTAATATCGCATAAAAGGAAAACGAAGATTTTCCAGTTTAATGCATTTTTTACTTGCATTAAAAACTCGTAAACGGTAGTTATC
>Ga0209786_1000080_pt1 | contig 39248 bp, 32 predicted proteins | sample WorMetilvaeELBA2_FD_187405 | JGI IMG/M metagenome (GOLD analysis project Ga0209786, IMG submission 187405) | Marine gutless worms symbiont microbial communities from Max Planck institute for Marine Microbiology, Germany - Olavius ilvae ELBA.2... ...
GATATAAAATGCTGTCATAGTAGGCCTCCTCTGTGTTTTTGAGACCATTATACCGTAGACCTGTGACAGATAAGGTCACAGCTGAATCAATTATTTTTATCACTTGGGCTTTCTATATAACCATATTAAAAAAATCAATTGAAATCAAGTAACTATAGTGTTTCATCAGAAAAGTGTCAAGATTTTTACCCATTGGCGGAAGAGTCGCGCCGTGGGTGATCCATGGGGCCGAAGGTGGTTTTGACGACGACCCGGGGGGTTGCTATAAGCGGATCATCAACTTCATTTATCAAAAGTATCGGATAATGCCATGGACGCTTCACATTCCCGATATGTATCGGCGACCGCAATTCTGGACAGTGATCATCCGGTGATTGTCGAATACGCCCGATCGGCAACCGTCAGCAGCCGGGGGCCGGTCGAAACAGCCGTCCGGCTTTTTTACACGGTACGGGACGACATCCGCTACGATCCCTATGTCCCATTTTATCGACCGGAACACTATCGATCGAGCCATGTACTGAGCGCCGGGCGCGGGTTCTGCATCAGCAAAGCCGGCCTGTTGTGTGCGCTGGCACGGGCCTCCCGCATTCCTGCCCGCATCGGGTTTGCCACCGTCCGCAATCACCTGGCGTCGCGACAGCTCATCGAATTTCTGGGCTCGGATCGGTTTGTGTATCATGGCTATACGGAACTGCTTCTTGAGGGGCGCTGGGTCAAGGCCACGCCGGCGTTCAACGCCGAGCTCTGTCTCCGCTACGGTGCCGCTCCCCTGGATTTCGATGGTCGCCGGGATGCCCTGCTGCAGCCCTACAATTCAGAACTGTCGCCCTTCATGGAATACCTCGAAGACCATGGTACCGATACAGATATCCCGGTGGATCGCATTGTCGCCGCCTGGGAACATGCCTACGGTCGCCGCCGTGTCCAGGGGTGGATTTCGGATATGGAGCGCAGCGGCGGTTCCGTAAACCGGGATCTGATGAAGGAAGAGGTCTATCGACCCAAATAATCAATCGTGAGGGGCTAAAACGCCTTCAATTCTGATGGACTAGCTGAGGATGCCCAAAGCTTCACTCCATAATAATTTCGAAGCGCGAATCCTCCAGAGGCGGACAAGTATCGAAATCCGAAACAAATTACAAAATAAAAAAAAACTGTGTCAAACAGCTTGTAGTTTATTTTTTATTCTGTTTTATGAGTTTGTTCCGAGCTTCGAGCTTCGGATTTCGAATTTTTCTTTGAGGAAAAAGTATGCTGGGTACGCTGGTGAACACAGGGGCGATTATTGCCGGAAGCCTCATCGGGCTTATGTTCAGGGGAGGCATTCCCGAAAAGACCAATCGGACCATCATGCAGGCCATCGGTCTGGCGGTGGTTCTCATCGGCCTGACGGGAGGTCTGAAAACCCAGGAGCTGTTGCTTTTGATTATCAGTCTGGCCGTGGGCAGTCTGATCGGCGAACTGCTCCGGATTGAAGATCGGCTCGAGGGCCTTGGAAATAGGTTGGGGGGTATGTTCAAACTGGGGGGTGATGGGTTTACCCATGGGTTTGTCACGGCCAGTCTGGTGTACTGTGTCGGGGCCATGGCCATTGTCGGCTCACTTGAAAGCGGGCTTGCCGGCAACCATCAGACCCTGTTCGCCAAGTCGGTTCTGGACGGCGTCACTTCGGTTATTTTCGCGTCCACGCTTGGTGTCGGTGTGCTGTTTTCCTCCCTCTCTGTTCTGCTGTACCAGGGGGCCATCACACTGGGGGCATCGTTTTTCAAGCAGTTTCTGACACCGCCCATGATCAATGAAATGTCGGCTGTGGGGGGCGTATTGATCATGGCCATCGGTATCAATATATTGGATCTTCAGAAACTAAGAATCGGTAACATGTTGCCGGCTATTTTTATTCCCCCGGTATATTTTGCACTAAGGTATCTGCTGCTTTCGGGATGATATTCCGCTAACCTTTCTCTCGACGATTGAAGAATCCCTTATGCGCTGGAAAAAAGCCATTGCTGTTGCCGCATTGCTGGTCGCCGGGTTGATTATAGCGACTTTCATCTTCGTGGCAGCTTACGATTTCAACACACTAAAACCAAGGATCCAACAGCTGGCAAAGGAAGCCACCGGTCGCGAACTGGTAATTGCCGGCGATTTGGATGTTCGCCTCGGTTTCTCTCCCATTATCTCAATTCATAACGTCCGGTTTCAGAATGCTCCCTGGGGATCCCGGCCCGACCTTTTGACCGCAACCCGTATCGAGCTTCGGGTGAAATTGTGGCCCCTGGTCCTGGGCGACTTGGTGTTCAAGGGGATCCACCTCATCGAGCCTGATTTTCTACTGGAGTTTAACCCATCCGGCGATGTGAATCTGGATTTTAACCCCAACGGATCGAAGGCCACCAAAAAACACCAACTCGACCTGTCGACCTGGCCGGTGTTCATCGTAAAAGATCTGACCATAAAAAACGGTCGATTCATTTACATCGACAAGCAATGGGATGTCGATTTAGAAGCCAGACTCGATCAGGTCAATGCCGGAATTCCGGGATGGGATGAACCGGTTCGATTAGACGGCACCGGGTCGGTTCGATTAAATGGCGCCGGGTTGATGGCAAACATTCCGTTAACTCTGAAAGGAAGCGTCGGGCCGATCTGGGCATGGCTCGATCCGGCTGTTGGGTTGTCGGCAGACCTCGCCCTGATATCCGGCGGGGCCACAGGAACGGTTCAAGGAAGCGTCCGCGACCCGATCGCGTTTAAAGATTTCGCATTTGAAATCGTCTCCGGCGGCTCATCGACCGCCGAAATCGCCCGATACGCAGGACACCCTAATTTTCCGGAGTTCGGCCCCTTTACAATTAAAGCCAAGGTAAGCGATCCGGATGGGAAACCGGCCTTGCACGTTCTGAATGGGGCGGTCGGCGGAGAAGAACGGGTCAGGCTTGCGGTCACCGGCAAGATCAGCGATGTGATCTCGATGCGGGGTGTCGCGCTGGATGTTACGGCAACCGGTCAGGACACGGCGAATTTGGTTAAGATTGGCATCCCGCCAATCCCCCTGCGCGGCCCTTTCCGGATCACGGCCGGCCTATCGGATCCGAAACCCAAAATCTACAAAGCCGACGACATGCGGGTCGCCATTGGAGACCATCTCATCACCGGACGGATGGAATTGAGCATGGCTCAGCCCATTCCGATGTTGACCGCCAAACTGTCTTCCGAGAAATTCGGTTTGTGGCCCTTCATGCTGGATGCTGTGTTAACCGGACCTGTCGACAAGCTGGCATTGCCCAAACTCGATGTCATCTTTGGAACCGAGGATGTGGTCAAGGCCAGTCTGAGAGGATCCATCGGGAACCTGCTGAAACTGAGCGGTGTAGAGCTGGACTTTCAGATGCGTGGCCGGGATTTATCTAATGCGTCACAGATCTTTAACCGTAAACTACCATTGCGAGGGGCCTTTCACGCCAGCGGGAAAGCCGCCATGACGGAACCAAAGCTGTTCCAGGTACCCAAACTCCAGGTGTCCATGGGAAAAAACGATTTCGAAGGATCTATGGATTGGGATCTCAGGGGAGAGGCACCTCAATGGAAAGCGACACTATCCTCACGGGATCTGGATGCCTCAAGCATCATTCCCAAGCAAAGCATCGGGCAGCCCTGGGTCAAGGCGTTGGACCAGATGGATCCCTTTGAAATGCGATTTCACATGACCGGTTTTTCCGGAGAACGCTCAATCGACATGTTTGAATTGAGTTCGGGGAATAGCCGGTTTTTAAAACTGGAGATGTCGGGGACCATCCAGAAGGTGAAAAACCTTCAGGGCATCGATTTGACCTTTCATGCCAGCGGTCAGGACGTCGGTCAACTGGGACAGCTATACGGTGGTGCCTTACCCGCCCAGGGGATATTTGATGTCTCCGGGCGTATCGCTAAACCAGAAGCGAGCACCTATGAGATTGCCGATCTGGGAATCCTCCTTGGACCAAACGAGCTTTCCGGTCGGGTAAATATCGATCTGGCCGGTAACCAGCCGCGTCTGTTCGTTGAATTATCCAGCCGGCAGATCAGCCTGGAATCCCTGTCTTTACCGGACAAAAAGTGGATTACCCGTATCAGCAAGATCACCGATTTCGGACCGCTCGCGCTGAAGGCCCAGTTGTCGGGGCCGCTTGACCGTATCACCCTCGAACGTGTGGATCTTGATATGGGTCGAGAGGAGCTCGCCAAAATCTCTCTTAAGGGTGCTTTAAATGATCTGTCCGCCGGACGCGGTCTGGATGTGCAGTTTTCAATCAAGGGTAATGATGCGGCACGACTCGAACAATTACTGGGGCAGCCCGTTCCCCTGGAGGGGGTTTACAAACTGTCCGGCCGGCTATCGGATCCTGCGGTCAAGACCTACCGCATCGAAGATCTCAATGCCATTATCGGGGAAAATGACCTGCGCGGCAGGGTGGATCTCGTTCTTGCGAAGAGTTCTCCGATGATCGCCCTTGAATTGGAATCCTCCAAAACCACCCTGGCACCCGTGACCATTGAATCCATTGAATCGCTGCGCGGGATACCGGACCTGGGTCCCCTGAAACTGGCCGTCCGCGTGGTCGGCCGGGGAGACACATATACCTTTACAGATCTGGATCTGAATTTCGGAAAGGATGAGCTGGTATCGGTCATGGTTAAAGGGACAATTAAAGACCCTTCGATCCCAAAAGGGATGAATCTTGATTTTGCCATCCGATCTAGTGATCTGGCAATTTTCGAAAAGCTGAGCGGGAAGGCCTTCTTTCCTCAGGGGGCCTTAACACTTTCCGGGCACTTTGTCGATATTGCCCCGAACGTGTACCGAACATCTTCTCTAACCGCGATTTGGGGGGAGAGTGAGCACAAGGGATGGGTGGAACTGGATCTGTCCGGAGAGCGTCCCAAGGTGCGTGCCGACATATCGTCCAACAAGTTGGACCTTCGCCCGGTTTTGGCTCGCGAGGATTCAAAAGGGACCGCCACGGCTCCTCCGCCATCTCCCGGCACATCAAGCGCCCGCGTATTCTCCAGAAATACATGGAATCTGGAAGGGTTATCTCGACTCGATGCGGATCTTCACCTGCGAAATCAGCAAGTTCTGCTCCCACGGGCTGTGATTGACGACGTGGAGATGTATCTCCATCTTGACGAAGGGCACCTGCGGATTACGCCGTTCACATTCCGTATCGGAGGAGGCAGCGCGGATATTTTGTTCGACCTTAATTCTCGAGAGGCGATGCCGGTGTGGAAAACGGCCATACATGTCGAGCAACTCTCCCTTGGGGCCAAGCTCGACCAACTTGAAAGTAGAGCAAATCTTGAGGGCAAGCTGGGTATGGATGTCCGTCTTGACGGATCCGGGGACTCGATGGCCGCTCTAATGGCCGGGCTCAACGGGGACATCCGTGCTGCGATAAAAGATGGGCGGATCGTCAGCCGATACCTCGCTTTTCTTCAACGATATATGGGCGATCTTCTCCAACTGTTTAATCCTTCTCAGGTTCGGGCAGAATATACTCCCATCAACTGCTGGGTGAACAATATCAACATCAAAGACGGTTTGGCTGATGTCAAGGTACTGCTCGACACTGATCAGACCACCCTAATCAGTGCCGGAGATATCAATCTAAAAACCGAAAAATTAAATCTGAGCATCAAACCGACACCGAAACGGTCCTCCGGGGTCGGGGTCACAATCAGCTTTAGGCGCATGTCCCAGTGGGTTCGATTGGGGGGCACGTTGGCCGACCCGGACCTGGTCTTCGCTGCCGGAAACACCTTCAGGATGTTCGGAAGAATGGCAGGAGGATTTCTCATAGCCGGGCCCTTCGGCTCGGCCGCGGCTTTCTTTGCCGATGTATCCGTCGGCAAGGAGGACGCCTGTCAAATCGCAGATGAGGTTTATGAGTATACAGGCCAGCCGGAAGCAGCAACGGAGATTAATGAAACACCCGGAGCTGCCGGTAACGACAGGGAACAGCCAGAGCATAGAGGGCCCAGTCGGTAGTTCAGGGTCTCTGAAATCTTGTGAATAGGCTGAATTGATTGATGATTTGTTCAACCAATGGGCGCTATCTCATTCGTTTACACCATGAGCGACATCGTCGCGTTTCATAAAATCGTCAAACGATTTTATTTGGGACAAAATGATCGGCACCGCCGGGGGGATGCGGCGGCTGTCTTTGGTGATGTTACGGATGATCGACAGGTGCGTACCGTCCACGGTCCGGAGGGGGACGCCTTCCAGTCGCGCGGAGTCCACGGTCACCAGACCGTCCCCCAACCCGTGGGTCATGGCGATCATATTCTCACTGAGCTCGTCGACTCTTCCATGCAAGTCTTCCGGTAGTTTTTGACGCAAGCTGCTGATCCAGCCATTAATGTCTGTCTCATTCCAGGGGCTGGTGATGCCGGCGATGACCAGCATATCAAGCCCCTCGGGATGGGGCCGGGCGTTCAGCTCGGTTAAAAATCGGCTTTCCGGCAGCAGGTCGATTTTGGCCTCGCCGGCCCCATCTATAAAACCACCCAACCAGGTGGCTTCCCCTTTGGCGATCCGGGCCAACTGATCCCGCATTTCACTGAAGACCCGGAACCTGGCCATCTGGGAGCCATGGTTCGGGGTACCCACCATAATCAGCGAGGCGACTCCGGGGACCATCCCGTTCCTTGCTGCCGCCTCGTATCCGATGTCGGGGCGGGTGAGCATTTCCCGGGAGACCAGGCCGCCCATACTGTGCCCCACGATAAAGATTCGGTCGATGCCCAGCTGCTTGAGCTTTTTTAGTTCCCCGAAAAAAAAACGGGCCGATTCCACGACCGGCTGGTCATTGGGATATGCCAACTTGTATACATTATAATCTTCCTCGACCAATACCGGCGCCAGACTTCGCCAAACCTTTCCGGGATCGTCCAGGCCGTGGATCAGAACGACGGTTTTTCGAGCCAAAGACATGGGGCGGGACCCCGTGCCGTCCACTTCAACGAAAGACAATCCAAATGTGGTGGAAAATTTTGCGGTCTGCTCCGGAAAGGTTTCCTTTACGGTTTCCCGAATCCGTCGGCGCAGTTCCTTTTCCTCTTCCCGGTAACTGTCCGTAAACAGATGCCACATGCCGACGAGAAAAACAGCCAGGCAGATGATGACCACCCAGCGCCGGTGTTTGATGGCGGTCGGTTTCTTTTCTTTATCCATGGGCCCTGTGGATGTGCATTTGCGTGATTGACGGGATACTACTGTGGCGTCGGATTCAAGTCAAACCGGAAATGCCGGCTGGATTCATGATAGACTCAACTGTTGAAAACATGCTCTTTTGGTTTACTATGTACAAATTGATTAACGCTACCATTTGGGGTCGTCTATGAAAGGATCATACCGAAACATGGCACATCGCAGCATGCAATGGATTCTGTGGCTTCTGCTTGCAGCCCTGATGCTGATACGTCCGGCCGGGGTTTTGGCCGTCGATGAGCAGAATGTCATTCAGCAGTGGCAGGTAGACAGAAAATGGATCGGTGATTTCGACGGCATGACAGAACGCCGACTGATCCGGGTGCTCGTGGTGCACAACAAAATGATGTTTTTCTTCGACAAAGGGAGAATCCGGGGATTGACACATGAAGCGATTCGGGAGTTTGAAACGTATATCAACGAAAAGTTAAAGACCGGAACCCGAAAAATTAAAGTGGTTTTTTTGCCGGTTCCTCGGAATCGCCTCTTGCCATGGCTGATCGAAGGCCGGGGCGACATCGCCGCCGCCAATCTGACCATCACGGAAGGGCGTGAAAAAGCTGTCGATTTCAGTCTTCCCGCGTTTACCGGGGTCGAGGAAATATTGGTCACGGGGCCGGCGGCGCCCCCCGTTGAAACGTTGAATCAGCTTTCCGGCAAGGAGATCCACACGCGCCGGTCCAGCAGTTATTTCGAGCATCTGAAGCGGCTCAACTCGTCATTTGAAAAGCAGGGAAAAGAGCCGGTAACGGTTGTGGCGGCCAGTGAATACATGGAGGATGCGGATCTGCTGGAAATGGTCAATGCCGGCCTGATCCCCATGGTGATTGTTGACAATCACAAGGCCCGATTCTGGGCGCAAATATTCGACAAGATCACCTTGCATCCAGATATTTCCGTGAACACCGATGGCGACATCGCATGGGCCCTGCGCAAAAACAGCCCGAAACTGAAGCAGGTTTTAGACGAGTTTATAAAAAAACATAAAAAGGGAACATTGCTGGGCAACGTACTGTTCCGACGTTATCTGGTGAAAAACAAATGGGCCCGTAACTCTCTGAGTCCAGAGGAGTTGGCCAAATTTCAGAACCTGGTAACTTTGTTTCGAACCTATTCGGACAAATATGATTTCGATTATCTAATGATGGCCGCGGTAGCATACCAGGAGTCGCAGCTAGATCATGCCAAGCGAAGCCCTGCGGGTGCTGTCGGGATCATGCAACTGCTTCCCAGCACGGCGGCGGACAAGAATGTGGCGATTCCCGAAATCGAAATTCTGGAGAATAACATCCATGCCGGTATCAAGTACCTGCGTTTCCTGCGCAATCGCTATTTCAGCGATCCGGCCATCGATGCGTTGAATCAGAACCTGTTCACCTTTGCAGCGTATAACGCCGGGCCGGCCAAGATCCGGCGCCTGCGGGCCGAGGCAGAAACGACGGGCCTGGATCCGAATGTGTGGTTCGGAAACGTGGAGGTGGTGGCCGCCAGGAAGATCGGGCGGGAGACGGTGCAGTACGTGGGGAATATTTACAAATATTACCTGGCGTATCGACTCGTGCGCAATAAGCAGGAGGCGGGGCAAATACAGACGGGTGCTTCACGAGGGCAGGGGCGGTCCAACGGTTCGCCCGAACCCTCATAAAATCGTTTCTGCGTCAGGTCTGCGTCAGGTCTTCTCATATCGCCGCGCCAGGTCCTGGTCGATGACATAGATGCAGACCTCCCGGGCCCCCAGCTCGGTATATCGGGATTTTTCGATGAGGTTGTTGATCAGAAACGTCACGTCGTCCCGGATGCGACGGTCATATGTCTTGAATTCATCGGTGCGGTAATCTTTAATCGCCCTTCGGAAGTTTTCGTTTTCCAGAAAGGGATCCAGCGCCTTTTCCTTGATGTTGTGTGCATATCGCTCGTGGAGTGTGCCATAAAGTTCCGTCTTTTCGATATCCCGTCCGTCTATCATGATTTCCTGGGTCAGGGTTTTGGTGGTGTAGGCTCTCTGGGTGTCTTTTCGAAACGCCGCCCGGGAAGCATCGTCGGCGGATGCCCCCAGCAGGCGGTTTTCAATCCCTGATAAAAACTCTTCCGTAATTTCCAGACGGTCGCCCGTGAAGTTGCAGGTTTCCTCTGAGTTGATTTCGAAGTTAAGGGCAAACAAATAGTTTTTGAGATCCCGGGCGATCTGCTCCTCATTATAGTAATAGAGGGCCTCTTTGACTTCCTGGAGGATGCTGTAATCATACATCCGGTGGAGGGACTCCAGAAAGTTGCCGGGAATCATTTCGTTCAGATCCTTGCGAACCTTGCCAAAGAAATTGCACAGGGTGGACATGTTGATCATACGGTTTTCGGTGGCGTAGGCCGAAAAGAAATCGTTGAATATCTTGATGGAATCCCGGCCCGAAAATCCCTTGTCCCCTTCAAACTCGGATTCGGCGATGATCTTGCGGCGGCGTTTTGCCGTGAATCGTTTTCGGTCATCTTCACCGAGCCACTCCGGAATGTAACCGGTGTAGATTTCCATCTTAAGGAGCTGCAGATTCTCATCGCAATAGAGGCGATACTTCTCGGGTTGTTCAATCCATTCGAGCATGGCGTTGGATTTGATTCTGAGGCGGGACGAAATGATGACCCGTGCGAAATTGTGCAGCACCCGCGGCAGGAAGTGATCATCGATGCGCCTGCCGAAGATGTTTCGATAGATTTCGACTTCGGTGTTGAGATCGAGCACGTAGGGGATCCGAATATATTCGATACGGTCAGAAAATGATTGGATGTTCTGAATGTTCTTTTTATCTTCCGGATTCATCAGCGCCAGAAACAGCGAATCCACGTTCTCCTCGATGTCCTCGACTTTGTGAACCCCTTCGCTGATGATGTTGTGGAGCTCGATCAGCCGCTCGGTATTGTGGGATTTGATGTCCATCAGGGCATAAATGCCGTTGTTGGTGCGGGCATAACGGGAGAATACGTACCGCACCAGATTGCTGTCCTCCAGGACCGCATTGATCCGCCCCTGGAGCATCGGGTTGCTCAATACGTACTGTTTGGGAGGCCGATCCCCGGGATTGAACACACTGATGCCCTCTCCCAAACGGCGTTTGAATTGATACGGCCTGGCCATGATTCTCTGGTAAACGCGGCGAGGGCTCTTCAATTTGTCCAGAAGCGCGTCGTACAGGGAGACACAGATGGTACACGGATTGTCCTTGAAGACCCAATCGTACTCTTTTTCGGTGAACAGCTTCCATTTGAACTCATGGTTCTCCAGGAGGTCGTCGAAAAACTCCCGGCGGTGGCTTTTTGGAATCATCAGTATGGGGTGGTCATGGCTCGGGCAGGGAACCTCGATGGAACCGCCGGCAAATGGATTGTCCAGATGCTCCAGCTCGAACTCCTCCTGGTTGTCCTCCGGTTCAACACCGTCCTTTTCTTTGACATACCCTTCTTCCGGAGTTTCCGGCTTCTCCAACATCTTCGCAAGCTTTTCAAACCAGGGGGCATTATCCTTGCTCGACAAGTCGGCAATGGCCTTTTTTTCAATCCGCCAAACCGTTTCAAACCGGCATCCTGCCTTGGAATTGGCGTATTCTTCAAACTTTTTCAGCAAATTGTTCAGAAACGTACTTTTCCCGCATCCCGGGGGCCCGTCGAAGATGTAAATCTTGTTTTGCTGCGCTCCCCGTTTGAGTGCTTCGACATGTTTGATCAGCCGGTTTGCGAACAGACGATCTGTAAAGAAAGGATTGTCCGACCCCTCCACGAAGAGACTGCCGGTGTCATACTTTACAAATTGAATCGATTCCGGATCGTCCGGATACTCATCATCGCCCTTGCCGACGTATGTCTCGAACATGTCGTGAAACACCTGAAACACATTGCGGATCACCACATCCGGATTGAGCACCAGCAGGGTCAGAAATGCCTCGAAGTCGATGGTGCGTCGCTGCTCAAAGTGGTTTAAACGCTCGTCCAGATGGTCGAGTGCGCGTTTGATATTTAGCATGGTATCGACCTGTATGACCGTTGGCCCGTCTGCCCGTGCGCCCGGCAGTCGGGTATTCGGTACCGGGTGTTTGGCATTCGCTGCGAACGTTCCGCAGTGAACGGTGTTTCGGTTAATTTCGCTTTCAGCTTTGAACTTTCAGCTAATAATCTATCCGCAGCGCTTGCAGTCCCTATCCTGACTCCATTCTGTATCTTGAATCCTGGAACTCCAATATCATCCGGAAACCACCTCGCGTGTCAGTGTCTTGTCTTTCATGGTATAGACGACCCGCTCCCAGCCCGCTTCCTTGCCCGCCACCGGGGGGGCGCCGGGTGAGGTTGCCTCGGTGGAGGGACCGGACGGGATCCGTTCGCTGGTCTCCAGTTTCACCGGTTTTCCCCAGAGAAACTCGATCCCGATCATGGTATTCTGAATGAAATCCCGAACCAGCGGCTTGCCTTCAAATCGGTGGTTCAGATACAGGATCTTTGACCCGTCGTTCTCCGTGGATATGTCAATACGGGGCGGATGGTATAGTGAATCGATCACCATCTTTCGGTAATCGGTCGCTTTTCTGCTTCTGACATAGTATTCCCAAACCATCCGATCCTGGTTCATCCGGCGCCCTGCGACAAACAATTTGTTGCGATCGACGAAGTCCTGGTCCAAAAACGTCTGGATGAAGGTAAAATCGCTATAATCCTCCCTGATGGAAAATATGGCCTGTTTCCCGTTACCCGCATCGGCATCGTATCGTTTCCGTTGTTCAACATCGAGCAATGAGCGGAAATCGAAACTGAACCGGCCCTTGTCGGCCATTTCTTCGATATACTGAAACAGGCGCATGCCCAGCGCGTACGGATTTAATCCGACACGGGGCATCGCCGTCACACCCGAGTTGACGCGGGCGTAATCCACTTCGTGGCCGTGGATGCGGTCATCGAGTAAAAACAGTGTTTCATGCCAGTAACTGGCCCAACCCTCGTTCATGATTTTGGTGCGGATCTGGGGTTGAAAAAATAGAGACGTGCCGCGGATCATCTGAAGCACCGACTTCATCCATAGATTTTCTTCCTTGTTCAGTGACTCGGAATGCTCCCAGAGGAACTGGAGCAGATCGACGGCAGGACGTGATTTGTCATCGAGGCTTTTTTGATAGAGTGCCTCAAACTCGGGATACTTGCGGGCCGTTTCGGAGAAAAACACCTGTTCGCCCTGTTCTCCCGATTCCCTGATGCAGGCATTGTAGCGCTGAATTTCCTTCAGATAGTCATTGGCCTTGGCGTTCTTTATCTTCTGGAGAAACACATCGAAATAATAGTCAAGGCGCGGCGACTGATTTGTCGGGGGGGGACGGTGCAGGGCCGAAAGTTCGCTGAAATACCCGACCAGATTGTCGATACCCCGGGCAAACTCGATGACGTAATCGACCCAACGCCCTTTCTCTGCGCGCAGACCGGAAATCATCCGTTTATCCGAAAGTGCCTGGCCGGTAAAGTCGTACTCCCACGTATGCCGGAAATACAGATTGTTCTGGAAAAAGTCGATGTGGGCCAGTACATGGTAGAAGATCATCACATTCATCCAATCCGGATTGTTATCGTTATAAAACGATATCGCCGGACGCGTGTTGATGACCGTCTCGTAGGGGTTGCTCGGGTATAACTCGTACTTGCCTTTTTCTTTCAACAACTCCACGTCATGGACCCAGTAATCGTAGAGGGTCGGGATCATCATCTTGGGTGACAGTTCCAGCAGGTCCCGGTTGGTAACGATATATTCCAGGGTTTCGTCCTGGAATCGGAGTCCGGCATCGCGGGCCCGCTCTTTGCAGCCTTCCATGATCTGTTTCGTATGCTGGGTGACGATATCCATGGTATCCGTTGGCCCGTGGGCCGGTTGGCCGGTTTGCGCGTTAGCCGGTTTGCCGGTTGGCCGGTAACGCCGGGATACAAGATTCAGGATCCAGGATGCAAGATAGTCCGATCAAACGTTGACTCTCTTCTCATGAGGATTGCATCCTGTATCTTGTATCCTGCATCCTTTTAGCCCACCGAAAGCGGGTAACCTTTCAGCTTTCAGCTTCGAGCTTGAGTCATTTATTCTTTCTAGGTATGAGCGACATCGTCGCGTTTCATAACATCGCTGCGCGATTTTATTCCGAAATCAGTGATTTGATCCCCTCGATAAGACGCGGTTCGTCGGCATCCAGGCCCATGACATCGAGCCGAACCAGGCTGGGATGCCGGTCCAATATTTCAGATTTCTTCAGGTATCTCTCCACTTCCGTGTTGTTTGCCGAATCGGTGGAGTGTTCGGCCACGGTGATACCGATGCGGCTGGCGTATGTCATCATTTGGCGGAGCTCGGGCACGGCCTTGCTCCCGTCGGTATCCCAGTCGTCTCCGTCCGTACCGTGAAAAACGTAAATGTTGTAATCCCGGTCCAGGTTTTCCGTTGCCACGATTTCATTGACCATGCGGTAAGCGGAAAAAACCTGGGTCCCCCCGGCGACCCTCAAGTTGTAATAGGTGTAAAAATCTTTAACTTCCTTGGCCGACGTGTCGTGAAGTATGAAACGGGTCTCTACCTGCCGGGCGTACTGATACAGCAGCCAGCTGTATATCAAGACATGCTGGGTGACGACCAGTTCGGTGGGTTTCCCATGCATCGACCCGGAATAATCGCGGATGAAAAAAACCATCGCCTGGGATTCATAATCCTTTTCCCGCGAGAGGATACGGTAGATTTTATCCTGGGGAGCGATGAGAAATCCGGTAGGATCGATGTCGTTTATATCCGGAACCCTACCGAGGGCAATGTTTGTTTCCAGGATTTGCCGCAGCGTTGCCTTTTTATCCAGAAATTGTCCGAATCCCGGATGGCGATCGGTGAGATCGTAGGTGTAACGGGTGAGGGAGCGCTTTTTTCCCTTGTCCTTCAAATTGGGTAGCTCGAATTGTTCTGTCAGGATTTTTCCCAGATCGTAGGCGCTCGATTCAATTTCGTGGGCGCCGTCCTCACCTTCGCCGGGGCCGGAACCGGGGCCGGTGTCCTGATCCCGGATCGGCTGTTCGCCGATCACCTCTCCTTCTTCCCCATCTCCGGTACCTCCGGCGGAGCCCTCCTCCTGCTCGGACTCCGGTGACGCGTCGTGTAGAAGCTTCTCTTCCACGGTCGTGGGTACCACAACGACTTTGTCACTGCCCCCCCTGCCGGGCTTGATCAAACGGCCGACACGGATTTTTCTCGGGAATCCGTCTTTTTCGCGTTGTTTGTCCCGCTCGAGCAATTCATCGATGGAACTGAGATGGGTTGTCGATGACCCCTGGGGCTCGGTCATGGCCTGCACAAACAAGAGATCGTGATGGCCATAGATGGTTTCCGCCCCCCAAAGATCTTCCGTATCCGCGGCCGTTTCGGGGAGATCATGGGAGACAGACCCCTCCAATTCCGCCAGGCACCGCCTCTCCTCCTCCGGCGGCAGGTTGAGCTGTCGAATCCACTTTCGTATGTCTTCCCGGTCATCTTTCATTGGAGGAAGCTCGGTTTCATTGGTTATTCATGATCATTATGGTACGTACTAAAATCGCAAAGCGATTTTAGCTTTCGTCTTCCTGGGTACAGAAGTACTCTATCGTTTTCTGGGCGCACGTCCGGCAATAACCCAGCTTGTTGAGCATCGTGTCGATCATCCGGTCGTAAAGCTTCTGATTTTCCTCGTTGGTCCGGTTGGCCAACGCACCGATCAGACTCCCGGCACCGGCAATGTCCGACTTGAGTCGAACATCCGTCACCGCCTTGACCAACTCCAGGTTGTCCATGAAATCGTAATTCGGATCGACTGAAATTTTCTGGCCGTAAATCTTGCGTATGGACGTGCGGAACGTGTCCCGCTGTTCATCGGTTTTGAGCTGGAGCCGTTCTTCCACGCTGTTGATGAATCGTTCATCGATTTTGAGCGCCTTGAGCTCACCGGTCTGGGGGTCCTTGTACTTCCACATTCTATCTGCCCCCAGGTTTTCGGCATCGATGCCGATGATCATATTGACGTAATTCATGACGTCCTTTCGGATCGCATAGGGTTCATCCATATAGGCATTGAACATTTCGGTCATGATCCGTTCCCGGTAGAGACCCTTAGAGATTTTCAGATCTTCCAGGTACTTGGCCCGGTCGTTCGCATCGGTGACATAATCGAGAATCACCCTCTCCAGGGCACGGAATATGTCATACGTAAACATGCACTCGCCCTCGTTGGTTTCCGAGCTTTCCACCAGAAGCTGAAGGGCGCGGCCCAGGTTGCGTTGGCCAAGGCCCTTCTGGCCGAAGCGCTTCGTGATGTCCGGATCCTGATTCAGGTCGTCAATCACTTCAGAGAGCGTCTTGATGCTTTTTTCGCCGGCCACTTCGCCGGCGGCCAGTTTCATGGTTTCAATGGGGGTTAGTTTCTCTGATCGCGGCAGTCGGCTTAAAATGGCCGACACCGACGCGGCGTAATTCAGGTTGGGGTCCTGGTGCAGATTTTCCTTGGTGTAAGTCGTTTTCGCTTCGCTGCCGATGGCGTAATGGGTCAACAGTTTTTGAAGCTTGTAATTGGTATTGTGGGCGACATAGCAAATACGACACCGATCCACGATCGGAGCTTCCTCTTTTTCGGCAAGAAACCGGTTGAATTCCGAATTGTTACTGGTGGCCAGAATCAACGTGTCGATGGGCCATTTGTAGCCGTCGATTTCAATTGTACGGTTCTGGATGACGCCCAGATACACCTGCACGAGATCCTTCTTGTTTTTATAAATTTCATCGCTGAAATGGATACCGCCGCCGGCGACCCGCGCCAGGGCCCCCCGACGAAGATCGAAACGATAGGGATTGTTGGTATCGCTGATGTGGAGCAGACGCTGGATCGATTCCTCACCCAACAGATCCACTGCTGATGAAGTGATCTTGTCCTTTGCCGGGTACTTTCCGGTCACCGTTCCCAGGCTTTCCGTCAACGGAACCGGAATAATTTCCACGAATGAGAGCATTTCCTGGAGATCGCCGCCGGTATGATTGCGAATATCGTTCCAGATATATCCACTGCAGGCACCCAAGGGACGGTAATCCTCATAAAAAGCGTCGAGTTCTGCGTCTGAGAATCCAATCTCCTGGGCCAGATATGTTTTGGTCTCATCCGGGTCGTCGAACAGATTCATGGCAAGGATCATCGGATCTTCGTAGGTCTGAGATTCGATCATATTGATACGTCCGTAAGTCCCCAGCAGATCCATTTTGTTGAATCGAAATGTGTATTTGCGGTTTCCGTCGCTGGAAAGAAAGCGCCGGTACAGACTGCACAGGTATTCCACGAAGAAGGTTTTACCGTTTCCGGGTTCCCCGACCAACACAAAGGCCATTTCCTTGGACGACCCCCCTTCGGAGGCATCCTTGACATAGGAGACGAAGCTGTTGATTTCCTCATACATTCCAATGATGTGCTTCTTCCCGCGCCGAAAGATGCTGAAATCGTATGCGGTTTTACCATTGACGACGACTTTTTGAATATCGTCTTCGAGAATCATTCGGGCAATACTGTGGAAAGCATTCTCGAACCTGCGATCTCCCGATTTGACCGAATTCAGATGATGCTGCAGCATATTGGTTTCAGTGCCAGTCATTTTTTCCTCCAGATAGGCATGTATATCGTTGAATACCTTTATAAATTACCGCCGGATGCAGACGATCCCGTCTATCCCGGTCATTGGAGCAAGGGTTTGTTTCAAGCAGCCGTGAGGTGAATGTACGCTATGCAATGAGCGGGTGAACCGCTTGTGGCATCGTCTATACAGTGGTCGAAGAAAAAGGAATTCACATTACAGACTCGACAGCTACCGGTCCGAACATGGAGAGATTCAGATTCAGGATCCGGGAAGAGCGTTTTTTCCTATTATATACGGAACTTCGGAATACCGCAACACAAGGTCTCTTATTTTTTGGTCTTTCTCGAACGGCCGATTTCAAGGGACATCACAGATAGGGATGCTTATTGGAGTGAACCTGTCAGGCAGGGCGCACGACGCGCCGACATGGGTCGTGTGTCTTCTTCGATAGGCGGTGCCCATAGGGCCGGTACCGAAACGGGAAGGCGAAGAAATAACTGATTCGTGTCGTCTCCTATTTCTTTTCCTGTTTCTTTCCCCGGCGGAACATGTCTTCGACTTCTTCCGCGATGAATGCTTTTAACGCATCGTCTCCGATGAATTCCGTCTTTCGGTTTCCATCTTTGAAATCGATTTCCATGGTACAATCAAATTTTTCAGATGTCGCTTTCACGATGCGGGCCAGTACTTCCACATTGGTGTCTTCGAATGTGACAGGGACCATGGGATTCACGGTTGCCTCCGTTCGTTGGTTAGTTTTATGATGGTGTCTCTCAGTTTCCGCATACAGTACAAAGCAAGATGAATGCCAGATAGCGATCGTATTGGATATCGGCAGATTTTTAATGTAATCCCCACTGGTTGGATGGTACTTCGGTTTTTGTTCGGGAAGGATCGGAGCCCATTCGCATCTCGATTCCGACAAAAAAGTAGGATTTCCGTGGCCTGATGTGACAGACTGCTGTGACGCCTCGACCAGGAAACTTTGTCCCATGTATGGGCGTCCGATAGCCCGCCATACGATCCAGCCCAATGGACCAGTCGGAGAAAGCGAGGCTTTTATGAGTGTTATCGTTGATTTAGCGATCTTTCCAATCGGTAAGGGAGAAGGTGTCAGTGCGGAGGTGGCCCGGGCGGTAAGGGTGATTCGGGAAAGCGGGTTGACGCATCACACCCATGCCATGGGCACCTTGATTGAAGGGGATCTGGAGGACGTCATGGATGTGGTCCGTCGCTGTTTCATCGAGATGACTGGAACCGGTGATCGCGTCTACATGACAATGAAAGCGGATTATAGAAAAGGACCCGTGGGTCGTCTTGACGACAAGGTGCGGTCTCTTGAATCAAAATTGACTTAACCCCCGCGGAGGCCAGGACACATGGCGAGCCAACCCATGGAGCTCAAAACGGCCGCATTCTGGGCTCTGGCATTTCTGGTGGCAACCTCCATGGGGGGTATCCAGGCACTGAGCCGGTCCTTTTCCGGACGGCTGATTCCGCCGGAACGTAGCGCAGAATTTTTTTCTATTTCATTTATTCTCAGCCCCGAAAGAAAATAGCCGCAGACCGACGCAGACGAACACAGACATTTCAGCCGAGCGACCTGCTCGGCTGAAAGCCGTCACCGCTGCGCGGATGGCCTGGGCACCATTAAGGTCTGGTTATGTCGAGTGGAACAGTGTGCGCGGTGGCTGGTTTTGACAATTAGGAAATGCCCGCAGGGCATGTCGAGTCATATCCGGCCACGTCGGCCGGATATGGTCTGCGTGTATCGAGCGAACCACGTGAGCGGGCGGCTAAATAGGATTCACAGGGAGGGGTACAACAGGCGCGCCGTCCAATGAAGCATCGCTTTCCAATTGTTTTCTCATATATTCCTGATATCATGTTAACGTTGAAAATGATTTTATTCTATGGTTATATATCCGGTGAACCTTAAGAACAGATCGGGGCTCTATGAAAGATGCCGACTATAAATCGGTTCGTAACGGTTCGACTCCCCGCAAGCTGATCGATCTCAAAAATTCGGCAGACAGTCTCCCAGGCGGCCCTCTCATCCCTATTCTTAGCGGACCGATCGAAAAAGCGCTCTCCATAAGTCTTGTCAATCGCTACTATCTGGACTATCTCCTGCGGTTGGAACGGGCCGAGGACACCCCCGAATACTGCTTCCAGGCGGCCCTGGAGAGCATGAATGTTCGGGTCCGGGTACGATCCCCGGGATCTCGAGCGTATTCCTCCCAAAGGGCCCCTGGTGGTGGTTTCAAACCACCCTTTCGGCGGCATCGAGGGGGTCATCCTTGGCAAAATTCTTCTGCAGGCGCGATCGGATGTCCGTATCCTGGCCAATTTCCTGCTAACACGTGTTTCCGGGATCGGCGACTATATCATTCCTGTGGATCCCTTCGAAGAACGGCAAACGGCCCGGGGGAACCTGAAGGGGTTAAAGGAGGCCCTGCGCTGGCTAAAAGGTGGCGGGGTCCTGTCAACCTTCCCGGCCGGTGAGGTCGCCAGTTTCAATATCCGTCGGCGACGCGTGATGGATCCGGAGTGGAGTCCCCATGTGGGGGGCATTGTGAGGCGGGCCCAGGCTGCAGTCCTGCCGGTCTATTTTCCGGGAAATAACGGCTGGTTCTTTCAATGCATGGGCCTTATCCACCCGAGGCTGAGGACAGCACTGCTGGCCAGGGAGTTCATGAACAAGATGAACAAGGAGATCACCGTTTACATCGGGCGGGCGATTCCTCGGCAAAAATTGAAGCGGTTTGACAACGACATGGATCTTGTTCATTTCCTGAGGCTGAATGCCGAGATTATCAGAAATCGCCGGAAACACCCCTTGAAACGGCTCTCCACCAAGGTTTTAACAAAACCCGCCGGCCGTCAGAAGCGTCCGGTAATTCCGCCGGTGGAAACGTCATTGCTTGAGAAGGAAGTTCGAAATCTGTCAGGCGATCAGCTGCTCGTGGAGAAAAGCGATATGGCGGTCTACATCGCCGGCTCAGAACAGCTACCCAATCTGCTGACAGAGATTGGACGTCTTCGGGAGATTACCTTCCGGGAGGTTGAAGAGGGTACCGGCGAGGCTGTGGATATTGATCAATACGATGCGTATTACCTGCACCTCTTTTTGTGGAATCACAAACGTAAAGAACTGGTCGGCGCCTACCGGCTTGGATTGGCCGATCAGATTCTTGAATCCCGCGGGACCAGGGGTCTCTATACCAGCTCACTTTTCAGATATAAACCGGAATTTGTTCAGCGGCTGGCCCATGCGGTCGAGTTGGGACGTTCCTTCATACGGATCGAATACCAGAAAAAGTTCAACAGCCTCATGCTTCTCTGGAAAGGGATCGGTGAATTTGTGGCCCGCCATCCCAGGTACCACATCCTCTTCGGGGCTGTGAGCATCAGCAAGGATTACCACAAAGTTTCCAAGAACCTGATTGTACGGTTTCTTAAAGAGAGAAAGTCCGATGACTTTCTTTCCCGACTGGTGTCACCACGCAAGCCCTATCGGTCTCGGCGGTTGTCGGGAATCAGCGCACACATTTTGAAGACATCCATACAGGATCTGGACGATGTTTCTCTTCTGGTATCCGAGATTGAAAAAGACGGGAAAGGGATCCCAATCCTGCTGCGACAATACCTGAGGCTTAACGGTAGCCTGCTTTCCTTTAATGTCGACAAAGCCTTCTCGGGCGTCGTGGATGGGTTGTTCATGGTGGATCTGTTTGAAACCGGCGAGCGACTGATGAAGCGGTTCATGGGAGCAGACGGCTTCCGGCGGTTTTCGGAGGCCAATGCGCGAAAATTGGAAGAGAGAGATCGGCGGCAAGAGGGGGATCGCAAAACCGCCTAGCCCGGACCCCCTGTAGAAATCATTTAAAAATCCCGCCATTAAGGGCGGGGTTTTTATTTGGGACTTATGGTCGTTGGCATGAATATGTTCCGTTTGAACCTATAACGTTCCTTCCACATATCGTCACTCCCAGGGAATCCAGGATCGTCTATCCTCGGTGGCGAGGTCGCTATCGGAGTCGAAACAGGAGGCTTGTCTTTGTAAACGATACCGATTCCCCACCCGATACCGATTCCGTGAGTCGACTACCGTTCTACATGTACACGATCTATCGATCGGAACGTTATTCTGACAATCGATCTATGCTCCAATTTGTTTGAACGACGCCTTTGGAAAAAAGCAGTAGGGACACTCTTCCGGAGCCTCTTCACCATAGTGCACGTACCCGCACATGCGGCATCGCCAGACGGTTTGGTTCGAATCGAGCTGACCGGGATCCTGCTCGATGTGGAGCGGCAGATCCTCCAGGGCCGGCATGGTCGGCTGGTAATCCCCAAGCAGATGGCCGGCCACGATCATCCGTTGTACTTCGCTGGTGCCCTCATAAATGCGCAGCAGCCGGACATCCCGCAGCAATTTTTCAATGGGGAACATCTTGGTGTAGCCGTACCCGGCAAACACCTGGAGGGCATCGTTTACCACCTCCAGGGCCGCCTCGCTGGCATAGAATTTTGCAATGGAAGCGGTGATGGTCGGATCTTGTCCCTGGTCTGCTTCCCAGGCCCCTTTCCATGTTAGCATCCGCGATGTTTCAACTTTCTGGTACATTTCCGCCAGCTTGAACTGGATGGCCTGAAAATCCTTAATTTTCATGCCGAATGCCCGCCGTTTTTTTGCATAGTCGATGCTGAATTCCATAGCCGACCGGGCCGCACCGGTTGCGAAAGCACCGATGATGGGTCGCGTGCGGGAAAAGGTTTGCATGGCCAGGACAAAGCCTTTTCCGGGCGGTGCCAGAACATTCTCCTTTGGGACCCGGACGTTTTTAAAATTGATCCCGACCGTATTGGAGCAGCGCTGGCCCATTTTGGGAATGGAGCGCCCCACGGTCACGCCTTCCCAATTCAACTCTACGAGAAACGCGCAAATCCCCTCGTGGCTGGATTTTGGATCGACCGTCGCAAACACCGATATGTAATCGGCCAAACCACCATTTGTGATCCAGTACTTGGTGCCGTTAAGAACATAGTCCTCGCCGTCTGGTTCGGCGTTGCAGCGGATCCCGGAGACATCGGATCCCATCGTGGGTTCGGAGGTACCGAAGCAGATCAGCTTGAAGTCATCGAGAATGCCGGGAAGGTATTTTTGTTTTACCCCTTCGTTGTCTGAAAGGATCAACGGCTCCATGCCAAGGGAGTTGTCGAAAATCGAGGTTGCCAGCCCGGGGCAAGCAGCGGCAAATTCCTCTGTCATCAGGGCGGCCTCCAAGAGCCCATAACCCTTCCCGCCGTATTTCGCGGGAACATCCGTGTTCGTAAATCCCTTGTCGTAGGCTTTGCGGAGAATTTGAAGCGGAGTCTCATCGAGCTGATCGTAGTGCCATGCCACGGGGAGGATCTCGGCGACGGCAAATTGCCGGGCCTTGTCCCGAAGCTCTGCCTGCTCTGGCGTCAAACGAAAGTCAAGCATGGGTGTCTCCTTATTGGGGTTATCGAATCGGTGAGGACGCACATGGCATGTGTGAACTATATTAGATTCATCGCCTCCTGACAACGGTCTGCAAGCTGCAGCGTCTATGTGCCCGGTTTCCCTGTTCTGACCGGAATGCCGGGGCCGAATCCGAACGTTACAGGGTTCATGGAGATTTAGCAGCCGATCCGGCTATTCACCGGGTTGACCGGGGGAAAGGACTTAGATATGAATACGGCACCAAGATTAAGCGATTACGGTGCCATCTCGAACACACAGGGAATCCCTCGGAGCGCTCATGGTCTCTCTGGACAAGCTGCAAATTCTGCAAATCGCAAAGGAAATTTGCGTCAAACACCGCTGTACCATCGTCGAAATCGATTTTGACACCCATGTCATCAATATCGAAGGACCTGCCGACGAGCCGGAGCTTCGGCAAGAATGCATGAACGAGATCGAAGAGATGCTGGCACTCTACCTCTCCTGAACTGAACATGTCACCAATATTTCCGGGATATGACACGTCCCGCGAGTTCCTTGACACCAGAGGGGCGCGTTTTTATATTTTAGTGTTACTTAAACTGTATTCTTCTCCATACGTACGATATGCGACATCGTTGTTTTTCATAATAATGATTCACGTTTTATATAGCCTGCCTTACCGGTTCTAATCCGGGTTGAACCTGGCCCGGAGCGCGACCAAACATTCGAAACAGAGGGTATTTTATGGAAAAGCACCACAAGTTTTCAATATGGTATGTGCTGATCGGGATCTGGGCCGTACTGATTCTTCACAATATCATTTTTTCCGCCATTGCCGTTAAAGTCATACCGTACAGCCAGTTTCTGGAACTTTTGAAAGACAAGAAAGTTTCCGAGGTGGCGATTACCTCGAACCAGATTCAGGGCAGGATGGTCGGAGAGGGCGGCGAACCCGGCCAAATGTTCCGCACGGTCCGTGTCGATCCGGATATTTCCGGGCTTCTCGAGGAATACCAGGTCACGTTTAAAGGTGAAATTGAATCGACTTTCTTTCGGGATCTGCTTTCCTGGATTGTACCGATTGCCATCTTTATCGGTATATGGATGTTCATGATGCGGCGAATGACCGGACAGCAGGCGCGGTTCATGTCCTTCGGAAAGAACAAGGCTAAGATCTATGTGGAAGAAGATCTGAATGTTACCTTCGAGGATGCCGCAGGGGTGGACGAGGCCAAGCAGGAATTGGTCGAAGTCATTGAATTTCTCCGGGAGCCGGAACGATTTACCCGGCTTGGCGGGAAGATGCCCCGGGGGATATTGCTGGTCGGACCGCCGGGAACCGGGAAAACCCTCCTGGCAAAGGCGGTTGCCGGGGAAAGCAATGTGCCTTTTTTCAGCCTGAGCGGCAGCGAGTTTGTCGAGATGTTCGTAGGATTGGGGGCGGCACGGGTTCGGGACCTCTTCACCCAGGCGAAGGAAAAAGCGCCCTGCATCATCTTTATCGACGAGCTGGACGCATTGGGAAAAGCGCGCGGCGTCGGCGGCGTCGGTGGTCATGACGAGCGTGAACAGACCCTGAACCAGTTGTTGGTGGAAATGGACGGATTCGATCCCCAGGTGGGCGTCATCCTCATGGCGGCCACGAACCGGCCGGAAATCCTTGATCCGGCCCTGTTGCGCCCCGGCCGGTTCGATCGACAGATCCTGGTGGACAGACCCGACAAAACCGGTCGAGAGGCGATACTGCGCGTCCTTATCCGAGACATCCAGGCAAGCGATGACGTTGACCTGGCGGTATTGTCGGGAATGACACCCGGCATGGTCGGGGCCGATCTGGCCAATCTGATCAACGAGGCGGCGTTGCTGGCTGTCCGAAAGGGCAAGGATAAGGTGGAGATGGCCGACTTCGAGGACGCGGTCGAGAGGATCGTGGCCGGACTCGAAAAGAAAAACCGGTTGATCAATCCCCGGGAGCGGGAAATTGTCGCTTTCCATGAAATGGGTCACGCGATGGTTGCCCTGTCGTTGCCGGGTACCGATCTGGTACAGAAAATATCGATTATCCCCCGGGGAATCGCCGCCCTCGGCTATACCATGCAGGTTCCCACAGAGGATCGTTTTCTCATGAAGAAAACGGAATTGCTGAATCGGATCGCCACCCTCCTGGGTGGGCGGGCCGCCGAAGAAATCATCTTCGAGGACATTTCAACCGGTGCCCATAACGATCTGGCAAGGGCAACCGATATCGCACGAAGCATGGTTAAAGAGTATGGCATGAGCAGTACTGTCGGCCAGGTCTACTTTGCCAGGGAGAAGCGCGGCCAGTTCCTGGATACTGTCATACAGGGGGCCAAGGAGTACAGCGAGGCCACTGCCGAACTGATCGACAGTGAGGTCCGTGACATCATTCAAAACCAATATGAAAAAGCACTGGACCTCCTGAAAAGCAAACGGCAAATTCTGGAAAAGGGGGCAGCGCTTCTCCTGGAAAAGGAAAAAATCGATGGCAGTGAACTGAAAGCGATCATGGCGTCGTCCTGAACAGACCTCTTCCCGGCTGCAAGGGGGATGCCTGTGACGATGCAAGGGAGACCGACATGAAAACCGCAGCGGATATACTCACCTGCCGGATCAGCGAATTGATCACAGCCGGCCCGGAAACGAGCATCAAGGATGCTCTCCGATTGATGGCCAAGCATAACATCGGGGCCCTGTTCATAGAGGACAACGGTAAGGTGGTCGGTGTCTGGACGGAGCGGGATCATTTGAGAAACTCGATCCTTCCGGAATTCGATATCGAAACGGCCCGATTGAAGGACTACATGACCACCGGATTGATCGCCGCACCGCACACCGCAGGCATTTACAAACTGTTGGATATGTATCTGGGGCTCCGCCTTCGCCATCTGTTGATCGAAAAAGACGGCACGTACATCGGAATGGTTTCCTCCGGTGATGCCGTCAGGGCGGCATTGGTGGAAAAAACAGAGGAACTGGAAAAACTCAGCTCCTTTGTCAATTGGGAATACTACGAAAACTGGCGCTGGGATAAAAAATAAGGATCTTCTCCAAGTTTTTTATTTAAGACCAGCAACTATTCATCTGATGGGCCAAAAACCATGCCCAATATCGTAGAGAATCCAACCGCTTATTTCCGCAGACTGGTCCCGGCCAGGGGTGAGCAGCTGCGGGCCATGGAGCAGGAAGCGCTGACAGAAGAGATTCCCATTGTCGGTCCCGTGGTGGGGGAACTGCTGTATATCCTGGCCCGCCTCTTAAACGCGCAGCGTATCCTGGAACTTGGAACGGCCACGGGGTACTCATCGCTTTATCTGGGGCAGGCATGCGCTGAAACACGGGGCAGGGTGGTCACCCTGGAACGTGACCCCGAAATGGCGTTCAAAGCGCGACAGTATATCGAGCGTGCCGGGCTCTCAGCGACAATCACGGTGGAAACCGGCGAAGCTATTGGACTGCTCGCCCAACTTGAGGGTCCCTTTGACATGGCCTTCATGGATATCGAAAAAGTCGATTACATTCGCGCTCTGGCGCCATGCCACAGGCTGCTTCGTTCCGGCGGCCTGCTGGTTGCCGACAATGTCGGTTTCGGGGACGCGGATGAATTCAACCAGGCCCTGAGGGCCAGTACCGACTGGCGCAGCGTATCCATTTTCTCGTTTCTGCCACTGCATTCACCGGAACACGACGGCCTGTGTCTGGCCGTAAGGTTGTGATGACTTCACGAGTGATGCGGTTGTTGAATTGAACTCGCCTATTGACGGTCGTCCGCTGGGGAGCGCCCCCTGGGATCGCTCTCCCCTGGTGGCGTGTGGTGAGCCAAGTCGAACTGTAGAGGCAAGGTGAGGGGGATAAGACTGACGATATTCCGCTTTGATACCCCGCCGCTTGTTGGAGCGCAGCAGAAATCCCGCGCAGCGAAATTGCGGGGGAGTTATCAAAATACGTTTAAATCGTTGCAACACGTGTGGCTTTGAATTACGGCGTGTTCGGAGTCGATTGACTGTGTTCCTGAAATGAAATACGAATGTACGGTGTTTGCATACTCAATGAAAGGTGATCATCGATGAAGGGGACGGCGTTTATCACAGGGGCCACTTCCGGATTTGGAAGGGCCTGTGCGGAGCTTTTCGCTCAGGATGGCTGGAATCTGGTGCTTGCAGCACGACGGACGGACCGTCTGGCGGATGTGAAAGAGCGACTCGAAGGCGATATCGCGATCCATACCATAACCCTCGATGTCCGAGACCGTCAGGCGGTAAAGGCTGCTGTTGCCGATCTGCCGGCTCAATTTTCCAATGTGAATATACTGGTGAACAACGCCGGTCTGGCACTGGGGCTGGCGCCGGCTCACAAGGTCGACCTGGATGACTGGGAAACCATGGTCGATACCAACATCAAGGGGATGATGTATTGCACCCATGCGGTGTTGCCGGGAATGGTGGAACGCAATCGGGGACACATATTTAATATAGGCTCTGTGGCCGGTGACTGGCCGTACCCCAACGGCAATGTTTACTGTGCCACCAAGGCATTCGTGAAACAGTTTTCACTGACCCTCCGTACCGATCTGGTGGGAACCCGTGTCCGGGTGACCAATATCGAACCGGGCCTGGCGGAAACGGAGTTCTCACTCGTGCGCTTCAAGGGGGATCGCGATACCGCCGGCAACGTCTACGACAACACCCAACCGCTCACGGCGAAAGATATCGCGGATATCATTTTCTGGGCAGCCGGTCTGCCGCCCCACGTCAATATCAATCGGATCGAGGTCATGCCGGTATGCCAGGCTCTTGGGCCGATGGTGATTGACCGGAAGCAATAACGTGCCGGACCACCCGTGATTCGATTCAGTGTACTCCTGGCTTCAGGATCAGAACTGGCATATCTGATTCGAATATTGTATACTGCCGTTATATAGTCCAAGCCTGCCAGTAGGGCTATGGGTCGACTCAGACGTGGTAAAACGCAAAGGAAGCGAATCATGAAAAAGCGCCGCCCCGTTATCGACATGGGCAAATATCGTTCGACCGGCCGGCGGCGGACAGCTGACATGAGGCGCCGGGCGCAACGGTATCCCGTTGACCGGCGATCCGGCAATGATCGCCGGAAAAGCTATAGCCTCGATTACTTTTCCAAAGGCGGCACCGAGCGACGCGGAAGCAAGGAAGACCGACGCATAAATCCAGAACGCCGGGACAGGTGGATCCGGGTGACCGACTGGAGCAGCGTATTCGTCGGTGACTCGGATGAAGATATTCATCTGACCTGAGCGGAACCCAGGCATTTGGGTGTGTTCCATGATCGCCGACCCTCCGTATTTTGCAATTTCCCTGTCCCTTCCGTCAGCCATATGTGAACCGGCGGAAATCAAAGACTGATCCCATGAAATCGGAGAAATGGTTTCAGTGAAAATCCGGCTATTTGGAAAAATCTATAAAATTGCCTTGATTTTCGCTTTGGGACAGATTAATATAGTTGAATTCAACAAAGCCCTGCCTCCTTGGCGGGGCGACTTCTTTCTGAAGGAACAATCCATTTTCCAGCGTGATATCCTGCAGTTTGAGAAGTTGAAAATATGAAGAGAGGAGGATGTCGCCATGGCAAATGGAACTGTTAAATGGTTTAACGACAGCAAGGGTTTCGGTTTCATTGAGCAGGAAGACGGGCCGGATGTGTTTGTACATCATTCAGCAATCAATGCGGTCGGTTTTAGATCCCTCAATGAAGGTGACCGGGTTTCTTTTGACATAGAGCAAGGACAAAAAGGTCCTTCGGCTGCCAATGTCACTGTGATCTAAGTTTTAGTATCGATTAAAAGGGCATCCTTCATATAATGAGGGATGCCCTTTTATTTTCATCACCACCAGGACTGACGAACGGAGAGGAGCAAATTTGGCGAAATCATTCTATTCATTCAAAAAGCGTCAAAAAGAGTTGGCAAAGAAGAAAAAAAAAGAGGAAAAACGACAACGAAAATTGGAAAAGAAACAGCGAAAGCTTGAAGCAGAGGGTCTAACAACAGAAGAGACTCCGGACGAATCCCAGGATGGGATCGAGACTGCCGACGAACCCCGGGATGACGCCGAGAATCCAGAAAAAGAGTAAACGTGTCGAGGACGTTGTCATAAAGCTCAAAATCACTGGGTAAATCCCCGTATGGGGGGATGGCGCCTGCACCCCCCTGTTCATATCTGTTCCCCGCGGCATGAAGTTCCTGATTCGGTAACACCGGTCCGTTCAATCTGAACATTCCCCCCAAGATCTTGACAATTTGTATTCCATCGCATTATTAATTCTATCAGTTCGAACGCAACCAGAAGCTGACCTGGTATTCTTTGCTGCGTTCTCCCTCCACGACGCCTCATCACGACACACACAGCAAATACCATCGCGTTTAACGGAATCATCACACCAAACGGAGAATTCCGTGGCGGGTGAAAACTACAAACGCAAACTCACCGCCATCCTCAGCGCGGACGTGGTCGGTTACAGCGTTTTTCTTCATAGGACCGTTTATTTAATATTTTGATAGGCAAGGGCATCTTCACGAGCAACCAACTTCCGATGATGAACGGTAGAGAACCTAACCGGATTCTATTTCTGGACAACCTGCGTTACCTTATGGTGCTGCTGGTCCTAGTTCTGCATGCGGCCATCCCTTACAGTAATTTTGTGCCGTGGTGGTGCGTCAAAGTGCCAAATGCGCAAGCGGTTTTTTTTGATGTCGTCATCCTGATCCTGGATGTATTTCTCATGCCGGTCCTGTTTTTCATCGCCGGGTATTTCGCCATATTGTCGTTTCAAAAAAAAGGACTCAGGGTTTTCCTCCGGCGGAAATTCAAACGATTGGGGCTGCCTCTGTTGATCGCCATCCCGATAGTCAGTCCAACCTTTTCCTATATTCACCACGTTACCCGGAATGGATTTTCCGCTCACTTGAATTTCGGCATTTACTGGGTCAATTACATGAAAACCATTGCCGATCTTCCCCTCGGGATCATGACCTCCATCGATCAATTCAGCCAGTCACATCTGTGGTTTATGTCGTTGCTGCTGATCTTTTTCGTTGTATTTGCGTCATTTGCTCGGACAAAGATAAAGAATGAGGGGCCCGAAAGGATCGAATCCCCGAAAAAAGCGTCACCCGGATCCATAATTATCGTACTTGCGGTTGTGGGGTTTCTTTCCGCTGTATTTGCGACGACTGGCACCCTGCTATTTGCCAGCGCCTTAAATCCGGAGCCGTGGCTCACCATCCTGAATCTCCTTCAATTCCAGCCGGACTCGGAGGGATCCTATATCCTTTTTTTTGGAGTGGGCGTTTTCGCATACACCAAGAAATGGTTTGCTGGTACAGAGATCCCGGGTCACCTGGTGCTTTGGGTGCTATCTTGTGCCGTGTTGTCGGTGGGTCTCCTGCTTACACTGAACCAGGTCATACGGAATTTTTCTATCGAGATCTTTCTCGTCTATCTCGTGATCAAATCCTTTTTATGCGTGTCCTTTCTCGCTGCGTTTTCAAAATGGGCCGCTCTTCATTGGAATCGCCCTTCCAAACTCAACGCTTCGTTGGCTGTCAATTCTTATCATATTTACATCACCCACTTCCTTATTGTGATTCTTTTTCAATTATTGATGGCCGGTTGGTCCGCTGGATCGGTTTTCATCCAATTTGGTGTTGTGTCACTTGGCTCCATTTTGCTTAGCTACACAGTGAGCAACTTTTGCCTGAGGCCTTACCCGCGGTGGTCCGTCGTCGGAATTTATGCTCTTTTTATCATCATGTTGATCCCCATTGGTTCTGCCGGATTCTGATGCACCCAGATCGACAAAAGACGAGAAACGGTAGCAGAATACACGGCAAATTTTTGACGCCACGCCTTTAGATACTTAATATCCTACTATAACCTATTGTTCCATTCCACCTGACGTCGTACTATTTTCCTTTCATTTGCGCAGTTGTTTTCCGCATCAGATGTGATCAAGACCTTCATTAAAGCATGAATCTGGGTAGTCCTCCGTCCGCCGATCAGTTTCGCCGTGTTTTGTATACCGCTTGTCATAAATATGTTCCGAAATAAGGATGGCGGCATAAGTGGTTGTAACAAAAAAACGTTCGTCAATCGGAACGTTTTTTTGACAACCTCTATAGAATCGTATCACGGTTCTACTGAGTCCATATGCAATACCCTATCATTGGAGGGATCAATGCTTGCTTTGGACTGTAACAAAGGGAGGTCTAAAGATGGCACAACTCATAGCGAACCGACGGGCTATAGAGTTTGTGTTGTACGAGCAGATGGAGGTGGAAACGCTTTTAAAGGAAAAAAAATATACTGGATTGAACCGGAAAATGATCGACATGCTCATCTCCGAAGCTGCGAATTTGGGCATCAAGGAAATTCTGCCAACCTGGGCCGAGGGAGACAGAGAGGGCGTCCGTTTCGAATCAGGTAATGTATCTACCCCTGAATGCTTCAAACGCCCGCATCAGCTTATCCGGGAAGGCGGATGGGTTTCCCTGGCGGAAAAGACCGAACTCGGGGGGCAGGGGCTTCCCCATGTCGTTGCCTGCGCCCTGCGCGAATACCTGCACGGTGCCAATTCAGTACTTATCTCCTTCGCCTGTTTCGGCCACGGTACCGGAAAAATGATAGAGCTTTATGGTACCGAAACGCAGAAAAGATTGTTTCTAACAAAGTTGTACACTGGCGAATGGGCCGGCACCATGCTGCTGACCGAGCCCCAGGCAGGATCTGATGTCGGGGCGCTCACCACATCGGCCGTAATAAATCCGGATGGAACCTACTCGCTCTCGGGAAACAAGATTTTTATCTCAAACGGCGACCATGATTTGTCTGAAAATATCATTCATCCGGTGTTGGCCCGAATAGAGGGTGCCGCAAAGGGGGCAAAGGGGATCTCTATTTTCATCGTCCCCAAGATCTGGGTAAATGACGACGGGAGCCTCGGCGAACCGAACGATATCGTGTGCACCGGCATCGAAGAAAAGATGGGAACCCATGGAAGCCCGACATGCAGCATGGCTTTGGGGAGTAAGGGAATTTGCCGGGGATTGTTGCTTGGGAAGGCGAACCAGGGGATGCGAATCATGTTCCACATGATGAACGAAGCGCGTCTGTATGTCGGGTATATGGGATTTGTTTTTTCAAGTATCGCCTACATGTATGGGTTGAGTTATGCCAAAGAGAGATTGCAGGGAAAAGATCTGAGTGCCGGAAAAGATCCGGAGGCGGCACAGGTGCCGATCATTCGACATCCGGATGTCCGAAGAATGTTGACCTGGATGAAAGCCCACGTGGAAGGCATGCGCAGCTTCGTTTATTATGTCTATTCTCGTTTCGATCGGGCGGCCTGCGCCGGGACGGACTCTGAAAAGGAACGGTTCAACGAACAGATCGCACTTCTCACGCCGGTGGTAAAAGCCTATTGTGCCACCCGGGGTTTCGAGGTCTGTGTCCAGGCGATGCAGGTTTATGGTGGCTACGGGTATATTCGAGACTATCCTCCGGAACAGCTGGCCAGAGATTGCAAACTGATGTCCATATTCGAGGGTACCGATGGAATTCAGGCCATGGATCTGCTGGGACGTAAACTCGGGATGAAAAACGGGGCTGTGTTTATGGATTTTCTCGGGGAAATCAAAAAGACCATCGCTATGGCCAGAGATGTAGGAGGTCTCGACGATTTGGCAGAAAAATTGGAAGGGGCGACAGAGAAGCTGGGAGAAACCGCTATGCACATCGGCATGCAGGCCATGTCGCCGGAAATAAAAACCGCTTTTTCCTTTGCCCATCCATTTCTGATGGCAATGGGGGATGTCTGCATGGCATGGATGCTTCTGTGGCGGGCAGTTGCTGCCGGCCCAAAGCTGGATGACATCGTCAACGGGAAGAAAGGGGAAAGGCGCAGCGAAATCGTTCAACATGATGCCTCTGCGGCCTTTTATGATGGGCAGCTGAAAACGGCGGCCCATTATATAGAAACCTTGCTTCCGGAAACTCTGGGGAAAATGGAGGGAATCCTGCGGGGCAATCAATCTACGGTGACAATGGATGAGAGGGCCTTTGGCTAACGATTTAAGAATGGAAATCCGGTCGTCTTGCTGATAAAAGAAGTGTTAAACGCACAAATCGGGGGGCGACCCAATGAAACCCGTTCGATCGTTCATCCTGCCGCTAGTTGCCGTGGCTCTCACCTTTGGGGTCGTCGGATTTTTCCAGCGGCCGGCTTCCGTTGAGCCGTCGACAATGGCGGAGGTCCGGCAGGAGGCCGAACGGGGCGGCTACCGGCTCATCGACGTGGATACGCTCTGGGAATTGGTCCAGTCCAATCGTGACAAGCTCCTTCTGGTGGACACGCGACAGGAGTGGGAACATCGTGCCGGTCACATCGACGGAAGCGCTAATTTTCCCACGCCGCCCTCATGGACATCTCGATGGCTCAAAAAAGGGGCTTTAAAAGAGTTTCTGGCCCCGAATCAGGATAAGTCGATCGTTTTCTACTGAGCGGGTCTGGCTTGAGTCCGTAGCGGCCTGGCGGCTCGGGTAGCCGTCCAACTGGGATATCAGAATGTCTACCGGTATCCGGAAGGATATCCCGAATGGGAATCGAAAGGGCTTCCCGTCGCCGAGGCAAAATTAAAACCCCAGGCAAGCCCCAAACCATCCGGAGTAATCCGCCCCCTCTACGGCTGGACGATGTTGTGGACGCTTCTTGGCGTATTTGCAGGCGGCCTGGCACTGAACCTCACACCCTGCGTCTATCCCCTGATCCCCATCACCGTTTCCTATTTTAGCGGCAGAAGCACCCGCGACAGGAGTGGGCTTGTCGGACACGGTGTCTGCTACATCGGCGGCCTTGCGCTGACCAACTCCCTTCTGGGTGTAATTGCCGCCCTGACAGGAAGCTTGATCGGCACTATGCTGCAAAGCCCGCTGGTGCTGACGGTCATTGCAACCGTATTGGTTGCTTTTGCGCTAAGTCTTTTCGGGTTCTGGGAACTCCGCGCGCCCTTTTGGCTCACCCAGGCGGCCTCCAAATCTTACCCGGGATTTTTCGGCTCGTTTTTCATGGGGGTCACGCTGGGCATCGTTGCCGCCCCGTGCATTGGCCCCTTTGTTCTGGGCCTTCTGACCTGGGTGGCGACCCTGGGGGACCCGCTGATCGGGTTTCTCATCTTTTTCACGTTGAGTCTGGGTTTGGGTACCCCTCTGTTTATCCTCGCGATGTTCTCCGGCCAGCTGGCCAAACTGCCGAAATCCGGTGAGTTGATGAACTGGATACGGCGGCTCATGGGCTGGGTCCTCGTTGGAATGGCCGCCTATTTTGTCAAGCCGGTATTGTCGACAGCCATTCAGCCGTACCTTCTTGCTGCCGTTGCGATGGCCGCCGGGATCCACTTGGGCTGGCTCGATAAAACCACCGCCTCCTTTCGTGTGTTTCCCTGGATAAAGACCGTGGCGGGCACGCTGTGTCTGGTGATTTCTGCCGTACTGATCGGCAATCAGGTGTTCATGGGACCATCTGTCAGATGGCATCCCTATTCAACCCAACTCCTGGCCGATTCGGTAAAGAAGCAAAAACCGGTGATCATCGATTTTTACGCCAATTGGTGTGCACCCTGCCGTAAATTGGACCATATCACCTTCCATCACCCGGATATTGTCCGGCTCTCTCACGATGACGTCATCATGGTGAAGGTGGACCTCACCCGGAAAGACGCCCGGAAGTATGACCATCTGTTAAAGGAATATGACATCAAAGGGGTTCCAACGGTCGTATTTTTAGACGCGGCCGGAAGTGAACGAACCGATCTGCGATTGATTGACTTTGTAGAACCGGGTGAATTTTTAAATCGGATGGTTTCCCTGCAATAAACTGACGTGATTCACCAAAATACAGGAGACAGGACATGCTGGTCGTCCGATTCTTTATGAACGAACCCAATGGCAAGCCGTGAAAGCATTTCAACAAGATCATACCCAGGCTGGGTACAACGTACGACATCCGAATTGAAACCACCTCCAGGCCCAAGGCCGAATACATGACGGACGAGTACTTTGAGCTGGATCTACCGGTTGCCCCCGCTGTAATGGTGGGAGATGAAATCCTGGTCGAAGGCACCGACATATCCGAGCAGGAGCTCGAGGCCGCCATTTGCCGGCACCTGGGCCTTCCCGAGCCTGAGGTTCGCAAAAAAGGTATCGTGCGCCGACTGTTCAAACGATAAAAGAAAAGCACGAGACACTTTTTTTGAAGCCTACAGCCCGCATCGGCGTTCGCCCCGGGCTTTGGTCTACCCGGACATTGCACCAAAGGGTGAGCTCTTTTCAGTTCGTTTATCCGTTATCGAGTTTACAAACTGTTTGTTGACTGAATTGTCCACTGAATCCGATAATACCTCGATATTGTATCTTTTCGGCCATCCGCTGAAAAGATGTCTTGCAATGTTCGAGCAGATTGAAAGGAGTTGAGCCATGGCCACCGTTGAAATGATCGAATATGAAAAGGCAAGCCCGGAGGTGCGTGAAGTTTATGACGACATTATGGCGACACGGAACATAGACTGGATCAACAACTTCTGGAAGGTGCTGGCGGTTCAGCCGGAGCTGTTGCGGCGCACCTGGAACGGGGTCAAGGAAGTCATGGCGCCTGGTGCCATCGACGCCCTGACCAAAGAAATGATTTACGTTGCCGTAAGTGTTAGCAATGCCTGCAAATACTGCATCAACAGCCACACGGCGGCTGCGAGGAAAAAGGGTATGAGCGAAGCGATGCTGGCCGAGTTGATGGCGGTCGTCGCCATGGCGAATCAGACCAACGCGCTGGCAAACGGCTTCCAGATAGACCTTGACGACGCCTTCCAGAATGGCGGCCAAACGCCCGAATAAAGCATCGGACGGCATAAACTGAATGTTTCAGTCCCGCTGTCGCCGATTCTGAAGTCAAAGGGATGGATTTTACGGCACTGAAGACCTCTTCTAAAAGAACCTTGGTTTTTATGAAGTTGAGGGGATGTCGATTGGTTCATACGTGTTGAAACGAGCAGATAGAACAGTCGATAAAATAAGTGACACGCTCCGAAAACAATACATGTGGATCGCTATTCAAGAACGGTAATCGGATCCGTGAATAGTTTTGAATTTGGAATCAGCACCTTATTTCCCTCGGAATCGAGCTCCGTGTAGCGTAAATCGATGGAGATCACGATTCCTTCGTACCCGGATATCCTGATGCGGTTTCCTATCTCAAAGGGTCGGTACAGCAGAATGAAAACGCCGGACAACAGATTGGAAATAGTGTCTTTCAGAGCAAAGCCGAGTGCAAACCCCGTCAGCCCCAAGCCGGCCACCAGGGCGGAAACGTTTATGCCCAATGTCCCCAGGGCCGTTAACATACCAAAGATCATTATTGGGATACTGCTCGTTCGGGCAATCAGCGGTGTGAGAGTTTCATCTAATTTAAAGCGATCGGCGGCGGTGAAAATTGCTTTTTTCACTATTCTCGCCAGGAAAACAGAAAAAATAATGATTAATATAACTCCGATTACTCTCGGTACCCAAAGAGTTGCTGCGCCCAGCAAATAGTGTGCAATGTTATTCATGGTCTGCCAATCTCAGGTTGTCATGTAAGGTTCTTCTCCCAATTAGTGCGAGAAGAGGGTTTAAGGATCCGAGGGGTCAAGGGTTCAAGCGTCTGTTTTCGAATGTTTTAATCAACGCTTTTATCATTCTTTCAAAAACTACCGCTGATTCGGGGATGCCCCTCTGTTTTCAACATCAGACGTTGCCATAAACAGTTCAAGATTTTTAGAAGCTTGTTTTCGAACGTAATTCCGTATCAGAGGGCTCCATCCTAAAATCAACCCAACAGGCCCAAGTGCCATGAAACTCCATTTCCAAAAATTGAAGCTATCTTGATGTTGAATGATTTTTCCATCTTGAAACTGAAATGTTGCATCAATTTTGTTGTGGACGCTTCGACCCGTTGCTGAAAAAATGTATTTTGCTTCCCAATGCGCCCTGCCTGTTGTTTCATCTGACTGAATGTCGTTAAACGTCAACTCGAATCCTTTGGCTTTCGCACACAGCATTTTCCACATATTTGCCGCTTTAGGGCCTCTCAATAGCTGAAAGATTGGATCAGAAAACTCGATGTTTTCATGATAGCATTGCACCATGCCATCGCCATCTAAGCTTTGAAAACAGGAGTAAAACCTTTCGATCAAATCTGTATTCGGATACATATATCTCCTTGTATTACTGAATTCCGCCGGCAAAAGCTCAATTGTTTTGGGGAGTCTCTATAAATAACACCAATCCCTTATGGGGTGAAATTCACGGTTTACGTTTTTAGCCCTGGAAGTCGATGTTAACGGCAGCCCGCATGGGTGACCAGCAGGTAGGGACTGAATACGTTAAATCGGTCTTTACGCCTTCTGCTCCGTTGGCTGGTCAGGCGGATGAAGCCCTGCCGCGTTCATTGAGATAATGATGCCAGAGTATTCTTGCGGCCACTGCTCGCCACGGCCTCCAAGTCTCTGCAATTTGGTCCACTGTTTCAGAACTGGGAACCGTTGGCAACTCTCTCAATTCCTGAATGGCCTTTGCTAATGCAAGATCCCCCGAAGGCCACGCATCCGATCTGCGCAAGGCAAACAGCAGGTATGTATCGGCGGTCCAAGCTCCGATTCCTCTTACTTCCATCAAGCGTTTCCTGGCCTGGTCATCGGGCATGCTTTCGAGCCCTTTCAGGTCGAACGCCCCGGTCATAATTTTGTGGGCTATGCCGCGAACATACGACACTTTCTGGCGACTAAAGCCTATTTCCCTCAATGTGCTGTCATCCAAGTACAAAAACTTTTCAGGATGGATTGCGCCGATGACAGTTTCCAATCTGGCAAACGCTGTGTGTGCTGATTCCAAAGATACCTGCTGGGATAGGATGGCGATAAGAATACCCGAAAATCCAGGTGCATGGCACCAGAATGGAGGATCCCCCCACCTTGAGACAACTGCTGCGAGATCCGAGTCCCGTGATGACAACTCAGAGACGCCTCGATAATATATTTTATCCGTGAGTGTCAGAGGACTGACAAGGTCACCCATTATTCGAAAACCGATGTATTGGTTGCCTCTTGGAATGCGTCAGCAAGGGCCTGGCGCTAAACCACCATGGTTTGTAGTTTTGGTGCAAAGTTCGGGTTAGACCCTCATAACAACTACACATGTCACCGCTCAAGATAGTCACGACATGAACCGCCATTCCCAAAACTCGGTGGTATGATACGCATCTTATCGAGTCGATGTGGATTAATCTCTTGATCATTGGTGATATCTCGGATTCGGATTTCGATGACTTGATCGGAAAACTGTTCCCTGATGACCCGGAACACTTCAGGGTCATGTTCTCCTGAATCGCCAATCAGAATGAATTTCCGTCTCGGAAAATGAACCATCAACGCGCTGATTTGACCTATTTTTTGTTCGAACGTCGTTTGTTTGGAGCCATCCCGGATAAGCTTCCAGAGATCCTGATATGATTCGGACTCAAAGGGGTTGATTCTGACATTTTTCATGTGAAAACTGCCGGATGGAAATCCAACGGATTCGCTAAACAAGAAATGAGCAAGCGGCCCATATAATTGCCAGGGACCTCCCGACACATAGTGAAATGCCACAGTCTGATCAAACGCCCGATACATTTCAGGCATACAGGGGGCGGCAACAAAGTCACGGAAAAATGTATTCGTCAATACCACCTCCTCGCCGGCCGGTATCTCGGTGACTTTGATCGTATCGTCAATGTCGGAAATGACCGAGACACCTGCCGGTTCGAGCAATCTGACGTTTCCCGTACCAACGTGGTTTTTAGACACCGCCCGATAGGTCAACCAGCCCTGTTCGGACGCCTGTGCGTCAAGAAGCCGCTTCACCTTATTATCAGTGAGCGTTATGAAGCCGTCAATAAGCCCATTGTGATCCGTTCTCGAGTTCCCCCTTTTATCCTTTAGCTGAAATGTGTCGTCGTCTGGATCATTGTCAAAACCAAAGACAACCACCTCGCCGGAATCGCTATCCGCAACAAAATCCTCAGCTCGCGACATAAATATGTCTTTTTGGTTTTCATCCAAGTTTTCCAGCCCGGCCCTTTTTCGTACGATCCTCCTGGCACCCTTCGCAGCTAAACGGCGAAACGCGTCGGATTTCTCTCGCACCCAGATACGTAATGGAATAATCCAAGTGTTACCCTCCCGGTAACCATAGGTTGTATAAAACGTAACGTGTTTTCCCGGCACTGTTTTCTTTCCATCGGCCCAAACGGTTTTCGGCAATAGTAAGGTCAGGGCGATCAGGCTACCCGTCACACCGACTGTAATAAATCTTAGCATGAATTCGATGATGTATTCTGCAGAATCCTGCGTTTAGGAGAGCATGCGGGGCCTGCACAACGTTTTACACACTTAGCCCGATTAACATGAGAATAATCAATGCAAAAAACTTCCACTTATCGAAGATCACCGTTTTTAGCTTGCATGTCCCGATGCCATAGTTTTTTTTGAATTTGATACGTGTTGATAATTAGCCCGAAAAGGCAGAGAGCAACAACTATCGGAAGCAAGATATTGAAATATCTCGTTCCGAAATAAATGACAAAGGTGTTGATCAGGATGAAGACAACTCTTATCTCTGTTGGCCCCATACGATAATAATATATATGGTTATATAGAAAGCCCAAGTGATAAAAATAATTGATTCAGCTGTGACCTTATCTGTCACAGGTCTACGGTATAATGGTCTCAAAAACACAGAGGAGGCCTACTATGACAGCATTTTATATCAC
>Ga0209786_1000082_pt1 | contig 39148 bp, 29 predicted proteins | sample WorMetilvaeELBA2_FD_187405 | JGI IMG/M metagenome (GOLD analysis project Ga0209786, IMG submission 187405) | Marine gutless worms symbiont microbial communities from Max Planck institute for Marine Microbiology, Germany - Olavius ilvae ELBA.2... ...
TTTAGAGAAAACGCTGCTAAATATTGATTTGCTATTGTTCGCCATCGTTTTGAACGGCAGTAATTTAATGAGTGATAATTAGCGGCCGGGCTAACTGGAAAAACGGCCACTTTTCGTTCAGGCACTAATTATGATCACCCACGACTTGGGGGTGGTGGCCGAAACTTGTGACCGGGTGGCGGTGATGTATGCCGGCTTGATCGTGGAACAAGGCTCGGCGCAGGCGATCTTCAACCAACCGCTGCACCCTTACACCGAGGGGCTGCTGGCGTCTCTTCCCGGCCAGCAAGATGGCGGTGATGAACTGACGACGATCGATGGCCTGGTGCCGGATCTCATTCATCCGCCGACCGGCTGCCGGTTTCATCCAAGGTGTCCGATTGCTCAGGAAATTTGTGAGCGAGAAGTTCCCGAATTGCTTGAAAAGGCTGACGGCGGCCAGGCGGTGGCCTGTCATTTTCGGTGAAGAACCGGCATTCGGTTTTCGGCATACGGCGTTCGGCAGTGGATGCCGGATACCGGATACTGGGTGCTGGATGCTGGATGCTGGATGCTTGATACTCGATACTGGATGCTCGATTCTTGGCACGCGTTGCTGGTTACTGATAACTGAATACTGAATACTGATTATTGAATACTGATTATGGGATACCGGTTGCCAGATACCGGATGCTGGATGCTGGATGCTGGATGCTTGATACTCGATACTGGATGCTCGATTCTTGGCACGCGTTGCTGGTTACTGATAACTGATTACTGAATACTGATTATTGAATACTGATTATGGGATACCGGTTGCCAGATACCGGATGCTGGATGCTGGATACTTGATACTTGATACTCGATACTGGATGCTCGATTCTTGGCACGCGTTGCTGGTTACTGATAACTGAATACTGATTATGGGATACCGGTTGCCGGATACCGGATGCTGGATGCTGGATACTTGATACTTGATACTTGATACTTGATGCTGGATGCTAGGTTCTGATTACTGGTAACTGGTTACTGATCACTGGATACTGGATACCGGAACCTGGTTGATAGATTATTGATTTTGGAAGAAGCATAATAAAACAAATGGCCTTAATTGAAGCCTTGAACATAAAAAAGTATTTTCCCTCCCAGGACGGTCGGGTAGTGAAGGCCGTGGATGATGTGTCTTTTGCCATCGAGAGCGGGGAAACCGTGGGAATGGTAGGCGAGTCCGGCTGCGGCAAATCCACCATCGGCCGGGTGATTCTGAACCTGCTTGCGCCCAGCGGCGGCCAGCTGCGGTTCGAAGGACGCAACATTTTCAACCTGCCGCGGGCCGAGCGGCGGGCGCTGCGCCGCAAGATGGGAATTGTTTTCCAGGACCCGTATTCATCCCTCAATCCCCGCATGAATGTCCTGCAGATATTGGGCGAGCCCCTGATTGTGCATCACAAAATAAAAGGGGCCCGACTGCGGCAAGAAGTTGTCAACCTGCTGGAGCAGGTCGGACTCAAGCCGGAGCAGATCAACCGCTATCCGCACCAGTTTTCGGGGGGGCAGCGGCAGCGCATCGGCATTGCGCGGGCTTTGGCGCTGGGTCCCAAATTTTTAATTTTGGACGAACCGACCAGCGCCCTGGATGTATCGGTCCAGGCCCAGGTGTTGAATTTAGTCAAAAAGCTCCAGGCCGCCAGCGACCTGACTTATTTATTTATTACCCACGATCTGAACGTGGTGCGCCATATCGCCGACCGCGTGATGGTGATGTATCTGGGCAAACTGGTCGAAGAGGGTCTGAAAGATGATATTTTTGAGCGGCCCCTGCACCCATACACACAGGCACTCTTGTCGGCCAACCCGAAAATTGATCCGAATTTGAGAGGTGAGCGTACCCTGCTCGAAGGTGATGTGCCTTCCCCGGCCGACCCGCCGCCGGGCTGCAGTTTCCACCCCCGCTGCCCGCTGGCCGAATCCGTCTGCCGTCAAATTGAACCGGAGTTGAGGCAAATCGGTGACCGCCAAGTTTCCTGTCATCTGGCATGAGGGTTAATGGAATTATCTAGATGGAAGACTTTTCGTTTAAAGAACTCGCAACTCAACCTGGACCATCATTGTTGCGCACCCAGGTTTATGAGTACCTGCGCCGGGAGCTCAAGAAAGAAAATCTGAAACCGGGCATGTCCGTCAGCATGAATGAACTCATGAGCAATCTGGGTATCAGCCGGACACCGCTGAGAGATGCACTGCTGCAGTTGCAAAACGAAGGCTTTGTGACCTTTCTGCCGCAACGGGGAATTCGAATCAATGAGCTGTCTCAAAAAGACATCGAAAACATGTACGAAATGCTGGGAGCGCTTGATTCCCGAATACTGCTCGCGGTTTTTGACAGGATCGGCAGCGCTGAAGTCGAGCAAATGAAACTGATAAACATGGAAATGGGGAAAAATCTGGAAAAACAGGATTTTCCGCGATACTGGAATTTAAATACAGCCTTCCACAATGTTTATCTGAGTCTATCCACCAATGAGCTCATTTTGAATCATATCAATATCATTCGCCAAAGATTGTTTGAATTCGGCAAAAAGGACTGGAGCCTTAAACGCAAGCATGTGATCCACAAAGAGCACTTAACCCTGATGGAGCTTATCGAAAAGGGTGATGCCGTGGCGGCGGCCGACTTTATGCGGGACCAGCACACGATCCTTGATCTTGATGCAAAAATATCACACTCACCATAAGGAGCGAATGTATAAAATGAACCTGGCTGAATATGCACGATACGATGGTCTGGGACTGGCCGAAATTATTCGCAAGGGAGATATTACGCCGGTCGAGGCAGCTAGACTATTCATTGAGGCCGTTAAAAAAGTCAATCCGCAAATTAACTCCGTGATTGAAGTTTACGATGACGCTTTGGATATCGCGACAGGTGCCTCAGGCGTTGAAGGACCTTTTGCCGGCGTTCCCTTTTTGAGAAAAGATCTCGGCGCTACCGAAGGCGGCCGGCTGCAGGAGTGGGGCAGCCGCCTTTTCAAAGGCTATTTACCGGACAAGGACTCTTTTTTGATGACCCGCTTCAAAAAGGCTGGATTGGCCACCCTGGGACGCTCCACCGTGCCGGAGTTGGGAGTTTCCGGCCAGACAGAAACCATATTACAGGGGATCACCTGCAATCCCTGGGATCTGGATCGCATGGCCGGCGGTTCGAGCGGCGGGGCTGCGGCGAGCGTTGCCGCCGGCATCGTGCCGGTGGCCCATGCCAGTGACGGGGGCGGATCCATTCGCATACCCGCTTCCTGCTGCGGATTGGTCGGGTTAAACCCCTCTCGCGGGCGGATCAGCGCCGGTCCAGACCGGCAGGACCCCATGTTCGGTCTGGCACGGGAGTTTGTTGTCAGCCGCAGTGTGCGGGATACGGCTGCCATGTTGGATGCGGTCCATGGCGCGGAAGTGGGAGATCCCTTCATTATTATTAAACCCGAACGACCGTTTATGGAAGAACTGCGAACTCCAAGCAAAAGATTGCAGATCGCGTTTACCACCGATTCCTGGGGGCCTTATCCGGTGGACGGGGAAGTCCAAAAAGCAGTCGAGAAAGTGGCCTCCGTCTGTGAAGAAATGAGCCATGACCTAGCGGTCGATTCGCCTGCGCTGGATTTTGCAAAAGTGAATACAGCGGTGATGAATGCGTTTGGTTTGGCAGACGCGGATCTCGCCGAAGACGCTGAATCCCTGGGGCGGGAGTTGAGCCTTGATTATCTCGAGCCCGGTACCCTTAAAATGATTGAACGGGCCCAAAATCTGACGATTGCCGAGGCCATGGAATCCTTTGAGATTATGCGGCAGGCTAGATTGGTTGTGGGACATTTTTTTCAAAAATATGATTTGTTCATAACGCCCAGTTTGTCCTTATTGCCCCAGCCGCATGGGGCGTTCAGCACCAAACGCGAAGACCTGGAGCCCCATGAATTCTGGGAAAATGATTTCAGGATATTTCAGCACATGGGACTGTTCAACGTGACGGGCACCCCGTCGGTTTCCCTGCCGCTAGGGCAAAGCGAATCCGGCCTGCCCATCGGGGTGCAGTTTGCGGCGCCTTTTGGGGATGAAGCGGCTTTGATCCGCATTGCGGCCGCCTTTGAGGAGGCCATGCCCTGGAAAGATCGGATACCGCCGGTGCATGTCAGTCGTTAGACGGGCTGTTTATAAATCCAAAATCCGCAATCCGCAATCCAAAATATGGATGAATTTCAATGGGAGAAAATGAATGGATGACAAGCCGGTAAAACCGCGGGCACGTGACCTGGGGCTGCCGTTTGACGGTGTGCCCGGAAACTTCAACGCCATTACCGACGTGGCCGGGGTCGAAGTTGGGTTTACGACCCTGATCCAGGGCGAAGGCCCGGTTGAAGTCGGTCACGGGCCCATCCGCACCGGGGTTACCGCCATCTTGCCGCGCGGCAAGCGGGATAAACCCGGTCCTATCTGGGCGGGTCAGTACAGCCTCAACGGCAACGGCGAGATGACCGGGATCCACTGGATTCATGAAGCCGGCTATTTTCTGAGCCCGGTTTGCATTACCAACACCCATTCGGTCGGCATGGTGCACCATGCAACCGTGGGCTGGATGATCGACCAGTACCCGGAGTTTTTCATCAATGATCATGCCTGGGCCATGCCGGTTGTGGCCGAGACCTATGACGGCTTGACCAATGACATCTGCGGGCGGCATATCAAAGAGGACCATGTACGGCAAGCCCTCAATACCGCCGCCTCGGGTGTTGTAGCAGAAGGCAACGTCGGCGGCGGCGCGGGTATGATTACTTATGAATTCAAAGGCGGCACCGGCACTGCTTCGCGCAGAGTGAGCATCAGATCGGATGAGCATACAGTTGGTATTCTGGTGCAGTCCAATTTCGGCTCCCGGCAAGATCTTACCGTCCTGGGGGTGCCGGTCGGCAAACATTGGCCGGAAGATGCGGTCATGAGCGAGATCAACCAACATGAGACGGGTTCCATTATTGTAATCATCGGCACCGATATTCCCATGCTGCCGCATCAGCTGCGACGGGTTGCCAAACGGGCTGCAATCGGCATCGGGCGCACGGGCACCCCCGGCGGGAATTACTCCGGCGATATCTTCCTGGCCTTTTCCACCGCCAATGACCTTGACTGGCCCAGTATGCATGGGGAGCAGCCACCGGCTTGCACGCTGGATTTTATCAACGACCATCTATTCGATGATATCTATCGCGCAGCCGTTCAGGCCATCGAGGAGGCCGTGGTCAACGCCATGATCGCCGCCGAATCCATGTCCACGGTTAAACCTGCCGGTTATACGCTTAAAGCGATTGATCACGAGCGGTTAGTACAAATTATGAGCCGGTATAATCGTATGAGAGGATGAGAAATGAATAATATAGAAAAGCAAATTGTCGACGGCATCGATAAATTATCCGACGAGATCCTTGACTTTACCAGCCGGCTGGTGACTGAACCCAGTACCCTGGGAAATGAAGTCTCGGCCATGGAGGTTATGGAAGCGGAATTGAAAAAGCTGGCCTTCGAGCCGTTCCGTATTCCGATTGATCCGGTCAAACTTGCGCAGCATCCCGGGTTTGCCCCGGTGCCCTGGTCCTATGAGGGGCGCTTCAACGTGGCCGCACGACGAGAAGCGGCTGCCGCCGGGGGACACAGTGTGATCTTCAACGGTCATTTGGATGTGGTCAGCCCCGAACCCTTGATGCTGTGGGACCGGGACCCCTACGATCCGGTTGAGCGGGACGGCTGGCTCTATGGCCGGGGTGCCGGTGACATGAAATCGGGTGTGGCGGCCATGACCTATGCCGTGCATGCGGTGGAAAAAGCCGGGTTCGGCTTCAAAGCCCCGGTCACGATCGAAGCGGTAATCGAAGAAGAATGCGGCGGCAACGGGGCGCTGGCCTGCGTGGCTGCCGGCCACGATGCCGAGGCCGTCCTGATTCCCGAGCCGTTCGGACCGACTATTCTGACGGCCCAGCTGGGTGTCATGTGGTTTAAGGTCAGCCTGACCGGTGTTCCGCGGCATGTGCTTGAAGCTCAGGCCGGAGTCAATGCTATTGAAAAGTGTATTCCATTGATCGCCGCTCTAAGGAAACTGGAAGCCGAGTTGAATCAGGAGATCCACCCCCTTTACCAGGACATCGGACACCCGATAAATTTGAACATCGGTATTATCAAGGGTGGGGACTGGCCGTCCACTGTGCCGGCGGCCGCCGAATTTCATGGCCGCCTGTCTTTTTTTCCGGGGGCAACCTATGATCAGACCCGTCAGAGGATCATTGAAACCATCGAACAGGCGACGCGGCAGGATCCCTGGCTGGCTGAAAACCGGCCGCAGGTAGAGTTTTACGGCTTTCGATCCGAAGGCCATGCAGCTAACCGCGACCAGCCCGCCTTCAATGCCCTCAATGACTGTCATCGGGAGGCGTTCGGTCAGGATGCAGAGAATGCGGTATCCACCGCAACGACGGATGTGCGGGCCTATCACCATTACGCCACAGCTCAGGCAACCTGCTACGGCCCGGAAGCTGAGAATATCCATGCCGCCAATGAAAGGGTAAAAATCGAAAGCGTGATCGACACGGCCAAAGTCTATGCCCTGTTCCTGGCGCGCTGGTGCCGGCTGGTGGAATAAGGCCAATGAACCGGTTGCCAGCCTGAAACAATGCGGTCGCAGAGACTGCGTGAATGGAGCGTTGCCTTAATGGAGAGTTATTGGCTATTCGTTATTTGTTATTGGTTTGAAAGGAATCAGCCTTGAAACTCTCACAAACGCAAAAAGGAGGAATACCTATGATTCAGTTCACTTTGAAAGCGAAACCCTTGGCAAACCGATGGCCCCTCATAGCCTGTTCACTGATCATAATTGTGGTCCTAGCAGCCATTATTGCCGGACCTGCCGCAGCAGACGGCAAACGGGGAGGCGCGCTGCGCATGACCATGCCCACCGATCTGACCCAACTCGATTTACATCAGACCTCGGCCGAGATCGACAATGCGGTATTGGGCATGACCGTCTATGAGACCCTTTTTACTTATGACGGCAAAAATAATATCAAACCGTTTCTGGTCGAAAGTTATGAGTTCACCAACGATGGCTTGTTGATGACCATGAACCTGAAAAAGGGTGTTAAGTTTCACAATGGCGAGGAAATGACGGCCGAGGATGTCAAGTTCTCGCTGGATCGGGTTCGCGACGACAAATTACCCGGGTTTCATGTGAACAACCTGAAAAAGGTTACGGAAGCCAAAATTACAGGGCCGTATCAGGTCCAGCTCGTTCTTTCAGCCAAAATGGCCAATCTGCTCAACTACCTGGCCACCGATGTGGGAACCATCGCCATCATGAATAAAAAGGACCTCCAGGCCAACGACAACAAGGTGGTCAAACCCGTCGGCACCGGCCCGTATCAGTGGAGCCAGTGGGTCAAAGACAGCAAAGTCGTGCTGGGACGTTTTGACGGGTATTCGTCGGCCGACGGCTCGGTGGACGGAATGCTCGGCAAAAGGCAGCAGTACGTCGACCGGCTGGAGTACTACATCATGAAGGAACCCGCCACCCGCATTATGGCCCTAGACAAGGGTGACGTGGATTTCACATCAATTCTGCCTTACCACATGATCGACGATTTGAAGAAGCGCGATGACGTCACAGTATACAGCGCCCTGCCCCCGGATGCAGTCTGGTACATGTACTACGTCAACTTCAACCACCCCATCCTGGCCAACGTGAATTTTCGCAAGGCCATGGCCTATGCCCTGGATCGGGGCGAGATCACCCAGGCCGCTGTGTGGGGTTATGGCACTCCCACCTTTTCGGTTATCTCACCCTCTTTGCCGGCCTACACGCCGGATTTGGAAAAAATGGCCCCCAGCTATGATCCCGAGAAAGCCCAGGCCTTTCTGAAAAAAAGCAACTACAAAGGGGAGAAGATCAAAATCCTGACCTCCAAAAACTACACCCCCATGTATGACCAGGTCGTTGCCGCCCAGGCCATGTGGGCCGCCGTGGGCATCAACACCGAGATCGAGATTGTCGATTGGGCCACCCACCTGGCCCGCTGGAAAAAAGCTGAACACGAAATCCTCTCATTTGCCATGATTGGCCGGATGAATCCGGTTGCCCAGACCTGGAATTTGAGCTCGGGAAATTTCTATGGCTACCAGAACGCGAAAATCGATGAACTTCGCGCTAAAATGAATGATACCGTCGATCTGGAGGAACGCAACCGCCTCTTCCGGGAAATCTACAAGATTACCTGTGAAGATGTGCCTTATATGATCAACTTCTACATCAACAATACCGGGGCCTATAAGAAAAATCTCAAAGGCTTCACCGATTTCGATGCCTATCGAACAAGATTATGGAATCTGTATCTAGACTAATCGTCTCCAAACCCGGAGAATGAAATGCCACGAAGACACCAGGACACAAAGAAGAAACCTTTGGTCTATAATTTTCGTTGTGTTTTCGTGTCTTAGTGGCCAATACAATTTTTGATAGTCCCAATACGGTACCGGGACCGACAGGGCCGGTATCCCCAAAAATAACAAATGCGCAAATACATCGTTCGGCGGCTGTTGTCCATTGTTCCGGTACTGTGGCTGGTCTCAATCATGGTATTCGCTTTGATCCATCTGGTCCCGGGGGATCCCGTTCTGGTCATTCTCGGATCGAGTGCCCAGACGGAACAGGTCGAGTTGATGCGCCAGCGGCTGGGACTGGATCAACACATCGCGATTCAGTATTGGAACTGGGCCACCGCCTTGCTGCAGGGAGATCTGGGGACCTCTATCATTTCCGATGAACCGGTTGCCAAGCTGATCCTGGAAAGAATGCCGGTGACCATCTCGGTGGCCACGGCCGCTCTGCTTCTTTCCCTGGCAATTTCCCTGCCGACCGGGATCATCGCAGCCCTGAGGCACAATACCTACACGGATTATTTTTTTATGGCCCTGGTGATTCTGGCCGTTTCCGTTCCCAGTTTTTGGCTGGCGCTGCTGTTGATGATGCTCTTTTCAGCCCAGCTCAAACTGCTGCCCATGATGGGCTGGGTCTCGATTTTTGATGATTTCTGGCAAGGCGTTCGATATCTCATTTTGCCCAGCGCTTCGCTGGCTTTTATCCTGGCGGCCATCGTGGCCCGCATGACGCGATCCTCCATGCTGGAAGTGCTGCGAGAGGATTATATCGTTACCGCCCTGGCCAAGGGCACACCCAAACGCTTGATTGTTTTCAAGCACGCTCTCAAGAACGCTTTTGCACCCGTATTGACCATCATTGGTTTTCAGGTCGGATTCCTCTTGGGAGGAACAGTGGTGATCGAGGACATATATTCCATTCCGGGGGTTGGTCGGCTCATCGTCAGCGCCATCAGCAACCGCGACTATCCGGTCGTTCAGGGCTGCATCCTGTTGGTGGCCGCGATCTACGTCTTCGTTAACGCGGCCGTTGATATTGCCTACGCCTATTTTGATCCACGGGTGAGTTACGACCAGTAAAAAATGGAGTACTGGAGTTAAATTAATTTCGGATTTTAGATTTTGGATTGCGGATTTGTTGTATCGCTTTGCTCTGTCTTTTTTTATTAAATTGACAGAATACCTTAAATCCAAATTCTAAAATCCAAAATCTATGAGGAATAATATTGGGATCAATTATTAAAAGTAACATTGCGAAAGAAAACATGATTTTCAACAGCCCAGGGGACCCCCATGCTGATTAAGCGATTCAAGAAAAATAAGATGGCGGTGCTTGGTCTGGCGATCGTCTTATTTGTAGTCCTGACCAGCCTGACGGCAAGTTTCGTGGCCCCTTTCAATCCGCTGAAGTTGTCGCTTCGCAATCGAATCAAGGCCCCTTCCGACGAAAATTTCTTCGGCACGGATCACTTTGGCAGAGATATCTTTTCACGGGTATTGTATGGCGGGCGGGTATCATTGTGGGTGGGCGTTTCATCGGTTGCTCTCGCCGCCATTGTCGGCATCCTCCTGGGTTCAGTCGGAGGATATTTCGGAGGCCGGATCGATTATGTCATTGTGCTGATCATGGACGCTCTGATCTCGTTCCCCGTTCTGCTGCTGGCCATCGGGATGATGGCCGTTATGGGTCCGGGTGTGAAAAACATCATTGTCGCCCTGGCGTTGGTTTTTATTCCAACTTACGGCCGGGTAGTGCGGGGCTCGGTCCTGTCCATCCGGCAAAAGGAGTATATCGAGGCGGCGCGCAACGCCGGGTCCGGTCATCTTAAAATTATTTTTTTGCATGTGTTGCCCAACACCATGGCGCCGCTGATCGTCGTCACCACCATCAGCGTGGCCAACGCCATCCTCATCGAGGCGGTGCTGAGCTTCCTCGGGCTGGGAGTGCCGCCGCCGGCGCCGAGCTGGGGCAACATCCTGTCCGATGGGCGCAATTTTATTTCCCAGGCACCGTGGTTGACTATATTCCCCGGTCTGGCCATTACGCTGAGTGTTCTGGGTTTCAATACCCTGGGTGATGGACTGCGCGACGTGCTGGATCCCAAATTGAAACAGTAATGGATATGCCGAATTCCAATGGTAGGATAGTCTCTGAAGCCAAGTCCCCCATCCTGGAGGTAAGGAATCTCGCGGTCTCATTCCACCTGCTGGAGGGCGTCATTCCGGCTGTGGCCGACGTGAGTATGGTACTGAACCCGGGCGAAGTTCTGGGAGTGGTTGGAGAGAGCGGCTGCGGCAAATCAGTGACCGCCAGGGCGGTCATGCGTATCATCCCGATGCCGCCGGGCAGCATCGACTCCGGCCAGGTTGTTTTCGAGGGTCGCCGCTTATTTGATCTTAGCGAGGAAGAGATGGAGAGAATTCGGGGTGATAAGATCTCGATGATTTTCCAGGAACCCATGACGAGCCTGAATCCGGCCTTCACTGTCGGTGATCAGATTGCTGAAGTTTTCCGATTTCACCGGGGGCTGGGCCGCCGGGAGGCCTTCGAGCGTGCCGTTGAAGAGTTAACGCGGGTCGAGATCCCGGATCCGGCGAAACGCGCCCGCAATTATCCGCACCAGCTATCCGGTGGCATGCGCCAGCGAGCCATGATCGCCATCGCCCTGGCCTGCCGACCGCAGATACTGATTGCCGATGAACCGACCACCGCCCTGGATGTGACCATCCAGGCCCAGATCCTCAACCTGATCGGTCAGCTCCAAGCCGATATCGGCATGTCGGTCATCCTGATTACCCACAACCTGGGGGTGGTGGCTACCATGGCTGACCGGCTGGTGATCATGTACGCCGGCCGGGTGGTGGAGCAGGGGGCGGTAGACGACATCTTTTTGCATCATCACCATCCATACACCCACGGCCTCTTGCGTTCGGTGCCCCGCTTGGACCGGCCATCAGAGGACCTCGTTGAAATCAAGGGCATTGTCCCCCGGTTGGACGATCTGCCCACGGGCTGCGCTTTTTCCACGCGCTGTGAGTTTGTGATGGATCAATGCCGCCAATTGGAACCTGAACTCAAAAAGATCAGCCCGGGGCACCGTTCCCGCTGCTGGCTGGAGAGAACCCCGTGGTAGAGCAACACGCACCGAACACCCAACCCCCATCCGATTCCTTGCTGACCGTCCGGGGGCTTAAGAAGTATTTTCCGTTGGGTCGACGGTCCCTGTCTGCCAAAGGGCCGGTAGTCAAGGCCGTGGACGGGATCTCTTTCGAGTTGGGCCGCGGACAGATTCTGGGGTTGGTTGGTGAATCGGGCTGCGGCAAAACGACTGCCGGACGCACCCTGCTGCGTCTGATCGAACCCACGGACGGTCAAATTCTATTTGACGGCACGGACGTGACACACATCAAGGACATGAAGGCCCTGCGGCAGCGCATGCAGTTCGTTTTTCAGGATCCATACAGCTCACTCGATCCGCGCATGTCCATCTACCGCATTCTAAAAGAGCCCATTGACAATTTCATGGCACGGTTGAGTAGAAGCCGGAAACGGGAGATGGTATCGCAAACGCTGCAGAGGGTCGGACTGACGGCCGATCACATGACCCGCTTTCCCCATGAGTTTTCCGGCGGCCAGCGCCAGCGCATCGCCCTGGCCCGCAGCTTGATTTGCAGCCCGGAGTTGATTGTGTGCGACGAACCGGTCTCTGCCCTGGATGTGTCCATCCAGGCCCAGGTGATCAATTTGCTCAAGCAGCTCAAGCAAGCCTACGAACTGTCCATTATATTTATCGCCCACGATCTGGCCGTAGTCGAGCACCTGTGCGACCCGGTGGCGGTCATGTACCTGGGACGGATCGTTGAGATTTCACCGAAAGAAGCACTATACCGCCGCCCCCTGCATCCTTACACCCAGGCCCTGCTTTCGGCAGTACCAATTCCTGATCCCATACTGGAAAGAAAGCGCAAGGTTCAATTGTTGACCGGTGATGTACCCAGCCCCCTCAATGCACCCGCCGGCTGCGCCTTCCATCCGCGCTGCCCTTTGGCAGGTGATGAATGCCGGCGCCAACGGCCGGAATTGGTCGAGAAACGGCCAGGCCACTCGGTGGCCTGTTTCAAAGCGGACATTGCGGAAGCCAGATACCGTCGGGATGGGGGATAATGGATTGAGGGATTGAGGGATTGAGGGATTGAGGGATTGAGGGATTGAGGGATTGAGGGATTGAGGGATTGTAGGAACTTATATCATTTCTTAATAGGTTGCAAGAGACCCGATGTAAGGAATTCTCTGCCATGAATCTTGCTGAATATGCAGGCTATGACGGGATCGGTCTGGCTGAGTTGATCAGGCAAAAGGAATTCTCCGCCGGAGAAATAGCGGAATTGGTGCTTGAAGGTTTTGATAAAGTCAATCCTTCTCTTAACGCTGTTATCGAGATATATGAAGATCGATTGGCGCAGGCCGATCAGTTGCTGTGGCCCGATACCCCCCTGGCAGGCCTTCCCATTTTTCTGAAAGATATAGGTGCAGGCGAAGCCGGGAAATTGCAGGAAATGGGCAGCCGCCTGGCACAAGGACATACTTCTGAAACCGATGCTTATTTGACGACCTGCTTCAAAAACGCCGGAGCAATCGTTCTGGGGCGAACCTCTACCCCTGAATTCGGCTTTGCCGCAACTACCGAGTCGATCCTTAACGGCGCTACTTGCAATCCCTGGAATCCTGGTCTGATTGCCGGCGGCTCCAGCGGCGGGTCGGCCGCCGCGGTGGCGGCGGGGATTGTGCCGGTGGCCCATGCCAGCGACGGCGGCGGTTCGATCCGCATTCCGGCGGCTTGTTGCGGGGTTGTCGGATTGAAACCTTCCCGCGGCCGGGTCAGCTGTGGACCTGATGCCGATGAACGGCTATTCGGCCTGTCCCAGGAATTTGTTGTCAGCCGCAGCGTTAGAGATACAGCCGCCATGCTGGACGCCGTCAGCCGGCCGGCACCGGGCGACCCCTATACTATTTTGCAGCCCCGGCAGCCCTTTCTCCAAGCCGTTGGTGCCGCAACCGGAAACTTGCGCATCGCTTTTGCCGCTGAAAGCTGGACCGGCGTTGAAGTGAATGCGGAAATTGCCGCCAAGGTCCAACAAGTTGCCCGAATGTGTCAAGATATGGGGCATACGGTTGAAGCTGCCGGGCCGCAGGTTGAGCTTGGACCCTACTTTAGCGCGCTGGGAGTATTGTGGCACGCTTCACTTGGCTATAAGTGCGACCAGCTTGCGCAGCAAATGGGCCGGACTGTCGACCGTGACCATCTGGAACCCGTGACCTTTGAACTCTACCGCAATTCAAAGAAAATTTCGGTTGCCGACATATTCAACGCCCGGTACGCCTTAAATTCGACTCGCCGCCGGGTCGGCAAGTTTTTTGAAATTTACGATTTATTGTTGACCCCGACCACCGCGCAGCTTCCTGTCCCCATCGGCACCATCGACCAAAATCAGGATGTTGCGCTGGAAAAGTGGTACATCGGCACATCTCAATTCAATGCCTTTACCAATTTGTTCAATGCCACCGGACTGCCGGCCATCTCATTGCCCCTGTGTCAAAGCGCAACCGGTCTGCCGATCGGCATTCAGTTTGCCGCCGGTTTCGGCCATGAGGATTTATTGATCCGGGTTGCCGGTGCTTTTGAGGAGGCCCTGCCGTGGGCCGATCGCGTGCCGCCGATCCATGTCGGCAACTCATAGAGAACTTTTTAGTGCTGAATTTCAAGGTAGATTAATCAAGGAGATCGGACATGAGAAAAATTAATTGGAAGGACAACGCCCGCTGTGCGGTCAGCCTGACCTTTGACGTCGATGGTGAAACCCTTTGGATTTCCAAAGACCCGGCCAATGAAAAACGCACCGGTGTGTTGTCCCAGGGTGCCTACGGTCCGAAAGTGGGCGTGCCCCTGATACTTGATCTACTTGCGCGTTACGATATTCATGCTACCTTCTTTGTGCCGGGCTGGATTATCGAACGTTACCCGGCAGTCATTGAACGCATTGTTCAGGGCGGTCATGAAATCGGCCATCACGGCTACCTTCATGAATGGCCGGACAGCGATGATCCGGGCGCGGAAAAGGAAATCCTTTTAAAAGGTTTAGCGGCCATTAAAAATATTACTAACGAACCTCCCATGGGGTATCGTTCACCGGCCTGGGAACTGACCCCAAACACCCTGGATTTATTAAAGAGCGAAGGTTTTTTATATTCCTCCAACCTGATGGATGATTTCGTGCCTTACCGCCATCCCCAGGGCATCATCGAACTGCCGGTGCAATGGATGATCGATGATGCGCCCTACTTTTTGTTTCAGACCCGGGTTCCTTCGCGGCCTATCTTCCCGGCCGAGTTTGCTTTAACCGCCTGGCAGGAGGAGTTTCACGGGATATATCACTACGCTGGGTTTTTTAACCTGACCATGCACCCCCAGTTTATCGGCCGCCCCGGGCGCCTGCTGATGCTTGAGAAAATGATTCACCACATCTTGTCCTATCCCGATGTCTGGATCGCACCTTTAAAGGATGTGGCAGCATACTGGAAGGAGCGTAATGGTGACCGGAGCTGATGATAACAAGAAACGGCAGGTGGTGCTGGTCACCGGCGCGGCGCGCGGGATCGGCTTGGCGATTGCCGAGGCGTTGGCGAACGGCGGTCATCGATTGGTTCTAAACGACATCGATGCCGGCGGGCTTGACCGGGCTGTGGCCAAAATAAGACAAACTGGTTCTGCGGTATTGGGACTGGCCGGAGATGTCAGTGATCCGGACACCGTCAGAGGGATGGTCGAGCAGGTGATGACTCAATTTGGCCGCATCGACAGCCTGGTGAACAATGCCGGCATCGGCGGGGTGGGCAAAACCATGCTTGAGCTGAGTTTGGAAGAATGGAACGAAATGCTGCGGGTGGATTTAACCTCAACGTTTCTGATGTGCCGGGCGGTGCTGCCCCACATGAAATCTCTACAGCGGGGCAGAATTGTGAATATTTCATCAATTACCGCCATGATGGGTGTTGCCGGCAGCACCCATTACGCCGCGGCCAAAGCCGGTGTGATCGGCTTGTCCAAATCCCTGGCCCGGGAAGTGGCCGGCGACCGCATCAATGTCAATGTGATCGCACCCGGACTGATCGATACGGCCATGTCCCGCAAACGGGGCATCGATCATCAGCGCCATTTCGTGGCCTGGCCCCGAATCGGCCACCCCGAAGATGTTGCCGGGTTGGTCAATTTTCTGCTTTCCGATGAAGCGGAATTTATCACCGGCCAGGTAATTAGCCCGAATGGTGGCGCCTACATGTAAAGGGCAAAGAGCGAAGGGCATGGGGCCAGGAGCAGAGAGCGTGGGGCAAGGAGCAGAGAGCAGGGGGCAAAGGGCAAAGAGCATGGGGCAAGGAGCAAAGAGCAGGGGGCAAAGGGCAAAGCGCAGGGGGCAAGGAGCAAAGAGCAGGGGGCAAAGGGCAAAGCGCAGGGGGCAAGGAGCAAAGAGCAGGGGGCAAAGGGCAAAGCGCATGGGGCGTAGAGATAAAAAGGTCGTATTTGACAGCAAAAAAAATACACCTTGATTTAATAACCTAATTTAGTTTACATATTTTTCCGTTAAATGACTCCCGGAGATGACTAACCGGATTCTGACGAGATATTCCTCATACCCTTAAAAAGGCTAACCCAAAAAAGGAAAAATATTATGGACGGATTCTACGGACGCATTTTAAAAGTCGATCTTAACCGGAAAAGCTTTGAAATCGAAAACATCGAAGACGCCGTTTATGAAAAATACCTGGGCGGCAAGGGACTGGCATCTTACCTGTTATACGAGCTAAACCCGCCGGGTGTGGATCCTTTGGCGCCGGAGAATACACTGATTTTCACCAACGGTCCTTTCGGGGGCAGCACGCTCTGGGGCTCCTGCCGCTACGGGGTGTTCACCAAATCACCGTTGACGGGATTTTTTACCGAGTCCTATTCGGGCGGAAAAACCCCGGACACCATCGATGCCACCGGTTTCGATGCTGTTGTGGTACAAGGACGCTGCAGTGAACCGGCAGTGCTGACCGTCCACCCGGACGGTGTCGATTTTCATGCTGCGGGCGACCTGTGGGGCCAGGAAACTTACGGAGTTGAAGATGCGATCAAGGAGCGGTTTGCCAGGGAGGAATATCGCAAAAAAGGGGCGCTGGTGATCGGGCCGGCTTCTGAAAACCTGGTGCGTTTCGGCTGCATCAAGAACGATGTCTGGCGATCGGCCGGCCGCACCGGCGCCGGGACCGTGATGGGCTCAAAGCAGGTCAAAGGCATTTTGTTTACCGGCAACCGCAAACGGACCCACGCGGATCAAGCGGGCGTTAAAGAATTTTCCAAAAATTTTATGGCCGAATTCAAAGATCATGCAGCCGCCAATGCCTACCGTACCCTGGGCACCCCCATGCTGGTTAAAATGACCAACACCGCCGGTGCCTTTCCCAACCGCTATTGGACCAGAGGCACCATGGACAACTGGGAAAAAATCAGTGCCGATGCGTTGGTTGAAAAAATGGACCCCACCCCTCATGGATGCGGTAAATGCTTCATGCAATGCGGCAAGCTGGGCACGGTAAAGGAAGGGAGGCATGCCGGCCTTAAGATTGAAGGCCCGGAATATGAGACCATCTTCGCGTTTGGCGGTCTGTGCCTGATAGACAGCATCGAAGAGATTGTTTATTTAAACGATATCTGCGACCGTTTGGGCATGGACACGATTACGGCCGGCAATCTGTGCGCCTTTACTATCGAAGCCGCCCGGCGGGGCAAGATAGATTACGAAATTGACTATGGCGAGGTGGATGCGATTGCTGAATTATTGAAGATGATGGCCCGGCGGGAAGGCATCGGGGAGGTGTTGTCACAGGGTATCAAACATGCCGCCGGTCAATGGGGCCTGGAGGACATTGCCGTGCATGTCAAGGGCATGGAGCCGGCCGGATATGACCCCCGGTCCCTCAAAGGCATGGGATTGGCCTATGCCACCTCGGACCGCGGCGCCTGCCACCTGCGGGCTACCTTTTACAAACCGGAGCTGGCCGGCATGATTCCGCCCGAGCAAATTGAAGGCAAGGCCGAGATGTTCCTGGATTTTGAAGACCGGCTGGCTATTTTTGACACATTGATTTTGTGTCGCTTTTACCGGGATTTTTATCTGTGGGATGTCCTGGAAGACATCATTTCTAAAGTGACCGGCCTCGATGCCGGGGAGGCGGCCCTCAAAGAAAAAGCCCGGGCCATCTCCACCCTGATTCGGCGCTTTAACCTGCGGGAAGGCATGCAGCCCGCAGATGAACGCCTGCCCAAAGCACTGCACCGGGCCTTGACGGACACCGGGCAGGTGATCACCGAAGACCAGTTGGAAGTGATGCTCAAGGAATATTATTATCTGCAGGGATGGGGGGAGAGCGGGCAGGTGGCCGAATAGGTCTCAGGTTCTATCACTTTAAGTTCCTGACAACCGTAAACTTGCTTGTTACTCCGTCCAATCGGATTACTTAAAATATTGAACGTCGAACATCGAACACCCAACATCGAACATTCAATATTGATGACGCTGCGCTTTAACTATTTTAGGATATTTGAAACTTAGATTTACAATAGGCAGATTTACTCTGATCTCGCAGCTTAATCAGCGAAGATGGCTTATACAGTCTTTTTACAAAATGACAGAATACAATATTCGATGTTGGACGTTCGATGTTCAGTGTTCAACGTTCATTAATTTCTGTCTGGATCTGACTGGCCGATCTGCGACCTTCAGCGCCGCTGACACCTGAACACTGACACCTTTTCTTCACTTTTCTATAAACGCCTTCAACTTCCCCAGTCCTTCCTCGATTTCCGGCAGGTCGATGCCGGAATAGGCCATCCGGATGTAGTTTTGATCTTCGCCTTCCATGGGTCGGCCGAAATGCAGGCGGGTGCAAAACGACACGCCGGTGTCGTGCAGTAGCGTCCGGCGAAATTGGTCGTAGTCGGTCAGACCCGTTTTCTGCATGGCACCGGTGACATTCGGCCACAGGTAGAAGGTGGCGTTGGGGCGGATGCAGGTGATACCGTCGATGTCATTTAGCAGGTCCACGGTTAGATCGCGTCGCTCTTTCAATGTTTCAAGAACCTTTTGGGTCTCGGATTGATCGCCGGTCAACCCCTCAATGGCGGCATACTGGACGAAGTGGTTCGAACAGGATTCCTCGTTGACGTTGAGCTTAATGATGACGTCGATGATTTCTTTGGGGCCGATGGCGGCTCCCAGGCGCCAGCCGGTCATGACGAACTTTTTGGAGAAGGTATACAGAATCACGCAGCGTTCGGCCATCCCCGGCAGGGACACCAGCGATTTGCTCCGGCCTTCGTAGCGAATATCGAAATAGGCCTCGTCACACAGCACATAGAGATCATGCTTGAGCACCAGTTCGGCGATCTTCTCCAGTTCAGCCCGGGAGCATTCAGCGCCGGTGGGATTCTGCAGATCGTTTAGTACCAGCAGACGCGTACGAGGGGAGATCTGTTTTTCGAGCATATCCGTGTCGATTTCGAAATTATCCTGGGTCTCGATGTAGCCATAGGGCACCGCCTTGCCGCCGTGAAATTCAATCTGGGATTCATAGATGGGGTAGCCCGGGTTGGGGTATAACACTTCATCACCCGGATTCATCATGGTCAGGAAAAATTTGCCGATGGTCGGTTTGCCGCCAGGCTGAATGGCAACATTTTCCATCGAATACCGCGCATTGCGTGTGGCACTGACATCATCGGCCAAAAGCTCGCGCAATTGGGGAACACCGGCATTGGCGCAATAGCCGGTCTTGCCTTCCTGCATGGCCTTGATACCGGCTGCCAAAACGTTGCCCGGGGTTTTCAGGTTCAGGTCTCCCAGGTGAAATGAATAGACTTTGTTGCCCTGAGCCGCAAAGGCCGTGGCCTCGGCTGAGACGGCAAAGGCGGTTTCGGTACCTAAACGAGCGACACGTTCTGCGATGTTCATGGCTAATCTCCCAAATTGAATTTCTCATTAATTAAATGATTATTTAACATAGATGAATCCTAAGCTCCACTAGCCCGAACAGCCAGGAGGCTGGGAAGCTTTAAAAAGCCTCCAAGCCTCCAAGCCTTCCGGCCTCCCAGCTTTCCTGCCTCCCAGCTTCCCCGCCTTCTTGCCCACAACCCTTTTTAATCCGAGTAAAGCACAATCCCCAGCTCCTTGGCATTGACGATGCTGGGGGCGGCCTTGGGTGGTTCTCCTTCCAGAAAAGGCAGAATATCCGGTCGGTTCCAAGCCGGGTAGCCGGACAGGATCCCGGCCACGTTGGCGGCCGCCAGGGAGGCCATACCTTCCCGGGTCCAACGCGTTGCCGAGGCAATGTGCGGGACAATGACCACATTATCCAGGTCTACCAGACCCGGTTTCATGGCCGGTTCATCTTCGAAGACATCCAGCCCGGCTCTGAAATCCGGATGCTCCCGGCAATGGTCGACCAGGGCCGCCTCATCGACCACGGGCCCGCGACTCGTGTTGACCAGAATGGCATTGTCTTTCATCAACCCTAAGCTTGCGGTATTGATCAAGTGGTGGGTCGATTCATTCAGCACGGTGTGGACGCTGACACAGTCCGCTTCCCGCAGGACGTCTTCGACACTGGCGGCGCGACGGCAGGTAACCGGTTCCTCCCCGCGGGATTTTAGAAAATCGCCATAGGCGGCAATATAGTCCTCGAGGTCCTTATTCGGATAAAGGTCGTGATAGATCAGGTTCATCTTGTGGCCTTCAACCATCATGCGGGCGTAGGTTGCACCGATGCGGCCGGCTCCGATGACCCCCACGGTTTTGCGCCATAAAAGTTCTCCCAGAAAAAGTGTCATCAGCCAGCCCTTGTATTTGCCGGCCCGCAGAAATCGCTCGGCCTCACCGGTACGACGCGCAGCGGCAAAAGTCAGTGCTACCGCCATCTGGGCCGTTGTTTCGGTCAATACCCCCGGTGTATTGCCGACCGGCAGACCGTGCCTGGAGGCGGCGGCCACATCGACATTGTTGTAGCCGACGGCGACATTGCTGTACGCCGTACCGCCGGCGGCCTTGAGGGCGGCAAAGAGTTCGTCGCCCCAATCTTCGGTCAGTTGGCCCAGGACGCCGTCACATTGGTCGCCCATGGCCGCCCTGATCTCCTCAACGCTTAAAACATCGTTGGAGGTGCACAGTTCAACCCGGCAGCCGGCGTCAATCAGGGTTTCCAGCCACCGCGAGCCGGGCAGTTCTTTGGTTACGACGACGCGTTTGCTGCCGGAAGAATTATGAGTATCCCATTGTTTCGGGGCCATTGCAAATACCTCCTTGATTATCGAATTTGGACTACTGGAGTACTGGGGTATAAAAGAGAACATCAAACCATCAGCCAGTACTCCAATACTTCAATACTCCGAAATTTATGAAATTTAAAGCCCCATGATGGATTGCCTTATTTTGGGTTATAGAACCGGAAATTTTTACCCGCTGTGTGTTTCGCGCAGGATCTTCTTGGTAATCTTGCCCGATCCGGTTTTGGGCAGCTCGGCCAGAAAGACGATGGACTTGGGGGCTTTGTAGGCAGCCTGGTATTGTTTGCAAAACGCGATAATTTCCGCTTCGCTGGCCGTGGCACCTTTTTTCAACACCACCGCAGCCCTCACCGACTCGCCCCACTTTTCATCCGGCACCCCAAAGACGGCCGCTTCCAGGACCTTGGGATGCATGTAAAGCACATTTTCAACTTCGGTCGAATACACATTTTCACCACCGGTGACGATCATGTCTTTTTTGCGGTCGACAATGTTGACATAGCCTTCGGCATCGATGACGGCCAGGTCGCCGGTGCGCAGCCAGCCATCGGTAAATGCCCGCTGGGTTTCCTCCGGCAGATTCCAATAGCCGGTGGTGACGGTGTCACCGCGGACCCAGATTTCGCCGACCTGTTGTTCGTCGGCTGCTACGGGATTGGCATTCTCGTCCACCACCTTAAGCTCCACCCCCATGAAGGGCCGGCCGGTTTTGGATTTGTATTTGAGCTGGTCTTCCGCTGACAGGTCCAGCAGATGTTGCTTTAAAATACTGAAGGTCAGATAAGGGCTGGTTTCGGTCATACCATAGGTTTGAATGTAGTCACAGCCAAAAGATTCCATAATGCTGCGGACCACCTGGGGCGCTATGGGTGCGCCGCCGCTGAGAATGACCCGTAAACTTGAATAATCATAGTCCCCGACCCGGGGGTGTTTGATCATCAGATTGAGCATGGTGGGGATCAGGTTGCTTAATGTAATGTGCTCGGTTTCGATGGTTGCCATTACCGTTTCGGGATCAAACTGACCGACCATGACATGACGCGCTCCTACCCAGGTAAAGGCAAAGGTCGCCCAGGCATCGGCTAGGTGAAACATCGGGGCAATATGGCCCCAGATGTCGCTGTCCGCCAGCTTGAGTTCCGCAATAGTACCCAGGGCATGCAGGCAGACGTTTTTATGAGTGAGCATCACGCCTTTGGGGCGACCGGTGGTGCCGCTGGTGTAGTAAAGATGGGCGACATCGTCTTCCCGGACCGGGACCGGTTCGAAAACTCCTTGGTGGGTCTCAATGACTTTTTCATAGTCATGGCTGGCAATTTGTCGGGCTATGGTTTCCTGTCCGCCGATCCAGATAATGCCCTCCAAAGGTGTTTCTTCTTCGAGCAAATCTTGAACCTGGGCGGCAAACTGCTTGTTGGCCAACAGCCAGCGGGAACCGGAGTCTCTTAAAATATAGGCGATTTCTTTGGGTGCCAGTCGATAATTCAGGGGGTTTAAAATGGCACCGATCCCGGCCGCGGCATAATAGGTTTCCAGGCAGGCATGTGAGTTGACCTCCAGAATGGAAATGCGGTCGGCAGGTTCAATGCCTCGGGCCTGGAAAAAACGGGCCAACCCCGCCACCCTTTCGCCAATTTGGCTATAGGTAAATGATAGCCTGCCGTCGACAACCGCCGTTTTAGACGGGTAAAATTCCACTGCCTTTTTGAGGGTCATCCAGATGTCCAAATTGAATATCCTTTCATTAAATATTGCAGCGCCCGCAGTTTAATTGGGATTTCGCAAACATTTCTTCCATCATGGATTCCTTTTCAACCTATTTATAGTCCAAAATCTGACATGGTCATATTACAATGGTCATATTGGCAGTCAAGCAAAAAAATGAATGCTAATGTTCTATTCAGAATTTTCTATTAATATGGTAATACATGTTGCGATCCTACCAAAACTGCAGAAATAATTTAAAGGAGGAGGGGGATGCTCAAGAGTCCACCACGGGAAAAGCAATGGCTGTCGTGGCTTTACGTGGTGTCATGGACCCTGATCATTTTCGTGACCATTCCGCTGGCCCGTCGAATCCAGAAGTATGTTGCTGAGGAGTGGAGTCGGGATATATTTACCTATTTCGTTTTGGCCACGGCGGTATTGGGATTTTTAGCGGCAGCGATGTTTGTCCGGCGACATCGTCCCGCAACGCGCAGCAGTTATGTCTGGTTGATCACTTCCTTTTTCAACGCCAGCAAAGGCGCTACCTATGCCGCCCAACCTAATCGGGTCGTCGTCAACAATCGTGAGGTTTTATCAACCTTCAAGGACCACAACCTCATCCTGGTTTTACAGGGTCATTTGCATGTCAGTGAATTGATCGAATGGCAAAATACAACTTTTGTCACCGGCGGTGCCGTCTGCGGAAAATGGTGGCGAGGGGTATGGTACGGCACGGAGGAAGGCTTTTATGATATAAGGCTAACCGGCAACCGGGTCGAATGTTCGTATATCGACTACGGTTGGGTAGCCAGACGTCCGCCGAATAAGTAGCTCAGGCTAAGGTGGGAAATAATTTCGACTTGGCCGAACAAATGTGAAATCGATTCTAATCGTTTAAAATTACAAATTTTGAATTTTGTGATTTGGGATTTATAGTCAAGGCCCAGCTCTTCATTAATTTACAACGTCAGCATTTGTTGAGTGAATACATATAATCTTCATGCAGGCCAATAACCAACCGGATCAGCAATTAGGCTTGAATTTCTTGCAGAGTATTTCCATCTACTGGGAAAGGCGCCTGATTTTCATTTTTCTGATGGGATTTGCCAGCGGTCTTCCCTTTCTGTTATCGGGCGCCACCCTATCCATCTGGCTGACGGAAGCCGGAGTATCGCTGACCACCATCGGACTTTTTGCCCTGGTGGGTACGCCCTATAACCTGAAATTTCTTTGGGCGCCGTTTATCGACCGGGTTCCCGTTCCAATGCTTTCCAGGATGCTGGGCCGCCGGCGGGCCTGGATGTTGCTGATTCAGGTCGGATTGATGGCCTCGGTCGTTGCACTGGGTTTGAGCAAACCGCAGACGGCTCCCGAGATGACGGCTTTGCTGGCCCTGGCGGTTGCCTTTTTCTCCGCCAGCCAAGATATCGTCATCGATGCCTACCGTATTGATATCCTGGATGAAGACCAACAGGGTGCCGGTGCGGCCATGACCCAGACGGGCTATCGGTTCGGCCTCCTGGCGGCCGGCGCCGGGGCGTTGTACCTGGCTTCAAACATGGACTGGTCCCTCGTTTACGGCATCATGGCCGGGCTCGTCTTAATAGGATTTATCGCGGCCTTATGCGCACCCGTACCGCCGACGGATAGACTGATAGCAGACAAAGAGAACCAGGCCGGCAGTTGGTTTCACAGATCGGTCGTGGCCCCCTTTGTCGAATTTTTTAAGCGTAATAATCCCCAAACCGCCTTGATCATACTGGCCTTCATTTTACTTTACAAATTTGGCGACGCCTTTGCCGGCGTGATGGCCAATCCCTTTTACATTCGAATCGGTTTCACTAAAATAGAAATTGCCAATGTCAGCAAAATTTTCGGTGTATTCGCAACGCTCTTAGGCGTTTTTGCCGGCGGATTGGTTGTCAAACGGTTTGGAATTCTGCGAAGCCTGTTTTATTGCGGCATTTTGCAAATGCTGTCCAATCTGATGTTTGCCGCCCAGGCCGTGATCGGATCCCACGTGGGATTTCTGGTCTTAACCATCGGCATCGAAAATCTGTCCGGAGGAATGGGATCGGCGGCCTTTGTGGCGTATCTGTCGGTTTTGTGCAACACGGCTTACACCGGTACCCAATTTGCGCTTTTCACTTCTTTTATGGCTTTTGGCCGGACCTGGCTTTCAGCGATGTCAGGCTGGATAGCCGACCAGACTGACTGGGCGACTTTTTTTGTCATCTCCACTTTTGTGGCCCTACCGGGATTATTGATGCTGGTGTGGATGATAAAAAGACTGCCCATGACCCTTCAAACCGGACGGCCGGATTAATTCCCCTATATTCAAATAACATATGCCGGTTGTGATGCACCGGAATTCTGAACTCCAACCCGTCTTCCACCCAAAGCTGCTGGGGGAAGCAAAATGATTGAGTTTCCCGGCAGGATATGTTTTTAATATCGCGAAATATTGCAGCCGGCCCGCAAATTGTGTAAGGTATAGTTTATTTTCAAAGGTCAACAGCCAACCCCGAAAATGCCGTTTTTCATATTGGATCAAATCTAGGAAAAAAAATGACCCTGCCAATTGAAAGCTTGTCAGAAGAGTTTGACCCTTCGTTTAAAATATTCCATGAGTTGATGGCCAAAAAAGTCAGGGAAGTTTTGCTGGTTTCCACCCCCTATGATGCTTGGATCATGGAGGAAGACTGCCGCCTTTCAGAGAGAATTATCCATGAATACCGGGGATTGAATCTCAGCAATCCACCCCGGTTTACCTGGGCTTCTACGGCAGAAGAAGCGCTGGCTGCCCTGGGCAAGAAAAATTTTGACCTGGTCATCACCATGCTGCATCTGGCCGATATGGATGCGTTTGTCCTGGGACAGGAAATTAAGAAGAAAGATCCGGATCTGCCGGTGATTCTTTTGACCCATAGTGCCCTGCCCTCCGATGAATCCAACCGGGTTTTCACCCAGCCGCCCGGTATAGACCGCACCTTCGTCTGGTCAGGTGATACGGATATTCTGGTTTCGCTGGTCAAAAGTGCCGAAGACCGGATGAATGTGGCCTTCGATACGGAGTCGGCCGGCATTCGGGTGATTCTTTTTGTAGAGGATTCACCGGTCTATATATCGACCTTGCTGCCGGTGCTCTACCGGGAGCTGGTAACTCAGACCCAGTCGGTTTTGGAGGAAGGTCTCAATGAAGAACACCGCCTTCTGACGATGCGTGCGCGGCCAAAAATTCTGGTGGCCAGAAATTTTGAAGAAGCCGTTAGTTTTTACGAAGCCTATGAGCCTTATATCCTGGGGGTTATTTCCGACGTTCGCTTTCCACGCAATGGCAGGCCGGACGACAACGCCGGGGTGGCTTTGCTGGCCAAGATAAAAAAGGACCGTTTCGACATACCGTTGCTGCTTACCAGTTCGGAATCATCCAATGCCGAGAAAGCCGCCGCCATTTCGGCTTCCTTCGTGGACAAGAATTCACCATCGCTGATTGCCGAGGTGCGATCCTTTTTTCTGGAACGGCTGGGGTTCGGCGATTTTGTATTCCGGATGCCGGACGGCCGCGAGGCCGCCCGGGCACCGAATACCCATGCGCTAGAAAAGCTTCTCCACAGCATTCCGGCAGAGTCTTTCCGGTATCACACCAGCCGCAACGATTTTTCGCGTTGGCTTTTTGCCCGCACGGAAATCACGCTGGCTTCCAAGGTCAGGCCCATTAGAGACAAAGATTTTTCCAGTATCGACAATCACCGGCAATATCTCATATCCATCATCCAGGCCCGGCGCAGCAGCCGCCAAAAAGGGGTGGTGGTCAATTTTGAGGCCGGCGAATTTGATCTGGACACGGAATTTTTTAAAATCGGAACCGGATCCCTGGGCGGCAAAGCCCGGGGACTGGCCTTTGTTTCCAACCTACTGCAGCGACTTCCCGCGATTCACAAAAAATTTGAGAATGTAAATATTTTCATTCCCCAGACCGTGGTAGTTACCACCGAGGGCTTTGACACCTTTGTGGAGCAAAACAATCTAAAAGGGCTTTCAAAATCCGATGACCCGGATGAAGAGATTGCCGCTGCCTTTTGCCGATCGACTTTTCCCCAGTGGATTGCCGATGACCTGAAAGCATATCTGGCAAAAATAACTTATCCGCTGGCCGTCCGATCTTCCAGCCTGCTGGAAGATGCCCAATTTCGTGCTTATGCCGGTCTGTATTGGACCTACATGCTGCCCAACGATCATCCGGATCTCGACACAAGACTGGCGCAACTGATTAGTGCCATCAAGCTGGTTTATGCTTCCACCTATTTTCAAAGTCCCAAAGCATTTTCCAGGCGCGTCGGTCAGCGAACGGAAGAAGAGAAAATGGCGGTAATCATCCAACAGCTCGTCGGAGAACGGTATAATGACTATTTTTATCCGACTATTTCCGGCGTTGCCCAATCTCATAACTACTACCCCTTTGCTAAAATGCAGCCGGAGGAAGGCATTGCGACGATCGCGCTCGGGTTGGGGAAAGTCGTGATGGAAGGCGAGAAGGCCCTGCGCTTTTCACCAAAATATCCGCAGATTTTGCCCCAGAGAACCACGGTGGATGATATCCTGGAAAATTCCCAAAGATTTTTCTTTTCTTTGAAAATGGGCGGGCCTTATCCCGATCTGGGAATCAACGAGGATGCCAATCTTGCCAAACGTGAAGTCGACGAAGTCACCGAAGAGCCGCCTATGAAAATGCTGGCCAGCACCTATATCCCCGAAGAGCATCGTATGCGGGATACAACCAGCATTCCCGGATACCGCGTACTGACCTTCGCCCAGGTGCTTAAATATGATTTGTTTCCCCTGGCCGACCTGCTTACGGATATATTGGGAATCGGGGCGGAGGGAATGGGGTGCCCGGTCGAGCTGGAATTTTCGGTTAACTGGCCCTCCGTGCCAAAAAGCAAACCGGACTTTGCCCTGTTGCAGCTAAGGCCAATGACCGCCAGGGCGGAATCCGGCAAGGTGGAAATCAGCGAATCAGATTTCTCCCGCGCCTTTTGTCGTTCCTGCCATGCACTGGGAAATGCTGAAAAAGCGGATATGGCTGATATTCTTTATGTCAAACCGGACAAATTTGATGCTGCAAGCACCCCTGATATTGCGCGCGAAATCGGTGAGCTTAATTCCACGTTGCTGGGACAGGGTAAAAAATATCTGCTTGTCGGCCCCGGAAGATGGGGATCGGCTGATCGCTGGCTGGGAATTCCGGTCAGCTGGGCCGAGATTTGCGGCGTCGGCGCCATGGTTGAAACTTCGTCACCGGAGTTGAAGGCCGAGCCGTCCCAAGGCTCACACTTTTTCCATAATATCTCAACCCTCGGGATCAATTATGTCACGGTCTCGGATAACAGGGAGGATTTTCTGAACTGGGGCTGGCTGACATCACTGCCGATCGCGAATGAGACGGCATTTGTAGCGCATGTCAGCCTTGCCAATCCGTTTATGTTGAAGGTTGACGGCCGCAGCTCACGCTGTGTGATGTATTTGGAGGAGCCGGCTTGAAGCTGGGAGGCCAGGAAGCTGGGAGGCCAGGAAGCTGGGAGGCCAGAAAGCTGGGAGGCCAGAAAGCTGGGAGGCCAGGAAGCTGGGAGGCCAGGAAGCTGGGAGGCCAGGAAGCTGGGAGGCCAGAAAGCTGGGAGGCCAGAAAGCTGGGAGGCCAGAAAGCTGGGAGGCCAGGAAGCTGGGAGGCCAGAAAGCTGGGAGGCCAGGAAGCTGGGAGGCCAGGAAGCTGGGAGGCCAGGAAGCTGGAAGGCCAGAAAGCTGGGAGGCCAGGAAGCTGGAAGGCCAGAAAGCTGGGAGGCCAGGAAGCTGGAAGGCTGGAAAGCTAACTGGCTGGAAGGCTATAAGACTAATATTGATCGGAGCCTTTATCCTTCTCGGCTTCCAAGCCTCATAGCTTCCCAGCATCCCAGCCCTAAGCTGATACAGCGAAGATCATATTATACTGATGTCCACCAACAAATAACCAGTAATTAATCTAAATCAGCGACAAGAGAAGCGCGGGTTGATTCGGGTAATACATCGGATTGATAACGGTAAGCCGGATGATCGATGGCCACTGAAATAGCGGCGCCCTCTTTGGCGGCATTAGCTGTTTCGCGCGGGAATTCGAAGCGCAGAAAATGAACTGATGAGGTCTTTTCTTCCGTCTCCCGCTCCAGGTCTTCATTGGCAATGGGGAATATCGGATCATAACCACCCACCATAATCTGCACGCTGCGTTCGATGCCGATCATTTCAGCTAAAGCCAGCTTGCATTCTGCGGGATCTTCGTATTCGATCATAAATGTTGCTTTCCAGTTGCTGCCATCCGGGATCAGGGGGTTGTAGACATCCAGTTCCTCCTTAATTCCATCGGGTTCGAAAATGCGCTCAATCCGCAGCATTTCCTGGATTTGATATTGGATTGTCAGTCGGTCTTCAAAGTACAGCGTTGCATGGGGGCCGATTGGCACGTTGCGGTTTTTCTTATGGTCGATTACCCGGGCGCGGAATTCGAGTCGAATTTCGGCATATTTTTCCAGGCTATATAGATCTTCACGAGTTAGCTTTTCCATTTATTTATTCCTAACCCGGATAAAGCGGAATTGAAGATTGAAAATTTGTGGATGTCGCTTCAGGCTTCGCCTTCGGCTACGACCCGCCAGGTCGCTCCGTCTTTTTTAAAATCGAAACAATACCTTAAATATTCAATATTCAATCTAAAATATTCAATTAAATTCCATACGCCTTGCGCAGCAATGTGATCGGATGTTCGGCGTCGCTGCCATCCCCGACTCCCTGGGCCACGTGATGGCCGGCCATGGGGCAATCGCTGCCGTAGTGGTCGGGCTCAGCCTTTTTCACCCGCCCGGCCACCGGCCTGACGATTTTCATAGCCGCGTCAAAGAATTCTTTTTTAACCGCGTAGGTGCCGTCGTGGCCGGAACATCTTTCGATTGTTTCCACCTGGGTATCGGTCACCAACTGGAGCACATCCCGGGTTTTCATGCCGAAATTTTGTACGCGCTGATGGCAGGCCGCATGGTAGGCAACCTTGCCCAGCGACACCTTAAAGTCAGATTTGAGTTTGTCCTCTTTGTGGCGCAGCGCAAGATATTCGAAAGGATCGAAAAAGGCATCGCGGACTTTTAAAACCTCGGCATCATCCGGGAAAAACAACGGTAATTCCTGTTTGAACATTAAAACGCAGGAAGGCACCAGGGCCGTGAGATCCCACCCCTCATCCACAAGTTTGGCCAGACGCGGGATATTCGCATCCCGTGCATCCTGAATCGCCGCCAGATCGCCCAACTCCAGTTTGGGCATACCGCAGCACTGGACATCTCGGGCCAGTATTACGGGAATGCCGTTGTGCTCGTAAACCGCCATCAGGTCCTCACCCGGGCCGGGCTCATTGTAGTTGCCGTAGCAGGTGCCGAAAAGCGCCACTTTGCCGGTGGTCATCTCGGTCGGCTCGGGAGCCAGGTCCGGCACGGGTCTGCGCGCGGCACGTTTTTCCAGGGTATCACTCTGATAGGCGGGTAGATCGGCTTCGGCGTGAATGCCGATTACACTTTCCAGCATTTTGCGGGCGAAGCCGATTTTGTTGGCCATGTTCACCAATTGGGCCACCAGGGGTAAACTGAATAACTTACCGTTGCGGTCGGTGGAGGTCAAAAATTTGTCCCGGAATCTGGTTTCGCCCTTTTTGAATTTGACCGCCTTGGCACGGAGCATGAGATGCGGAAAATCCAGGTTCCACTCATGGGGCGGGACATAAGGACATTTGGTCATAAAGCAGATATCGCATAAATAGCAATGATCCACCACATCCCAATAGGCCTCTTTGGGAACTCCATCCAACTCCATAGTTTCCGATTCGTCGACCGCATCGAACAGGGTCGGAAACGCCTGGCACAGGTTGAAGCATCGCCGACAGCCGTGACAGATATCGAACACCCGCTCTAATTCTTCAAACAAGGATTGCTCATTGTAAAAATCAGGATTTTTCCAATCCAATGGGTGCCTTTGAGGCGTTTTGAGGCTTCCTTCACCACTGCTTTTTATGGGGGCGGACATATCCGTGTTCTCCCTGAGGTATTGGGTTGGGCGCGGTTGTTGGAACGACTAGTCAGTCAATAGGGGTCAGGTGTCAGGGTTCAGCCAAACCTCCGGACCAAAAAAAACGACCGGCTAGATCGAAATAGAAGCTCCAGCACGAAAAATGTCGAATTATGGAATTCTTTCTATTTTATAAAAAAAAGAGCGAAGCGATTCTATTCAAACCAATAACGAATAACGAATAACTCTCAACTGTTATTCAATTCATTTGAGGGGCTGACACCTGAAACCTGACACCTTTCGTTCCATTCGTCTTTAGTCTCCCAAGTTGTCCAGCGCCTTCTGGAAACGATTGGCGTGGGAGCGTTCGGCTTTGGCCAGGGTTTCAAACCAGTCGGCGATCTCGTCAAATCCCTCTTCCCGTGCGCTTTTCGCCATACCGGGATACATGCCGGTGTACTCGTGGGTTTCCCCCGCGATGGCTGCTTTCAGATTTGAATCCGTGGCTCCGATGGGCAGGCCGGTGGCAGGATCACCAACTTCTTCCAGGTATTCAAGATGCCCGTGAGCATGACCGGTTTCGCCTTCGGCGGTTGAGCGGAAAACCGTGGCAACGTCGTTGTAGCCCTCAACATCAGCCTTGGCGGCAAAATACAGGTAACGCCGGTTGGCTTGTGATTCACCGGCAAAAGCATCTTTCAAATTTTGTTCCGTTTTGCTGTCTTTTAAATTGGCCATGTTTACCTCCCTTTTTGGTTGGGTCGTTGATGAATTGTTTTTTAGTGCGAATAGTTATCTCTTAATAAGTATTCCTAAATTACCTGTCAATATGAATTTGATTTAAAATAGTATATAAGTTACGGTGCTATAACCCAAAAGAAGGTAATCCATGGTGAGGCTTTAAATTTTTATAAATTTCGGAGTACTGGAGTGTTGGAGTATTGGCTGAAGGTTTGGTGTCTTATTTTAATACCCCCATTACTCCAGCACTCCAATACTCCAAGATCGAGACTTTTCAATAACTTCTGGCAATCTTAGAATTGCCCATTTATTGGTAAAAAGTCCGATAAAGTATTGTTTATATTGCATGCCGCACAAACAGAAGATAAAAATAAATAGGAATAAACAGTCCGGCCCCAAAGCTCTTAAACTGCTTGGCGGCCTGGTTGCCGATCAGGCCGGCGAGATATTTGAACTGGACGGATATGCAGCGGTTGGAATGGATGGTCCTATTATGGAGCCGCTTGCGGTGAATCAGACCCGCAGGATTCCGTACGGCAGTGAATTGATGTTTTTGCCCGACCGCAAGCCGGTATTGTTTAATCTGGCTACCCGGCGGTTTGAATCATTACGTGAAAATCCCCATGCACCCGGTGAGCCCATATATCCGGTGGCCGCTTTTAATTCTCCCGGGTACGTCATTTCTTATATCAGCGCCTATGCTGAAAATCAAAATGCCCAATTCCTGCCCCTGTTTTCATACGGTGCGGTCGGGTGGTACCAGGGCGATTTCCGGACGGCCGTTGTTATGGTTGATCCGGAACCACGCCAGGATCTGCGAAAGATGCGGCGTGAGGATGTCGTTGCCGGCTTAAATGGTATGCGTCGCAGTCTGCCGAACAACCGATTGAGAGCCCATCTTGAACACTGTGCACTGCAATACGGCTGTCCGGCCGCAAAAAACTTTTTTCTGGGCCGCTACGAGGCGCCGTTGCCGACAGCCCAACCATGCAACGCCCGTTGTTTAGGCTGCTTGTCGCTGCAGAAAGAAACCGGAATATCGCACAGCCAGGACCGCATTGCCTTTACACCGTCACCGGAAGAAATTGCCGAGGTGGCCCTGGCTCACATTGGCCGGGTAAAAAATAGTGTGGTCAGTTTTGGCCAGGGCTGTGAAGGAGATCCGCTGCTGGCCGCAGAAGTGATTGAGCCGGCCATCCGGCAAATTCGATCCCAAACCCCGCACGGCACTATCAATATGAACACCAACGGCAGCCGGCCTCAAGTTCTTGCGCGGCTTTTCGATGCCGGGCTGGAGAGTATCCGAATCAGTATGAACAGTGTGCGGGCAGCCTGCTACCGGGCCTATTTTCAGCCCAAAGGCTATCGGTTTGCTGATGTGTTAAAGAGCATCGAGGTCGCCCTGGCAAGCCGTAAATTTGTCGCCGTAAATTATCTTAACAGCCCCGGATTTACGGATACACCCCAGGAAATCGATGCTCTCAGCAGGTTCTTAGACCAATATCCCATACACCTGATTCAATGGCGCAACCTCAATTTCGATCCCATTCGATACTGGAAGGTGATGGAGACGGCCGCCGCCCACAGCCGGCCGATCGGGATGGAAAAGTTGCTGGATCGGATCCAAAAACGATTTCCAAAAATAAAATTCGGCTATTTTAATCCGCCCAAGGAAAAATTCGGATTAAATTCAGACGTCGTAATATAGACCGCAAAAATGACATTGACCTTTGATATTCGAGTTGACGGTACTTATCTCTAACTTGACAGCCAATTTTGTATCTGCCATATTTCGGCGAAAACATGAAGCGATCAGTTAGTCAAATCATGGAGGATCATCATGACTGAATATTCAAGCATAGCGGATACCAGCACCCCGAATGCCGGACGGATTTACGACTTTTTACTGGGCGGGCATCACAATTTTGAAGTCGATCGTCAAACGGCTGAACAGTTGCTCCAGATTGCCCCATTTATGCCCCAGGTATTAAAGCTTATTCGCTGGTTTTTAGGTGAGGCCACCCGGCGCCTGACATCGCAAGGATTTGATCAATTCATTGACTTTGCCTCCGGGCTTCCGACAGTTGACCATATTCACCAGATCGCGCAGCCGACTGCCAGGGTAATTTATTCCGATATCGATCCGGTAACTGTCGAGTATGGACGTGAAATTATCAAGGACAACCAGAATACTCGTTTTGAACAATGCGATGCCGGCAATCCGGAGGAACTGTTGAACGCCGAGTTTGTTAAAGACGAGTTCGGTGATCGACGAAATGTGGCTATCGGCTTTAACGGCATTGCGTACTTTTTACCGGATGATAAGTTAAAACACGCCCTGCAGACCCTGTATGATTGGGCCGGTGACGGATCAAAATTATTTATGTGTGATGCCGATGCCGATGCGTCTGATGTGACTGAAAAACTGAAACCCGTTTTCGAACTGTATGCCCGGATCGGGCAGCCGATTTATATTCGGTCCAAAGAAACCCTGTTTGAATTGGCTAAACCCTGGAAGATTGATGCACCCGGTTCTCCGACTTTAGATGAATGGGTAGGTATGGGAGAAACCGTCACACAGCATGCAATGTCCGAATGGGGTGGCGAAGGTTTCTATGGAGTCATTCTCCATAAATAAATCAAACCGTAGACGGTATCCACGCATATGGTGAAAAATATCGAACCAGATCCAAATCAATTGCCAGACCTTTACCAAACACTGATCAACGATCAAACCGATCTTGCCGGGCAATTGTATGATTTACTAAAAAAATTCGTCTTTGAAAACCGCTACACCTTGCACCCCAGCATGCTGGATGAATTGGCGCATGCCGAAACAAACAGCTTCTTTTCATATTTGCTAAATGGTGACCAACACCAGGTATTCCTGCATGGACAACAATGTGTCGATGTCGGTCTGGGCGATCGAACCATTTTGGCGATGGCCTCCCAACTGCGCAAATTCTGTTGGGATCGATTGCACAAGCAAGATATGCAATTGCTTCAGGCAGCCCTCGATGGCGTCGACCGCTATATAGCTTCATATATCGAAGGTTATATGAAGAAAATGGAGGCTCAGATCCTAAAAGATCAGGAGCAAATGCGACTGGCGCTTTCAGCCGCATTGGATCGGCAGCGACAAGAGCTACATACTAAAAATCAAGCCATCCACAGCTACACCCATGGCATCATGCTCACCGACTTAAACAGCAAGATAACCTATGTAAATCCGGCATTTATCGAGATGTGGGGGTTTGATGATTTCGATCAGGTATTGGAAGCGGATCCTCTGCAATTTTGGGGAACCACCAATTTTGGCGAGCTTTTAAAAAGGTTGCACGAACCACCGGGCAGGCAAATAGAGCTAAAGGGGGTCCGCAAAGGCGGCTCCGTCTTTGATGCGATCATTTCGGCCTCTTTTATCAAAAATGAAAAAGCTCAGCCTGTCGGCGTTATGGCATTTTATATTGACGCCACCGAACGCAACCAGTTGGAGGCCCAGCTTCAACGCGCTCAAAAAATGGAGGCTCTTGGAACTCTGGCCGGGGGCGTTGCCCATGACCTGAACAATACCTTGTCAGGCCTGGTAAGCTATCCGGAAATATTGCTGATGGACCTGCCGGAAGACAGTCCTTTAAGAAAACCGATTCAGGCCATCCACGCGTCCGGCCAGAAAATGGCGGCCATCGTAAAGGACTTGTTGACCCTAGCACGCCGCGGCGTGGCTGCGACCAAAGAAGTCTTGAATCTAAATCGCATTGTTTCAAATTATCTTTTGTCTCCGGAATTTGAGCGGCTTAAAGTTTTGTATCCAAATATCGAGCTGCAGACAAGACTGGATTCGGATTTGTTGAATATCCTCGGCTCATCGGTTCATCTGTCCAAAACGGTTATGAATCTAGTTACCAACGCAGCCGAATCAATGCCGGAAGGCGGCTTGATTGTCATCTCCTCGGAAAACCGCTACCTTGATCGGCCCATCAGAGGCTATGACGATGTGAAAGAAGGTGATTATGCGCTGCTTTCCGTTTCGGATTGGGGCGTGGGGATACCATCTAAGGATCTAAAACGGATTTTTGAACCATTTTACACAAAGAAGATCATGGGGCGCAGCGGAACCGGACTGGGTATGGCTGTCGTCTGGGGGACCGTTAAAGACCACAAAGGCTATATCGACGTCATGAGCAAAGAGGGCGTGGGAAGCACCTTCACCCTTTATTTCCCGGTGTGCCGGGAGGAGCCGCCCCAAAAAAGCGTACCGACCGTTATCGATGATTATATGGCTAAAGGTGAGTCGATACTGGTGGTGGATGACATTGAAGAACAACGCAATATCGCCATGCTGCTCTTAAGAAAATTGGGATATTCCGTGAAGTCCGTTGCCAGCGGGGAAGAGGCGGTGGAATTCATTAAGAACCATAAGGTCGATCTGCTGATTTTAGATATGATCATGGAACCCGGCATTGATGGACTTGAGACCTACAGCAGAATTCTCAAATTGAACCCCGGCCAAAAAGCAGTTATTGTGAGCGGCTTCTCTGAAACACAGCGCGTGAAGGAGGCCCAAAGTCTGGGAGCAGGGGCATATGTTCGAAAGCCATATTTGATGGAAAAGATCGGCAGGGCCGTCAGATCGGAATTGGACAATTGACCATGGACTAGAAGGCTAGTCTAAGGTCGTTTTGTAATTTTCATTTGGCAATATCCTATATATTATATCAACGATGCCCATAAATAAAAGCAGGCGTAGGCCTGCCAGTTAGTCCAGCCCTTGGAATATCCGGCCATATCCTCAGCCGTTGGTTTCTGGCTCAAACCCAATTGTTGCCTGACAGCGTTTTGCAGACCCACATCTGCGACCGGTAAAGCAGCCGGGTCCTTCAGGCAGCGCAAACTGACATAGTCGGCCGTCCACCGGCCGATACCGTGCAGCTGCATCAACTTTTTTCTGGCCGTTTCAAATTCAGTATGCTCGAGCAGCTTTTCTTTGGTCAACTCACCCGTGACCATTTCCTGGGCCAGCTCGATAATGTATTCCGATTTTTTCCAGGTAAACTGCAGGGCTCTTAAATCGGCGACATTTAATTGGGCTAGTGTCCGGGGCGTCGGAAACAGGTAATAGCGTCTATTTTCGAAATAAATCCCTTCGCCGAAAGCTTCCACCAACCGTTTTTTCAGGGTATAGGCGAATGTCAGATTGATCTGCTGTCCGATGATGGCCCAGCAGATGGCTTCAAATAAATCCGATATCGTTAGAATCCGAAGACCGTAGAGGTTTCTGCTGACATCTTTTAACACCGGATCCCGGCCGGCCATCCGGTAGAAGGGGCGCAGGTCGGGTTCCAGGTCAAACCAATGCCAGACATATTTTGCAACCTGCGCCCGGATGGATTTTTTGGGGTGATACCTTAAAAAATCGATCCGGATCGTATTGGGCTCCCGGCATTGGATTTTTAGCAAGACCGGTTCACCTTCAAATTTTTCCAGTTTGAAAAGCGCACCCTTTTCAATGCAATGACAGGGCTCCAGCGGCGACCGGTCCAGAAACTTCAGGCATTGCAAGAAATCGAATTCCGGCGGGCCCATCAAAAAGACGGACGCCCCCTCGTCGATCCACTTGCCGTAGGGAAAATCGGGGAAACAGCGTTTACAGGGTCGAAACCCATGGCGTTCAGCTTGGGCGGCCGTTTTAAAATAAACGATATTCTGCGGCAGCGGTGCCCGGGCGGGGCAAGAAGGCAGACAATAAATCCTGGTTGTTTTGACACCGATAAATTGGCCGTTTTTCATCTGAAAGAAATCCCATCGATATGTTTACTGATGGGTTGAGAATATTGAGTTTTCCACCCGATGTAAAGCGCTATTTCCCCGAGACCTTTCAGAATTTTGAGGCGCATCGAAAGCGGTATTCTTATTGTGTGCACCTTCGACCATCTTCCGCAACTGGTTGGTCATTTCACGAATCTCTTCCGCCTGGGCGTTCAATTCTTCCGATGCAGAGGCTGATTCCTCTGCGGCGGCTGCATTTAGCTGGGTGACCTTATCCATTTCTGCAACCGCTGTGTTGACTTGTTCGATGCCCTTCGCCTGATCGCCGGACGCGGCGGCTATCTCACTGACCAACTCGGCGACCTTGGCAGAGCTCTCCGTTGCTTCGGAAAAGGATGTGCTGGTTGAGTCTACAAGATCGGCCCCTTCCCTAATTATTTTAACGGTTCCCTCAATTAATCCTGATGTATTGTTGGCCGATTCCGCAGCCCGCAAGGCAAGATTCCTGACTTCATCCGCAACGACGGCAAAGCCGGCTCCAGCTTCGCCTGCCCGGGCAGCTTCAACCGCGGCATTCAGAGCCAACAGGTTGGTTTGGAAGGCAATTTCATCGATGGTATTTATTATTTTTGAGGTTTCTTCACTGGCCTTTGAAATATTATCCATCGAAGCGGTCAGTTCAATCATGGAATTGTTCGCTTTATCGAGACTCTGATTTGACGTTGCCATCCACCGATTCGCCTGGCCGGCATGCTCCGCATTGCGATTGGTCATGGCTGACATTTCTTCCAGAGCAGATGCGGTCTCTTCGATGGATGCAGCTTGTTCTGATGATCCTTCGGCCAACGACTGGCCGGCTGATGAAATTTGCCCGGCGGCTGAGGCAACCTGATCCGCGCCTTGGTTCAACATGTGGGTGAATTGCTTTACGGGTTTGGTGATCGAGCGTGTAATCAACCAGGCGGCCGTGATGCTTAAAATAACTGCCAGCATGCCAATGGACAATACTGTCAAGCGCAAGCTTTCCACCAATGAACCGACCGATGAGAGCTCGGTATCTCCTTTCAAAGACTGGCGTTCAATAAATGGCGTTATGGTTTCATTCAATGCCTCGGCAGCTGTATCGAAATTTGCCATGAATTGATTGCCTTTTTGCGGTCCGCCCTCTACATAGGCGCTTGCCATGGTTCGGCCCGCTTCATAATAGGCCTTAAAAGCCTGCTTTATTTTCTGTACTTCGTCCAAGTACTTCATTTCTTTTTTGTCTTCATACATCTTCTCGAACTGGGACAGGCCGGATAAAAAAGACTGCTTGCTTTTTTCCGCTTCATCAAACCCATCGTCCAGTCCGTCCAACCCGCGGGTCGCGGAAATATCCGTCAGCCATTGCTGAACTTGCACGACATCCAATTGCATATTTTGACCCAGCGTTGAAAATTTGTAGCTTTCACTGCTCTCAGTCAAAGCCTGGTTCGTATTGTGTTTAACGCTCCTGGTTACGGCATAGGTGCCGATAGTCAAACTGACAATGGCCAAAACCGGAATTGCAAAGCCAAGGGCCAGCTTGGAAGACAGTTTCATATTTTTAAACATTTTTGCCCCCGATGTTTGAGGTTAAATAGTCATTGATAACTGGAATTAGCAGCTGATATGCGATACATTACTGATTGTTGTTGTCCGTCATAAGGCCCACCAAAGTGTTGACTGATTTAACATAACCTAGCAGGAGAACCCAACTCCAGCCGGATCTGTCAAAAAGCGGACAGCCGCTGCCAGGATAACCTGCCATTTAAAGGCGGGCGCCTCAAGCGGTGATTTTATTTGAATCTAAAAAGGTGGCGGGCGGGCTTGGTGCCGGTGCAAAAAAGCATCTTTTATCGGTAGAACTGCTGCTTGGACTAAATAGTGCCTGAACGAAAAGTGGCCGTTTTTCCAGTTAGCCCGGCCGCTAATTATCACTCATTAAATTACTGCCGTTCAAAACGATGGCGAACAATAGCAAATCAATATTTAGCAGCGTTTTCTCTAAA
>Ga0209786_1000084_pt1 | contig 38823 bp, 35 predicted proteins | sample WorMetilvaeELBA2_FD_187405 | JGI IMG/M metagenome (GOLD analysis project Ga0209786, IMG submission 187405) | Marine gutless worms symbiont microbial communities from Max Planck institute for Marine Microbiology, Germany - Olavius ilvae ELBA.2... ...
AGTATAAAAGCTATTTTTGAATTGCTTTTTCATAGAATCATACCACATACTGGGTTAAATACAAGCCTAAATATGAGAAAATCATATTGCCAAAACCAAGAACAACATTTACGAGACGCTTTACTAGAATGGATCGGCAGATAAAATTGCAGGTCGAATTTATCCGCCACCCACCGGCGGAAAAATACCGACCCGTTCCCCGCCTTCAAGGATTGAATTAAGCTCCGCTTTAACACCATTGATAAAAATGAGTTTGGCTTTTTCCCGGGGCATGTCGATCTGCTCCAGCAGATCGACAATACTTATCCCCTGATCGATTATGAATTTGTCAGCCGACGGCGGTGTGAACTCCCGCAAAGTGGCAAACAGTTTGAGTTGTATTTGTGATTTCATTTTTTATATCAAGCTTCTATTTTTGGGGTTTCAGATCTCTGCCTAGCGAATCCAGCCCGCGGCGGACAATTTCTGTCCGCCGGCAGCGCGGGCGGGTGTTGACTCTGAGCGGTACCATGCACAATTCCGGTACCAGCCTAAATTTTAGGATCTAAATACTTGAAAGTCAAGCGCTAGTGAGGTTGCCTGGTTTTATCAGAGGCTATTGCTTCAGCTGATCCTGGGTGCTGCCCGAATCAGTAAAAATAGGATTAAAAAAAGCTAGGAGATCCGGGCCTATATTATTGAGCTATAGTTTTTTATCTTGAACTAGGCTAAGCAAATGGTCTATTAATGCGAAAACAATATACTCAAATGGGAATATTATGAGCATAAATATCAAAAGGGCCCTGGTTACGGGCGGGGCCGGATTTATCGGTTCGCACCTGGTTGAAGCTCTTGTGGCCGGTGGATGTGAGGTGGCGGTAGTGGATAACCTGTCCCGCGGTCATATTGCGAATTTAGCACCCGTAAAATCACAAATTTCGTTCTATGAGAATGATATCAGGCAAATGAATGCTCTGGAACAGGCCGCAGCGGGCTGCGATGTCATTTTTCATCTGGCGGCAGTGGTCGCCGTACAGCAGACCATTAACGATCCAATCGATTCAACCATGGTAAATGATATCGGAACATTAAACGTTTTAGAAGCCGCGCGTAAAACGAATGTGCGGCGAGTGGTCTTCGCCAGTTCCTGCGCCGTTTACGGGGACGACCCCCGGTTGCCCAAAGACGAAACCATGACACCGCTGCCGACAAGCCCCTATGCCGTGCACAAACTATCGGCCGAACACTATCTCAGGGTATATGGCGATCTTTACGGCCTTAAAACTGCAAGTCTCAGATTCTTTAACGTTTTTGGCCCGCGACAAGACCCGTCATCGCCTTATTCCGGGGTCATCTCAATATTTATGAGCAAAGCGGTTTCACATCAGGCGCCGGTGATATATGGCGATGGCAACCAAACCCGCGATTTCGTTTTTGTCAAAGATGTGGTCAAGGCACTTATGCTGGCCGCCCAAATCGACCAAAAGACCGGTGATGTTTATAACATCGGCAGGGGCAGCCGAGTCACGATTAATCGACTAGGGGAAATGATCGCAGCACTAAGCGGTCAAAAATCCGAGCCTGTATATGAACCGGCGAGAGGCGGCGACATCCTGCACTCCGTCGGAAACATTGACAAGGCCTGCGCCAAGCTTGGTTTCGAAAATAGTTTCTCGATGGAGCAGGGGTTGGAGTTAACCATGGAATGGTATCGGGGGCAGGCGGCAGAAGACAGATGACGGAAGACAGAGGGCAGAGGGCTGAGGGCAGGGGGCAGAGGGCAGAGGGCAGAGGGCAGAGGGCTGAGGGCAGAGGGCAGAGGGCAGAGGGCAGAGGGCAGAGGGCAGAGAGGATTGATTGCGGATTGCAGATTTCGGATTGCGGATTTAAACGATTGAGACCCGAATCTGAAAACAGATGACCCTTATTCGCTCTTCGAGAACAGAGGTAAATATTAGAAGTCGGAATAGAAAACGGCTTTCGGCGTTGGGCTTTCGGCGCACGGCAAAAAAAAGAATGTGAGAAGATCAGAAGTTGAGAAGGTGGGAATGCGGCCTTCGACGGGCTCCCCTCGACTTGCTCGGGGCCTGAGCCCATCGAACGGCAGGCGATACAAAGTGGAAAGTTTGTGCTATCATCCTTTAACCTTTTTCCTTTGGCCTTTATCCTTTTCAACTCATTAAACCCAACAAACACAGTCCGTGAGGATGCTTTATGGCTTTGGAATTTAAAAATGTCCTGGTGACCGGGGCGGCCGGCTTTATTGGATTTCATTTGTGTCAACAGCTTTTGCCGGGTGACGTTCAAATCACCGGTATAGACAATCTAAATCCCTACTATGATGTCGGACTGAAAAAAGATCGCTTGAATAACATTTTGTCGGCCCCGAATTTCGAGTTTGTCCAAATGGATATGGCCGATCGGTCGGCCATGCAGGACCTGTTTGACAAAAACCGCTTCGATGTCGTGGTCAACCTGGCAGCCCAGGCAGGGGTCCGATATTCGCTGGAAAATCCCCAGGCCTATGTGGATGCCAATATTGTGGGATTTGTCAACATTCTTGAAGGCTGCCGCTATGGCGGTGTCAAGCATCTGGTATTCGCCTCCTCAAGTTCGGTGTATGGGGCCAATACGAAAATGCCGTTTTCGATTCATCACAACGTCGATCACCCTGTTTCGCTGTATGCCGCCACTAAGAAAGCCAATGAACTCATGGCGCATACATACAGCCACCTCTACGGGCTTTGTTGCACGGGACTTCGGTTTTTTACCGTTTACGGGCCCTGGGGGAGACCGGATATGGCATTGTTTCTATTCACCAAAGCGATCCTGGAGAATAAGCCCATAAAAGTATTTAATCACGGTAAAATGCAGCGGGATTTTACTTATATCGACGATATCATCGAAGGCGTCATCCGGGTTATGGGCCGGCTGCCGGAATCCAATTCCGCGTGGCGGGGAGATAGTCCGGACCCGGGAACCTCTTATGCGCCGTATAAAATTTATAACATCGGCAACAACAACCCGGTGGAGCTGATCGATTTTATCGAAGTCATTGAAGAAGCACTAAATCGAAAAGCCGACAAGAAATTTCTCGATCTGCAGCCCGGCGATGTGCCTGCCACTTACGCCGATGTGGATGACCTGACAGCCGATGTCGGTTTTAAACCCCAAACCCCGATCACAACCGGAATTCGGAAGTTTGTTGAGTGGTATAAGCAGTACTACAATTAATCCGCCTGTTAACAGCATCCATTCAGGGGCATAAATTTTATTAATTTGAATTATTCTCTGGGAATGGAGGTTCGGCGGATTAATTATCTTTTGCTTCGCAATTATTTATTAATTACTTTAAATAAAGAAAGAATTTTATATATAAATAAAATATAAATTTTATAAAATAATAATTTATTATTGATAGTTAATATTATTTAAAATCTTTTTTCTTTATATTAATAAACCTTCAATCAGGCTGAGGATTTGATCGGGAGTTGAAAACTGAAGGTGGTGCCCGACCCGAGGGAACTGGCGACATTGATAGTCCGGTCGTGCAATTCGAGAATTTTTTTGGTAATCGCCAATCCAAGCCCGGAATGCCCCAGATCGGACTTGCGGCTTTTATCCAATTGATAGAAGCGGGTGAATATGCGTGTCAGATCCTTGGCGGAAATGCCGTGGCCGGTGTCGCTGACCTGAACGGCAACATCCTCCTGCTGCGGGGTGAGATGCAACCGGACGGAGCCGCCAGGCGGTGTGTTGTGTACGGCATTTTCTATCAGATTTTCCAACACACGCTCGATCAGGCCGATATCGGCATTAACAAAGGGTAGGTTTTTCTGGCATGATGTCGAAAGGCTGATCTTTTTTTCCTTGGCCACCAATTCGAATTTCTGAACCACATCCTGGACCAGCTCACTCAAATTGAATGGTTCGCGTTGCGCGCGAATATCGGATGCGTCGAGCTTGGCCAACTCCAGTAGTTCACTCACCAGCTTGTTGAGTCGCTCACAATGCCGGATGGCGATTGTCAGATAATTGCGGCGTGCCGCCTGATCCAGGTCGTCTTCTTTGAGAAGCAGGGTTTCGATATAGCCTTGCAGGGTCGCCAGGGGGGTGCGTAAATCATGGGATACATTGGCGACCAGGTCGCGGCGCATTGCATCGGATTTTTGCAACAGATTCAGCTGATCTTCGATGCGTGCCGCCATCTCGGTGAAGGCTATCCCCAGCCGGTCAATATCATCTGCCCTCCCGCGGCGATGGATCACGGGGAGTTTTAGGGGCGGATGCCCGGGATCGCCTCTAAAGGCGTCCATGGCGTTGGCCAGCCGTTTAAGCCTTCCGGTCAACGATGCAAACAGCACCAGACCGGCGATCAAGGCAAACAACAGGCTGGCGAATATCATCCAGGCGCTTAACTGCAAAATGTAACTTGCCTTCAACTTCTGTACGACATTATCATATATTTCACCGCCTAGAATGACATACAGGTAGCCTTGCAGACGGCCCTGCTCGGGAATTCGCGCAACGGTAAAGACCTTTTTGCCGCCGGGATCCCGTGGATCATCTCCCTGCAGGGGGATGGTGAAATCATTGTCAAGCATTGCGCGGATCGGCTCCAGTTCCACGCGGCTGCGCTTAACCTTGCCGGGAGCCGCCGAATATTCCAGAATTTTCCCCCGGGTATCCAACAGGTAGACCTCGATGCTCGGATTGATCACCATCAGCATGTGAAAGATATCGGCCAGGGCGTTCTGGTTGACACGGTCATCCTGCATTAATATTTTTTCGGCGACGATCTGTTCGGCCAATTTGCGGTTTAAGCGTTGATTGACCTCCTGCTGATACATTTCTGTGGAAAATAAGGTCACGACAATAATTGCCAGGCCCACCAGGCAGAATAGACCGGTTATAACGGCCGCTAATTTGGAGTATAGTGATCTGAACATCAGTAAAGCTCCGCAAACTTATAGCCGATGCCCCAGACCGTGAGAACATACTCCGGTTGGGCCGGATTTTTTTCAATCTTGGAACGCAGTCGATTGATATGTGAATTGACCGTGTGCTCATAGCCGTCGTGGCCGTAGCCCCAGACCTTGTCCAGCAACTGCGCCCGGCTGAAAACGCGCCCGGCATGCCGGGCAAAGTGCAGCAGCAAATCGAATTCTTTGGCCGTGAGATCGATCGTCTTGGAATTAAGGGTCACCTTGTGCCGCTCCGGTTCAATAGTCAGATCCCCGGCCCTAATGACCGCCGGCCGATCAAATCGCTCGGTCCGGTTTTCCGATTGAAGATTGTCGATTCGCCGAAAAATGGCCTTCACCCGGGCCATAAGTTCGCGGATACTGAAGGGCTTGGTCACGTAATCATCGGCTCCCATTTCAAGCCCCAGCACGCGATCGAGCTCTGCGGACTTGGATGTCAACATTAAAATGGCGGTATAGACCGGTTGAGAACGCAGGCGGCGGCAAATTTCCAATCCATCGATCCCGGGCAGCATGAGATCCAATATGATAAGGTCGTAGCTATTTTTCGAAATCAGGTTCCAGCCGGCCACGCCGTCGAACGCCAGGTCAACACGATAGGAAAGATCACTCAGGTGCAGCTCCAGCAGGCGGGCTAAGTCCCGGTTGTCTTCTACCACCAGAATTTTGTGGGGCATGGGGGCATACCTCTCATTGCGGATTTTAGATTTCGGATTTGGGATTGGCGGTATCGCTTCGCTCTATCCACTTAATGGTAAAACAAAAATCGTAATTTTCAAATCTATCTGCCGATGCCTTGCGGCCGAATTGCGGCCGAATTGGCGTGGATATTAAACGCCGGTTACTGCTATCCGTGATTCTACGCGGTTGGCCGAATTCACGAATTTTTCCATCCGTGATCAAAATGTTAAACTTTTGTTACACATTTTCTATGCGGCGTGGTTATCTTGTCATCAGTCAAGGGATAGGGACAATCCCGGATGCCCGGTGCCGAGCCGATACCAAGCCTATTTTCAAATCGGGTATGCCGGGCAGGCTTGAACGTGGAACCTATCAGCATTATCTATATTTCATATAAAGTTATGTCGAAGGAGGCTTTAACATGAAATCAATTTTAGTTCCGATTATTTTAATCGTCGCAGCCATATTCACCGCCGGCTATCTGGCAGCAGGCAATAAATCAACCCCAATGCAGGAAAATGTGAATTCCAACATTGAGATGGACGACCGTCTGAAGACGGCCACTTTTGCCGGAGGATGTTTCTGGTGTGTGGAATCGGATTTTGAAAAAGTCGACGGGGTGGTCGAGGCTATATCCGGCTATACCGGTGGTCGCCAGCCAAACCCGACCTACAAGGGGGTATCCGCCGGAGGAACCGGCCACACCGAAGCGGTTCAAGTAATTTATGATCCCGCAATAGTTTCATACAGCCAATTGCTCGATGTGTTCTGGCGGCACATGGATCCCACCGATCCGGACGGACAATTCGTTGACCGCGGTTCCCAATACCGCCCCGGCATATTTTACCATGATGAAGAGCAAAAGCGTCTGGCCCAGGAGTCAAAGGAGGCCCTGGATAAATCCGGCCGGTTCAGCCGACCGATTGCCACCGAGATTACGATGCTGACCACTTTTTACCGGGCCGAAGATTATCATCAGGACTATTATAAAAAAAACGGAATCCGCTATAAATTCTACCGCAGCGGTTCCGGGCGCGATGCGTTCTTAAAAAAGACTTGGGGCGATGAAATGCGGTCTGCCCTCAATCGTCCCGCCAACTCAAAATACTCCAAATATACGAAGCCCTCTGATGAGGTCTTGCGCCAAAAGCTGACGCCGCTGCAATATAAGGTTACCCAGCGTGACGGAACCGAACGGCCTTTTAACAACGAATACTGGAACAACAAAAAGGCAGGAATCTATGTCGACATCGTTTCGGGCGAACCGCTTTTCAGCTCCCGTGACAAGTTTGTTTCCGGCACCGGCTGGCCCAGCTACACCCGCCCCTTGGAGTCCGAAAACATCATAGAGAATGAGGACCGCAGCCATTTCATGGTGCGCACCGAGGTTCGCAGCAAACACGGCAATTCACATCTCGGTCATCTATTCCCGGACGGACCGCCGCCCACGGGCTTGAGATACTGCATCAACTCGGCTTCCCTGCGATTTATTCCCAGGGAGAATCTTGAAAAAGAAGGCTACGCTCAGTATGCCGCAATGTTTGATGAGGGGAAATAGCGGGTTGCGGGTTGCGAGGTGCGGGTTGCGGGTTGCGAGGTGCGGGTTGCGAGGTGCGAGGTGCGGGTTGCGGGATGCGAGGTGCGGGGTACGGGGAAAGGACCGGCATTCGGCATTCGGCTTTCGGGGTACGGGTTGCGGGGTAATCGATTGCGGATTTTAGATTTCGGATTGCGGATTGCGGGGTGCGGGGCAGGGCGCATGGAGCAGAGGGCATAGGGCATGGAGCGGGGCGCATGGAGCAGAGCGCATTCCGCATTCCGACATCCGAATTCATCTTTTCTGTCCTCTGTCCTCTGATCACTGATCACTGGTCATTGATCACTGGTTTCGGGTATACCGATGTTTGGAAATATTATAGATGCTTTGGGAATGTGGTACGCCCGGCTGGGTTCGAACCAGCGGCTTTCAGCTCCGGAGGCTGACGCTCTATCCACTGAGCTACGGGCGCACTTTAACGGGCGGAAAACTGAAGTCTGAATACATAGATCAGATGAAGTGGAATTTAATCCAGATGCGCGGTCAAGTCAAGCTGAAATCGTAAATTAGGTTCTGGGTTCAGAGGTTCAAGGGTTCAGGGGATTTTGGAATGGCGAATGCCGATTGATCTGACGCAGGCGGATCGAATCAAGTAATTCTTTCTCTATTATTTATAAAAAGGACAGAGCGAAGCGATACCACAAATCCACAAATCCACAATCCGCAATCCACAATCCGCAATCCGCAATCCAAAATTGATCCAAAGGCTGATACAGCAGAAAACATCCACCTGAACGTCAAAACTATGTTAGATCCTCCTAATTGCCGACCAACCTTCCCTTATCAAACGCCTCCTTGGCTTCTCCGACCACATACAGCGAACCGGCGATGCAGATGGCATCGGCGGGTGAATTGTTGTCGATGGCGTGTCTGACGGCTTGGACAACATCCGGCACAATTACATTTTTCACCTTGAAATCCGCGGCGACTTCCTGCAGCCGGCGCGGGTCCAGGGCCCGGTCGATTTTAGCTTGCGTCAAAACCACCCGGTTTGCCAGGGGCAGCAGACTGTCCAGCATCGCCTTATAGGGTTTGTCGTTCAGGATTCCAATTACCATTGTAATCTTTCTGCCGGCGAGATTGGACGCCAAATACCGAGCCAGATTGCGGGCTGCCGCCAGGTTGTGGGCGCCATCCATCATGATCAACGGTTTTTCGGAAACTGTTTCCAGACGGCCGGGCCAATGATTGGTGCGGAGTCCATTTTTGATATCGGCCGGTTCCAGTCTGGTTTTGCGCCGGCTCAATAGCTCGCAGGCCGCCAGAACCAGGGCGGCGTTATCCGCCTGATGACTGCCTTGCAAAGCCGTCTGCAGGTCGTGCCATGTGTTTTCCAGACCGTAGTAGGAAAATGTGCCGGGCGTATTGCGCCGGACTTTGAAGTCGCGTCCCAGGCGATAGAGGGCCGCGTTTTTTTGGACAGCGACTTGTTCAACCACTTGGCGGGCTTTCTTTTGTCGGATTCCGGTGACCACCGGTTTGCGCCGTTTTATGATACCTGCTTTTTCCGCGGCAATTTGGCTCAATGTATTTCCCAAATAGTCGCGATGCTCCAGGGAGATGTTGGTGATAATCGACAACTCGGGCTGGATGACGTTGGTCGCGTCGAGCCGTCCACCCATGCCGGTTTCAATCACCGCCCACTCAACCTGCTGCCGGCCGAATTCATGCAGCGCCATGGCGGTCGCAAACTCAAAAAAAGTCGGCTCGCGCCGGCCGTGATGAACCTGCCGGACGGCATTGAAGGCTGCCAGGACATTTTTGTTGGATATTGGCCGGTTGTTGATCTGAATCCGTTCATTGAAACGGACAAGATGCGGGGATGTGTAAAGCCCCGTTTTGTAGCCGGATCGAAAAAGGATAGTGGCCAAAGACGAGGCCACCGAACCTTTGCCGTTGGTGCCGGCCACATGAATACAACCGTAGGTGCGCTGGGGATTGTTTAGATTTGATAATATTTTTTTGATGGTTGAAAGACCCAGCTTGATGCCGAACCTTCGAAAACCATACATGGTTTTCAGACAGTTTTTGTAGGATTTTTCGGGAGTCATTTGCATAAAAAAAACCCGGCGAAAGCAATAAACCTTGCCGGGTTTGTCCTTACCGTAGAAGTGATCTTATCTTCTGTGTCTGGCCTTGGCGGCAGCAATCCGCTCTCTTCTCAATGCTTCGCGCTGTTTGCGACGGCGAAATTCGCTCGGCTTTTCATAGCTTTTTTTCAGTTTCAAACGCTTGAAAAGTCCGTCGTTTTGAATCTTTTTCTTCAAAATACGCATCGCTTTTTCAATGTCGTTGTCTATAACCCTGACTTCAATGTCCTTCAAATACCTCGCCCCCTTCTTGCCCTCGGAGAATAATCCATTGCAAATTACTTCCGATGGTTAATCAATGCTTTTATGTTAAACACTGTCTTTTATCGAATTCTAAAATTATAAGCAAGCTAATTTTAATGTCAAATGACAATTTTTTAATTCGTGCGCGAATCAAGTCAGAGGCTTCCCCCAATTGGAATGCTGGAACGCTGGAATACTGGAAAAATGGGATAAGGGATACCGAAGTGGTGGGCTAATGGTCCGCCCAAGGCGAAACGATGAAAGTTAAAACGGATAGTATCCCTGCAAAAACCCACTATTCCATCATTCCGCAATTCCATTATTCCATGATTCTGGATAAATTCCAGACCTCAAAAAAAACCTATGTTTTCATAAAGTTGTAGAAATTCCGAGACAGTCAATTATTCCCTTGACACCCTTTATCCATTCAGCCATACTCCACCGCTATAAAAAGTATCGGGCATTGACTATGCGCCAGGCGGGTAGTCACCTTAATCATAACAAAAGGAGGTTTAGCAATGCGTTTAATTCTGTTAGGCGGCCCTGGAGCCGGAAAAGGAACCCAGGCCAATCACATCAAGGACAATTACCAGATCCCGCAAATCTCGACGGGAGATATGCTGCGAGCCGCAGTCAAGGCCGGCACCGAGTTGGGTCTCAAAGCCAAAGAGTATATGGATGCCGGCGGCCTGGTGCCGGATGATGTCATAATCGGCCTGGTCAAGGAACGTATCAAAGAATCGGACTGCGAAAAAGGATTCCTGTTTGACGGTTTTCCGCGAACCATACCCCAGGCCGACGCTATGAAGGAGGCCGGGGTGCCCATCGATGCCGTGGTCGACATCAACGTGCCGGATGAAGAAATCATCAAACGCATGAGCGGACGGCGAGCCCACCTTGCCAGCGGCCGTACCTACCACATCGTGTTTAATCCGCCCAAAGAAGAGGGCAAAGATGATGTCACCGGAGAACCGCTGGTTCAGCGCGATGACGATAAAGAAGAAACCGTGCGTAAACGGCTGGAGGTTTACCATGATCAAACCGAACCTCTGATCGATTACTACAAAAACTGGCAAAGCTCAGGGCAGGCGGGCGCGCCGCAATATGTCAGGATTGAAGGGGTCGGTAAAGTCGAGGAAATCCGCGATCAAATTTTCGCGGCACTTGATAATCTGAAATAGGTTGAGAGGTTCAAGGTTCAGCGTTCAGGGTTGGACCCAGAATTTGGAATCGATTGGCTCAGGTTTGAGCTGAATCGATCCATTTGGCATCTAAATTCACTCAAGGTCCTGTCTGGTAGATCGACAGGACCTTTTTGCGTCTATGCTAGGAATGACCGTTTCTATTTTTAGCCATTCAAAGTTCAATGTTGGATGTTCGATGCTAACAGTCCGCTTCCGGTGGGTTCGATGTTCAGACCGTTACTTTGTTCAATAGCTTCACGACCAACTCCAGCGCCTGCTCACGGGTAAAATTTTCTCCGGCCAGGTGCTCCTCTTCCAGGGCCGCGAGAATCTCCTTGAACGCCGCCGAGGGCTTTAACCCGAAATATTTGATTAAGTCTTTGCCGTTTAGCGGGGGCGGTGTCGCTGCACGGGGCTTCAGGATTGAATAGTAGCAGTCAACGCCTTGGGTGACAAAGTCGGCAAAACGTTGATCGCAAAAAGCCTCTGCGGCTTTGCGGCTCTTAGCTCCCGCCAGGGCATGCAGCAGGATTGCGGGGGTACGATCGCCGCACGTCATATAAAAACGAATAAACGCCCGATCAGCGGGGGCGTCTTCCTGCCGGGCCTTGAAAAGGGCAAAAGGCTCCAGGTGATGTCGGATAATAAACTCAATCGTATCTGATTGACGCCTTGAAAATCTAAGCCTGCGGCAGATATCCCGCGACATTGCCGCACCGCGGGCAGCATGACCATTGAGGAGGCCGGATCCGCCGGCGGTTGTCGGCCGGGCTGAAGGCAACCCGATGTTTTGCAGCAAGACCGACCATTTTAAAAGGACGGCCTCCCCGCCGGTAGACAGCTCTTGCAAGAGGCGGCCCATGGACTCCGGCTGCTCTGGCCGCGGAGAATAAAGCAAATTTTCGAGATGGTTGTATGCGGCCAGAGTTTGCTCAAATAAATTGCCTGGCTGCTTTTCATCCGACATGCAGCTTTTCAGCTTCATCAGCTCCGGGATTATGCCGAACAGCAGGCCGGTGCCCGCCATGCTTGCCAGCTGAGCATGGGAATCGGTCGAATTAAGAATTTTGAATAATTCATCTCTGATGCGCTCGCCGGCGGAATTTCGGATAAGACCGCTATCCCGGGCAATGGTCGCTTCGGTGTCCTTGTCGATGGAAAAGTCAAAGGCCGCCGCCATGCGAAAAGCCCTGACCAGGCGCACCGGGTCGCGCCGGAAAACGTCACGCTTCACCATGCGGACCGTTTTCGCGGCGATATCCTGACTTCCCCCTGTCAGATCTATCAGCCGGCCGGATGATACTTCCAGGGCCAGGGCATTGATGGTAAAATCCCGCCGAAGTAAGTCATTCTCTATGGTTTTTCCATTTAAGGGCGTGATGTCGAAGTGACAGTCGCCGAGAACAACTCGATGAATGGCGTGCCCGTGTTTGCCGAATTTAATGGCCTTGCCACCGGTGTTGGCGGCCAATAACCTCGCAAATTTGTCGGGAGCCGTCTTTACGGCCAGATCATAATCTACGGGGGTTCGACCGCACAGCAGATCCCGAATCGCCCCGCCGACGACGTACACCCCTTTTTTTTCCGGAAAGACATCCGTATCGATAGGAAGCATCAAAGTGTTATAGTCAGATCTCATAATTTAGTTTGAAAAACGGCTTTGAGCCGTTTATCGCCCGGAATTGCATGATATTGGAACATGGGTTTAATTTAGGAATTGAAGGAATTCTATCTATTTTAAATATTGATTTTATCCTATAATCTCCTTATCCCTCAATCCCTCAATCCCTCAATCCCTCAATCCCTCAATTTTGGGGCAATAGACATAGATCGTGTTCAAAATAGTTGACTCATTTTAAGAATAAGTTATTAGAACTGAAAGCACTATCCCCCGTAAATATTAGCAAAAAAACAACCGAAATCACTTGACAGTCGGGCCATTATGGTATAATTTTGATTCATACATGGATTAAGGCATGTGGAACCCGCCAAAGTGAGAGGATATCTTTTTTTCTTCTTAACTATATCACTAAATACTCAATTTCCTCCTGAAAAACCGGCATGGATCCAATCAGTCAGTCACCTTTGTAAGGAAACTTTATACATATTTGAACCCATTTACAACGCCTTTTCGATTTTACCAATATCGTTCCGGTTTTGCATAAGATTGACACGTTATCAGTAAGCTGCAAAATTAAAAATTTGCAACTTCCGAGTGGAATATCGCTTTGGATTCGTTTTGGATGGGCAGGGGAGCCTTGAAAGCGGTTTCTTTAATCATTTCAAGGGGAAATAATTAATATATCATTGATAAAATAGTACGAGGAACAATTTAATGAACATTGCTGAACTCAAAGAAAAGAAAATCAGCGAACTCACCCAGATGGCTAAAAGGCTTAAGATTGACGGAGCCGCCGGGATGCGCAAGCAGGAACTGATGTTTGCCCTACTCCAGACCCAGATTGAAAAAAACGGTCTTATTTTCGGGGAGGGCACCCTTGAAATATTGCCCGACGGTTTTGGCTTCCTGCGATCGCCGGATTCCAATTATCTGCCGGGTCCCGATGACATCTACGTATCCCCCTCCCAGATCAGACGATTCAATTTGAGAACCGGGGACACCATTTCAGGACAAATTCGCCAGCCGAAAGAATCGGAAAGGTATTTTGCACTTTTAAAGGTCGAGGCTGTCAATTACGAAGATCCGGAAGTGGCCAGGGATAAAATACTCTTTGACAATTTAACCCCGCTGTATCCCGACTGTAAAATCAATCTTGAGACCGATACCGACAACTTCTCCACTCGCATCATGGATTTGATGATTCCAATCGGCTTTGGCCAAAGGGGGTTGATCGTATCTCCGCCGCGATCCGGCAAGACCATGCTTCTCCAGGCCATTGCCAATTCAATCATTGCCAGCCATAAAGATGTGGTTCCGTTTGTATTGCTGATCGATGAACGTCCCGAGGAAGTGACCGATATGGAGCGAACCGTGGAAGCCGAGGTGATCAGCTCCACTTTTGACGAGCCGGCTGAAAGACATGTCCAGGTCGCCGAAATGGTCATCGAGAAAGCCAAACGTTTGGTGGAACATAAAAAGGACGTCGTCATTCTATTGGACAGCATTACCCGTCTGGCCCGGGCTTACAACTCGGTGGTTCCGCCCAGCGGCAAGATTCTCTCCGGTGGTGTCGATTCCAATGCCCTGCAGCGTCCCAAAAGATTCTTCGGTGCGGCACGCAACATAGAAGAGGGGGGCAGCCTGACGATTATAGCCACCGCCCTGGTGGATACCGGCAGCCGGATGGATGAAGTAATTTTTGAAGAATTTAAGGGTACCGGTAATGCCGAGATACAGCTGGATCGCCGATTGGCTGATAAACGCATTTACCCGGCCTTCGATATCAAACGGTCCGGAACCCGTAAAGAAGAGCTGTTACTGGAAGACGATATACTGAACCGGGTCTGGATTTTACGCAAGCTACTGACCACCCTCAACTCGGTGGACAGCATGGAGTTCTTGCTGGATAAGATGGGCGGCACCAAAGACAATAAAGGTTTCTTAAAGTCGATGAACGCCTAGTTTCTCCGCCTTGAGATAGTGCCTTTTTACTGAAAATTTGACCATAACAGGGGTAATTGCAATATCACGATTGACATATGCTTATTTCCGCTGTATATGACCGACGAACCGATTTTGTCCACTGAGCCGGCGGCCCGGAGCCGTCGACCTGAGATCGGCGGAGAAAAAAAAATTCAATTTGCAGGGGGTTGAAAGTATTATGAAAAAAAAGATTCATCCTGAATATGCCGAGACCAATATTCGATGTGCCTGCGGCAATGAGATCGAAGTTGGCTCGACCAAATCCAATATCAGTGTTGAAATTTGTTCCAAGTGTCATCCTTTTTTTACCGGGAAACAAAAACTGATTGACACTGCGGGCCGGATTGAACGATTTCGCAAGAAATATGAGAAGTTCCAGAACCAAGGAAAATCCGCGTAGTTGCCCCGCCCGCAATTCTCTTTACTGATAATTCATTCGGCCGGAAAACTGAGTATGAAAATGCAGCGATTAACCCGCTGCTTGGGTAAAATCCTTGGTGACCGGCCGGTTTTCTTTCCCGCTAATGAAAATCAGAACCGGTAAAAAATTGATCACAGACCAATGTAATCAGTCTAAGATGCGGATCAGGTTGCCGGGTTTACCAACCAATAGATGACTGAAATTTACGTCTGAAAACCTCCGATTTGCGTAAGATTCGGGAGATTCCAGGACCCATGTTTGATAAATTAATAGGGGTTGAAGAACGCTTTATCGATGTCGAAAAACAGCTGAGCGATCCAAAAGTCGTGCAGGACCGTGACGCATACCAGAAGTATGTGCGTGAGCACGGCGAATTGAACAAGATCGTTACGGCTTATCGCCGCTACAAGCAGACGCTGCAGAATCTCGAGGAGAGTCAAGAGCTTTTAAAAGACTCCGATCCGGAGATCAAAGATCTGGCACGCGATGAAATTGCGACCTTGACCCGGGAAAAAGATACCCTGGAAGGTGAGCTCAAAACACTCTTGCTGCCCAAAGATCCCAATGATGAGAAAAACGTCATTGTTGAGATTCGGGCCGGGACCGGCGGCGAAGAAGCCGCCCTGTTTGCCGGCGACCTGTTCAGAATGTACAGTCGCTATGCTGAAAACCGGGCCTGGAAAGTGGAGGTGATGACGCATCACCCCACCGGTGTCGGCGGATTAAAGGAAGTCATTGCCATGATCCAGGGTAAAGGTGCCTACAGTGTCTTCAAATATGAAAGCGGCACCCACCGCGTTCAGCGGGTACCCACCACTGAGACCCAGGGGCGGATCCATACCTCTGCTGTTACCGTGGCTGTTTTGCCCGAGGCGGAAGAGGTCGATATTGCCATCGACCCGTCCGAACTTAAAGTCGATGTCTATCGCTCCACCGGTCCGGGAGGTCAAAGCGTGAACACCACCGATTCGGCGGTTCGCATCACCCACCTTCCGACCGGGCTCGTGGTAACCTGCCAGGATGAAAAGTCCCAGCTCAAAAACAAGCTCAAAGCCATGAAAGTTCTGCGAGCCCGGCTGCTGGATCAATTGATTGTGGAGCAAAATGAAAAGCGATCCGAGGAACGCAAGAGCCAGGTTGGTACGGGAGACAGAAGCGGCCGCATCCGAACCTATAATTTTCCCCAGGGCAGGGTGACCGATCATCGCATCGGCCTGACGCTTTACAAGCTGGAAAATATTTTGCAGGGTGATCTGGCGGAGATTATTGATAACCTGGTAACCTACTATCAGACCCAGGAGCTGCAAAAAGCGGAGCAGCAATAGGGAAGGTTTCAGATGACAGAGGACAGAGGACAGAGGACAGAGGACAGAGGACAGAGGGGATTGATTGCGGATTGCAGATTGCGGATTGCGGATTTAAATGATTAAGACCCGAATTTGAAATCAGATGATTCGACTTCGCTCTTCGAGCTTGGGGCTTCGCCCTTCGGGCTACGACCCTACAAGACACCGCGGCACGTAAAAGACAGATTATTCAATTGCCGGGTTAATTAATAGATATTCCGTTTTATTCCTGACACCCGAAACCTGACACCTGAAACCTATTTCATAATGATACCCAAAAATAGATCGGAAAACACAGGCGGCTATGAACGGGAAAACAGCAGCTAGCGCTGATGCCGGTCAATGGACCATCATAAAACTAATCCGGTGGTCCACGTCATATTTAAAATCGTATGAGATCGACAGTCCCCGGGCCACTGGTGAGATTCTGCTGGCGCATGCGCTGCAGCTCAAGCGGATTGACTTGTACTTAAAATATGACCAGCCGCTGGTCAGCGAAGAGCTGCAGATATTCAAGTCATTGATCAAACGCCGCGTCCGGCGGGAGCCGGTCGCCTATATTCTGGGCGCTAAAGAGTTCTGGTCCCTGGACCTGGAAGTCAATCCAGCGGTGCTGATACCGCGGCCCGAGACCGAATGCCTGGTGGAGGTTGCCCTGGATTTAATGGGGCAGCAAATATCCGGACCGCAGCAGCGCATTCTGGATCTCGGCACCGGATCCGGCGCCATCGTGCTGGCGCTGGCCTCGCAGCAGCCCCGGCACATGTACTTCGCATCGGATCGCTTCCAGTCCACGGTGGAGGTGGCCTGCCGCAATGCCGGACGACACGGCCTGAGCTCAAGCATTCACTTTTTGGCGGGGGACTGGTTTTCAGCTTTAAACAGTTCTAGAACGGGCTTTGACATGATCGTGTCGAATCCGCCTTATATTCCGAGCCAGGTGATCAGCGGTTTGCAGCCCGAAATCCACCAGTACGAGCCGGTTGTCGCACTTGACGGCGATAGGGACGGACTGGCCTGTTATCGAAATATTATCGGTGCCGCCCATAACTACCTGAAGCCCGGCGGTGCGCTGCTGTTGGAGATCGGCCACGACCAGCGCGAAGATGCCCGCCAAATTGCCGCTGTCAGCGATCGATATGAAGAATTTAATTGCTCCAAGGACTACAGTGGCTACGATCGGGTTATATCGATGCGTAGACGAAGTTGATTGAGTTGATTGAAAATCCGGTTTGAATTTTAATGTTGGTGGGTGCGAGGTGCTGGGCAGGGCGCATGGAGCAGAGCGCATAGGGCATAGAGCAGGGCGGTGTTGCGGGTTGCGAGTTGCCGATTTCGGATGTTGGATGCCGATTACGTGATAACCTTTGAGCTTTGATCCCGGAAACAAGTATTTGCGATAAGGAAAATAAAAAAGAAAAAGTATTGCGGTCATATTTAATTTTTGGTACAAAGATTAGATTTTTATAAAACCCACGCCATCGGACCTGCTTCCCGGTGCTTTCAGTGAAAGTCGGCAGCAGGGCGGATGAGGGCGGTGGAACAACCGAAAGGGAAGGGAGAAAAAAATGGCTTATGTAACGATGAAAGAACTGCTGGAGGCCGGTGTGCATTTCGGTCACCAGACCAAACGTTGGAATCCCAAGATGAAACCCTATATATTTGGGGCCAGAAACGGGATCTATATCATCGACCTGCAGCGAACCGTGCGCATGTTTAAAACGGCCTATGACTTTATCGCGGATACGGTGGCCGGCGGTAAACCGGTACTGTTCGTCGGCACGAAAAAGCAGGCCCGTGATTCCATTTATGAAGAAGCCAACCGCTGCGAAATGTTTTATGTCCACAATCGCTGGCTTGGCGGTATGATGACGAACTTTCAAACGATTAAACAAAGTATCGATCGTTTGAATTATCTCAACAATATTCAAAATGACGGATCCATCGAACTCTTTCCCAAAAAAGAGCGGCTTAAACTGGGCAAAGAGCGCATCAAACTAGACAACAACCTCGGCGGTATCCGCACCATGAACGGTCTGCCCGGCGCCCTGTTTGTTGTGGATCCTAAAAATGAAGCCATTGCCGTAAGGGAAGGACGGCGGCTGAATATACCGATCGTGGCCATTGTCGACAGCAACTGCGATCCGGATGATATCGATTATATAATTCCCGGCAATGATGATGCCATCCGGGCCATCCGGCTAATTACCTCGCGCATGGCGGATGCCTGCCTTGAAGGTCAGGCGCGCTTAGCCGAAAAGCAGCAGGCCGAAGCCGATAAAGACGTCCAGGAGGAATCCGAATTGACAGCCACCAGCGCCGAGCTGCAGCCGGGGGAACGCAAAGTCATTTCAGACGGCACCGCGGGGCCTGTGGTTGAAATCATCAAGCGGTCGGCAGATGAAACCCCGCCAGGGGGCGAGTCGGCCGAAGCCGCAACTGAGGCACAAGAAGATAAGGTAGAAAAGGTAGAAGACACTAGCGAAGCTGAAAAGACAGGAGAGTAAGATGACACAAATTAGTGCAACACTGGTTAAACAGCTGCGGGAAAAAACCGGTGCTGGAATGATGGATTGTAAGCAAGCACTTGTAGAGTGTGACGCTGATATGGATAAGGCCGTCGACTTTCTCCGGAAAAAGGGGCTGGCAACCGCCCAGAAAAGAGCCGGACGGGCCATGACCGAAGGCACCGTGCAGTCTTATATTCATATGGGCGGCAAGCTGGGGGTAATGGTCGAAGTAAATTGCGAAACCGATTTTGTGGCCAAGAATGAAGACTTTTTGGCATTTGCCAAAAATATCGCCATGCATATTGCAGCCACCAATCCTTTGGGTATACGGCCGGAAGATGTTTCCGAAGATATTGTCAACCGTGAAAAAGAGATATACCAGGCCCAGGCGCTAGAAATGGGCAAACCGGAAAATGTCGTGCCCAAGATTGTCGAAGGTAAAATGAACAAATTCTTCAAGGACAATTGCCTGCTCAATCAACCCTATGTGCGGGATCCGGAGCTATCCGTCGAAGACCTGCTAAATGAGCTGATTGCCAAAATTGGAGAAAACATCTCTATCAGGCGTTTTGTTCGTTTTCAGACCGGCGAAAGCCAGGAATGAAGAATGAGGAATGTCGAATGTCGAATTAAGGAATCCTGTCGAATTTTCCTTCCGATAGTTGAATGCAGTGGTCGGCACTTTTCTTTAATAATCAGCGACCAGTTGGATGCTGCAATATCGTATTAATTATCAGTTTTAACTTTGGCAGGTGCAAATTGGACAAACCCGTTTACAAACGTGTTGCGATTAAGTTGAGCGGTGAAGCCCTGATGGGGGATCAGAGCTTCGGCATCAGCTCTGACATGATTAAATTTGTGGCCGGCGAGATCCGTTCGGTGGTTGAACTGGGGGTTCAGGTCGGCATCATTGTGGGCGGCGGCAATATTTTTCGGGGTATCGCGGCAAGCTCCTACGGCATGAATCGCACATCGGCCGATCATATGGGCATGTTGGCGACCGTCATCAACAGCCTGGCCCTGCAGGACGCTCTGGAAAAGCAGGGCGTTCAAACCCGAGTCCAGACCGCCATATCGATGCATGAGGTGGCTGAACCGTATATCATGCGACGCGCCAACCGGCATTTGGAGCGGGGACGGGTGGTGATTTTCGGTGCCGGAACCGGCAACCCCTATTTTACGACGGATACGGCCGCCGTGCTGCGGGGACAGGAAATTCATGCCGAAATTTTATTAAAGGCCACCAAGGTCGATGGTGTTTATGATGAGGATCCCGTAAAAAACCAGGCGGCCAAAATGGTAAAGCAGATCAGCTATATGAAAGTCCTGGAAAAGCAGTTGAAGGTAATGGACATGACGGCCATTACCCTTGCCATGGACAATCATTTGCCCCTGGCGGTCTTCAAACTGAAAGACCGGGGCAACATCGTGCGAGTCGTGTGCGGCGAGAATGTCGGGACGGTGATAAATGAATAGTCGCTAGTCGCTAACTCTTCAAATTTAACCAAAAGGTATTCCCAATGATTGAATCTATTTATGATGAAACCAGAGAAAGCATGGGTAAGTCTATTGCTTCATTGAAAAAAGATTTAAATCGATTGCGAACCGGGCGGGCCTCACTTTCTATTTTTGACGGCCTCAAAGTCGATTACTACGGCACGCTGACGCCTTTGAATCAGATGGCGACCCTGGCCGTACCGGAAAGCCGGTTGATCACAATTCAACCCTGGGATGCATCCGTTCTCAAAGATATCGAAAAGGCCATTCTAAAATCGGACCTGGGACTGACACCTTCCAATGACGGCAAAATCATCCGCCTGGCGATACCGCCACTCACCGAGGAACGCCGCAAGGAGCTTGTCAAGGTCGTTCACAAGATGTGTGAAGACCGCAAGGTATCTGTTAGGAATATTCGGCGTGATTCCAATGAGCTTCTCAAAAGCATGAAGAAAGACAGTGAAATTTCAGAAGATGACGCTTTCAAAGCCCAGGACCAGGTACAGAAAATAACCGATGAGCAGATCAAGCTGATCGATGAATGCTTCGAAGAAAAAGAGAAAGAAATCCTTGAATTCTAGCCCTTCTTCTGTCCATCTCCCTGGTCTGGATATCGCTCAGCTGCCCGCCCATGTGGCGATTATCATGGACGGCAACGGCCGCTGGGCCAAAAAGCGCCTCTTAAACCGAGTCAAAGGGCACGAAAAAGGGGCTGACACGGTTCGAACTGTTGTGCGCACTTGTCGGGAACTCGGCATCCGCTATCTAACCCTTTACGCCTTTTCCACTGAAAATTGGCAGCGGCCGAAAACTGAGGTCGAGGCCCTGATGACTCTCCTCAAACGATTTCTGAAGTCCGAAAAATCCGAAATGCTGGAACATGACATTCGGCTCAGGGTAATCGGACAGATCCAGAACCTGCCGTCCGGTGTCCGGGCTACTGTGGAGGAGATTACCACGGCCACCCGGGATAACAGCAGCATGGATCTAATTCTGGCCCTGAGTTACGGTGGACGGGCCGAGATCGTGGATATGGTCCGAACGCTTGCTGATAAAGTCAGGCAGGAGCAGATCGATCCCCAGGCCATCGATGCTGAACTGGTTGCCGATCATCTTTACACCCGCGAAATACCCGACCCAGATATAATGATCAGAACCAGCGGAGAGATGCGCATCAGCAATTTTTTACTCTGGCAAATCGCCTATGCGGAAATTTTTTTTACGCCTACGTTGTGGCCTGATTTCGGCAAAGAAGAGCTTTTGCAAATTCTAAAAGATTTCCAGGGGCGGGAACGCCGGTATGGCAAGGTAAAACTACAGAATAATGGAGTGCTGGAGTAGTGGAGTGCTGGAGCAATGGAGTGTTGGGGCGTTGTTTAATAGTTGCTCTTTAATAAAAGCTCAATAAGCCCATTTTTTTCCACTGCAAGTTGGGTGTAATTTTAGATTTTGGAATTTGGATTTTAGATTTAAGGAATTCTGCCTGTCGTGAGCTTCTATGTCGAACGGTCCATTAGATAGTCAGAGCGCAGCGATTCCGCCAATCCGAAATCCGCAATCTAAAATCCCAAATCATATTATTCACTTTCCATTACGGAGCAATAGATCCCGTGCATCTTAAGCGATGGATTACAGGGCTGAGCGCATTACCGGTACTAATATTTCTGGTATATTCAGGCGGTTTTCCTTTCCTATTGCTAATCGGATTCGCCTGTGTCTGTGCTCAATGGGAATACAACCGCATTATTTCCAACGCCGATGCGGGTTTTATGTCAAGTGTCATCGTCTGGTGGGGATATCTCGCCAGTCTTTTGGTCCTGCTGGCCGCCCATGCCGCCGGCATCGGTCTGGTGGCGCTGCTGCTTGCGCTTAACCTGGTCACCGTGGGGGTGATGTCCGTATTTCTTTATAAAACCAATCCCCGGGTGGGCCATATTATCCAGCGTCAGGTTTTGGGTCTCACTTACATTCCCTTGTCTCTAAGCCTGCTGGCTGTCATCCGCAATGCGCCTGACGGCATGGTATTCATCTTTTTGCTGCTGGCTATCATTTTTGCCGGTGATATCAGCGCCTATTACGTCGGGACTTATCTGGGACGTCACAAGCTCAGCCCGTCCATCAGCCCTGGAAAAACTTTCGAAGGCGCCCTCGGAGGGCTGTGCGGCAACCTGTTGGCGGGCAGCATCGGGGTCGCCTTTTTTATGCCGTCCATTGCGTGGGGCACAGGGATTTTGTTTTTTATTGCCGCCGGCCTCGCCGGGCAGGTGGGCGACTTGTTTGAATCTGAAATGAAGCGATCATCGGATATCAAGGACTCCGGGGGATTGTTGCCCGGCCATGGCGGTTTTCTGGACCGTATCGATGCGCTTTTATTCGCGTCGCCCGTGGCATATCTGTTTAAGGTGTATATATTTTAGCTTGAAGCACGTCAACTCGATACAGCGACTTAAGTCAGGAGATGATTGATCCGTATCCTGGCGACATCAATATGGCTGGGACGCTGGAATGCCGGGAAGCCAGGATAATTCAGAAATCCATAAGCCTTCCGGCTTTCAGGCTTTCGAGCCTCAAGCATAATTGGTAATATGAAAAATCTCTCCGTCCTTGGCTCTACCGGGTCAATCGGCTGCAACGTTCTCAACATCGTGGAGATGTTTCCGCAGGAATTTGCGGTCGACGTGCTGGCAGCCAAAGGCAATGTCGCCCTGTTGGCCCGTCAAATAGAGCAGTTTCAACCGGTACTGGCCGTGGTTTATGATGAACAGCGGGCCCTGGAGCTCAGGGATATTATCGGTCCGGCTGTCGATGTCGAGATCCTGTTTGGTGACACCGGCTATCAACAGGCCGCCGCCCGGGACTCCGTGGATGTGGTCGTGACGGCCATGGTCGGTGCCGCAGGACTGATGCCGACCCTGACCGGGATTGAGGCCGGCAAGACCATCGCTCTGGCCAACAAGGAAACCCTGGTCATGGCCGGTGATCTGGTCATGCAGCGGGCGGCTCAAAAAGGGGTGGATATTCTGCCCATCGACAGCGAACACAGTGCCATTTTTCAATGCCTGCAGGGCGAGCGCAACGCCGCTGTGGACAAAATACTGCTGACAGCTTCCGGCGGGCCATTCTTTAAACGGCCGCGGGAAGAATTCAAAGATATCACCCTGGCTCAAGCCCTGAAACATCCCAACTGGCAAATGGGAAAAAAGATTACGATCGACTCGGCCACTCTCATGAATAAGGGCCTGGAAGTGTTAGAAGCCAAATGCCTTTTCGGCCTATCGCACCGGACCGTCGAAGTCGTCATTCATCCCCAAAGTGTGATTCATTCCATGGTCGCATTCCATGACGGCTCGGTTATGGCCCAACTCGGCATTCCGGATATGAAAGTTGCCATTGCTTATGCCCTGTCATATCCAATGCGGCTGCCTTTAAAGCAGCCTGTGCCGAATTTTGATGCCGGTCTGACCCTGACGTTCGATCAGCCGGATCTGGCCAAATTTCCCTGCCTGGCGTTGGCCTTTAAAGCATGCGAGACCGGGGGGACCCTGCCGGCCGTATTGAACGCCGCCAATGAAGTTGCCGTCCATGCCTTTCTAAATGAATCGATCGCCTTCGTCGATATTCCCCAGGTGATTGAGCAGACGATGAACCGACACGCAGTCGTGCCTGATCCTGAGCTGGCAGGTATTCTGGACGCCGATCGATGGGCCCGGGAATGCGCTGGGGAACTTGTCCGGGAATTAGTCGATTGATAATCCGGCCCGACTTAGACGCAAATATGAAGGCGGTTATTTGTTATTGGTTATTTGAACTGCTACTAAAAAGAGCAATCCATAGCTAATAACCAATAACCAATAACGAATAGCCGATAACCAATAACTGATAACTAATAACATATAACTAAACTACCATGGGCACCAATATTTTTGCATTCATCGTTGTTTTGGGCGTACTGATTTTTTTTCATGAATTTGGACATTTTCTGTTTGCCAGATTGTTCGGGGTCGGTGTCGAAAAATTTTCACTTGGATTCGGTCCCCGATTGATCGGCAAGAAAATCGGCCGAACCGATTATCGACTTTCAGCCATACCCCTGGGCGGCTATGTCAAGATGGTGGGAGAAGAACCGGATGCCGAGATCGACCCGGCTGATCTTGCCCTGTCTTTTACGCATAAGCATGTTGTCAAACGCATGTTGATTGTCGCTGCCGGCCCGGTATTCAATATTTTGCTGGCCATTTTTATTTTCTTTGTATTTTTTTCAATCACCGGCATCGATGATATAAAGCCGGTTATCCGTCAGGTACAGAAAGACAGTGTCGCTCAAAGGGCCGGTTTGCAGGTCAATGACCGGATCGTGTCCGTTGACGACACCCCGGTCGAAGCCTGGTACGACGTCGATCAATTCGTGGCAGAAAGTAAAGGCAACCCCCTGATACTGACTGTTGTTCGAAACGATACCACGATAAGGGTCGACGTAACACCGGAGCTCCAAAAGGGCACCGACATATTGGGTGATGAAATATCCTATTACGACCTCGGAATATCGGCTTTGCCGGAATTGAAGGCAATTGTCGGAGACATCTCAGCCGGTTTTCCGGCAGAAAAAGCCGGCTTAAAACCGGGCGATCAAATATTAGCCATCAATGGTAAATCGATTGCAAACTGGCGCGAGATGCAGTCCACTATTTCTACCTCGGGCGGCTCCGAACTTCACCTTACTATTGACCGGGACGGACAAGTATTCGAGGTCGATCTGATTCCACGATTTGTAGAAAAGAAAAACCAGCTGGGGCAGGTGGAAAAACGTTACCTCATTGGCATATCCACCCAGTCACTTAATATTCCTGAAGAAGACCTGGTGACCAAGCGTCTAAATCCGATCACAGCCGCGATCGAAAGCCTTAACCGCACCTATTCGATTTGTACCCTGATGATTCGCAGTGTGGTGAAAATGATTGACGGAAGCATACCCAAAGAAAACCTGGGGGGACCGATCATGATTGCCAAGCTGGCCGGTGATCAGGCCAAGCAGGGCATTGATAAACTGGTTCAATTTATTGCCTTCATCAGCATCAATCTGGCCATTATCAATTTGCTTCCCATACCGGTGCTGGACGGAGGCCATCTGCTGTTCTTTACTATTGAAGCTATCAAAAGGCGTCCGGTAAGCATCAAGGTCAGGGAAATGGCCCAGCAGGCGGGTCTGTTCATCCTCATTTTGTTGATGATTCTTGTTTTTTACAACGACATTACCCGATTTTTTCCATTTAACTAACCGAACTACCTCAAAGTGGATCACTATGCCAAACCGACTTGAAATTGCATTGAAGGAAAATCTTCTGGATGCGGAAGGGGCGGGAATTTGCCAGAAGGCAAAAAATTATTTCGGCCTGGAGCTGGCCGGTGTCCGAACCGTCAATGTCGTTACCATCGATGCCGGGTTGACCGATGAACAGCTGCAAGCCGTTCAGACTGAAATTTTTACCAATCCGGTCACCCAGATATCCTCCTACGCACCGTTGAATATCGAATTCGACTGGTGCATCTGGGTTGGATTTCGGCCCGGTGTGCGGGATAACCCCGGCAGCACCGCTGTCGAAGCGATTGAAGATCTGCTGGGGGTTAAATTCGCCGCGGATCAGTCCGTTTACACTTCCAAGCGGTATTGCATCAAAGGTCGGGAATTGCAATCCGGCGATCTGGATAAAATTGCCGGTGAACTTCTGGCCAACAATATTATTCAACAGTGGAAAATTTATTCCGCCCGGCAGTGGGATTCGACGGAGGGAATCGGCTATATCCTTCCCAGAGTCATTTTGGATCATGTTCCGACCGTGACCACCATCCCGGTGGACAGCGATTCGGCCTTGAAAAAAATAAGTGACCAGCGCAGCCTGGCCCTAAACCCCAACGATATACCTACCATACGCGCCTATTTCAAGGATGCGGGCACCCGGCAGGCACGGGCCCGGGTGGGGCTTAGTGATCCAACCGATGTCGAGCTCGAATATATCTCCCAGGCCAGAAGTGATCACTGCAATCATAATACTTTTCGGGGATTGTATCGCTATCACGATCGGGCTACCGGGGAGACTGAAATTATCGACAATCTCTTTAAAACCTGTATCCAGGCGCCGACTCTGGCGTTAAAGGCTAAAAAACCATGGGTCGTTTCCGTCTTATGGGACAATGCCGGTGCGGGGCGCTTTGATCAGGACCACCATTATGTCATTACCGGGGAGACTCATAATTCACCCTCCAACATGGAAGCCTACGGTGGCGCCATCACCGGAATCGTCGGTGTGTATCGGGATCCTCTCGGAACCGGCAAAGGTTCGAAACTGGTGATGGGAAGCTACGGATACTGCGTGGCGCCGCGGGATTACGAGGGGGCACTCAAACCACACCTTCACCCGCGACGCCTGTTGGACGGTGTCATCGAAGGCGTGCGCGATGGCGGCAATAAGAGCGGCATTCCCACCACCTTCGGCCAGGTTTTGTTTCACTCGGGCTACCTGGGAAAATGCCTGGTGTTTGTCACCGCAGTTGGTATTATGCCGGCCCTGATCGACGGCCGGCCCGCGGAAGAGAAAAAAACCACGGCGGGTGAGCTGGTGATCATGTGCGGCGGGCGCGTCGGCAAGGACGGCATCCACGGCGTGACGGCTTCTTCCGAGGTGTTTTCCGAACACACTCCGGCCGGTCATGTACAGATCGGGGATCCCTACACCCAGAAAAAAATGCATGATTTTCTGCTGGAAGCCCGGGATGAGGGACTGATCAAATTTATTACGGACAACGGCGGCGGCGGCCTGTCGTCTTCGGTTGGGGAATCGGCCCTGTTTTCCAACGGCTGTCATGTCGATCTTGAAAAAGTGCCGCTAAAATATGAAGGACTCGACCAGTGGGAAATTTGGGTTTCCGAATCCCAGGAGCGCATGACCGTCGCTATCCACCCGGACGATCACGATCGATTTTTCGAGCTGTCCCGCAAGCATGCAGTCGAAAGCACCGTCATCGGCCGTTATACGGGCTCCGGCAAGCTTCACATCAGCTACGCCGGCGAAACCTGTGCTTATGTTGATCTTGACCTGTTGGAATCCGGCTTTCCGCAGTGGGAATTCGAGGCGGAATGGATTTCCCCGGAGCAGCGCGGCCTGTATGAACCGGTGCTCAACGCCCCCCGCAGTTATGGCCCCCTGTTGAAGGAATTGCTGGGCCGGCCCAATATTTGCTCAACCGAATGGATTACCCGGCAGTATGATCACGAAGTCCAGGGGACCAGCGTCATCAAACCTCTGATTGGCGTCGATCGTGATGTCGCCAGCGATTCAGCCGTGATTCGGCCGGTGCTTGATTCCGATAAGGGCCTGGCTTTTGCCCAGGCGCTGCTGCCGACCTACTCTGCCATCGATGCATTTCATATGACCGCCTGCAGCATAGATGAAGCCGTGCGGCGACTGGTGGCGGTGGGAGCTGATCTGGATCATATCGGCGGTGTCGACAATTTTTGCTGGCCCAATATCCAATATGACCCGCTTCATAACCCGGACGGCAAGTTCAAGGCGGCGCAGCTGGTGCGCTCCTGCCGCGCGCTGCGTGATTTATGCCTGGCATATGAAATACCGCTGCTTTCCGGCAAAGACAGCATGTATGTGGATGGCAACCTTGCCGGTCGCTTTGGTGAAACCCACAAGGTTTCGGCGCTTGAAACGCTGCAGTTTTCGGCCATCTCCGTCATCGATGACATTGACCGGTGTGTATCCATGGATGCAAAAATACCCGGTGACCTGCTGTATATCGTGGGCATGACACGCAATGAACTCGGCGGGTCGGAATATTATGATCACCTGGGCTACATCGGGCGCAACGTACCCCAGGTTCGGCCCGATGAATTTTTGCCGGCCTATCAAAAGATGATGCAGGCCGTTAAGCATGAATTGGTGGCTTCAGTGCATGGCATCTACCGCGGTGGTCTGGCGGTGCACCTGGCGATGGTTGCCATGGGCGGAAATTTAGGACTGCAAGTCGATTTGACCCAGGTTCCGGCCGATCAGGTTGAGCGCGATGACCTGCTTTTATTTTCCGAGTCGGCTGGCCGGTTTATCGTGACGGTAAATCCGGATCATCGGGAGGCTTTTGAGGATATTTTTAAGGGCAGCAGCTATGCCCTTGTCGGCACGGTTACCGAATTACCCCAGTTAAACATACAAGGGTTAGGACGGAATTCAATCCTGGACGTTCCGGTTGCAGATTTAAAAACGGCCTGGAAAAGCACGTTCGGCGACCTTGTTTAGGTCGGAGGCTTTCGATTGTGGATTTTGGATTGCGGATTGCGGAATGATTTGAAGTCTGAGGACAAGGGACTGAAGTTATTGGTTATTTGTTATTCGTTATTAGGCGCTGCCATGCGGAATGCTGATAACTTTCAGATATATTTAAGAAACCCCTGATTACCCGGCATCTGGAATCCGGTATCCGGCATCAAGCAGTCAGAAGGAGGAAGAACAGAGGCCTTCGATTGTGGATTATGCCTTGTACCCTAAACCCTAACCCGGACAAGCCGGAAATGACGAATGACGAATGACAAATGACGAATTGTGGTATCGCTTCGCTCTGTCTATTATATTACAATCTATCATTTAACTTTTAGCCTATTTAAAAAGTTGACGCCAAAATTTATCTTCGTAAACGCCTGTATACCAAAGGTTTACAAAGAAACTGAATAATATTTTGCGCTTTTTGCGCGAAACTGAATTGATAACTGTCTAAGCTTTTTCCTATGCGCGATCGGAAAAAGTGGCCCCAGCGGGGCAGCAATAGCGCAGTTTTTTGGTTTTAGGTTTCAGGTTTCAGGTTTCGGGTGTCAGGGAAACGACGCGCAAAATCCTGACACCTGAACACTGACACCTGACACCATCCGTAACTTACAACATGTTGTCAAAAAAAACACACTAAGGGCCTAAACCTTATACCTTTGGTACAGGACCTTGAGCCAAAGGAATTATTGCACTCAATAAACCTAAGAATACGGAGATAGAGCATGCGTGACGTCAACGCGCTGGTATTAACCGGTTATGGCTTGAATTGTGATTATGAGACGGCTTATGCCTTTGAACTGGCCGGTGCCAGGGCAGTGCGGGTTCATATAAATTCCCTGATCGACGGTTCGACGAAACTGGATGATTACCAGATTCTGGTTTTTATCGGAGGATTTGGCTGGGGGGACGACCATGGCGCCGGCGTTATTCAGGCGATTCACATGAAAACCAGTATCGGTCGCCAATTGATTGAGTTTGTCGACAAGGGCAATCTGGTCCTGGGAATCTGCAACGGGTTTCAAGCCCTGGTCAATCTTGGCCTCCTGCCCGGTTTTACCCAAAACAGCCATCAGCGATCGGTAGCGCTGATTTACAATGACTGCGGCAATTTCAGAGATCAATGGGTTGCTCTGCGGGTTAACCCGGCCTCGCCCTGCATCTTCACCCGCGGAATCGACCTGGCTGAACTTCCCGTTCGACATGGTGAAGGAAAATTCATTGCCGCTGATGCCACCCTGGCCGATTTGCGCAGAAACAACCAGATTGCCGTTCAGTATGCCTTGCCCGACGGTGCGCCGGCCAATGGACGTTTTCCCTACAATCCCAACGGGTCGATTGATGACATCGCCGGGATCTGCGATGCCACCGGGCGCGTTTTCGGCCTGATGCCCCACCCGGAAGGCTATAATCACCCCACCAACCACCCGGATTGGACTCGGCGCAAGGAGGTCGATCGGCGCCGCGGTATCTCCGGTCAAGCAGATCTTCCGGTGGGGATCCGCATTCTGCAAAACGGCGTCGAGTATCTAAAAAAAAACGCCGTATCCCATGATTCGGGAACCGGCGTTGTTTAGCTATTGATCACCGCACCCCAGAGGGTGCCAACCTTTTCACTCTAATTCCAAATTAAAGGGGGCAATGATCTTGTCCCCGGCCTTAATGGCCTGGCGCGAGTCGGTGATCATCACGGTGGCAGTGTTATTTTCGGTATGAAGCACCAGCAGCTCACCCAATACCACCGGTGTTAGGGTAACGTCCCTTCGGTTGTCCGGATTGACACGATATTTTTCCTGTTTAAATATCCAGTATAATTGGCCCGGCTCAACTCCCTCGCTTTTGCCCTTGTCAATGAAAGCGATCATGTTTTCGCCAAAAATTTCCTGGTGTTCCTCGGACTCGATAATGTAGCCTTGCAGTCCCGGCGGGCTTTGATTGATCGAAACCTTTGGCGTCAGGATCCTATGCTGCATCAGCATATCGCCGATTTCAATCGGCCGGTAGGCACCAATAACTCTACCAAGTACAAATTCGGGCCGCTTAAGTACAATTTCCAGGGCTCCGGTGATATAGTGTTGGATACCGATATATTTATTGGTACGTCGATCCTTGATCGGCTTCAGGGTGCGAAATAGTGTATATTTATCGCCCGGTGAGAGTGAATAATTTGAGCGGGGCCGGATGTAAACGAGATCTCCCGTGCTGATCATTTCCTTTTGGCCCTCGACTTTGAAAATTTTGCCGTGGGCCAGCACAGGCTCCTTGCGAATGAAGCCTATCTGGCTGATGGCGCTATAGGCAAAGTGAACCTGTTGGTTCAGGTCCAGATTTTCCCGATAGCCTGAATAACCCCCGCTCGTATCCGAGGTCCCGGCGCCGGCTTTACTGCCTCCATCCTCACCGGATTTGCCGGTTTCGCCCTCGCCGGGTTTACCGGCAGCCCCCTCGCTACCCTGATCAGGTTTACCGGTTCCAGACTGGCCGGGTTTGCCGACTCCACTGCCGCCGGTATCACCATAGCCGCCGCCTTCAGCGACCTGGCGTCGGTGCAGGCGGATGCGTTCGCCCGGGTAAATGCGGTGCGGATTGGTAATCTGATCATTTTCCCGCCACATTTCAGGCCACTGCCAGGGAGTGTCAGAAAACTTGCGGGAAAGATCCCAAAGGGTATCCCCCTTTTGGACGGTGTAGTAAAAACCGGTTTCAGTGCTAACTTTTTCTTTTGTTTCTGCGTCAGCCGGAAATAACGGGGCCGCCAGCAAAATTACCAAAAAAATCAGGCTTGCGGCAATGTAGGATTTAATTTTATTAGGCATTAAAAACTCCGATTCTATTCTCAATTTAATTAATCCGATTAACTAGCTTTTATGTATTAAGATTATAAGAATATCGCCTAATTGTCAAATATTTCGACACTGCAAATTTGCCCCATACCTGAAATAGAAAAAAGCCCTTGTGGCAAATTAATGCCAAAAGGGCTTTCTTAGGTTCTGAACCGAACCGATTTAACTTATTGACGAGTTGGCGGGTCGCAATGATTACATCATGCCGCCCATACCACCCATACCACCCATGCCGCCGCCCATTCCAGGAGCACCGGCCGGCATGGCATCTGCTTTTTCTTCAGGTTTTTCCGTTACCATGGCCTGGGTGGTCAGCATCAGAGAAGCGACGCTGGCCGCATTCTGCAGGGCCAGGCGAACGACCTTGGTAGGATCGATAACACCGGCTTTCAATAGGTCTTCGTAGGTGTCGCTGGCTGCATTGTAGCCGGAAGCGCCTTCAGCGGATTTGACTTTGTCGATCACAACCGATCCTTCCAGACCCGCATTATTGGCAATCTGACGCAGCGGCTCTTCAATGGATCGCATGATGACCTTTACGCCCAGTTTTTGATCGGCTTTAATTCTCATTTTGCCGAGAGCCTCCAGGCAACGCACCAAGGCCACGCCGCCGCCGGGAACGATACCTTCTTCGACGGCCGCCCGGGTTGCATTCAATGCATCTTCGACCCGCGCCTTTTTCTCTTTCATTTCGGTTTCGGTGGCTGCACCGACATTGATGACTGCCACACCGCCAATCAGCTTGGCAAGGCGTTCCTGCAGCTTTTCACGGTCGTAGTCGGAGGTGGTTTCGTCGATCTGAGCCCGAATTTGCTTGACCCTTCCTTCGAGGGCAGAACGGGAGCCGGCACCATCCACGATGGTCGTGTTGTCTTTGTCAATGCTGATACGTTTGGCACGGCCGAGATCCTGAGCCGTCAGGTTCTCCAGTTTGATGCCGAGGTCTTCGGATACGACCTGGCCACCGGTCAAAATGGCAATGTCTTCCAGCATCGCTTTTCTGCGGTCGCCAAATCCGGGGGCTTTGACTGCCGCAACCTGCAGGGTGCCTCTCAGTTTGTTGACCACGAGGGTCGCCAACGCTTCGCCGTCAACGTCTTCGGCGATAATCATCAGGGGTTTTCCCATTTTGGCAACCTGTTCCAGAATCGGCAGCAGATCTTTCATGTTGCTGATTTTTTTCTCATTGATCAGAATGTAGGGGTCTTCCAGGGAGGCAACCATCTTTTCCGGATCGGTGACAAAGTAAGGTGACAGGTAGCCGCGGTCAAACTGCATACCTTCCACCACTTCCAGGGTGGTGTCCATGCTTTTGGCTTCTTCTACGGTAATGACACCTTCTTTACCGACTTTATTCATGGCCTCGGCAATGATGTTGCCGATGGTTGCGTCGTTGTTGGCGGAAATGGTGCCGACCTGGGCGATTTCACGCTGGTCTTTGGTGGCTTTGCTCAGGGACCGCAGCTCTTTAACGGCAACTTCCACCGCCGCGTCGATGCCGCGTTTGATTGACATGGGATTGTTGCCGGCTGCAACCAGTTTTTGCCCTTCTTCATAAACGGAACGTGCCAGAACCGTGGCGGTCGTCGTGCCGTCGCCGGCCATGTCGCTGGTTTTGCTGGCGACCTCTTTTACCATCTGGGCGCCCATGTTCTCGAATTTGTCTTCCAGTTCAATCTCTTTGGCAACGGTTACACCGTCTTTGGTGACCGTCGGGGAGCCCCAGGACTTGTCCAGGACAACATTTCTTCCCTTAGGACCTAACGTTACAACGACTGCATCAGCAAGAGTTTGTATCCCGTTCAGCATGGCTTCGCGGGCTTTCATATCGTATTTAATAAGTTTTGACATCTTAAGTATTCCTCCCTAAAGTTCTATTTAGTCGATTATTCCAAGCACGTCGTCTTCGCGCATGATCAAGTACTCTTCACCACTGACTTTTACTTCGGTGCCGGAGTATTTGCCAAAGAGTATCCGATCGCCTTTTTTGACTTCCAGGGCAACTCTTTTGCCGTCATCGCTAACCTTTCCGTTGCCGACCGCAACCACTTTGCCTTCGGCGGGTTTTTCCTTCGCCGTATCCGGGATGATAATGCCACCTTTGGTGGTGTTTTCCTCTTCGACGCGTTGGACTAAAATTCTATCCTGTAATGGTCTCAATTTCATGGTTTAAAATCTCCTTTAACATTATGTGAATTTCTTCATCAACTCGTGCTACTTTTTCAATGAAACATTGCAATTATAACTCGCCGTTCAAACGACGGCCGGTCCATGTCACCCCCCTTCGAATTAACTTTTTGAATTTAAAAATATTTATAATATTAAGTTGTTAGGAAAGGCTTTTTTTTGTTTGAAATAATAATCACCCTTTGGTGTTTGTAAAGAGATCTATCCGGAAATTTTTAAATTTTTTGCCACTAAATAACACGCAAAGGATGAAAGGCAGGCATGTGGTAAAAGCGGTCTACTCCGCAGCCTGAAAACGAGGTATCAGCCAGACTTTTGGCGAGGTCGTGCAACCGTAGGCCGGCAATACGTTGTCGATTCAATCCGGTCAGGCTTGTTTATCGGAGGCAGGCTTCTTATTGTCGGAAATGCTGTCCGACGAAGTGCTTTCGGCGGATTTACTTTGCTTTGTTTTTTTTGAAGGCTTGGCAGAACTCTTGGATTTATTGGCATAATCGGTGGCGTACCAGCCGCTGCCTTTAAGATGGAATGAGCTCTGGGATACCAATTTGGTGAGTTTGCCTTTGCAATGGCCGCACCGTGTCAAAGGCTTGTCTGAAAATTTTTGCAGCGCTTCTTCAATATTACCGCATTTGGTACACTCATATTCATAAATCGGCATCCTTTGGTAACCTCCCTTAAACAATTGGGCAACCGGCAAATCATGATTTTGGCTTCCCATAATTTTTTAGTGTAAGCGGATCCAATTGCCATGGATCAACATTCGAATCAGTTTATATATAGTGATCGCTAATTGTTTGTCAAGAATCTTATTTTCATGGATCACGCAAGCCTTCATACGGCCCGACCCAGTCAATATAAAAATCCAGCACATTCTTCAGCCCATTCACCTGAACCGGCTTCAATATCTCATGCGTTCGCCGATGCACCCGTTTTTCCTCTGCCATGCGCTCCCGGTCGGAAGCTTCGAAGTTTTGCTGAAAACTCCCGAATCGGACGATATGAATCAACTCATGCGTGATGATGTAGAGTGCGAAGGGAAACAATTCGATGGTCTGCATCTTTTCCAGGGTTGACTGAATTGTATGATCCTGCAGGCATATCTTATAAAAATCATAGGTTGCCGATCCCAATGTCGTATTTTTGCGTCGACCTTTGTAGCGAATAATCTGGGCAAAAGGACCGTTTATGATCTCCTCCGGATTCAGCTCCGCCAGAGTTTTGACATCATAACGCGGACCGAGCCACTGACTGGCGGACATTTTATAAAAGTTGCTGACAAGTTCTTCAGCCATGGCCACAGCATTATTGACGATTTTTATCTGCTCGGGACCGAAGCGGTTCAAGGTGTGCATTTTAGTCGACCATGTTTAGCATCACGGCTGTTTTTCAATCGATTCACCGGTCTTGTCCAAGGCGGCGGCAATGGCTTCCTGCAGCGTTTCCCGCTCATTGCCTTCGTTGTTTATAAATCTAATCCCCATACCGCGATTGACAACCTGGTCGCTGGGCATGTTGACATTTGACCAGACCACTTCGGCGTTAAGCTGCAAAGGTCCGTGGGCCGGTATATCGATCGTGATTTTAAATTGATCATTTAAGCCAAACGGTTCCGGACAGATCACAAAGGCGCCGCCGAGGCTGATGTCTTTTAGCTGCACTTTCAGGCCCTGATCTGATTTTTCAAGCAACGCCGGCCACGATACTTCAACCCGCTTGTGTCGGCGAATTTCCGCCGCGGAATATCGGTCTGTGATCGCATACCCTTGTTTCGGTTGATCCGCTGTCACCCGTTTTTTAAGATAAACGAAAACAAACCAGAACACGATTATTGCGGTAAAAAATAATCCACCGATACCGATGCTGTTCAGAATGAATTTGCTTTCCATATGAGCCTTTTTATGGTCAGAGATCCAAGCCTCATCAATAATTGTCGACCTCGCGGTCTGGTTTGGTGCTCGTACAATAATTTGACACCGTTCTTCTCAAGACTTAGTATAACGCTTCCAGCGTTATCACATCGAGTTAAGGTCGATACTGCACGATGCTTTATAACCAAAACGATGTTCCGTTGCATTCGGACCGGCGTTGTAGTTTCAGATTCTATCGCGACGGCCCTCCGACACCCAGCCCCGGCAACTATCAGTGGTGTATGTCCCGGATGTCGTCTCTGGAGAAATGCTGGCTTTAACTATAGCATAGACTTCGAATATGTTCCAGAACTGAAAATTTATATTCAGTCGTCACATAAAAAATAGATGGACACATGCCTACCGGTTGTGTTAGTTATTCGGTTTATCGACGTCGTCAGGTTCGACCACTAAATTAATTGCAAAGGAGGTGATGAATTGGGTAGTGTTGTCAAAAAACGCAGAAAAAAAATGAGAAAGCACAAACATAGAAAACTTTTGGCCAAGACGCGTCATCAGAGAAGGAAAGGTAAATAATGATACCGGCAATCTTTTCTGGACCAAAATAAAAGCACCGGGCATAGTCAATGCTGCGGTGCTTTTTCTTTTTCCTGAAGTCCGGTCAGGGCCATGCCCCTCGCCCCTAGTTGGTGTACCCCTTAAGATACTTTAAAAATTCCGAATCGGTTGAGAGGATCAAGGTGTTGGTCTCGTTCATGGACTCGCTGTATATTTCAAGCGTTTGGACAAACGAGTAAAAATCTGGGTCAGCGCCATAGCTCTCGGCATAAATTATGGTAGCTTCGGCATCGGCCCGGCCCTTGATTTCCTGCGCTTTGCGATAGGCTTCCGATTGTATCTGCTGCAGATCCCTCTCTTTTTCACCCAATATTTTCTGGGCTTCACCTTTGCCCTCGGAACGAAATTTCTCCGCGATCTGGTTACGTTCGGCAACCATGCGGCCATAGACTGACTTACGGACCTGTTCGACATAATTGATGCGCTTGATTTTGATGTCGACCAATTCGATACCAAAGGGCGTCAGTTTCGGCTGGGCCTGCCGCAGGATTCCCTCGGTTATTTTCTCTCTGCCGGTGGTTATTGATGCATATAACCTTGCTTTGCCCTCGGGTCCGATGTCAGCGGTTTCCATCTTGCGGCTGGATTTGCGTACGGCTTCGATCAGGCTGTGTGACGTGATCGCATTTCTGACGGACGGATCAATAATGTCGTTGAGTTTGCCGATGGCATTAAAGCGGTTGTTGACAGTTTGAAAGAATTTGATCGGATCGACAATTTTCCACCGGGCAAAGGTGTCGACCCAGATAAATGTTTTATCCAGGGTCGGTATCTGACCTGAATCACCGTCCCAATCCAATAGGTTTTTTGCAAAATAATTGGCGTTCTGGATAAAAGGAATTTTAAACTTCAGCCCCGGTTCTATTTTGGGTTTTCCGATGATCCGCCCGAATTGGGTGATGACCACCTGTTCGGTTTCGTCGACGATATAGGCTGCATTATAGATGAGCACCGCTGCGACAACCAAAAATACGATTATGATTCCTTTATTTTTCATTTTTGAATACCACTCTGATTTGCCATATTTAATAGGGGGAGAAAATTTTTCTGATCAGCATCGACAATATATTTCGGGCCCAGTTTCGGGAATAGCTCCCGCAGGGTTTCGAGATACATGCGCCGCTTGGTCACGTCCTGGGCTTTTATGTACTCCTCGTAGATCGAGGTGAATCTGGCGGCATCACCTTTGGCCCGGTTGACCCGGTTCAAGGCATAACCCTCGGCGGTTTTGATCGTGCGCTCCGCCTCGCCGCGTGCGGCCGGAATGGATTTATTGTACTCTTCACGGGCCTGGTAAATCATCTGCTCCTTTTCCTGGGTCGCCTGATTGACTTCATTCCAGGAAGGCTGCACGGGGCCGGGAACATTGGTACGCTTCATTTCGATGGTCACAATGTGTATCCCGGTTTCCGCGTGGTCCAGTTCTCTTTGCAGCAGTCCCTTGGCTTCCACGGCAATTTCATCACGTTTATTGATGACTTCGTCAATGCTGCGGTCGCCGACGACCAATCGCATCGCCGCTTCGGACATATCAATCAGGATCAGGCGAACATTGCGGACTTTAAACAGAAAATTGTACGGATTTTTAACCCGGTATTGAACAATCCAGGGGACCAGGGCGACATTCAAGTCCCCGGTAAGCATCAGCGCAACATTCGTATTGTCACCGCCGGACCTAAGGCGCGATCGACCGTCCGGCCGGGTTGAAGTAAAGCCGAACTCTTCGGTCTGGATCCTTTTGACATTTACCTTGGTGACCTTTTCAATTCCGACCGGCATTTTGAAGTTAAGTCCCGGCTGGGTGGTGCGCACATATCTGCCAAACAGCTGGACGATACCGACCTCATCCTGTTTGACGGTGTAGAACGTGCTGGAAGCGATCAGAACAATCACGATCACCAGAATTACTATTGGACCGCCCCCGGGCATTTTGAATTTTTTGAATTTGTCCAGAATTTCCTCCACCGGAGGTGGTGGACCGCCGCCCCTGCCTTGTTGCTGCTGTTTCAGTTTGTCCCAATCCCAACTCATAATCTGATTCCTGTCTTAAGTTAATGATAACGGCCCAAGTTAATGCAGCCTCGAGCCGAATGCCTCCGCTGCCTTTTTGTTAACGATCATTTGGGGTTAAAGTGTCACTCAACAATAAGTTACCCGGCTGTTCAAGTCAAGTAAAAAGCGTGAAAACTCAGAGGTTCACGACTTACCGACCAGGGCTAATTATACTTTCGCGGTCGGGCCCGCTGAGTTGTGCTTGACATGGTTGCTTGGGGCTGCCATAAGCTAATTAAATCTCTGAATCCTCAATATTCAGGGGTTCCAGTTACTATAAATGATGCAAAATCCTGGATTTGTCTTTACCGGGCAGAACCTTCATGCAGCGAAAAAAACAAACAGCGAAGTTCGTTCATATCGGCAACGTCATCAATGACGTCTTGAAAAAGTACCGTCATAAAACAGATGCCGAGTTGGTGCAGATCCGGCAGGTTTGGGATGGTATCGTGGACCACGCCATTGCCCAAAATGCGCAACCGGCGGCATTTAAAGGGCGTATATTGCTCGTGCATGTGACCAGTTCCAGTTGGATTCATCAGCTTCAGTTTTTGAAAAAAGAGATGGTTGCCAAGTTAAACGACACCCTGGGCAAAACCCTGGTCGATGATCTCAAGTTTAAGATTGGACCGCTGGGGAATGACAAATGAATAATGACAAATGAATAATGACAGACCTCGGAAATTCGTTTGAAAAAATGACTGTGAACCTTTGTACGTAAAGGCATTGCATGAAAATTGGACACGGGTTCAATTTAGGGATTCAGGGATTTAGGAATTTAGGAATTGAAGGAATTC